>Ga0137397_10000073_pt1 | contig 61627 bp, 52 predicted proteins | sample czorhiz116metaG_FD_106658 | JGI IMG/M metagenome (GOLD analysis project Ga0137397, IMG submission 106658) | Vadose zone soil microbial communities from Angelo Coast Range Reserve, California, USA - czorhiz1.16 metaG | ecosystem: Environmental > Terrestrial > Soil > Vadose zone | place: USA... | reverse complement strand
TGCGCGCCGCGCGTCAGACCCGGCGACTGGGTCCTGGCGTAATAGTTTTGCCAGTTGATGTAGCGCCCCAGCCCCACCCCGGCGTCCGCGCCAAACGTGCGGTTGAACGGTCGCTTCCGGTCAAAATGGGTGAGCGACTGACGGTTGACGGCAATCAGGCCCACGCTGGAGCGGTTGGGCAGCTGCCGCTTGACCCGTGCGACGGTGAATTCATTGGCGGGGGCGACGCCGCGGACCGCGCGCGTCTTCATGCTCAGAAAGCCAAGCTCGTAGCGGCCGGCGTGACCGCTTAAACGTCCGCCGGCATCGATGGGGATCTGCACGCCGGTGTCGTCGATTCCAATGCGCCGGGAGAAGAAAATTTCCGTTTCACGAGCCGCGCCAAAATCAAAGATGCCGGCGTTTTCCAGGAAGAAAGGCCGTTTCTCGGGAAAGAACAGGTCGAAGCGGGTGAGGTTGACCTGCTGTTCGTCCACTTCCACTTGAGCGAAGTCGGTATTAAACGTCGCATCCAGCGTAAGCGAAGGCGTCAGGCTGTATTTCACATCCAGACCGGCGTCACGAGAAAACTTGCTCTGATCCACGCTTCGCGTGTAGTCCTGGTCCAATCCGCCGAGCAGGTAGGGAACCAGTTGCAGGTTCCGGTGCATTTGTAAATCCAGGCCTTCCAGCTCCCCCGCGACATCCACCTGAAGCAAGTCGAAGGCCCTCGAAATGGGCGTCCAAAAGGATTGCTCGTTGTGCCGGCGAAGGTTGCGCATGATCTGAAGACCCCATACGCGGTCCGCGCCCGGGATGTAGCGGAGGGTCCGAAAAGGAATGACCATTTCGGCCTCCCAGCCGCGCGCGGTGATCTGAGAGCGCACTGACCAAACACCATCCCAGTTCACGTTGAAAGCGGCGGCGCCTCCTCGTTGCGCCCCACCCTGACCAGTTCCGCCCCCTTGTCCAAATGTGCCCGAATCGCCCTGCCCGGCTTTTGAGACTTGCCCGTCGTACTCGATTCCGGTGGGGCTGGTGCCAAAGATAAAGGCGTTTTGGCGATCGTGAAAAGTATCCAGCAAGATCTGAATCGAGTCGGTGTCAGTGAGGCTGCCGTCGCGGCGATTCTGGCTGACGACAATATTCTCTGGTTGCGAATCAAAACATATGATTCCGATATACACGTTGCGGTTGTCATATCCAAAGCGGACTTCGGTTTCTTCCGTGGCGACAGATCCTTCGTTCGGCTCCTGCTGGATGAAACCATTGGCGGGCTCAATCGCCTGCCAGACCGGCTCAGTGATGAGCCCGTCCAGCACTGGAGGCATATCGATGCGTTGTGCACGTATTCGTTTCCGCGTTTGCTCGCGCTCTTGCGAAATAATAGTCTGCTGAGCCGAAGCGATACCATTTCCCCAGAGACCACACGCCAGACACACTATCAATGTGATTGAATGATTGCGCTGCATGACCGGCAGTGTACCAGAGGCTCGTCTGGGGGCAATGCCGCTAAATCAGAGCGTCGGGGAATTCCAGGTCCCGGGCTTGATTACGGCTGAATGGGATAAAACGATGACATCCGAGGAGATTTCAAAATGAGCGACGTTAAAGTCGCTGCATTTTCGGTTTCGCTGGACGGATTTGGCGCGGGGCCTCGGCAGGATCTGGAAAATCCGCTTGGCCTTCGCGGCTTCGAACTGCATGCCTGGTTTCAGAAACCGACGTCTTTCTCCGGCATTCATTTGCCGAAGCTCGGCTTTAAGCCCGTGCAAACCACCGCCGGCGAAGGCGCGACGCACGTTATCCTGAAGCGGGCCTGATGACCATGAAGGCGAGAAGTAGCTGGCCCAGAATCTTCGGAAGCTAGGACCGTTGCCGCGGCTTTTTCTTTTTGCGTGCGGCAAGTTCCCAGGCTTCGCGCACGTGTATCTCGAGCGCTGCATCACCGATTTGATCCAGCTCGATACCAATCCACCCGCCTGAACCGACGTAAGGCGGTTTGAAGTACGTTGCCGGAGCGTCTCCGATAAGAGCGGACTGAAGAGCCGCCGGCGCCGGCAGCCACACGGCGAGATGGCCGTCCTGGTGGTGATTGTCCACGAACATTGTGAAAACGCCTTTGTCCTTCTCGACAAAAAACGTCGGTGCGCCGTGCGATAGTTTTTCCGAAACGCTCGGCATCGTGGCGCAAATTCGCCGAACCCGCTCGAGTTGCGGTTCGCGCCCCTTCTTGCGTGCGCCCTTCCCCTTCTCGCGCAATGTCAGCTGCTCCGCTCGGAATTTCGCGATGCGTTCGATCAGATTCACCGGGACGGGCTCAGAGAGCGGGAACCGGATTGTGCCTTTGCTGAGCTCGTAGCGCGCAAGCTCGTCCTTGAATGCCGCGACGAGGGCGTCGCTGGCGGGATAAAGCGAGAAGTGCTGCTTCCACCCGGCGAAATACAACACCGGAACACCATTCAGTTTGTACGCGGGAATCTGGTACGAGATCACTTCCTCGGCTGCAGGTACCGCCTTGCGGATCGTGCTACGTACGCGCTTGAGTACGACCCGCACGTCCTTGGGCTTCGAAGCGATGTACTCGTTCACGGACTTAAAATCTGTCTTGGCCATCGTAATTCAAAATAAATTCAAAGTTGCCGAAGGCATCCGAATACAGCCGCATAGCGGCGACAGAATGTAGCCCCACGCGCCAGCGTGGGGACCTGGAGACCTCGATTTACGAGCTCCGTAGGAGCGAAAGATGGTGCTGAAGAATCTTCCGCCCCTCGCGTGGCTAACCTTCAATTGGGAACCCATACCCCACGCTGACGCGTGGGGCCACATTCTGTCGCCGCTACGCGGTGTATTCGGATGCGCTTCGCGCGATATCGTGGCATGACTATTTTCTAGTTTGCCGTTCTTCTTCCAATTGTTTAAGGAATGCGGCTTCTCCCCGCGCGACGAATTGCCGGCAGCCCACAGGATCAATGAACGGGTTTTCTTTCGCTCCGGCCTGCATTCGCGCAAACTTTCCATTGAGATCAAAGAAGTTTCCATGCGGTCCCAGGAACACCTCGCAGGGAAGCGTCTTCAAGACTCGAAAGGTTTTTTGGTAGTCCTCGGCGATTGTCGGGTGATTGGGGTAATTGAACACGTGCACGCCCTCGTTCCGCCCGACACTGGGCATGAAAGCGACATTGAACTTCGCGCCGCGATCCTCGATCACCGTTGTCCAGGTGGTGTTTCCCCGCGTATGGCCCGGCGTCAGGTGCGCTACCAGAGTCGTGCCGCCGAGTGTTACTTTCTCGCCATCGCGAATAATCTGGTCCACTTTCGCGGGCGTCCAGGGATTGGCCCGCGGCCCTCGATAGTCCCCTCGCGCTCCACCGCTCTCGATCACGACAGCATCCAATTCGCTCGCCAGCACGCGAGCTCCGGTCATTTCCTTCACCAGCGCGTGTCCGGCAACATGGTCCGAGTGCGCGTGTCCCGAAATCATGATCTTGATGTCTCTCATCCGAAACCCAAGTTTTTCGACGCCCTCCTTCACAATGGGAACGGTTTCCGCATAACCAGTGTCGAGCAGAATATGGCCATCGCGTGTCGTAATCAGGTATACGGCTTCATTCGTATCGCCGACGTAATAGATATTGCCGATGATCTTGAACGGCGTGAACGGTTTTACGTTCGGCGGCTGCCCTGTTTGCGCCGGCGCGGGCAGTGTAGCGAGCAGCGCCGAACAAGCCACTGCCAATAATGTCAACCATCGGTTCCGCTTTTTCGATGTCACGTTATCCCTGTTGTAGGACATATCGTTTCTCCTCCGCGAAGCTCATTACTGGCCGACTCCTTTTTGGAGATTGGCAGCAAGTGACTTATCCCGCTTTCTTTCCCTGAGTCAACAGCTTTTTGAGGTTACTTCTCCGCTAGAAGCTGAAAAGGTTCGTAACCTTGACGATGAATGCACGCTCCCGGAGCTGACCGGTCCGCGCGTCCCGGCTGTCGTTGTACACGAGGTAGAGATCACTCAGGGGATGGTGAATGAAGTCGAAGCGGATGTTCGAGCTCACCTGGTGCGTGTCGGCGTTGTATTGAACGAACGCATTAAAGAAGACGCGCGGCGAAAATCCGTAAAGAAGACGCGCGCCCACAAGGCTCGTTGAAAACGACCCATCTGGTAAATTCACGCGGTTGTAGCTGTAATCCAGATTGACGCTCAGGTTGTAATCCGGTCTCAAACCGAGAGCGCCGCCGAATGATTTGCGGTGGCCGTTCCAGAATTCGCCAAGACTGACATTTCCGGTCCCGGTGATTTTCCGCCTCTGGCTGCTGGTGAACTTCGCCAGATATTCGCGGTATTTGTAGTCGCCTGGCTCGATCGCAAGATTGGACCGGATGAGAAATTTATTCACGAGCCGGTCGAAGTTTTCAGCAACAGAGAAGTTGATGCTTCCACTGTTCTGGAACTGAGTTCCGAGTGTGATTCCCTGGGTTCGTGTCTCCACTTTCCCGTTGCCGCCCTTGAAGTAGTCCATGGTCGTCGTGAAGATCAGGTTTCGAATTGTTTTACTTTTCCTCAAACGCGGCAGCCATGAAAAATCTCCGGAGTAATTCGTATTGTCCTTGCGGCGAATGAATCCCATCTCGGGATTGAAATTCGTTTGGACAGCGTTATATTCCCCGCTGATCACCAACTCATCGTCGCGCCAGGCCGTTGCAAACCTTCTCGCCTGGTCCTTGCCGGATTTGCCGGGCGTGTCACTCCTGAGGAGATAGGAGTCGAACTCCAGCCTGCTGTAGAACTGGAAGTGGGCGTCGGCGCCGTACACCCGATTGTAGTCTCCGTGGATTGTCGAATCGCGACTTGTGATAAGCCCGCCAATCCAGGAGCTTGTCGAAAAATTGCGTTTCATGCGGCCGACGAGATAGTCATTGGATGGTATCGAGCGCAGGCCATCGGTGGAGCGTTCGGTTTTCATGGACAGAAAACCGGTGTCGAACCGGCCGACTCTTCCTGTTACGCGCGCTCCCCCGACGATTGGGATCGGAGTTCCGCCGCTGAGACCAATCGAACGGCTGAAGAACGGCACCAGATTGACGTTATTGGCGCCCTGGAAGCTGCCGCCTCCAAATGCGAAAATGCCGGCATTTTCGAGAAAGAAGTCGCGTTTCTCGGGGAAGAAGAGGTTGAACCGGGTCAAGTTCACCTGCTGCTGATCGACCTCGACCTGAGCGAAGTCGGTGCGGTACGTGCCATCGAGAGTGAGTGATGGCGTCAGACTGTACTTTATATCGACTCCGCCATCGTAGTCCTTCAGTCTCGTTAGCGATTGTAGCGTTTTGATCAAACCGTCCGGCGCGCGAACCTGCGTGATCCCCGCTGTCGCGAACGGCTTGATTTTCAAATTGCGGCCCTGATGGATTCCCTCGAGGCCGGTCAGCGTGCCGGCCTGGGAAATCCTGCTCATGCTGTATCGAATGGGAATAGGCGACCAGAAACTCTGTTCGTTTTTGCGAACATTGAAACGGCTCAGGTTGACTCCCCATTCCTGGATCGGCGACTGCGAGAAACGGAGAGTTTTAAAGGGAATCATGAATTCCGCGGTCCAACCGTCATTGTTCGTTTTAACCTTCACGTCCCATACGCTATCCCAGTCATTGTTGAATTGACTGTTGTTGGTGACTTGGGAGTCGCGCTTCGCGCCTGCGGGATTGGTACCGAACTGGAATGCGGACCGCCGATCATGAAGGCTATCCAGGACCATGGCGACGCCGTCGGATTCCTGCGAAGTGAAGTCCTCTCTCAGGACAACAACATTGTCCAGCGGATCCGAATCGAAGCAAATGAAACCGACGTAGAGATTGTCGTCGTCATAGACGAAGCGGACCTCGGTTCGTTCAGATGCGGGCTCTCCGGGCCGCGGCAGCGTCGTGATGAAGTCGGTCGCGGGAATTGCCAATTGCCAGGACGGCTCTTCTAAATTTCCATCGAGAATGATCTTTTCCGTGGTCCGAACCGCCGTTACAACTCTTTCCAGACGGATGGCCTCATAGTCAATCGCCACACCGGGCGAGCCATTGTCGTTTCTATTTCCAGTACCACCTGTCTGCGGAAAAGCCGTTACGGCGGATATGAGCCAGAATGCCAGGATCCGCCAGGATAAGTTCATGTGCCGCGTCAATCTGTTCTTCAAACCCCGTCTGGATTTCCCCCGCATCGGCGCAAGGCAGGAGTAAGATCACCTAAGTCGGTAGGAAATCCAACAACGAAATGAAATTCAGCCACTCGCGGGCATAACGCAGCTATTGGCCGCTTCTCACTGTTTTTTCATGCCGGATTCAGGTAATACATATTCAAGAGGAACTTTGCGGGTTTGTTTTCGTATTACAGTTCATGTTCATTGAGTTAGAACACCTGGGCGTGAAGCTCGGCGGGCGGCCGATTCTGAAGGATCTCAATGGGCAGTTTGCCGGCCAGTGCATTGGTCTGCTCGGACCCAATGGCGCGGGCAAAACGACGCTGATTCACACGCTGATAGGATTTCATTCGCCGACGGAAGGAACAGCCCGGGTTCTAGGCCTGGACATCCGGACCGAAATGCGGGAAATCCGCCATCAAATCGGTTACATGCCGGAAAACGATTCCTACGTGGCCGGCATGACCGCCATTCGATTCGTTCGCATGATGGCGGAACTCGCCGGTCTCCCTCCTGAAGCCGCCATGGAGCGCGCGCACGAAACGCTCTTCTACGTTGGGCTCGGCGAAGCAAGATACAGGAAGCTGGGAACGTACTCGCTCGGCATGAAGCAGATGGCGAAGCTCGCCGTCGCGATAGTTCATGGCCCCCGCACCCTGATACTCGACGAACCGACCAACGGACTCGATCCGCCGGGCCGCCAGCGCATGATTCAGCTCATTCGTGACATACGCGATACCCGCGCAATCAATCTGATCATTTCCTCGCATCTCCTCCGCGACATCGAAGAAACCTGTGACGACGTGATGATTCTCAAGAACGGCGAGATCGTCGTTTATTGCAATCTGGAGGAACAGCGGAAAGCCAATAAGAAGTTTCTGCAACTGGAAACCCGCGGGAACACTGCGCCGTTCCTCGAGGCTGTGGAGAAGTTGGGCTGTGAATGCGCTGTTGAAGGAAATCGAAAGATCAAAATGGTTCTGCCGGAAACCGTCGAAATTCGCGATCTGTACCGGGCTGCATCGGACTTTTCGATCCAGATTCGAAGACTCGATTACAAGCGCGATTCGCTGCAGGATATTTTCTTAAAGGCAATGGAGAACAAAAATGGCCGTCTATAAACGGAACTACCAGCGTTATGACGGCCCGCTCACCGATACGCCGTGGCGGTTCGCGATTCTGCTCCGTTACGCCCTCAAGGAGGTCTTTGACTCCAGGCTGTTCACAGCCTTCTATTCCATTTCCTTCGGTCCGACGCTCGGGGCGTTTGTCATCATCTATTTGACTCACAGCACCGCGGCGCTCGCGGCCCTGGGCCTGCCGCCGGTGTCGGTCATCGACGTTAACAATAACTTCTTCATGACGATTCTCGACATTCAAACCACGCTGGCATTCTTCATGGCGGCATTTCTCGGCCCGAATCTCGTCACTCCCGACCTTGCCAATAACGCCCTGTCCTTCTATTTGAGCCGTCCCCTTACACGAACCGAGTACGTTCTTGGAAAACTTTCAGTGCTCCTCGGCCTGACCTCGTTGATCACCTGGATTCCCGCTCTCTTTCTCTACAGTTTCCAGGCCGTGCTGGAGGGAGGCTCGTGGCTGTGGGACAACCTGAGGATCGGTGCCGCGATTTTTCTCGTATCCTGGATTTGGATTCTCACGATCTCGCTTCTGGCGCTCGCGCTGGCCGCATTGACCAGGAATAGAGCGTTCGGTGGAATTTTCATGTTTGTCGTCTTTTTCGCCGCGGCAGGATTCGGAAATACAGCCAATGCGATTTTGTGGCCGGACTCCGACTCGAAGTGGGGATCGCTGATCGACCTGCGGTCTGTCCACCAGACGATTTCCAAATGGTTGTTCGACGTCCCATACGTGAGCGACGTTCCCGTGTGGTCGGCATGGTTGGCCTTAGGCGTTCTGTGCGGGATCTCGATGATGGTCCTGGCACGCAAGATCAGAGCAGTCGAGGTGGTCCGGGGATGAGCGCGCAGCAGATCATCTTCGATGGCGTTTCGAAGTTTTACGGCGAGGTGCTCGGCGTCAACCGCATCAGCCTGTCGATCGGCCCGGGAATCACGAGCCTTGTCGGACCGAATGGTTCGGGTAAAACGACGCTGATGAATCTGATGACGGGACTTCTGAGACCGACGAAAGGCACAGTCAGCGTCCTCGGGATCGCGCCTTCGCAAGCGGAGGAGTTTTACAGGCTGGTTGGATACTGCTCGCAGTTCGACGCGTTTCCGAAAGGTCTCAGCGGATACGATCTGATCCACTCCATGCTCGGCGTCCACGGATACAGCGCCGCCGAGGCAGAAGAACTCACCTGGAAAGCAATCGATCGCGTGAACATGCGGGATGCGGCAGAGCGTCGCGTCGCCGGCTACAGCAAGGGCATGCGCCAACGGATCAAGCTGGCTCTGTCGATCTGTCATCAGCCGAAGGTGCTGGTCCTGGACGAACCCCTCAACGGACTCGATCCGATGGCGCGAGCGGAAGTCATTGCACTGTTCGAACAGCTCGCCGCTGACGGCTTTTACATCGTCATCTCCAGCCACATCCTGCATGAAGTGGACATGATCTCGGACAAGGTGGTCATCCTCAGCAATGGTTATGTCGTTGCCGAAGGCGATATTCAGGGAGTCCGCAGCGAGATGGAAGACCACCCCATGCAGATCTTCATCCGCTGCAGCCGGCCTTCCGTTATCGCGTCATGCGTCTTCCAGCAGGATCATGTTGTTGAAGTCAAGATTCATCAGGACGGCCAGGGCCTGCTCGTCAGCACACGCAACGCCGATCAGTTTTATCTGCTTCTGAACCAAATCGTGCTTGAAAATCAGCTCGCCGTCGAGGCGATCGCACCCGCCGATGAGAACGTGCATTCGGTCTATCAGTACCTCATCGGTTCGAATGGAGGAACAACTTGAACTTCCAACTGTGGTCCCGCCAGGTCGATGCGATTATCCGGCTCGAGCTGAAGAAGTACGTCTTCGCACGCCGATGGCTCGGCGTCTATCTCCTGGGCCTCGCGCCGATTCTTCTTTTCGGCGTACGCATGTCTTTCTTCAACAGGCGGCAGATTCTCGAAGCCGTCTATGCCACTTTCTTTCAGCTTTACCTTTTGCGTTTTGCGATTTTCTTCGGGTCCTTCCAGATTTTCACGCAGCTTTTCCGCGGCGAGATCCTCGAGAAAACGCTGCACTATTATCTGCTCGCGCCTGTCCGGAGGGAGGTCCTTGCGGCCGGCAAATTCCTGGCTGGTGTCATCGCCGGCACGGCTGTGTTTGGAGGAAGCACGGTGGCGACCTATCTGCTCGCGTTCGCTTCGACAGGCTGGGGAGATCAAGGCTTGCAGCATCTGGCACAATACATCGCCGTGGTAATGCTGGCGTGCCTTGGCTACGGCGCAGTCTTCATGCTGTTGGCCCTTCTCTTCAAAAACCCGAAAGCGCCCGCGATGGTGCTGATGAGCTGGGAGTGGCTGAATTTCTTTCTGCCGGAGTTTCTGCAGAAATTCAGTATCGTGCACTATCTGCAATCGATCTGTCCGGTACATGTCTCGCGAGGACCGCTCGCGGTTATAACAGCGCCGACCTCGGCGTGGTATTCCGTACCGGGCCTGCTTCTTCTTACCGCAATGATCCTTGCCGTCACGAGCTTCATGATCCGGCGCGTGGAGATCACCTACAGCGCCGACTGAACCGAGTCCCGTCGCAAAGCTCTATCCGTGGGCCGCTTTGGCCTCGATTTTCCGGATCGTGTGCTTCAGCTCATGAATCTGGCGGCGCACCTCGTGCAATTTCTCGTGATCGTGCGCCTCGAGCAGCTTGTCCCGCTCGCCTTGCAACTCGTGGATCTTGTGCTTCAGATCGGACTTCGTGTGGACGACCGCCGCTGCAAAGTGCGCGTGCGGTTTTTCGATGCCGAGAATTTGCGCCAGCTCGTCCATCAATTGTTCTTTGTGCTTGCCGTGAACGCCCTCGATTTGTGGAAATTTCAGAGCTTCCTCGCGCAATTTGAGAACAGTCATTCTCTCCAGATCTCTCCATTCCATAAAAAACCTCCGGAGCCCATTTGGGGGTTTGCTTTGTGCGGCGATTATTACCACAAAACGAACGAAGGCACAAAGCATTCAGCCGGTAAAAACACAAAGGCACAAAGAAATTCGGCAACAAGGAATCTATCAAACCCCTTGTTGCCGAATTTCTTTGTGCCTTTGTGTCTTTGTGTTTTTACCGGAACCTTACGCTATCGATGATGTCCTCAAATGTGTTGCTATACCGGCTGAACTCATTGCTCGGCGCGACGCCCACAAAGTAGTAGACCGTTCCGTCAGGCCGCAGAGTCGTGACGATCCAGTCGGTTTCGCGGCCTCCTGCCGGCGACTCATTCGAAAGTTCCGTGGAAAGACCGCGCTGCCCGTTCACGGTAACGCGCTCGTGGCTCCGGGTGATCCTCATGTTGGGATTGGATCGCCGCATATCATCGATCAACTGGTCCGTGGCTTCCTCCAGTGTGATTCGCGTATCGCGGTCGTAGTGCGGCTCGAACGGTGAGACCATCATTCCGTATGCGAGCGAATTGTTGACGATCCCTCCATCAGGAGCAAGGGTGATCGCGCTTCCCTCGCCGTATTGGCGCCAGTTGTCGGGATACCTGAACTGCAAATCCTGACCGCTGTATACCGACGTTCGGCTGGACGGCGTCGCCGGCCTTCCGGTGCGCGTGTCGCCCGGACGATTGCTGCCGGACGCGGACCGATTTCCCGCCGCCGGAACCGGCATTCCCGACAATCTGCTTTTCAGGTCACGGAAACTCGGCGACTCATTGCGCGCGCTCGCCGGTGAGCCTCCCAGCTTTTCGATTTCATGTTGCACGGAGCTGATCCGGTTTTCCGGATTCGGGTGGTCGCTGAAGAATTCGCTCGCGCGTCCTTTGCTCTCGGCCTGGATTTTCTCGAAAAACTCGACCATGGCACCCGGATTGTAGCCGCTGTCGTGAAGGATCTGCGTCCCCATCAGGTCCGCCTGACGCTCGGCATCTCGCGAGTACTTCAGAAGAAGTGAATTTGTCGCGAACCCGACGCCGAGTTGAGCGAGGACGGACCCCACGGAATTGCTGCCCAGCATTCCGCCCAGAACCGCAAGTGGCGCCTGGGCGATGTATGCCTTCGAAGTCTGATTTGTCCCATGCCGCAGCGCGACGTGACCGATTTCGTGCGCCAGCACGCCGGCAACCTGTGCTTCGTTATCTGCGGCTTCAAGTGCTCCACGATTGATATAAACGAATCCGCCTGGAAGGGCGAACGCGTTGATGGCCTTGTCATTCACAATCTTGAATTGATAAGGATACTTTTCACCTGGGGCGTGCGCGGCCAGCGACCGGCCCAGCTGATCAATATAAGCGTTGGCCTGACGGTCGTTGAGTATCGGAAGCTGGCTTTCGGCCTGCTTCGACACCTCTCGCCCCATGTCCACGTCCTGCTGAGGGGAAAAGAGATTCCACCCCGGCTTAAGCTGTGTGCGGGTATCCGCATACGCTGAAATCACAAGAGTTAGAATGAGCGCTACAATCATTGGAGTTCTGGCAGTTTTCACGAGCATAAAAGACCCCCTTAAAAATAGACGGGGTTCAGCCGGTAACATGAGCAGACCTTATATATAAGGATGCAAACCCTAACCGGGCTCCTTGAGGAAATCCGCTTGCTGGGAGGCCGCGAAGCCGTCCGCTGGTCCAACGGCTTGCGTACATGGGTCGCGACCTACCGCGATCTGTATGGTTCCATCGGAACAATTGTGTCGGAATTCGATCGGCGAGGAATCGGCAAAGACGAGCGCGTGCTGATCTGGGCCGAAAATCGCCTGGAATGGGTCGCGGCTTTCTGGGCATGCGTGGCGCGAGGAATTCAGGTTGTGCCCGTCGACTACCGGTTTTCTGCGGACCTCATCGGCCGAATCAAGGCAGAGTCGAAGCCGGCGCTCTTCATCGACAATGCATTTCTCGACACGGTTTCGAACCTGCCGCCTGCCTCCGGCTTCGAACCTGTCGTGGTCACACCGGACGACATTGTTGAAATCGTCTACACCTCCGGCACGACGGGCGAGCCGAAAGGCGTGGTGCATCGTCATCGAAACATCTGCGCCAACCTGCGGCCGTTTCAGGCCGAGATCTCGAAGTATAAAGTGTGGGCTCGTCCTTTTCAGCCTATTCGCATTCTGGATCTCCTTCCTCTGAGCCACATGTTCGGCCAGTCGCAGGGAATCTTTATTCCACTTCTTCTCGGAGGCGCCGCTGCATTCACATCGGAGACTCATCCCGGCCGTATCATCCAACTGGTGCATGACAACCGGATTTCAGTGATTGTCTGCGTCCCGCGCATTCTGGAAAACCTGAAGAACGAGGTCCAGCGCCTCCAGGTTCGTAGCCGGCCTCGTCCGGGTCACTGGCTCGTCCGTTGGTTCCGTCATCGCGACATTCACTCTCGCTTCGGCTGGAAGTTCTGGGCCTTCGTCTCGGGCGGCGCTCGTCTCAACCCGGACCTGGAAGATTTCTGGTCCGGTCTCGGCTTTCCGGTCATCCAGGGCTATGGCCTCACGGAAGCCAGTCCCGTTGTTGCAGTCAATCATCCGTTCGACTCGCAGCGCGGTTCCCTTGGAAAAGTTGTCCCCGGCCAGGACGTCATGATCTCTCCTGATGGAGAAATCCTCGTCCGGGGCGAAAGCGTGACGACGACCGACGGCGGTTGGCTTCGCACCGGCGACCTCGGCGAGATCGACGCCGAAGGCCGCCTTTACTTCCGCGGCCGCAAGAAGGACATGATCGTCACTCCCGAAGGTCTGAACGTCCATCCCGAGGACGTTGAAGCCGTCCTTCGTGAGTTTGGTGAGATTCGCGACAGCGCCGTCGTCGGCGTGGGCGACCGGGTTCATGCCGCCCTGATCCTGAAAGATGCGACGGCCGACCCCGCAGCGCTCGTTCGCCGGGCCAATGAACGCCTTGAAGCGCATCAGCGAATTCGGGAATGGTCGATCTGGCCGGCCGAGGATTTTCCCCGCACGCCGTCCACTTTCAAGGTCAAGCGCCAGGAAGTCGCGCGGCAACTGAGCAGCCGGCCACGGCAACAGGAGAGGCCGCGCGAGGTGGACCTGGGCGCCATGTCTTCTCTGGAGCGTGTCGAGCTGCTTTCAGAACTGGAGGACCGCTATCAGGTCGAACTCGACGAAGAGGCATTCTCCAGACTGACATCCACTCGCGAGCTTCAAGAATGGCTCCGTCAACCACAGGCTGCCGCCGCGCCGGTGGAACGCGAAGCGCCGCTTTCGGAGTGGGCCCGATCGGTTCCCGTGCGATGGTTTCGCACGGTGCTCCAGCACGCCATAGGACTGCCGCTGTTTCGAATCACACTACCGCTGACCGTAACAGGTCTTGAAAATCTCGAAGCCCTCCAGCCACCGGTGATCTTTGCGGCAAATCACACCAGCTTCCTCGACGCGCCGGCGATCTTTACCGCGCTTCCCTACCGCTGGCGCCGGCGTCTTGCTCCCGCGATGATGAAGGATCATTTCCGCGCTTATTTCGAGCCGCGCCGGCATTCATGGAAGGAAGTAGCTGTGGCGGCCGTTTCCTATTTCCTTGCCTGTGCTGTCTACAACGCCTATCCGCTGCCGCAACAGATGTCCGGAACCCGGCGCGCCCTGAAGTACACGGGCGATCTCATCAGCCGCGGCTACTGTCCTGTCGTTTTTCCTGAAGGGCTGCGAACGCCCGATGGACAAATCCACGCCTTCAGGCCCGGTACCGGCATGATGGCTGTGCGCCTTCGAGTTCCGGTCGTCCCAATCCGGCTCTCCGGCCTCTACGAAATCTACTCGATCCACGACTCGTGGCCTCGCCGCGGTCCCGTTCACGTTAGGATCGGCCCGGCGCTGCAATTCTCTGCGGGCACCGCCTACGAAGAAGCCGCTCAACGCCTGGAAGAAACGTTGAAGGGAATGTAAACTGGCGTACACTTGGACGGAGATTTTTTAGCCGCGGATTACGCGAATTACGCGGCTAATTCCTTCATCTTCAGAATTTTGGGAGGAGCATGCATCTTAATTGGACTGGCAGCCTTGTGCTTCTCGCATTCTGTCTAATGGCGACCACGGCTTTTGCGGCGGATCTGAGGGTCACCGATGCCGGCAACGGCGTCGTTCTGCTGCGTGAGGCCTTCGTTGATTACGGGGCGTTTACCAACGACAGGGAGACGGAGGGTATTCGGGTCCAACTGGGAGAAGCCGTCGTAGTGGCAATGTGGACGAACATTGAGACCCTGACAATCACGGGCAAGGATGAATCCGGAACAGCACCGCGGTTGAAAGTCGAAATCGTGTCCAAAACTGGACCGAAAATATCTGCGACTCTCGTTTCAAAGGGCCGCATGAAGTTATCAGGAAAGACGGATCTGGGCGATTATTCAATCGACCTGGAGAAAGTTCGGATCATCGCTCCGGTCCGCGCAAACGCGCAACCGGTTAAACGTCCATAAGGCCGGACTGAACAGGAGTCCATAATGAAGAGAAATCAAGTAGTGAAGCTTGTCGCGCTAATGGTGTTCTGCAGTATCGGTGGGTCGCTCGCAGAAGATAGCGAGCAATTGCTCACGATCGACCATTTTGTCCGTGTGAAGTCCACAGTGCCCTCCATTGCCGGCCAGCCGACGCAGATCTACGTGAGAGAGCGGGCAAAGGCAGGTACGGTTCTGCGCAGCTCGACTTTCACAGATCGTGTCGTGCTGTTCGTGCATGGTGCGGGCACGCCGGCCGAGGTGGCGTTCGACGTCCCCTCGCAGGATTACAGCTGGATGGGATATCTGGCCCGCGCAGGTTTCGACGTGTTCTCGATGGACACCACCGGTTATGGCCGCTCCACACGGCCTGCCGCCATGAACGATCCGTGTAATCTAACTAAGGAACAGCAGGCGGCTTTCATTCCCAGCCTCATTCCCGCGCCGTGCGCTCCGAGCTACCCGCGCCAGATGACGACGATCGCCTCAGACTGGGACGACATCGGGGCCGCGGTCGACTATGTACGGGCTCTGCGCCATGTGGATCGTGTGAGTCTTATTTCATGGTCGCTCGGCGGACCGCGCGCCGGAGGTTATGCCGCGCAGCATCCGGACAAGGTTCAGAAACTGGTGCTGCTGGCGCCTGCATACAATCGAATGACTGCCGCCACGCCGCCGGCTGCGCTTCCGGCCGAGGGCGCCACGATGAACACGCAATCGCGAGAAGAATTCATCGCGAACTGGGACCGGCAGGTGGGTTGTCCCGCGCAATATGAGCCGGACGTTCTGCAGTCGGTGTGGTCGCAAATGCTCGAGTCCGATCCCGTCGGCGCAACCTGGGGCACCGGCGTACGGCGCGCGCCACAGGTGACGAACTGGGGCTGGACCACGGCAGCCGTGGGCAAAACGCAGATCCCAACACTGATGGTCACGGGGGTTCACGATAAGCAGGTCCCGCCGGAACGTGTAAGGGATCTGTTCGCGGACCTTGGCGCGCGTCAGAAGGTATTCATTGATCTGGGGTGCTCGTCACACAATGCAATGTGGGAGAAGAACCATCTGATATTGTTCCGTGCATCGCTGGAATGGCTCACAAAGGGCTCGGTGAATGGAACGAAGGAAGGGATGCTTCGGCTGGGGTATTGAAATTACTAATTACTGATGGCCACTGACCAATGACCAATGGACTTGAGACGTTTAGAAATTGCCGTTTAGAAAATTACAATTGTTAAATGCGCAATTTTCTAAATGGTAATTGTTCAACGTCTCAAGTCCATTGGTCATTGGTCAGTGGACATCAGTAATTAGTGATTTAACGACACGGAGGACCAACCCGTTTTGTTCGGCACACACGACTTTCTAATCTTTCTCTTGGCGGGAATCACACTCAATCTGATGCCCGGGCCCGACACCATGTACATTATCGGGCGAAGCATCGCTCAGGGACGCCGGGCGGGATTCCTTTCCGCGCTTGGAATCAGCACCGGCTGTCTCGTTCACACGACCGCCGCGGCCTTCGGTCTTTCGGCGATTCTGGTCGCCTCCGCGTTCGCCTTCAATCTGGTGAAATGGGCCGGCGCTCTGTATCTCATCTACCTCGGGGCGCAACTCCTGTTCAGCAGGGCTCCGGAAGAACCCGGCGGCATCGGAGAGGCACGCTACGCGGATCTGAAAACGATTTACCGGCAAGGTCTCATGACCAACGTTCTCAATCCGAAGGTTGCAATGTTCTTCATGGCGTTTCTGCCGCAGTTTGTGGCTCCGGCTCAGGCGTCCAGTCCGCTTCCATTTTTGTTTCTCGGCTGCGTGTTTATTTTCACCGGAACGTTGTGGTGCTTCGTGCTGGCGACCGTTGCGTCCAGCGTCTCGAAGACCATGCGTAGAAGCTCGGGAGCGTTTCGTATGGCGCGCCGGGTTACAGGAGTGCTGTTTGTGGGCCTCGGCATCAGGCTGGCCCTTCAGGAGGCTCGATGAGCGAGGAAATCAAAAGCTGGGCGCAGGGACTCGCGCAGGACAAACTTTCGCCGGAACAACGCGCAGTGCTGGAAACAATGGTGAGTGACGGTCAGGCCGAAACTCTGGAAGCCGCGGCCGCAATGCTGGATTGGCAGGAGACCGTCATACAGCCGGACGAACACATGTATGGATTCTAGCGGCTTGACAGGTGACCAGCGGTCCTGGACCGCGCCGCTAAAGTTCGGACAATTGCGAGTCGAGGTGGGCCAGAGCGCGTTCCAGTTGCTGCCGATATCGCTCATCACGAGCGGATTCGAGAGCGTTCAATGTGTGTGCACGTGCCAGCAGCAAACCTTTTTTCTTCACTATCAGCGTACGCTCGCGCGGTGTTAATGCCGGCTTTTCCAGCGTCTGATGTTCAGTTTCCCGGGCGCTGATCTGGTCCTCGACGGCCTTACTTTCCCAACCACGGGCCATGACAAAATTATAGCTTCATGGCGGCGCAATTATTGTAAATTCCCGAAAACACGGATCATCTGAGTCTGCACCAGCGGCCGCCAGTTCCCGCAGAGAGCCGGACTCAGGGCCGACGCCCTCGTTAGCCTCGCAACTCGTTCTGTACTGAATGGTTTAGCCGACGTAGGACAAATGCCTATTCCCAGTTTCGCGCATCCATTCTAGACTTCCGCCAGACAGGAGGGTAAGACATGGCTTCCCTGTTTATGATGAATGTCCCTTACGACTGCACCGAATCCGAATTATCCCACTGGGTTGAGTCATTCGGATTCTCCGTCCATTCGGTTCGTCTGGTTCGTGATGTTATCGCGGGTGTGTCTCCATCGTTTGCGTACGTGGAGATTGCGCATGATCTGGAAATCCTTGACGCCATTTCACGGATAAACGGCCACAGCATCCGCAATCGAGTCATCGTGGTGAGTCAGGCGCGGCGTGCCGCGCCTGCTGCGTAGGTTAGTCGCCTATCCGCGGCCCGGTAGTTCCGGTCCAGGCGGGTGGGTCACTGGCGGGGAAAGAGTCCTCCGAAGCGGTCTCCACGGATTCAATCCTGGGGATCTCACCGGCTTCCATCAATTGTTTGAATCGCCGCAGAGCCTGTTCAATCAGACTCTCCGGCTTCTCACCAAGCGCGGCGGCAAGCAGCGCACCCAGCCTGCCGGCCGGGGGATTGTACTGGAGCGCGACACGCATCACAGTCCCCCGGCCGCCGGTCGCGCGGTCAAACCGAACATAACCGGCATTATCAATGTCACCGCGGCCAACCGACCGCCATCCGATCATTTCATTCGGGCGATCGATCGTGATTTCCGCCGTCCACCGAAGTTCCACTCCGCCTGGCGCCCGCAGCGTCCATTGCGAACGCGTCCCATCGATGATCTTCACAGACAGGATGCCGCCCGCCAATGCTGCAACGTTCTCCAGACTTCTCCAATACAGATAGAGATCCTCGGGAGGCCGGTCCACCGTTATGGCCCTCTTCAATTTGATTCCGTAGCCGTAGGGCAAAGTCTGAAATCGCTTCTCTCTGAGGAGCCGGTTGATTACGCAGGTAGCCGCGACGACGCCCGCACTCACACCTGCAATTATGAGTCGATTTCTTGTCTTCAATGTCCACCTCCTAGGCGGCACGCCTGTCTTCTGCAGAAGGCTCTATCCCAACACGATATACATAAACGAGACTTCCGCCAAGCCAGCCCGAAACCGACATGATCCCGAGACCGACGATCGACAGAATCATGCCGAGCAATTCAAAGTCTGGAGAAGCATTGAGACGTACCCCAAGATTGAAGACGAAGAGCGCCACCACGATGAGATTCAAAACCATGTGTGTGGCTGCGATTTGCTTGACGCGCCGCTCCCGGAGCGAAAGGTAGTCGATGAACCCCGGAAACGCGGCAACCAGGGCGCCCAGCACGCCGCCGAGCATTGTGTAAAACGCCATGCCTTTCCAGAAAATGTTGTAGGACCCGGCGTGATACACGATGTCGCAAATAAACGAAAAAACCCACAGTCCGATCGGAAACACCACCAGCATCGGATGAATCGGGTGGTTCCGAATACTTGCAGGAGTCCCCATAATTTCAAAACCTCCCAAGGAGCATCAATATGACGAGTATGATTAAAATGGTACCTACAGTCCCCGAAGGGTAATAACCCCATCCGCGACTGTGCGGCCATGCCGGAACCGAACCTAGAAGCATAAGAACCAATAGAACGATCAATACCGTTCCTATCATCAAAACCTCCTACTAAATTTCATGCAGCGCGCTGCAAAATTCGGACGCGGTCGTACGCGTCCTTGATATCCATGTACTGCCGTTTGACCACGTACTGAACATCCAGCGGCAGATCGGCTTTCAGGGCCTCTTGATAATCGTTGACGGCCGCCTCTTCTTCGCGCTGGCATTCCAGAATGATGCTGCCCTCGTCTCGGGCGGCAGTCGTTTTCAGGTTGATCCAGGTACGATGCAGGGGCCCCTTTTTGCCGGCTTTGCTCGCGTCTCCGCCCAGGCGATGCACTTCTGCCTGCAACTCTGAAACAAACTGCGCGCGCTGCTGCGAGAAAATGTTGAACAGCCGCCGAAACTCACTGTTATAGATGCTTTCGGCGGCGACCTGGAAGCTCTCCTGCCCGTCTCGGCAGGTTTCAATCAGGTCGTTGAGAATTGCAATCACGTCGTTGTTGTTCATTGGATGCACCCTTCCCCCGAGGTTATGAGGGCAATCGCCTTACCATTGGGATGTCGCTCTATGCTGCTGATGTGTAACCGCATTCGTTGGGCAGGTAACCGGGATTGTCTGTAAGTCCCCGGGAACAATTACCGGGAGCGCCGGGAGGTCTTTCGGCAGTGTACATGCACTACATCCTGTGGATAAGTGCACTCATGGACACACGAGCAATCCTTGTGGTCGAAGACAATTCGAACGACGAGGCGCTTTTGGTTCGTGCCTTGAAGAAAACCGGCATCACGAACCCGATCGTCACCGTAAGGGACGGCCTCGAAGCGCTGCAGTATCTCCTTACGTTCGGGAAGTACGAATTCAGGAACGCGGATGATATGCCCGCCGTCGTGTTGATCGATCTGCATCTGCCCAAAATGGGTGGGTTGGACGTGTTGCGGAAAATGCGGGCGGATTACCGCACCAAGCTTGTGCCCGTGGTGATTTTTACGTCGTCGAATGAGCAGCAGGATCTGATCAACGGATACAGTCTCGGCGCCAACAGCTATGTCCGGAAGCCGGTGGACTTCACGAAATTCGCAAAGGCCGTGGATCAACTCGTCACTTACTGGGTCGCGCTCAACGAACCGCCTCCTCCAGGCGAGACGATCTGGGCCCATCACTTCGATCCCGGCAAAAAACCTGCGTAAAAAATCGGGGAATAGCCGCGTCGGCGGCTATTCCCCGATTTTTCTCACGGCTTCAACACCACTTTGGTGCATTCACTTTCTTTTTCCCGGTACATCCGATAAGCCTGAGGCGCTTCATCGAGCGAGACACGGTGGCTGATGACGAACGATGGATCGATGTCGCCGCGGCGGATCCTTTCCATCAGCGGCTTCATGTATTTGTGCACGTGCGTCTGGCCCAGCCGGAGCGTGAGTCCCTTTGCAAAAGCCGCGCCGATCGGAAACTTGTCGATCAAGCCGCCGTAGATACCGGGAATCGACACTGTCCCGCCCTTGCGGCAGGCATGGATCGCTTCACGCAACGGCGGCTGCACTCCCGTACCGTTGGCTTCCAGGCCCACGGCCTCGATGCATGCATCCGGTCCTCTACCGCCTGTCATCTCCTTGAGGGTTTCGACTACATCGGCTTCTTCGTAGTTGATCGTCTCAGCAAAACATTCGTCGGCGGCCTTTCGAAGACCGCATCCGAGGCGATCGATGCCGATCACCCTCTCAGCGCCCAGCATGAATGCGCTCTTCATCGCGAATAGTCCGACCGGCCCGCAGCCCCACACGGCCACCGTATCACCGGGCTTGATGTTGCAGTTCTCCGCGGCCATGTAACCGGTCGGAAAAATATCCGACAGGAACAGCACCTGCTCGTCATCAAGGTCCTCGTAAATTTTCATCGGACCCACGTCCGCAAACGGGACGCGAACATACTCCGCCTGTCCCCCCGGGTATCCGCCGAACATATGTGAGTAACCGAACAAGCCCGAACCCGAATGCCCGTACGCTTTATCCACCATCCCGGCATTCGGGTTCGAGTTGTCGCACAACGACCACAGCTCGCGCTGGCAAAAGAAGCACCGTCCGCACGAAATCGCGAACGGAACAACCACCCAATCACCCTTCGCAAGACTTTTCACGTCGGCGCCGACTTCGACAACCTCACCCATGAATTCGTGGCCGAGCACATCACCGGATTTCATCGTTGGAATGCAGCCGTCGTAGAGGCGCATGTCCGATCCGCCGATCGCCGTCAGCGTCACCTGGACGATTGCATCGCGCGAATTGAAGATTTTCGGGTCGGGCACGGTTTCGACCCGGACCTTGTTTTTGCCTTCCCAAACCACGGCGCGCATGACTTATGCCGCCAATTGCCGGTCGAGCGTCTTTTTCCGCTCCTCGACTTCCCGGCCCAGATTTTCAAGCTGCTCCTGAGAACATTTTTCCTCGGCAAATTGGAAAATTTCCCTTTCCTCTTCTTGAATATGGTTTTCCACGTTTTCGAACAAGGCTTCCACTTTCTCATCGAAGTTTTTGTCCGTGGGCTGCAAACGTGAGATCTGTGTCAGAAGCTCGTCGATTTCCCTGTGCTCCTTCAAAGCTTCAGAAATGAGGTTTCGGTTTGAATTACCGTTGAGGGACTTCAGAAACGGATAAAAAATCTCTTCCTCGGCTCGTGAATGGATCTGCAGCTCACGACGGATCTGCTCGAAGATTTCCTCTCTCTTCTCGTGCGACGACTTTCCGGTCTTATCAAACTTGTTGAAAAGACTCTGCACCGCCGCATGATCCTTTTTGATGAGTTTAAGAACGTTCATTCCCAGAACCTCCCGCAAACAATCATTTTAGTAATGAGGGCTACCCGTTAAATTTGCAAGCCGCATACCAAAGCGGTTTCCAAATGTAGTCGCGGGCTTTAGCTCGCGTTCTTGTTCCTTATGGTTTCTCTCTTGCACATTCAAAAGAAGGAGGTATTGCAATGTTGACGGCCGTTCAGCGGCGGCTCCCGGTGGGAGCCGAGCCGGGATCCGGTGGTGTGCATTTCAGGGTGTGGGCGCCGCGGCGGCAGCGGGTCGAAGTGGTAGTGGAAGGATCACGCGGATGTGAAATGGAGGCCGAGCCAAACGGCTATTTCTCTTGCATTATCGAGTCTGCGCGACCCGGCATGCTTTATCGCTTTCGTCTGGATCATGGCGACAAGCTCTATCCGGATCCGGCCTCGCGCTTTCAGCCGGAAGGCGTGCACGGGCCCTCACAGATTGTCACCCCATCGGTGTATCACTGGAAGGACGAATCGTGGAAAGGTGTCCGCCTCGAGGGCCAGGTCATCTACGAAATGCACATCGGCACGTTCACCAAGGAAGCCACGTGGAACGCCGCACAAAAACTCCTGCCGCAACTGGCGGACACGGGCATCACGCTTCTGGAGATCATGCCGGTCGCCGATTTTCCCGGCGCGTTCGGCTGGGGATACGATGGTGTCGATCTGTTCGCGCCGGCACATCTCTACGGAACGCCCGACGATTTCCGGGCATTTGTGGAGCGCGCGCACTCGCTCGGCCTGGGCGTCATTCTCGATGTTGTCTACAACCACTTTGGACCTGATGGGAACTATCTCAAGGAGTTTTCCGAAGACTATTTCACGACTCGCCATGAAACCGAGTGGGGCGAGCCCATCAACTTCGACGGACCCAACTCCGGGCCGGTCCGGGAATTGTTCGGTTCAAATGCTTTCTATTGGATCGATGAATTTCATCTCGATGGTTTGCGGCTCGATGCGACACAGCAAATCTTCGACAAGTCGCCCGAGAATATCCTTACTTTGATCACGCGGGAAGCGCGCCGCGCCGCAGGCCGGCGCGATGTGATAATCGTCGCTGAAAACGAGCCGCAGGATGCGTCGCTCGTTCGTCCGCCGGAGGAAGGCGGCTGCGGCCTCGATGCGCTATGGAATGACGATTTTCATCACACCGCGAGAGTCGCCCTCACCGGCCACAACGAAGCGTACTACAGAGACTATTCCGGTACGCCGCAGGAGCTCATATCAGCGGTCAAATGGGGATTTCTATATTCCGGCCAGTACTACGGCTGGCAAAAAAAACCCCGGGGTTCCTACGCGCTCGATCTGAAACCGGCATCATTCGTGGTCTACCTTCAGAATCACGATCAGGTTGCCAACTCGCCATACGGCTCGCGTCTTCACGAGATGACCACGCCCGGCCGATACAGAGCGCTGACGGCTCTCATGCTTCTCAGCCCCGGCACGCCGATGCTTTTTCAGGGCCAGGAATTCGCCGCCTCGAGTCCTTTCCTGTACTTCGCGGATCACAACAAGGACCTTGCGGGTCAGGTTGCCAGGGGGCGCGCTCAGTTTATGGGGCAATTTCCGAGCATCGCGTATTCGCGAACGGAGTTCGCCATGGGAGAGCCGCATCAGAAGGCGACATTCGAGAAGTGCAAGCTGAAGCACTCCGAACGCAAAACAAATTCGCACATCGTCGCGCTGCACCAGGACCTGCTGAAACTTCGGCGTGACGATCCCGTGTTCAGCGCGCAACGCTCCGACTGGATTTACGGCGCAGTGCTCGGTCCCGAGGCATTTGCGCTGCGTTTCCTCGGCGAAGATTACGGCGACCGGCTCCTTCTGGTTAATCTAGGGCGCGATCTGCGCTTTTTCCCTGCGCCTGAACCACTGCTCGCTCCTCCCGCAAAGGGATACTGGGAAATGATTTGGTCGAGCGAGGACGGGAAATATGGAGGTTGCGGAAGGCCGCCTCTGGACAATACTGGAATCTGGGATATTCCCGGGCATTGCTTGGTGGTGATGTATGAAAGAGCTCATTAGCGAAGACATAATCCTGAATCGCATGCCGTGGTCGAAGGCCAATAAGCCGGATCCGGTGCTGCTGTTAACCAGAGAGTGGCTGGTCACGAACGGTCTTGGCGGATACGCCTCTGCATCCGTATCCGGCGCGTGCACGCGCCGGTATCACGGGTTGCTTGTTGCATCGTTGCCGGCGCCCCTGGGCCGCATGGTGATGCTGAGTCACTTTGCCGAGGAAATCGCGCTGTCGGATGAATCCGTGGTCGACTTCAGCGGCGAGGAACTCTCCGAAGAACATCTGGACCTCCACTCGGCCGAATTTCTCAGCGAATTCCGCCTCGAGGCGGGATTGCCGATCTGGCGATACAATATCCGCGACTGCGTCCTGGAAAAGCGGGTCCTGATGCCGCATCTTCAGAACACGGTCCATGTCTCGTACCGGTTCATGTGCAACGACGGGTTGATACGTCTTCGGCTTCGCCCATCGATGCACTTTCGGGGACACGAAGCCCCAGTATCGCTGCCACTGGAAAAGGCGTACCGGGTGAACGCCCAGGGCGATCAATATGAAATAGTCGCGGATAATAATATCCCCCCGCTCCGCTTCAGCCTCCGCGGGCCGAACGCCGGCTTCCTTCTCGACGGCGGAAGTTTCAAAAATGTCTTTTACAGAATCGAGCAAAGCCGCGGTTATGAATTCCGGGGACCGCTCTGGAGTCCCGGATATCTGCGCACCACGTTGCGTCCTGGTGAAACCTTCACGGTGATCGCGTCCACCGAACGGTGGGAGAAGATTTTGGCGCTCGAACCGGACGAAGCACTTCAGAGGGAACGCGAACGAAGACGCAAACTCATCGACATCGCCCGGCCGGAAGTCAAATCCAGCTGGCCGGCGGAGTTGGTTCTGGCGGCCGATCAATTCATCATCAAACCGAGCTCGCGTGTCGGAGATACGGCGCGCGCCAATGCGTCCGGTGAAGATGTGCGCACGATCATTGCCGGATACCACTGGTTCACGGATTGGGGCCGTGACACCATGATCAGCCTCGAAGGCCTCACGCTCATCACCGGACGGCATATCGAAGCGGGTTACATCCTGCGCACGTTTGCGCATTACATCCGCGACGGGCTCATCCCCAACATGTTTCCTGAAGGAGAACAGGAAGGCCTTTACCATACCGCCGATGCAACGCTGTGGTATTTCCACGCTATCGAGAGGTATCTGGCAACAACCGGCGATCGAGGGACTATCGCCCAGCTCCTGCCCAAGCTTCTGGATATCATCGAGCATCACGTTCGCGGAACGCGATTCGGCATCGGTGTTGATCCCGCCGATGGACTGCTCCGGCAGGGCCAGGACGGCTATCAGCTCACCTGGATGGATGCGAAAGTGGGCGACTGGGTTGTCACACCGCGGCGTGGAAAGGCTGTCGAAATCAATGCGCTGTGGTACAACGCGCTGCGGTTGACCGAAATCTGGGTCCGCGCACAAATCGGCGAACAGGAAGCGGAGAAATACGCCGCGCTCGCGGCGCGCGTGTACGAATCTTTCAACAAACGCTTCTGGTACGACGAGGGCGGTCACCTTTACGACGTCATCGACGGTGAGGGCGGCGCCGACTCTTCGATGCGGCCGAACCAGCTCCTCTCATTTTCGCTGACGCATCCGGTGCTGGAACCCACTCGATGGAAACGCGTGCTCGATGTGGTGCAGCAGCAACTGCTGACGCCGGTCGGTCTGCGCAGTCTCGTGCCCGGCCACCCGAATTTCAAACCGCAATATTACGGCGACCTGCGCGCCCGCGATGCGGCCTACCACCAGGGTACCGTATGGGGCTGGCTCATCGGCCCCTTCATTGACGCATGGCTGCGGGTTTATCCAGACGACTACAAAGCAGCGCGCAGATTCCTGGAAGGCTTTGCCGCGCATCTGGGAGATGCGTGCCTCGGTTCGATCAGCGAAGTCTTCGACGCGAAGGAACCGTTCACACCGCGTGGCTGCGTTGCGCAAGCCTGGAGCGTTGCAGAAGTGTTGCGGTGTTGGGTGAAGACCGCGAAGTGAAACACAAACACACAAAAAGGCCGCATCAAATAGACCTTTGATGCGGCTTTTCTTTGTGTGTTTGTGTTCCTAAGCGGCCAACTGACCCAGAATTTTCTTGCGGTCTTCCATCTCCAGTCCCAGTTCTTCCAAACGGTGTTCGGGGAGGGTTTTCCGGGCCTCATCAAAAATTTCCAGTTCTTCCTTCTCGATATGGCTGTCTACCGCCTTGATGAGATCCTCCACCCGGCTATCGAAATTTCGGTCCATTGGGCTCATGGCACCGATTTCCTCGAGCATCCTATCCACAACGTCGTGCTCATCGGCCGCGGCGGATACAAGCTGGCTTGCAGTTTTTGAGGAGGTTCCGGTCAGAGCCGGATAAAAGATCTCCGTTTCCATCTGCGAGTGGATCGTCAATTCTCTCCGGATGGCCTCGAAGAGTTCCTTTTTACCGTTCTGATTGCGGGCTCCCGCCTTCTTGTACTTGGAAAACAACGACTTGATGGCGTCGTGATCATTTCTCAGGAGCAACGTTACTTTCATTCCTACCTCCTCAGTCCCCAAAGAGCATTCTTTAGTTGCACGGCTTCTGCCAAAGGAAAAGTGTTAGTCGTTCGCCATTTGCAGCTTATCGTACGGAACCTGCGACTCCAGCCACGAGGCGATCTCGGAAAGGCCGCGATCGAGACCCACCCGCGGCTCGTATCCGAGCAGGCGCCTGGCCAGAGAAATATCCGCAAAACAATGACGGACGTCATAAGGTCGATGATTGCCTGCCATTCGTAGTTTGATGTGACCTTTTCCAAGAGCCAGCGCCAGCCGCACCGCAACGGACCTGATGCTTGTAGGCTCGCCGCTCCCGATATTGAAAATGTGGTCCGGAGCTGCCTCTTTCTCCAGAGCGAGAAGGAAAGCGTGTGCCACATCGTGCACACTGATGAAGTCGCGGAGCTGTTGCCCGTCTTCGTAAATGATCGGGGCGTTGTTATTGATCATTCGCGAGGCGAAAACGGAGACGACTCCCACATAGGGGTTCAATAAAATCTGGCGGGGCCCATACACGTTGAAGGCCCGCAGGACGACAGTCGGCATGCCATAACAGCGGCCCATCATCAGGCACATATTCTCCTGATCGAGCTTGGAGAGGGCATAGATGGACGTCAGGGAAGGCGGTTTGGTTTCCGTTGTGGAAACCGGCGTGAGAGCTTCGCCGTCCTCGCCTCGAATTTCCCATTCGCCGGCCTGGAGCTGGCCCTGCGATCTTTCGGGAACGTGCCTTGGAACGCCATCGGATGAAACGTACTGTCCTTCACCGTAAACAATCTGGCTCGATCCAACCACGAGGCGCTCGACCGGATGGTGAACAAGGCAGTCCAGCAGAACTGCCGTGCCCAGCATATTGATGCTGGTGTAGGAGCCGAGCTGATACATGCTCTGGCTCGCGCCCACCGCCGATGCCAGATGGCACACGGCGTCCACTCCTTTCAGGGCACGGCCAACCGTTTCCGGATCCCGAATGTCGCCCACAATGAGTTCCACCTCCGGATCAAGATGGACAGGTCGTGCCGCTTGCTTCACCTCGCAACGCTCTGTAAGCAGGGATAAATTGTCTAGCGCGCGGACACTATACCCTTGTCGCAGGAACTCATCTGCAACATGTGACCCGATAAACCCTGCACCGCCCGTAATAAGCACCTTTTTATTCATAACGCGCTTTCGCCATGCACTTGTGCTGCCAATCCGGCGGTACCCTGATATCGTGGCGCGGGTATACGTTGGAACAAGCGGGTGGAATTACAAGCACTGGCGCGGAGAGTTCTATCCGAAGGAACTCGGGCCTCAAAAGTGGCTCGAGTTTTTTATGGAGCACTTCAATACTGTCGAGATCAATAACAGCTTTTACCGGCTGCCCACCGAGGAAGTGTTTGCGAATTGGCGGCGCCAGGTGCCGAAGGACTTCATGTTCGCAGTAAAAGCGAGCCGATTCCTGACGCACATCAAGCGCCTCAAGGAGCCCGAGCATCCACTCGAACTCTTTTACTCACGAGCCAGACACTTGAGGGATCACCTCGGCCCGGTGCTGTTTCAACTGCCTCCGCACTTCAAACTGAATCTGGAGCGCCTCGAAATATTTCTCTCGGCCCTGAAGCGTTACAAGAAGGTACGCCCGGTTTTGGAGGTTCGCGATGCGTCGTGGCTGGTGCCGCCGGTTTTCGATCTTCTGCGAAAGCATCGGACTGCCCTTTGCTTTGCCGACTGGCGCGACATACCTGTGACCGGGCCTGTCACTGCCGACTTCGTCTACGTCCGCCGGCATTACGGGCAGGCCGGCGGCGGCAACTACGGCAAGTCCGCCCTCGACCGGGATGTACGCCAGATCCGCGCCTGGCTCCGCTCCGATCTTGACGTCTACATCTACTTCAACAACGACATGGGCGGCCACGCTATCCGCAATGCAAAGTATGTCCGGAAAGAATTAGCCGCGGATTACAATCGGAGCTAATTCGGGGACAGACGCATAAATCCCCTAATTACGATCAACGGTCTTTAATCGTAATTAGGGGATTTATGCGTCTGTCCCCGAATTACCTTAATTGGCGTATAAATACAGCGATGAAGATGATGCGCGTTCACATTACGCTTTGGGTCGTTCTGCTGATTGCCGGTTTCCTTGTGGGATTCGTTCCCGAATACCGCAAGAACCGCGACCTTCAGACACAGTTGGAAAATCCAACGAAGATGATCGATGCCTTGAAACTACAGGTTCAGCTGGGAGACGTACGAGATGCTGCGGCTCTCATGTTGTTGGAACTGTCCCGTCAGAACTATGGGCTGGCACGAGACCATTCGATCGAGTACTACAACAAGATCCAGAACCTGATTAACGAAACCCAGGACGAAAACCTCAAAAAATCCCTGGCGGAACTGTCCGCCACACAGAATTCGTTGATGACGAACCTGGCCACGGCAGCACCGACTTCACTGACGGCCGCTCAGCCGATTGTGTTACGGACATTTGAAGTGACGAAGAACGTTAACAGATAAATATCACCGGTCGAAAACCGGATCCGTCCAAAATAAATTCAAAGTCGCCGAAGGCATCCGAATACAGCCGCGTAGCGGCTGTATTCGGATGCGCTTCGCGCGATATCTTTGGACAGCACCGGTCGAAAACCGGTTCGCAATCTTTTGCAAACAAGACCGAAAGGTGCTACCGTCGCCAGAAATTCCATATGAATATGACCGCAGCAGCAATCGTGATTCTCTTTTTCCAATGGGTCAACGTGCCGCTTCCGAACACTCCGCGCACGCCCGATGGAAAGCCCAATCTCAGGGCGCCAGTGCCGAAAACTCCGGATGGCAAGCCGGACCTGACTGGAATCTGGAGAAACCCGGACGGCAAATATCTGGCGAACATCGCGGCCGATGGAGTTCAGGTCCCCTTCCAGCCATGGGCGGAAGCGCTATACAAAGAGCGGCAGGAGAACTTCAGCAAAGACCGGCCCTCCGGGCGCTGCCTGCCTCACGGAGTGCCGGACATAATGCTTGTGCCTGCGACTCCTTTCAAACTGATCCAGACGCCGGCCGTGACTCTGATGCTCCTCGAGAACCAGGGTCACTTTCGACAGATTTTCATGGATGGCCGCGGTTTCCCGAAGGAAACAAACCCGACATGGCTTGGCTATTCGATCGGAAAGTGGGAAGGCGATACGCTCGTTGTAGACAGCGTTGGCTTCAACGATCTGACTTACCTCGACGACGGGGGTCATCCGCATAGCGACGCGTATCATTCGATCGAACGCTTCCGGCGCCGCGACTTCGGGCACCTGGATTACGAGATCACCATAGACGATCCAAAAACGTACACGAAAGCCTGGAAAGTCAGCATTCCGTTCGAACTGTTTCCCGACAATGAATTGATGGAAGCTGTCTGCGAGAACGAACGGGACTTCGAGCACCTGGTCGGCAAGTAAAGGAGAGAAATGCGCGGCCTTGCACTCATTGCCATGATTTTGATGTTGAGCTGCGCCGCCGCGGCTCAGTGGGTGAACCTCACACTGCCGAACCTTCCGCGTACTCCCGACGGCAAACCGGACCTCACTGCGCCTGCGCCGAAAACACCCGATGGCAAGACGGACCTGGCCGGGATCTGGAGAGTAGCGACCGGCAAATACCTGCAAAATATCGCCGCGGATTTGGGTGAACCTCCTTTCCAACCCTGGGCGGCCGCCTTGTATCAGGCGCGCGTGGATGTATTGGGAAAAGGCAGACCATCAGAACGCTGCATCCCTCACGGCATACCGGATGGGATGGTGGTTCGCAATTTTCCCTTCAAGATCGTCCAGACGCCGGGCGTTGTCGTGATTCTCTACGAAGAGTTCAATCACTTTCGGCAGATTTTCACCGATAACCGCGGTTTTCCCCCGGAAACGAGTGAGAGCTGGTTCGGATATTCCGTCGGCAAATGGGAAGGCAACACGCTTGTGGCCGAGACCGTCGGGTTCAACGATAAGAGCTGGCTCGATGATCCCGGACATCCTCACAGCGAGGCCCTGCGCGTCACTGAACGCTTTCAACGCCGCGATTTCGGTCATATGGAGATTCAAATCACGTTTGACGATCCAAAGGCATACACAAAACCGTGGACGGTCACCATACCTTTCGATTTGTACCCCGACACCGAGCTCATGGAAAGCATCTGTGAAAACGAAAAAGACCTTCCGAACATGGTCGGCAAATAGGTGGTAACCCGGTGCCTCCATCGGGCCTATTTCCATTCTTTTCTCCTTATTGAATCTATTCACCCGCAAATTCCATTATTTTTTTGATGTCTCCATCCTGTTGACGTCTTTTTTGGCCGGCACACCGCCACTTTTACTCTGCACAACAAGGAGGAGAGAAATGGACCACGAAGGCCCTCAGCTTGACCGCTTCTTCGAGTTTTCCCCGGACCTGCTCTGTATCGCCGGCTTTGATGGCTTTTTGAAACGCGTCAACCAGGCTTGCCTGAGTACGTTGGGCTACACGCGTGATGAATTGCAGGATCGCGCGTTCCTGGATTTAGTCCATCCGGATGACCGCCGGCGTACCTTCCTCGAGGCGAAACGCCTGGCCAGGGGCGGAGAGCCGAGTCGATTCGAGAATCGATGCCGATGCGGGGATGGCTCGTACCGCTCTCTGATTTGGAAGGCGGTCGCCGTTGCAGCCCATCAGCAAATCTATGCCATCGCTCGCCCCAAAAGCGGAGAACTGGCCCGGACTACAGGAACCCTCAGCGCCATCGTTGAAGGCGCTGGTGCCGCGATTATCGCAGTGGATTCCCAGGGCAACGTGACGATGTGGAATCCCGCTGCCGAACGGATCTATGGCTGGTCGCAGGCCGATGTAATGGGGGGCCCGCCTCCCTACCTTTCGGGGGTTGCCCAACAAAAGGAATACCAGGCACGTGCCGCGGAAGTCCTCCAGGGAAAAGCACTCCGTGATTTGAAGGCCAGGCGTCATCGAAAAGATGGAAAAGAAGTCGAGGTGGACCTGAGCATTGCGCCTATGCGCGACGAAAAGGGAAAGGTCTGCGGGCAGATCGGTATCGCCATTGACGTGACCGAAAAGAAGAAGCTGGAGGTACAACTTCTGCGAGCCCAGCGTATGAATAGCCTCGGTTCCCTGGCCGGCGGTATGGCGCATGACTTGAACAACGTGCTGGCGCCCGTTCTTATGGGAGTACAACTGCTTCGCACGAAGCCCCATGATTCTTCCAACGAATGGGTATTCGATACGATCGAGGCCAGTGCGCGGCGAGGATCCGGACTCGCAAAGCAGATTCTTACGTTCGCGCGTGGGCTGGAAGGCGAAAGATCTCCGGTTCAGATTCGGCACCTGATTCGCGAGCTCGAGGGAGTCTTACAGCAGACTTTCTCAAAGGGGATTACCATCGTTGCGGATGTTCCAAAAGACCTGTGGACCATTCATGCCGATTCCACACAACTGCATCAGGTCATGCTGAACCTCAGCATCAATGCACGGGATGCCATGGGCGACGACGGTCTCCTCACCATCACGGCCGCAAATATGGTGCTCGACCGGAGTTTCGCCGCAACCCATCCTGAAGCCAAAACCGGTGCCTATGTGGCTGTTCGCATCACCGACACCGGCGGTGGCATTCCGTCGGATATCGTGGGACAGATTTTCGAACCGTTTTTCACGACAAAAGAGGTTGGTAAGGGAACGGGTATCGGCCTCTCGACCTCGCTGGCCATCATCAAGGGACACTCCGGTTTCATCGACGTGCAAAGCCAGGCCGGAAAAGGCACCTCGTTCACCGTGTATCTGCCCGCCACAGAATCACAGGACGTCATTCGGCACCGCCAGGTGGCTCCCGCGATACCGATGGGCCAGGGCGAACTGATTCTCATCGTCGATGACGAGGCTTCTGTCCGAAACATCGCGAAAGCAACACTGGAAGCCTACAACTACCGCGTGATTACCGCAGAGGATGGAGCGGATGGAGTTGCCTCGTTTGTCGAGCATAAAGCAGAAATTCGTCTCGTCCTGACCGACAACAATATGCCGGTGATGGATGGCGTGGCGATGCTTCGCGCGATTCAGAAATTAAGGCCGGATGCCAAAGTGATCTCGGCGAGCGGTTCGAACATCAGCGAAGCGAAACGCAGTCTGTTGGACGGTTTTGTGACGTGCTTTCTGCCAAAACCCTTCACCGCGGAGGAACTACTGAGAGCCGTCAAGCAGACCTTGTCGGTCTGAACCCCAATCCTCCTGCCCTTGGAGCAGTTCGCCAGGTTTTGAGGTAGGATGTGACGTTCGGGAGACAGGGGTACGGAAACAAGGGCAAGATCAATAAACGTCTTCGAATCACGGTTGACTGAAGCCGGCAGGCACGGAAGGCCACTCTCAGAACACGGCGGGAACACGTTGCAGAGCATTCATACACTCGGATTCAGACGATCAACGTTTTTCATCTTTGCCGGCGTGCTCTTCATCTATCTGGTACTGCCGACGAAGAATTACTACTGGGATGGCATCGGGTTGTCCAATGCCATTGAACATTCGGAAACTCAACCGCTACTCCATCAGAATCACCTGCTCTATGGTCCCCTGGGATTTGCCGCATGGCGTACGGCTCAAATCCTGCTTCCTGGTGTACGGGCGCTCGGTCTGCTGCAAGTGATCAATTCGTTTTTCGGCGCCGCGGCCGTGGCTGTTTTTTATCGCGTACTCCTCCGTACTTTCGGATCGTCGTACATTGCCGCGTGCCTCTCCCTGGCGCTGGCGTTTTCAGCGACCTGGTGGAAATTCTCGACGGACGTTGACAGCTACATCCCCAGCATCTTTTTTGTTCTTCTTGCACTCCTCCTGGTATCCCCGGGAAAGACGACCCGAACCGTCATTCTCGGTTGTGTTCATGCATGCGCGATGCTGTTACATCAGCTCGCCGTGTTCTTTGCGCCCGTTCTGATATTGGCGCTCTGGCAGAAAGAGCCAAATCAGACGCCACGACAGAAAACTGTTGCGATTCTGCAATACTCCATCACCGCCGGACTGATTACCATCGGCTTCTATACCGCCGCTTTCGCTGCGCAGTCCGAAACATTTCATGCCATGTCCTTGTTCCGGTGGCTTACTTCGTATTCGCAGGAGGCCGGGTTCTCTTTTTCCATTTGGAGAAATTTAGCCACCTCGATTGCCGGACAGGTAAAACTGGTGCTCGGTGGACGTCTTCCCCTCGTCCGAGAGGTATGGAATCCGTTTCTTGCCCTGACGACTGCAACACTCGTTGCCCTGGCAACGCTTCTCGTGATCCGTCTGCGAAGATCCAGAGTCCATGTGCAGAATGGATACCCGGGCATCGCAAGGATGATGCTGGTATGGATCAGTATTTACGCCGCGTTTCTCTTGTTCTGGCTTCCTTACAACACGTTTTACCGGCTGTTCTATTTACCTGCATTGCTGGTGCTTCCAGCCACCTTCATACCCGTCGCGCGCGAACGCCGCTATCATCTGGCGCTCGCGGTGGCCGTTCTATTTTTGTGGAACCTCGGATTTCACATCTATCCATACGCGCAGGCTGTGGCGAACCCGACCCTGGAGATCTCGGACCGACTTCAGAAGTCATGGCCGGCCGGCACGGTCGTGTATTGGGACGTCCATGCCGCCGACAATCGAACGATTCAATACTTCAATCCGCAGGTGAAGTGGAAAGAACTATGGGAACGCGCGTGGATTGGAGATATCGAGCAGACGATGGGTGCTGCGCATGCAAGCGGAAAGAGCCTCTGGTTTGATCTGGCTGCACTGGACCGGTTCACTTCTGAGGACCAGCAATTCGGCACATGGTTGAAAACAAACTGCGAACTAGGTCCCAGACGCGAGTTCACGGATGGAAGCCACAAGATTGGATTTGTGCAATTGATCCCGAGAAATGCGAAATGAGTCCAAATCCGGCCTCAGCGGCTGCCAAAAATAGTTAAGTTTTGCGTCAAAAAATGTGACTTCTTACACACCCGGCAGCGGCCTCTGATCCTAACCACCACTAAAGCTTGAGGTTTACTTCCCGCCTTCTTTGGCCAGTCACGTGCAAAATCAGAGGGTGTATGAATGTGCCTGGAAAGATAGATATGGACACTGCAATCTCTGAGATGGCGACTGGACGGCGACGTTTGACTCGCGAAGCAGGCGTGACGTTGTTTGAGCTCATCTTCGTGATCCTGATTGGCGCCGTTCTGTCTGCGATCGCATTACCTGCAACAAAGACAGCACTCGAGTCCTACAGGCTGAGTGCGGCCGTGTCGGCCGCAAGCGGTGCGATCCAGGCCGCGCGCTATCAGTCCATCATGCAGGGTTATCACTTCAAGATCACATTCACCGCGGGCAGTTCGAGCTATCAGATTTCGAGCAAGGTGCCTCCGGCGACGACTTTTTCCAACGTCGGGAGTGCTGTTCTGTGGAATACAACGACTGGTATCTCGATGACTCCGACAACGACATTGGAGTTTTTCCCCGGCGGAATGGTCCAGGCAACAACGGGCTCGATGACTTTCACAATTACAAATGGAACAACGACAAAAACAATCACAGTTTCGGCGGTGGGCGATGTCACAGTTACATAGTAAAAGCGCAAAAGGCTTTACCCTGATCGAGGTCCTGGTCGCGAGTTTTGTCCTTTGTGTGGGCTTGCTCTCGGCAGCTTTCCTTGTCGGAAAGATGATGACCGGATCAGTCCGGTCCAAGGATATGAGCACGGCGGCGGTATTGACTTCTGAAAAGCTGGAAGACCTCAACCGCTGGGACAACGACGACCCGCACATCTGCCTGCCGTCCGGCAGCACAACCGTGGGCAGTTTAACCAGCGACATCAACCAGACGACAACCTGTGCCGGGGGAGGATCGGCCAGCATCAATTATTTCGATGACGTTTACCCAAGCGTCACCAACGGTACTTCCGTCTGCTCGTCTGTGTCGTCCGGCTGTTTTGCGGAGACTGTTTCTTCTGTTGCCGGAACGTCGACGACGTATACGACGACGGTCCATTCTCCAAACGGTATTGTTCAGGCCTCGAGCAGCACGAGCCCGCCGACAGGGCGGACATTTCATCGCCGTTGGGTCATCGAGGGCAACACGCCCGCGACCGGCGTGCGGCGAATCACCGTGCTGGTGACGGAGTCGACCGAGAGGCCGCCGTTGACGTTTCAAATGAGCATAGTGAGGAATTGAAGAAAATGAAACCAGTCTCTCCGTGTTCGAGCCGTTCAGCAGGATTCTCACTGCTGGAAATAATGCTGGCGATGACGATGTTCCTGACTATAACCAGCGCCGCCTTCACATTGTTTTCCAAGCAACAGACCGCGTTCCTGCGGCAACAAGGCCTGGTGGGAATCAACATCGCGCTGCGAAATGCGACGGCGCAGCTTCAAATGGACATTTCGAATGCAGGTACGGCCTATTTCCAGGGAACGAACATTCCGGCATGGCCGGTAGGCGTTACAGTCTCGAACAATGTCGTGGCATCCGGATCATCCTGTTACAACTCGACCACCTTTTCCTATACGTCCACCTGTTTCGACAGTATAAACGTCATTGCCGGCGCCGATCCGGCTACTTATCCTCCGGCCAACACCACCGACAGCACAGGCGGAGCCGCGGTGGCCAACTGCTCCGACACCTCGACGGGAATTGCGTACAGCCAGGCGGCAGGGGGATTAACGCTCGCTCAGACGGCGGCAAAATTCGCGACCGGCGATCAGGTGCTCCTTCTCAGTTCGAGCGCCCAGATTATGACCTCGGTAAAGCTTACAGCCGACCCCGCGGTTGTCGGCAGCGCGGTGAAGTTCACTTTTAACGCAACGCGAGCCGACGGAACCAACACGCTGGCCAACGATCCTCTGGATATCACCGCATGTGCCAACCTCACGTGTCCGACACCCAATAATTTCGGAAAACAGTTTTGCGGCGGCGACTGGCTGATCAAGCTGGCCCCCATCACGTTTCAGGTCGACTCATCGAATTCCGCTAATCCGAGATTGACGAGAACCCTGAACGGAACGACAGCAACGGTGATGGATCAGGTCATTGGATTCAAAGTCGGTGCCACGATCTGGAATGACGCTACGGATACGGTCAATACACAGTACGAGTACGATGCTTCCAAGTACAAGAACAATACGGTCGGAGATCAGGCCTGGAATTTTACACTTGTCCGTTCGCTGCGGATCTCGCTGATCGGACGAACGACGCCCAATAACAATCCGTTGTATCGTTTCCGAAATCTGTTCGACAACGGTCCGTATCAAGTTGAAGGCATGTCGATCGTGGTCAATCCACGCAACATGAGCATGAACGATTGAGAGAACAATCCATGAATAACAAGTTTTTCCGGACCTCAAGAAACGACCGCGGAATCGCGCTGGTCATCACTCTGCTGCTGCTCTCCCTGACGACTGCGCTGGGACTGGTGATGTACCTTTCCGTCAGTTCGGACCTCTTCATCAACGGATATTACAGGAACTTTCGCGGCGGCTTTTACGCTGCAGATTCGGGACTGAACATCGCGCGCGCTCAATTGACGAATCAGGTGGTGCTGCAGGTGCCGTCCACATTCGCTACACCGCCCCTTGCGGACCCCAATCTCGTGGCGGCGACTGCAACAACTTTTTTGACCACCCAATACACAAACTACACTTCCTTGAAGACAGGACAGGCGGCCGCTTCCTGGCCGGAGAGTTTCAAGGTCTCGAATGTGACATTCACTCTGGCAACCGGTTCGCCGACCGTGACGTCCCGTGACGCGAGTAACAATCCCACGGGATACAGCTACGTCTACAACTACACGCTGTCCGCGGCCGGTCAATCTCAAGCCACGCAGCAGGCGACGGTGTCTGAAAAAGGGAGTATGACGTTCAACATCACGGGCGCTGTCAACACCACGGAGGTGAGTTTCGCCGCGTTCGGCGCATTCATCGACAACTACCCCCCGTGCCAGGGCCCCCTCGTTCCCGGAACAATGACCGGTCCGATGTTTACGAATGGCGCATGGCAGTTTACGACCGGTTCCTACATCTTTACGGACACCGTCGGACAGGCGAATACGAAGGCTGACTACTGGTTCGGTTCGAGCTGTTATCAATCCACAGCCTCCAGCTACAAGGTCGGCAGCCAGACGATCAAGCCCAGCTTCCAGGGTGGATTCAATCTCGGCCAGGCTGCGCTGGCGCTGCCGGATAACGATTTCAGTCAGAAGCGCGCGGTTCTGGATGGCCTGGGTACGAATACCACGAACCCCACAAACGCAGAGCTCAACGCCGCATTGATGAAGGCTGACGGAAGCGCTTACCCATCTGGAGGTACGACGTCTGGGGTATTCGTTAACTACGGTACCGTGGCCGGCGCCAACGTCATGCACGGCGGTGGTATTTATGTTGAAGGGGCTGCCCAGGTCACGCTTTCGCCAAGCGGATCATCGGCTCAGGTCTACACTATTGTGAATAACTCAACGACGACGACTGTCACGACCGATCCCCTCGCGACGCCACCGGTAGCCTGGAATTGTCCGGTAGGAACCACCGGCACCACCGTCCTCCAATCAGGTGCGTCCACCAAAAATATCTGCTCGGTCCCGATGAATAACATCACATCCAAACCTGCGACCCTGCTCTATGTGAACGGCGCCATCACCAGTTTAAAGGGCCCCGGCCCCGGACAGGCAGCCGTTCAGGACGGCTCGCAGATCCTGGTCAATGCTAAGAATGACATTACCGCGACCGGCGATATTCTCTACAAAACGGAGCCGGTAACCACAACGCAGAATCAGATCGTGCCCGGCACGAGTCCCGCGTGCTGCAACGGTTCACCCGTCGCTACGCTGATTCCGGGCAACGACAAGGATCAGGTCCTCGGGATTTTTACAACCAACGGAAACTTCAATCTGAAATCGAGCGCAAACGGCAGCAATATCCAAATCGACGCCAGTATCGCTACAATCCGCAACGGCGGCAGCGGCGGTATCACGACAACGGGCGCCTATGGGTTCAATACGGTGAATATCGTCGGCGGCCGAATTCAGAACAACATCATGTCCGCAAACGTGCAAGCCCGAAACGTTTACTTTGATCGCCGTTTCACAAACAGACCCGGTTTCGCTCCTCCATGGTTCCCCTCGACGACGGTGACGCAAGGCGGCGCTCTCGCAACCAACATAACTTCGTCGGTTCAACGGGTGCAGTGGTTGAACCAGACCATAGTGCAATAGCAGTAGACAACGCATCGAAATTCATGAATGGGCCGGAAGCCTTACGGATCCGGCCCTTATTTTTTCCGCCCCACGGCCGTCCGATCAGAACAACAAGGTTTCCCGCCACATACAGGATTAGCTCCTGCCCCCTTGACACCACGTGTTAGAGTAGCGCTCCGTTTTGCGTGGTTTCTTGGTCGCGAAATTAAAAAATGGATCGCTTGAATTTGCAGGAGGCTCGCTTGGGAAAGTCCGAAAGTCGTACTCGGAACCCCCGTCCCGTCCGCCGTCATTCTCCCAACACACATAGAACAATCCCGTTGATTTGCAGTCTGTTGCTGTCATTGCTGGTCATCGCGTCCGCGGTGCAGCCGGCATATGCGCAGACCGGGCAGCCCGTGCTGTCGGGAAGCATTCCCGGTCAGGGCACGCTTTCCTCCGGTACGTTCTTTGCGGATTTCCGGCTGACCAATACCGGAAGTGGCCCCGCGGAGAACATCCGCATCAACCAGCTTCCGGTGCGGACACTCGCGGGCACCGGAACCGTGACGTACGACGCCGCGCTGTCTCCGGCTTTGCCGATAGCAGCCGGCGATCTGGCAGCAGGGGCGTTTACAACGATTCGCCTTTACTTTTCCGTTCCCTCGACGGTAACGCGCTTCTCCATCACGGAGAACGGCACACTTCAGGATGCGGCCCAGACGACTCTGAACTTTTCGATGTCGCAGTCCATCATTCCTCGCCTGAACCGGGCGCCCGTCGTGAACGCCGGCCCGGATCTGACGATCACCATGCCGGATGCTGCCGCCTTGAACGGCACGGTGACCGACGACGGACTGCCGACGGGCAGCACACTTACGATCACGTGGAGCAAGGTCAGCGGTCCTGGAACGGTGACATTTGTAAACGCGAGCGCTGCGTCCACGACAGCGGCATTCTCTCAAACCGGCCAGTATGTATTGCGGCTGACAGCCAGCGACACCCAGTTTTCCAGCTTTGATGACGTCGCGGTCACGGTGAATGCGCCGAATCAGCCGCCGGTCGTCAACGCCGGACCGGATGTCGCAGTGTCTCTGCCGGATGCGGCCGCATTGAACGGTACCGTCACCGACGACGGACTGCCCGCGGGCAGCCCGCTTACGATCACGTGGAGCAAGTTCAGCGGTCCGGGCTCGGTGACGTTTGCAAACGCGAATGCTGCGTCCACAACGGCGACCTTTTCGCAGACCGGTACGTATGTCCTGCGACTCTCGGCCAGTGATACGGTTTTCACGAGCAGTGACGATGTAACCGTCACTGTCAATCCCAGGCCCAACGGCCCGCCTCGCATTACCAGCAGCGCCATCCGGACATTCACTCTCCAACCGGCGCAGAACAGTCCACAGGTGGTTGGTCTAGGGCCATGGACCGCGCAGCAGTATGATCTCCACTCTCAAGGCAGCGCCAACTGGGTGAAAGACGCGACCAATACGAGCGTTACCCAGGTCGTGAACTCCGACGCGTCATTCCTGCTCGGCGATTTCAACTTCAGCAACGCTCAGATCGAGGGAACCTGGAGCGTCAATACCCCCACGGACGATGACTACATCGGCTTCGGGTTCGGGTACCAGGACTCCCAGCATTTTTACCTCTTCGACTGGAAGCAATCCGATCAGGGCGATCCCCTCGGTTTCGCCGAGCGGGGCATGAGCGTAAAAGTGTTCAATGCAAACTCCCCCCTGACCGGCAGCGACTTCTGGCCGTCGGGCGGAAACGGCGCACGGGTCCGCACGATCTACCACAACACGATCCAGTGGGCGCACTTCACAGAGTACAAGTTCAAGCTTCGCTTTCGTCCGGGCGAGATCAAGATCACGGTGAGTCAGGGCACGACTGTCCTCGCGGATTTCACGGTCAATGATACGACCTACACGAACGGGAAGTTCGGGTTCTATAACTACTCGCAGGAGCAGGTGCGATACGCCGGTTTCACGCGTACGTCTCTTCTGCAGGGAACCTACAACTACGATGTCGAAGCCACCGACCCCGACAACGACACGCTGACCTATTCGCTGCCCACGGGTCCGGCCGGAATGAGTATCGATCCGGCGACAGGCTTGCTCCAGTGGCCAGTGACGGGATCAGATCTCGGCGATCACGCTGTTACGGTGCGCGTCCAGGATCCTGGCGGGTTGTTCGACACGCAGCCGTATACCCTGACGATCGTTCCTGCCAATCAGGCCCCGGTTGTGAACGCCGGTCCCGATCTGACGATCACGCTACCCGCCGGCGCTACATTGAACGGCACGGTGACTGATGATGGGCTGCCCGCGGGCGCGACGCTGACCATCGGATGGAGCAAATTCAGCGGGCCGGGCACAGTGACATTCGGGAATGCCGCCAGCGCCTCGACGACGGCGAGCTTCTCTCAGGCGGGCACCTATGTCCTCCGCCTGACGGCCGGCGACACGGAGTTCACGGCCTCGGATGACGTAACGGTGACGGTCAATGCGGCAAATCTAGCCCCGCTGGTGAGCGCCGGATCGGATCTGACGATCACGCTTCCGAACTCCGCCACATTGAACGGCACGGTCACCGACGACGGGCTGCCGGTGGGCAGCACGCTTACCATCACCTGGAGCAAATTCAGCGGTCCTGGAACCGTAACGTTCACCAACCCGAACGCAGCGTCCACAACGGCGTCATTCACCCAGGCCGGCACTTATGTGCTGCGCCTCTCGGCGAACGACACGCAATTCCCGGTCTCGGATGACGTGACGGTGACGGTCAATGCGGCGAATATCGCGCCGGCTGTGAATGCCGGTCCGGATCAAACGATCACGCTGCCCAACAACGCTACATTGAACGGCACGGTCACTGACGACGGGCTGCCCGTGGGCGCCACGCTTACCATCACATGGAGCAAAGTCAGCGGTCCGGGCACTGTGACATTCGCCAACGCGGACGCAGCGTCCACGACGGCGACATTCTCCCAGGCCGGCACTTACGTGCTGCGCCTCTCGGTGAGCGACACGCAACTTACGACTTCCGATGAAGTCACGGTTACGGTAAATCCCCCCAACATCGCGCCGGCAGTGAACGCTGGACCGGATCTGACCGTTAACCTTCCGGATTGCGCCACCCTGAACGGAACGGTTACCGACGACGGGTTGCCTGTGGGCGCCACGCTTACCATCACCTGGAGCAAATCCAGCGGTCCTGGAACGGTGACGTTCGCCAACGCGAACGCAGCGTCCACGACGGCCTGCTTTAGCGCTTCCGGAACCTACGTTCTGCGTCTAACAGCGAGCGATACCCAACAGAACAGCTCTGACGACGTCACGGTAACCGTCAATCCGGGAAATCTGGCGCCGGTCGTGAATGCCGGACCGGATCTTACAGTCACGCAGCCGAACGCCGCCGCTTTGAACGGCAGCGTCCTCGACGACGGACTGCCGGTGGGCGCCACGCTCACCATTACGTGGAGCAAATTCAGCGGCCCGGGAACCGTTACGTTTGTGAACGCCAATGCGGCATCCACGTCGGCAACGTTCTCTCAGTCCGGTACGTATGTGTTACGGCTGACCGCGAGCGACAGCCAGGTCCCGAGCTTCGATGACGTTACAGTGACGGTCAATCCCGCAACGAACCTGCCGCCGGCCGTGAACGCCGGACCGGATCAAACCGTGACGCTGCCAGGCCGCGCGACGTTGAATGGTTCGGTTACCGATGACGGCCTTCCTGCCGGGAACACGCTCGTCATCAGCTGGACAAAGTTCAGCGGGCCCGGAAACGTCACATTCACAGCGCCGAACGCAGCCTCTACGCTTGCCGGTTTCAGCGCTGCCGGCACCTACGTGCTGCGTTTGACGGGTGACGACGGACAGTTCAGCCGCTTCGATGAGGTTCAAGTCCAGGTATCGGGCGCTCCGCCTACGCCTCCCACAGTGCCGGCGCCTTCCAGCCCTGCCAACGGGACAGAAGTGAAGGGGCCCGTGGATGTGATCGGTACGGTGAACAGCGCCTCCCTGGATTCCTGGACGCTCGAATACAAGATGGTCGAGGATCCAGCTTACCGGCCGATTGCAACTGGAACAACCAACGTCTCCAACGCAAAGCTGGGCACGTTCGATCCTACGCTTGTCCTGAACGGCACCGTCCTCCTGCGGTTGAGAGCCACGGACACGACCGGGCAGACCACCACGACGCAGATCAGCCTGATCGTCTCGGGCGACCAGAAAGTCGGAAAGTTCAGCGTTTCGTTCCGCGATCTCAGCGTTCCAATGGCCGGTTTCCCGATCGACATCGTGCGCACCTATGACAGCCGCCTCCAGCGTAGCGGTGATTTCGGAGTGGGCTGGACGCTGGATATCAAATCAGTTCAGCTCAGCGAGAACCAGATTCTGGGCAGCGACTGGCAGGAGACGCGATCTGGCGGGTTCTTCCCGAATTACTGCCTGGTAGAAACGAAACCGCATATCGTGACCGTCACCACGCAGGACGGCGCAGTGTACAAGTTCCGGCCCACGCTTACTCCGGAGTGCCAGCAGTTCGTACCTATCACCGGAGTGACTATCAACTTCCAACCTTTAACCGGAACGAACGCGAGTCTTTCCGTCGGCGCCATCGATGTCCTGGTGGCCGGCTCGATACCTGGCGCTGTGCAGTTGCTGGATCTCAGCACCGTGGACCTCGTGGATCCGAACGCGTATACCTTCTCCCTGCCCGACGGCAGATCCATGCAGATCAACCAGCCGGACGGTTTGCAGAGCCTGAGGGACAGCAACGGCAACCAGATCACGATCGGCCCGGGCGGGTTAACACACTCGGCCGGCAAGAGCGTGCTGTTCCAGCGGGATGCTTTTGGCCGCATCACGCGTATAACGGATCCGGCGGGCAATGCGCTGAATTACGCCTATGACCTGCGCGGAGATTTGACGACCTTCACCGACCAGGAAAACAACGCCACCGGTTACCTCTACAACAACACGCATGGTGTGCTCGAGATTCGCGATCCAAGAGGCATACAGCCGATCCGCAACGAGTACGACGACGGCGGCCGGCTGATCCGCAGCATCGACGCCTTCGGCAATGTCGTGACCTATACGCACAACGTGGGCACGCGGCAGGAACTCATTACCGACAGGCTCGGCAATGTCACCCTGCATGAGTACGACACGGCCGGAAACGTTGTCCAGACGACGGACTCCCTCGGCGGCGTCACGCTCCGCACCTACGACGCCCGAAACAACATGCTGACCGAGAGGAACCCGGGCGGTCAGGCAAAGACCTTCACGTATGACGCGCAGGATAACCGGCTGACGGAAACCGATCCCGTCGGGAACATCCTCCGATTTACGTACAACGCCCGCCGGCAGGTGTTGACCGTTACGGATCCGCGCGGCGGCGTCACCACGAACACTTATGACGCCAACGGAAATTTGACGTCGACGCGCGACCCGCTCGGCAACACATCGTCCTACATCTACGGCTCGCAGGGACTCCCGACGTCAATCACCAACCCGCTCGGCGGAGTCACGCAATACCAGTACGATGGCGGCGGTCACATGACGCGGCAGGTGGATCCGCTTGGCAACGTCATGACGTTTACGTATGACGCGAACGGAAACAGACTGAGCGAGACGAAAACGCGCACTACCCCCGTGGGTCCGGAAACGCTCGTGACGGCGTTTCAGTACGATCATCTGAATCGGCTGATCCAGACCACTTCCCCGGACGGTTCCACAACGCAAATTGCCTACAACAGCATCGGGAAGCAAAGCGCCACCACGGATCCATTGGGACGGCAAACAACCTACACCTACGACCTGATGGGCCGGTTGAGCCAGACCACGTACGCGGATGGCACTTTTGAGGCGTCCACCTACGACGCAGAAGGCCGCCGCTTGACCAGCGTCGACCGCGCAGGTCGCGCCACAAGCTTCCAGCACGACAGCCTGGGCCGCACAACACGCACGACGTTGCCAGACGGTTCGTCTGCAACGGCCGCTTTTGATTCTGCCGGCCAGGTGACCCAGAGCACTGACGAGCGAGGCAACATCAGCCGATTTACGTATGACGCCGCGGGCCGCCGCACCGGAGTCACCGACAGCCTCAACAACACAACGACGTTCTCTTATGACGGCGACGGCAACCAGATATCGAGTACCGATGCGCGCGGCAACACGACCCAGTTCCAGTACGATTCCACCAATCGCCGCACGCGCCTCACTTATCCCGACACGACATTCGAGGCCACGGCTTATGATGCGCTCGGCCGGCAGATTTCGAAAACGGATCAGGCCGGACGGACGACGCAATTCCAATATGACGCCCTGAGCCGCCTCACGCGGGTGACGGACGCGCTCGCGCAGGCGACCGACTACACCTACGACGACGTCAGCAATCGGCTGACTCAAACCGACGCAGCCGGAAAAACGACCCGCCTTGAATACGACCGCCTCGGCCGGCTCACTCGACGCACCTTGCCGCTGGGGATGTCGGAAACGTCTGTCTATGATGCCGCCGGAAATCTGATCCGCAAGACGGACTTCAACGGCAGGACAACCAGCTACAGCTACGATGTAATGCACCGTCTGCTTGCGAAGACGCCCGATCCAGGCCTCGCAGAGCCGCCAATTTCGTTTACTTATACTTCAACCAGCCAGCGCGCCAGCATGAACGACGCCAGCGGCGCGACAACATATCAATACGACAGCCGCGACAGGCTGATTCAAAAGGCGACACCACAGGGCAGCCTTGCATATACGTATGACGCGCACGGGAATGTCACTTCGATCCGGTCATCCAATGCGAATGGCACATCCGTGGACTACACCTACGATGTTTTGAATCGCCTCTCTGCTGTTCGAGACAATCGGCTGACCGCGGGCACTACGACGTATTCGTATGATGCCGCCGGCAATCTCAACTCCTTCCTGTATCCGAACGGAGTGCAACACGCCTACACGTATAACACTCTGAACCGCCTGACTAACGTCAACGTCGGGACGGGTGCGGGCACTCTTGCAAGCTACGCGTATACGCTTGGTCCGGCAGGCAACCGGACTTCGGTGCTCGAACTGGGCGGCAGGCACGTGGCGTACTCCTATGATGCGCTTTACCGCTTGACGAACGAGGCGATCGCAGGCAGTGCCAATCCAACCCTCAACGGGTCCATCGGCTACACGTACGACTCGGTCGGCAACCGCTTGCAGCGCACTTCGACGGTGGGAGCGCTGCCTTCTCAAAACTTCAGCTACGACCCGAATGATCGCCTTGCTACAGACAGCTATGACAGCAACGGCAACACCATCGCGTCCGCAGCCGACAGCTTTACTTACGATTTTGAGAACGAGCTGAAGACCAGGAACGGCGGGACGGTCACGCTTGTTTACGACGGCGATGGCAATCGCGTGGCCAAGACGGCGGGCGGCATCACCACCCGCTTCCTCATCGACAACGTGAACCCGACCGGTCTCGCACAAGTTATTGAAGAGCTCACCGGCGGCACGGTACAGCGCACATACACGTTTGGCTTGACTCTGCTCAGTCAGAATCAAGCAGGCGTTGCGCGCTTCTACGGCTACGACGGCCTGGGCAGCGTTCGTTTACTGACAGATCCCGCGGGCGCCCCAACCGATGCCTACCACTTCGACGCCTTTGGAGTGATTCTCTCAAGTATTGGTACGACGCCGAACAATCATCTCTTCAGGGGCGAGTACTTCGACTTTGATTTAAATCTCTACTACCTGCGCGCTCGCTACTACAAAGACGGCACCGGGCGATTTATGACGACCGATCCACTCGACGGCGTCGTATTTGATCCGGCTTCATTGCATCGATACTTATACGCGCTGGTCAATCCGGTAAACAATCTGGATCCAACGGGACAGTTCTCCATGGGAGAGATGTCCATCTCGATAGGAATCCAGAATGTTTTGACGACAATGGCCATCAGCGCGCCGCTTCGAGCACTCGAAGTGGCTATGAAAGTCGCGGCCGGAGCAGATCTCGGAGCGGCTGTTCAGGACGGACTCATCGGACTGGCCCAGGACGTAGCAGTAGGGGCCATCATCGGAGGCGTATTCGAGTTTGCGCCACGCCTGGTAGCCCTGCGAAGCGTGGGTCAAGCGGTTCAAAGGGCCGCTAATTCGGTTTGGAACCTGGCGCCGTTCGCGCGTGGGCGGGCGATCGAGGAACTCATCCTGCGAGGGGCGCCCAACGTAATACGGACGCCAAACTTCCCGGTGATCGATCACTTCTGGCAGGGTATAGCAACGTCGATAAAGAGCATTGATGCCACCGCTGCCAGTTATCAGAGCGCGGGCAGTCTCATTTCGAGGCTGTCTGGATACGCCAGAAGCCTGTCTCAGGCAGGTGTGTTACGTCAGGGAGCTTTGACCGTAGACCTGACCCAGGCGGCAGGGCGAAACCTGGTGATCGCGTTCGAAAACGGTGCGATGACTGTCCAACAGGCGCAGGCTGTACGGCAGTTCGTGCAAACCGCGTCTCGGCAGTTTCCCAACATCCGGGTTGTGCTACAGTTCATACCGTGAAAGCCGGGCAAAAGTATTGTGAAGTCTTTCTGAAAGACGCGACTGTTTACGTTTTTCCGAACCTCGAGCCTCAACCGGGAGTGAGGCTGGCGTCTCAGCCCATCGCCAGGCTTCCGTTGGAAAGTCCGCCTGAGGTGATTGGAGAAGCGGTGCTGCAAGCCCTGTCGCTGTTTCGCAGAGACGTTCCCTTTCCCGAAAACTTCGAAGCGGCGTCCGTGGCCGCTCTGAACGGAACGGGATTCAAGAATTGGAAAACGTTTACTCGTGACGCGCGGCGGCTCGGAGTATCGTCGGATGGTGACAAGGTGAAAATCACACCCACCGTTAGCGACGGTCGAAACTTTGCGGACCTGCCCGAAAAAGCTGTGACCTGTTCCAGCATCCCCGATGAAGTAGGCCGGGGTGTGCTTGAAGGATTCTCCAGATGCGAACGCAAGGCGAGAGTGGGCTAGGCGCTCCTTCCCTGATGCTACCCAATTGGGGTTTCAAGGAAGTTGAAATGCGTCGAAAGATAACGAATCAGTGTGCGCTGGCTTTCGTGTTGGGACTCCTGTTGTTTGGCCTGTTCCTCGCCGGGGCGCCGTCACCGCCGGTTGCAGCCCGGGCACAGGGAGGCGTAACAGTTTTCGAAGGGGCAAGGCTCATTGTCGGCGATGGGAGCGCACCCATCGACAACGCCGCCTTCGTCGTACAAGGCACCCGTTTCACACAGGTTGGCAGGGCCGGACAGGTGCAGGTCCCGGCCGGCGCGCGTCGTGTGGACCTTCGCGGCAAGACGGTCATGCCCGCGATTATCGACACGCACACCCACCTGGCTACCAATCGCGCGATGCTCATCGACCAGTTGCAGCGCAAGGCATACTACGGGGTCGGCGTCGCCATGAGCCTGGGCCAGGATACAGGCGATGCGGCTTTCCAGGTGCGCACGGAGACCATTCCGAACGCCGCGCGGTTCCGCACCGCAGGGCGAGGACTCACGATGCCCGAGCCCGGCCGAACCGAAGCTCCCTACTGGGTTACCACGGTCGCGGAAGCACGCAAGGACGTGCAGGAGCTTGCGGTCAGAAAAGTTGACCTCGTAAAGGTCTGGTTGGATGACCGGAACGGCATGTACAAGAAGCTCGCTCCGGAACTCTACGGCGCGATCATCGACGAGGCCCATAAGAACGGATTGCGCGTGACCGCCCATATCTTCGCCCTCGAAGATGCAAAGGGGCTTCTGCGCGCGGGAATCGATGCGTTCGCACACGGAGTCCGCGACAGAGATATCGATGATCAGTTCGTCACTATGATGAAGCAGCGCCCGGCTATCATCCTGGTTCCCAACCTTCCCGATCGCGGGGTCGCGACGGATTTGAGCTGGCTTCGAGATTCCGTTCCCGCTGATGAGTTCAAGCAGCTGCAGGCGGCGGCGACGGATCGGCCCGATGTCCAAAAGACCTTCGGGATCCAGTCCCGCAATCTCGCCAAACTCAACGCGGCTGGAGTGCGGATCGCTCTCGGGACGGACGGCAATATCAGTTGGGCGCACCACCTCGAGATGGAGGACATGGTGGCGTCCGGTATGACGCCGGCCCAGGTCATCGTGTCGGCCACCCGGAACGCGGCAGACCTGCTGAAACTGACGGACGTCGGAACAGTGGCGGCGGGCAAGACCGCAGATTTCCTCGTGCTCGACGCGAATCCGCTGGACGACATCAAAAACACGCGTCGAATTGCCGACGTATATCTTCGCGGGACGACCGTTGACCGCGCCGCCATGCGAGCGCGCTGGATGGGCAGAGCGGCCCAATAGCCAGGGTCAGACAAACCCGGATAAATCAAACCAGACTGACCCAACTGAAGCCGCGAATTACGCCAATGACGCGAATCGGCGCAACCGAAGAAATTCATATGCACCATTCGCGTCATTGGCGTAATTCGCGGCCTCAATACCCGTACCGGCAGTGGTCTGCGGCCGGAAATCGCGTGCTGGTTTGTGCCCTGAGATTCCCCTTAAACATTGCGCGGCCCGCTTGTTTTCGTCTATGCTCTCGGCAATAATTCCTGTCTTCTTTTGCACTATTACGAGAGGTCGAAAGCTGGAGGGATATAAATGATGCGCCTGATTCCATGGTGTGCCTGCGCGCTCGTTGGGGTGTTCTTGCTGACGGGGTATGCCGGGCAGTTGCGATCGTTGACGGAAGGGGTGTATTCCGAGGGGCAGGCAGTGCGCGGCCAATCGCTTTACAAAGCCCAATGTGGGGAATGTCACGGCGATGCCATGGAAGGCACGATCGGACCCCCGCTCGCTGGAGACGGTTTCCTCTCGAACTGGAGCGCGCGGCCGCTGGTGGGTCTCGTCGACAAGATTCAGAAGACGATGCCGTTCAATCTGCCTGGGAGCCTTTCCCGGCAGCAATCCACCGACCTCACGGCCTATATTCTTCAGTTTGACAAGTTCCCTGCCGGAAAAACGGATCTGACTGAAGCCATGCTCTCGCAGATTGCGTTACCCACAGTGCGAACCTCCCCCGCGCCCGCCGTCTCCACTTCGGCTGGTCCGTCGCTTCCCCCGCCGGAAGGAAACCTTGCCGAGTTGATGAGAGCCATCGCCTTTCCCAATGCGAATATCATTTTCAATCTTCAGCTCAAGGATCCCGGTGTCCAGACGAAAAAGCCGCTGGCTGTCTCACCGTTCGACTACGTCGAGTGGGGCGCCACGGTTTATCCCGGATGGCTGGCCGTTGATCAGGCCGCCGTTGCAATCGCCGAGAGCGCACCGCTCCTCTTGACGCCGGGACGCCGGTGTCAGAACGGCAAGCTCGCCCCCGTGGACCGCGCCGATTGGAAACAGTACGTTGCGGCCCTCGTGGACGTAGCGAAGCTTGCTCATCGTGAATCACAGGCGAGAAAATTCGACTCCTTCATCGACATCAGCGAGAAACTGAACGACGCGTGCGCAAACTGCCACAAGGCTTACAGGGACAAGGGCGGCACCGAGGGCAGTGGCGCAGCCCGATGTCAGTGAGAGGAGAAGTGAATCATGCGCCTCATACCACTCATGGCGACAGTCCTGGTGCTCTCCGCTTCCGGGCCTTCCTTCGCCCAGGAATGGATTGAGTTCGCCAGCCGGGCCGATCGCTTCACGTGCAATTTTCCGAGTCAACCCAAGGTAACGGAGACGACCTACCGGTCGGAATACGGGGCCGACCTGCCGGCGCGCGTCTATAGCGCCGCGCAGGGACAGAGCCGCTACTCCGTCACGGTGATCGATTACAACCAGGCCGAACGCATACTTACAGAGAAAGCCAAGGCCTGCCCAGTGGGCGCCGAGACCTGCATCGGAGGCGGCGTCACCGGTGCGGGCTACTGGAAGAGTGATCTGCGAGGCGCCCTGGTTTATGCGTCATGGAAGTTCATCCAACGAGACGCCAGGGTGACTCTCTACGTGTGGAATTTTACCGACCTCGTCGAAGGGCATCAGCTGCAGCTCACCAACAACTCCGACAAATCCCGGACCTTCGCGGGGATCTACATGCACGAAAACAAGCTCTATATCATCGAGGGAACCGTGCCGGCGGGTTATCCGGAACCGGGGTTCTTTCAGCAATCGCTGGGATGGCTCGACGAGAATGGAATCGGCCTTCGGTATCAGGCCGTCTATTCCAACGGACAACCGGCGCCGCCCCGCGTCAACCGGGCCGGTCAGGGGCAAGGACAGGGCCGGATCGACGCCCCCGGCGCCAACCCAGGCCAGGCGCAGCCGCGCTGATCGTAAAATTTTTTCTGTTTATCGCGACGAGGAGGATAGACATGCGGTTCAAATCAGGGTTTGGTCTTGCAGCAATTTGTGCGGTCGCCTTCGCTTTGACGGCGTCGGCGCATCATTCCCATGGCAACTACGTCGATACGTTCATGGATATTCAGGGCGTGGTCAAGGAAGTGCACCTGGTCGTCCCGCATTCCTGGGTCTACCTGGAAATCAAGGACGCCAAAGGCGAGCCGGAAATCTGGGCTCTGGAAGCAACGGGTCGGGCCGGGCTCGAGAGGATCGGAGTGACGCGCGACTACATCAAACCGGGCGACCCCGTCAAAGCGCGGTGCCATCATCTCCGCGACGGCTCCAACGGCTGCCTGCTGGGGTTTCTGAAGGCCAAGGATGGAACCGTCAAGGATTGGGACGGCAATAACGCACCGGCGCCGGCGGATTTTTGAGGCGAGGGGATTAGCCGCGAATTACGCCAATGACGCGAATGGGGCGCATCAAAATATTTGTTTTGCGCCCCATTCGCATCATTGGCGTAATTCGCGGCTAATCCCGTCTACAGAATAATTCCCGCTTTCAAATCCTGGACAGCCTGCATCACGTTTTCCGGCCTGCCGAGATCCCGCCAGTAATACTCATCGCTGCGAAAGGCGAGGATTTTCTCGCCCTGGGAGGAGAGTCGCAAATACGAGTGAATGATGGAGAAGGCGCCTTCTTCAGTGATCATCGGCAACACGTGGGGAGAAAGAACGTGGATGCCTGAAAAAGCCAGATTCTGCAACTGCGGTGACGATCGCACAATTTCTGTTTTCCAGCCGCAAAGCTGAAGATGTTCGTCGAAGAGCAGGGGCCGGGACGTCTTGCGGTCTTGCACGGCCAGTGTGGCCAGAGCCTGGTTTTCGGTGTGGAATTGCACCATGCGTCGAATATCGATGGTGCTGAGGACATCGACGTTATGCAGGATGAACGGGTCCGCATCGTCACGAAAAAACCAGGCCGCCCTTTTCAGGCCGCCGCCGGTGTCGAGCAGCAGGTCCTCACGAGAGACTTCGATATGCATGCCGAAGTCATCCTTCTTCTTCAGATACTCGACAATCATGTCTGAAAAATGATGCACGTTGATGATCACGTCCCGAATCCCGAAGGAGCGCAAGCGGTCGAGCGTGATCTCCAATAGCGTGCGGCCGGCGACTTCCACCAATGCTTTGGGACGATTGTCGGTGAGCGGGCGCAGCCGCGTGCCGAGGCCGGCGGCCAGAATCATTGCTTTCATTTGCCCATATTCTCCAGGCCGAGATGGCGCACCACCACCTCCACGCCGTTCCTTCCTGCCAGACGCTTCGCCAACTGCTCCGCCAGATATACCGATCGATGCTGTCCGCCGGTGCAGCCGAACGACACCATCAAGTTCTTGAAGCCGCGCCGCTGATAGGCGCTCACACTGGCATCCACCAGCGACATCACGCCGGCGAAAAACTGATGTACGCCATCCTGCTGGAGCAGGTAATCGATTACCAGCGCGTCTTTGCCGGTTAACTGTTTGAAGCGCTCTTCCCGGCCCGGATTCGGCAGACCCCGGCAATCGAAAACGAATCCGCCGCCATGGCCGGTCTCGTCTTTCGGCATGCCCTGGTGAAATGAAAAACTGGAAATCCGCACGACGAGGGTCTCGGATTCGGATGCCAGGCTCCGCAATTTCTCCGAACCCACCATACTTTTGAACGCATCCATCAGCGTGGGCACCGCGATGGGCAGCTCGACGTTGTGAAGCAGCCAGCGCAGGTTCCTCAGCGCATAAGGAACGCTTTGCAGAAAATGAGCTTTGCGCTCATAAAAGCCGCGAAAGCCGTAAGCGCCCATGGCCTGCATGATGCGGACGTAAACGTAGGCATAGTAGTACTGCATGAATTCCCGGCGGTCGAGGTCGATGAAACCTGCAAGACTGTCGAGATAATGGTCGAGCAGCTGCCGGCGCAGTTCGGGCGGCAGGTCGGCCTTGGCGTCGTACAGGAGCGAAGCGATGTCGTATTGGAGCGCGCCTTTGCGGCCGCCCTGATAATCGACGAAAAACGGCCGGCCGTCGCGCAACATGATGTTGCGCGACTGGAAATCCCGATAGAGAAAGTACTCGTGGTCCGCGCTCAACAGCAACTTCGTCAGGCGGCTGAAATCCTTTTCCAGGGCCTGCTCGTTGAAGGGGATACCTGCAAGCCTGAGAAAATAGTATTTGAAGTAGTTCAAATCCCACGAAATGGACTGGCGGTCAAAGCTGGCTCGCGGATAGCACACTTTGTAATTCAGATCGCGGCCGGCTTCGACCTGAAAGCGCGGCAGCGCCGCCACAACCCTGCGATATGTTTCGACCACCTGGGGAGCAATGTTCTCGCCGGCGCGATTTTTCGAGAGAAATTCGAAAAGCGTAGTATCCCCAAGGTCTTCTTCCAGATACGCGCCGTGGCTCAAATCTTCGGCATAGATTTCCGGCACCGGCAGGCCGTGCTTGCGAAAATGCTTCGAGAATTCGAGGAAAGCGACGTTCTCTTCCCGCACCCCGTACAGAATGCCGATCGCGCTGAACTTTCCACCGGCCAGCCGGATGATATTACGACCCGAACCGCCGAGCTGACCCTGCAACGGCTGCACCTGCTCGACCGGTAAGTGGAAATGCTGTTCGAAGAGCTTTTTGAGAATGTCCATGGATGTTGTGGGTCGAATTACCCGCTAATCAGAAAGATAACATCGAAAGCGCATGTGTAGTATCCTCGGCGGGAACTTTAAAATGGAGCCGAATATGAAAACACTACTTTCTGTATTGGTTATCGTCGCGATCAGTGTGTCGATCGCGGCAGGACAATCGAAGGTAACGAAAGAGTCCGTGCCCGGAATCCAGAATTTCGCAAAGGTCGAGACGACCGTTGCCTGCGCGGGCGCGATCACGCCGGCGTCCGTGGCGGAGATCAAAAAGATGGGGTATGCCTCGATCATCAACCTCCGGCAGGCGAACGAACAGGGGGCCGACATTGAAGGCGAGGCGGCAGCGGCAAAGGCGGCGGGAATTAACTTCGTTCATGTGCCCTTTAATGGCGCACAACCCACCACGGCCGCAGTGGACCAGTTCCTGAAGGCGATCGTCGAAAAGGGAAATAATCCGGCGTTCATCCATTGCTCGGGTGGAAATCGGGCTGCGGCGATGTGGTTTATCAAGCGCGGCGTTGTGGATAAGTGGGATACGGATCGCGCGATGGCGGAAGCCGGCGAACTGGGCTTCACCAGTCAGCCCCTGAAGAATTTTGCTATTGAATACGTCAAGGCACACCAGAAGTAGGGTCGCGGGAGGAAAAATCGAGGGACGGGATTAGCCGCGAATTACGCCAATGACGCGAATGGGGCGCAAAACAAATTCCTTGATCCGCCCCATTCGCGTCATTGGCGTAATTCGCGGCTAATCCCATCCCTCGATTTTTCCTCCCGCGAAATTTCTCTCGAAACGACATTTCACCTTCATGAGATTCCTCCACGAACTCAAATTTGCGTTGCGATCGCTTCGGCGCGCCAAGGGCCTGGCGATCACGGTAGTGCTCACGCTGGCGCTCGGTATAGGCGCGAATGCGGCCATTTTCAGCGTGGTGCGGGGCGTCCTGCTCCGGCCGCTGGTGAACAGGGACGAAGGCCGGCTCATCTATATACAGCAGAGCGCGCCAGGCATCGGATCTGAGAACTCGAGGTTTTCGGTGCCCGAGATTCGGGATTTGCGCGAGCGCATGAAGACCCTCACGGCGATCGGAGAGTTTTCGACGATCACGTTCACGATGGTCGGGTTGGGCGAGCCGCGGGTGGTACGGGCCGGAGTCGTCGACGGCAATTTTTTCGAAGTGATGGGACTTCGTCCCGCGTTGGGGCGCCTCTTGAATCCTGCAGACGATGGAGCGGCCGCAGCGGGCGCTGCGGTTTTGACTCATCGCTTCTGGACCACGGGGTTGAAAGGCGATCCATCGGTCCTCGGCAAAACCGTCCGGCTTGGAACGCGCACGGCAACTATTGTGGGCGTGCTGGAACCATCAGATCCGTATCCGGCTGAAACGGAGTTGATCGCCAATGTGGTCACGAGCCCGCACCATCTGTCCGCCACGATGGTGGAAGGACGCGAACACCGCATGACCGAGGTCTTCGGCCGTCTGGCGCCCGCTGCGGACCTTGAGGCGGCCCGGACCGAACTGCGCGCGGTACACGGCGCGATCGTGAAGGAACATCCGGAGACTTACTCGACGAACGCCAACTTCCGCATTGATGCCGTCGGCCTTCGCGATCAGATCACGTCGGGCGCGCGGACCGTGCTGCTCGTCCTGCTGGGCGCGTCAGGACTCGTATTCGTGATCGCCTGCTCGAACGTCGCGAACCTCATCCTTGCGCGCACTGTGCGGCGGGAATCGGAGCTGGCGGTGAGGGCGGCGCTTGGTGCGGGCAAAGCTACATTGCGCCGCACGTTGCTCGCAGAAAGTCTTTTGCTCTGCGGCACCGGCGCCGCGCTGGGCATTGCGGTCGCGCGCCCGATGTTCTCGGTGCTTTCCCGGTATGCGTCGCGGTTTTCCGTGCGTGCCCTCGACCTCACACTCGATTCGAGCGTGTTGTGGGTAGGCGCGGGACTGGCGGTGGCCGCTGCGGTCCTGCTCGCATTCGTGCCGCGCCTTCCCTCGGCCGATGCGTCGAACGGCCTGGGCCTCGCGAGCGGAAGCCTGCGGATCACAGGTGCGACGAAGCGCCGGTTGCGCGTTTTCGCGGTCATCCAGATTGCCGCATGTTTCGTTCTACTCGCGGGGGCCGGAATGCTTCTGCGGACGCTGCTCACCCTTCAGGCTATTCAACCGGGGTTCGAAACCGAGAGTGTCCTTGCGGTCAACGTCCCGGTCGTCTCATTCGGACGCACGCCGGAACAAGTTCGTGGCTTTTATCGAGAACTTCAGCAGCGGCTATTGTCCGTGCCCGGCGTGGACCGCGTGGCCGTAGGCGGTACCGTCCCCTGGCGTGACGCGGGAAACTTTGGAAACGGCTGGGCGTTTTCAGTCGAAGGGCGAACGCGTGAAAACGGACAGGACGATCCGCGAGCGCGTTTTCGCGCGGTTTCACCGGGCTTCTTCGCCGCGCTTGGAATTCCTCTGGTTGCGGGACGCGACTTCAACGAGGCCGATCGTAACGGTGCCGAGCCCGTGGTGATCATCAACTCCAGCATTGCCGCTCAGATGTTTCCGGGGCAGGATCCGGTGAATCGTCATCTGATGTGGACGGATGGAGTCATGAAATTCATCGGCGTCAGCACGGCGCCGCGCCGCATCGTTGGCATCGTCGCGGACATCGACGATGAACGTGTCGACCCGCGCCCCGCCCTGATGATTTACCACCCTTTCGAGCAGGAAATCGGCGGCGGCCGGCTTTTTGTCCACACGCGGTCCGATCCGTACGCGCTTGTCCCCATCATCACGCGAACCGTTCATGAACTCTCGACAGACCAACCGGTCGAGCGCGCCGCCACGCTTGCGGATGTTCGCGCGGAAGTCCTCACGCCCGAGCGTCTCAATACGATCGTGTTTGGAGGCTTTGCCGCGGTCGCGCTTGCGATTTCCATTGTCGGCGTCGCGGGAGTGCTCGCATTTTCAGTCAGCGCCCGCACGCGCGAGTTTGGGATTCGTCTCGCTATCGGATCACAGCCGAGGCGGCTTCTGGCAGGCATTGTTGTGGAAGGAGTCCTGATGGCCGCGCTTGGTGTTGCGATCGGCGGCGCCGGGGGCTTCGTCACGGCGCGCGTGATCGGCAGTTATGTGAGCGGGGTTCAGCTTCCCGGTTTGCTGCCGATCATTGGTTCCGCCGTGGTGTTGCTCGTCGCGGCAGCCGTTGCTTCCCTGCTGCCCGCAGCACGCGCCGCTCGTGTGGACGTCGTCCAGGCGCTGCGGACGGAGTAGAAGAAGAAACCACAAGAAGCACAAGAGGCACAAGAATTCTTGCGCTTCTTGTGCTTTTTGTGGTTCCGTCCCCTTTTACTGGCACTAAGACTGAAGTCGGAAGAGAGTGATGCAATGAGACGTTTGCTTATCGTGTTGGCTTTGTATGTTGTATCCGCTTACGGCCAAACGCCCGAGGTGAATGTGATTGCCAGGGCAGCGGAAGCGCTTGGCGGCAAGAACCGCATTCTTGCACTGAAGACTCTTACGATCCACGGCTACGGCCAGCAGGCTTACCAGAACGGAGGCGGCAACATTACCGCATCGCCGGACGCGCCGCAGAAGTGGGTCAACGTCAATGGCCTTCAGCGGACCATCGATCTGGAGCATGGCAGGATGCGTTTGCAGCAACGCCTTGTCCAGGATTTCGTTTTTGCATATGCGAGGAACATGAACGGCGACACCCGCGTTCACCAGGTCCTGGACGGTGACATTGCTTACAACATCGGCGCGGATGGCAGACCGGTACGGGCCGCGGAAGCCGCCGTTCGTACACGAAGAGTCGACATGCTCGGCAACCCGGTCTCGATCGTTCGCGCTGCGCTCGATCCTGGAACGAAGCTGAACAACCTGCGCAAGGAAGGCGACCGGCAGGTCCTGGATCTCGCAACCGCCAGGGGCGACAAACTGACGCTTGCCATCGATGGCGAGACCTATCTTCCGGCGTGGGTCAGCTGGGTCGGCCCGGACAATAATCTCGGCGATGTCACCTATCGAACGTATTTCGTCGGCTACCAGGTTGAAAAAGGTGTGATGCTGCCCGCGGGCTACAACACCACAATGAATTTCCGGAATGTCGTCTGGAACAAACTGTACGTCGATAGGAACGTGGTCGACGGACCGGTCGAGGACATGACCGCGCCGGCGGCGGTGAAATCCGCGCCCTCACCGAGTCCGCCGCAGCTTAATGTCGAGGCAATTCCGGTGGCCAAAGGTGTCTGGTACTTGAGAGGGGCGGGAGGTAACTCCACACTATTCGAGTTCGACGATCACCTGACGATGTTTGAAGCCTACGGCAGCGAAGCCAACGCGAAGGCGAATATCGACAAGGCTCGCTCCGTCGTGCCCGGCAAGCCACTCACCGAGGTCATCGTGTCGCATCACCATTTCGATCATTCGGGCGGCCTGCGTACCGCCGTTGCGGAAAGGCTGGCGATCATTACGCACCGCGGGAATGTGGATCTCTTCAAGGAAATGGCATCGCGCCCTGCTACGCAATTTCCGGATGCGCTTGCGCGGAATCCGAAACCGATCAAGATCAGAGCAGTGGACGATCATCTTGTGCTGAAGGACAAGTCGATGGAGGTCCACGTCTATCGTGTGATTTCAAACAGCCACATGGCGAACGGTATCTTTGCGTACGCTCCGGCCGCACGCGTTGTGGCGGAGGGAGACCTTGTCGATGAGGGCTGGGACATCGTGTGGTGGGGCAACAGCTACCCCGACAGCGTGAACTACTGGAAGTTGCAGGTCGACAGAGGCCTTCCGGTCCACGGAAACATGCACACCTATGCGGAAGTCATCGAACTCCTGAAGAAGCAGACGAGAAACGCGCAGGATCTGTGCGACCGGGTCGAAAAGGCGCATTTAGCGATGCAGGGTTGTCCCGTCACGAATGTGTTCTGAGGGTAATTCGGGGACAGACGAAAAGATCTGACCAATGCTCAATTCCCAATTCTTATCCGATGATCGGATGAGAATTGGGAATTGAGCATTGGTCAGATCTTTTCGTCTGTCCCCGAATTACCTTTTTACTTTCCATCCACCGAAAATCCAAGCAGGACATTCCCCGGCATGCCTCCGCTCCCCGCGTAACCGGAATTGACGAAGAGCATTCCACCCGCGATCGCGGCGCCCGGACCATCCAGCGAACCGCCGCGCGCCGGAACTCCGTTTACCGTTTCATAAGACCGAATCGTGTCGAAGTCCCATATGACAGCGCCTTTTGTCGTGGAGTAGGCGCGGAAATGGCCGGCCTCGGAACCCGAGAACGCAACTCCCGGAATTGCGCTCACGGCGGCGGATTGCGCGGGGCTGCATCGTTTCTTGTCACCGCATTCAGGCGGCGGAGTGTACCAGACTCTCTCACCGTTATCGAGGCGAAGGGCAAGCATGCCGCCGCCGGAGTTCGGAGCGGCATCCTAGCTTGTACTGTACGAGAGCGAGATACGGCCAATGTCCGACAGCGCGACGTAGATGTTCGACTGGTCCGCGGCCGAGCCCCATTGAATACCCCCAAGCGTGCCGCCCTTTCCGATACGCGTGGACCACAAGACCGCGCCTTCGCGATCCGGATCGACCGCGTGAACGACACCCGACTTCTGCCCTGCCACGAGCGCTCGCCGGCCATTGGACAGCGTTACCAGGATCGGCGCAGATGCAAAGTCGAGATCGGGACCGTTCGAGTCAGGACAGTTTGCCTTGTCCGGCATACGGCAGGCGCTGTTGTATGCGTCTGCGGCGGTCATCTGGCGGGACCATAGAATTTTGCCCGTATCGCGATCCAGTGCCATGAAGGCGTCGCTGTTGGCCGTCGGGGGGTCGCTGTAGTTGTCTCCGGTAGTGACGTAGATCACGTTGCGCTGAGGGTCAATCGCGGGGCTTGTCCAGATCGGCGCTCCTGATGGTCCCCACATCTGAGTTCCGGCTTTGTTCTTTTTCGTCGGCTGCGCTTCTTCGGTGATTGTGTATGTTCTCCAGACCTGGTCTCCAGTGGCGGCGTTCAGCGCCACCAGGCTGCCGCGAAAGCGGCAGCACTCATAGTCCGCCGGCACGCTGGCGATTTCTTCTCCCGACGCGACTCCAACATAGAGGCGGCCGTTGTAAAACACCACAGAGCCGGTAGCGCGAGCGAGCGGATAGTTGTCTATTCTCGTTTTCCACAAGAGCTGTCCTGTCCCCGCGTCCACCGCATAGACATTGGCCGCCAGGTCACCGAAAAACGCCGCGTAGCGCTGGACGGAGCCGGTTTGGATGCGCGCGATGGTCACCGCAGCGCGTACTGCCGAAGCCGCCTGAAAATACCAGTGGACGCATCCCGTGGCAGCGCTGAGCGAATAGACGAGCCCGCTTGGACTGCCGACGAATACCCGTCCACCCGCGACCACCGGCTGCGCATTCGCGCTCAGGTCCCCGGGAAATCCAAAAGCCCACTTCACTTTCAAACGCGGAACACTGGCAGCACTCAGTCCGGCACCGGCCGCACCCTGATAGCGTGTGTTGGAGGTGGTTACGCCCCAGCCATTCCAAACCGGCCCCGCCAGCGGATTGGCGAAGCCGCCGGGCGCTGCCGTACAGAGGGCCTTCGAAGCAGGTGTCGTATCCAGGGGTTGTGAAAAGGATTTTCCGGTGACGAACTCGGCCAGGGCGCGGCGCTCCGCCGGACTTCGGCGATTCGCCATGGAAATCATAGCTCCGCTTTCGAGCGCGGCGAGAACACGCTCAGGAGACATCTGGCGAAGCGTTTCACGACTCGGGGCGCGGTCGTTACCTCCGTCGTGGCACATCGCGCAGTTCTGTGTGTAGATCGTTGCCCCATCTTCCGCCAGAGACAGGCCGGCTGTGAAGAGAACCAGGGCGATGGAACCAACAGCGCAGTGAATGAACTTTCTCATAAGAACCCCGCGGCAGTATAGCGCAGATCAGGGCTGGGGATTAGCCGCCGATAGTCCGTCTTCAAATCATTAATCACTGATGGCCACTGACCAATGACCAATGGACTTGAGACATTGAACAATGAACATTTAGGAAAATTACCATTGTTCAATTCGCAATTTTTCAAACGTTCATTGTTAAACGGCTCAAGTCCATTGGTCATTGGTCAGTGGCCATCGGTGATTAGTGATTCGATACCTAGGAACCTCAGGGTATTCGGAATGTGTTTGCGCAGGAGTAAACGCGGCTCGGTCTAGCTCTAGCATGCCCGTTTCGTTCAAGGCCTGTTCGGGTATCGGCAAAACGGCCTGCGGCTGAGAGGCCACGTTTTTCAGCCGTCCGCTCCAGCGTGTTAGCCAGTCTGTTTCGCACCTTGAGACTCTATACCGAGCCACTTTGCTACCGCTCGCTCTACTTCAACAAGCTGCGAGACTGAGAGAGTTCCGATCTTGCGGATCAACTTTGCGTGAGGGATCGTAACCAAACTCTGTGCGTCGAATGCGCCTTCACGCAGAAACTGACTTTGAGCTTCACTTCAAACCGCGAATTCCGCGCACTGGTCGTGTGAGGAACCAACGTCGCTAAAGCTCGATCTTGTTCCGTCGCGCCAACGCTGATCACCAAGCACGGTCGTACCTTGGCTGCCATACCCAGGTCGACCATCCACACTTCGCCGCGCCGCGGCTCATTCATGGATAGATTCTTCTTTGTCTAATTGGAGAAAGATCTGATCAGCGGCAGCAAGCAATGAGTCGTCGGACAGTTCCGGCAGGTCGAGAGTGAGAGAGCGCTTTATGATTTCAGACGCCAACTCTCGTTTCTCCGCTTCCGGGAGCTTTTCGAATGAGTTCAACAGTTCTTCGACAGACCTTCGCATAGCGGTTCGATCCTTGTCAGCCATTATACCCTGAGCGCGCCTCCAGTCTGGGAATCTGGTAGTGATCAAGTTTGAAATCTAGGGGATTCGTTTCGCTTCGTCATAACATGCTTTGATACTTGCAGGCACGGAGTGATGCAAAGTCACTCGTGATCTGCTTAGACTGAATGGTAATGTTGCTGGTGAGCCGCTTCATATCCGCATTCCAGCCGTTCCAGAATTGCCATTACGAGAGCCTCGGTAATCACCCAAAAGCGGCCAATGATAATCACCTCAAAACCGGCCAACGGATAACGACGTCCGGGACATTGATTCCGACGGGAGCGGATAGGCTCCGTCGGCATGAGCAATGTCTT
>Ga0137397_10000072_pt1 | contig 61914 bp, 39 predicted proteins | sample czorhiz116metaG_FD_106658 | JGI IMG/M metagenome (GOLD analysis project Ga0137397, IMG submission 106658) | Vadose zone soil microbial communities from Angelo Coast Range Reserve, California, USA - czorhiz1.16 metaG | ecosystem: Environmental > Terrestrial > Soil > Vadose zone | place: USA... | reverse complement strand
GCCGCGGTGGCGTTGATCGTCATCGAGGTGGAGACGCGGTCGAGCGGCAGCCCGGCCAGGAGGTCCTGCATGTCGTCGATCGTGTCGATCGCGACACCCGCCCGCCCGACCTCCCCCTGCGCCATCGCATGGTCGGAGTCGTATCCCATCTGGGTCGGCAGGTCGAAGGCGACCGACAGACCCGTCTGCCCCTGGCCGAGGAGGTAGCGCAGGCGCCTGTTGGTCTCGGCGGCGGCGCCGAAGCCGGCGTACTGCCGCATGGTCCAGAAGCGACTCCGGTACAGGGTCGGCTGCACGCCGCGGGTGAACGGGTAGGCGCCCGGGAACCCGAGGTCCTCCGGGTAGTCGATCGTCCCGACATCGAGCGGCGTGTACAGCCGTTCGACCGGGATCCCGCTGTCCGTCTCGAACTTCGGGCTGCGCTCCGGCAGGCGCGCGAGCGATTCGCGCAGCGGGCCTTCGGCCCACTCCTCGAGGAGCCCGGGCAGGGTGCGTTCCTTGCGGTCGCTCACGCGGAAACGCTACCACAGAAGCGGAGACGCCCGCCCGTTCCAGGAGCGTGTCCGCGCTACGGCGGGCAGCTCACCGTCGACACGAGGATGGTGTTGTCGCTCTTGCGGCCGAGGGCGTCCCTCCCGCCGGCGGCGTTGGCGCTGTGCCCCACGAGGTAGTAGAAGGACTGCCCGAGCCCCGGGGTCGCGGTGTCGGTGGCCAGGACGCTGCTGCCGACCGCCTGCTGCGGCAGGTCCGGGCGCAGACAGGTGAGGGTCGCGAGCGTCGTGTCGGACACGTTTCCGGTCAGGAGACCTCGGAAGAGGTCGTAGCCGTTCACCGACGACGGCTGCGGCCGCGCCTGCCAGGTGAGAGTGGCGGAGCCGGCCGGAAGGTGCGTCAGGCCGAGCGCCAGGTCCGCTCCGTCACCGGTGTAGACCCGGGCGAGTGACGAGGCCCCCGTGGTGCCGGTGCACTGGAAGTCGGCGCTGCAGCGCACGAACAGCTGGTAGTTCGCGTCCACAACCGGCGCGTCGATAAAGGCGTTGTTGGTCGTCCAGTCCTGCACGACCTTGCCGTCCCGCGCGAAGCGGTACTGCGCGACTCCGCCCACGCAACCGCCCGGCAACGAGGAGGCGGAGGCGTCGAGCGTCAGCTTCTCCCCGCGCTCGATGACCCCGTCGGCGTTGGCGTCGCGGACCACGAGCACCGCGGTGGTGCCGTGATCTCCGACAGCCTGGCTGCAGGTCGCGGGGCAGGCTCCGGACTGAGGCGGACGGTTGTCCACGAGCAGGCTGATCTGGGTCTGGATGAGGCCGGTGATCTTGATGTCGTCCACCCACCACCCGTCGTCGTCGAGCTGGTTGTCCCAGGAACCGGCTTCCTGCTCGTACGACTGGCCCGTGGGGTTGAACTCCCAGGACTGGGCGATCCAGCGGATCTGGACCCTCTGACCCAGGTACCGGCCCAGGTCGAACTTTGTCTGGACCCAGTTCCCCGAGCCGGTGTTCCCGGTCTGACCGGGTCCATCGCACTCCTTGGTCGTCGTCTGGTCCCACTGCCAGCCGCAGTTCGACCAGACGCCCTGGTTCCAGCACATCGTCTCGTGGACGCCGCGCGGGGCGGGCGGGGCCGTGCCCGTATCGGTCGGGGTCAGCTGGCAGTAGGTCGTGGACGTGCCGAAATCGCTCCAGATCTGCGGCACGTGGTCATAGACGTTCTCGAACGGCGCCAGCTTGTCCCAGGTCCCCCAGCCGGAGGTCCCTCCCTGATCGACGTGGATCTGCACGTCGCCGTAGTCGAACGCCGTGCCCGGCGGCGCGTTGACCCCGGAATCGTTGCTGATCATGCTGGCGATATGGAAGAACGACAGCTGCAGATCGGGGCGGAAATCGCCCGAGGCCGGAAAGACCTCGGTGCAGCAGCCGGGGAGGGGGGTGAGGATCATCGGCTCCGTCACGAAGGCGGCCAGCTGCCTGAACTTGACGGTGTCACCGTTGAGCCGGTTCGACGTGTCGGTATGGTAACCCCAGTGCAGCGAGTTGGTGCCGCTGTGGGCCAGGGCGCCGTCCGCCGGGGTGATGTGGCCTGTGGCGTTCGGGCAGGCTCCCACCGGACAATGGATGTGCCAGTCCATCTCGTTGTCGGGATCGATGATGCAGCCGGGATCCGCCGGCGGCACGTTGAATCCGCCGCAGCCGATGCCGGCGAGGCCGCCGAGACCGCCCTGCGTCGTGCGCACGGTGTTGCCCAGAGTGTCGTTCAGGACCCCGGGGGTCCCACGCGGCTGGTCGGCGATGGTCACGACGCCATCGCTGTCGCGGTCCGTGTCGAAGTCTTCGGAATACAGACCATCGTCGCTGGTCCCCATCAACCCGTCCGGACCCGGGATCTTGACGGGGTTCGCCGCGGGTGGCAGGTCGAGGTCGGCCAGGATGAGCACCGGCACCCGGGCCGTCGTCCCGAGGACTTCCGCCGATGTCAGGGTCAGGGTCATGTCGAGCGTCGCCGGATTCGCGGCGCTCGTGCTCTGCATCGTCTGCTTCGTGACCACCTCGTAGTAGTCGCCCGTGTCGTCGGCGGTCCCGGCGATCCGGTCGGCCCCGATCGAGCCGAGGCTCAGCGTCTCCCCCGCCCGGAACAGCGCCCGGAAGATCGTCGGCCGCGTGATGCACGCCACGTCGGGATCGGAGCTGTTGAGATTCAGGCTCACGTTGGTCAGGTCGAACGTTCCGGCGTTCTTGACCGACATGTAGATCCGCACCTTCTCGCCGCTGTCCGCGAACCCGTCATGGTCGCCGTCCACGTCGCCGACCTGCGTCGACATGACGAGAATCTTGGCCAGGGGCACGGCGCGGCAGGCGACTACCACGTTGTAGCTCAGCATGTCGTCCGGCACGCCGTTGTTGTCGTCGTCCCACGTGCCGACCGGATCGCACTCGTCGCCCAGACCGTCCGAATCCGTGTCCCTCTGGCGGTTCGTGTTGGCGAGCACCGCCGGGTTGTAGGTGTTGGGGCAGTCATCGACGGAGTCGGGCACCTTGTCCACGTCCTCGTCATCGTTGACGGTGGAGCAGAAGCCCGCGTTGGTGACCTCGAACTTGACGCACACCTCCTGCGAGATGTTGAGGCAGGTGCCTCCGGTGGGACATTGGCTGCTCTGGGTGCAGACCCTCGCGATGTTGCTGCACGTTCCCGTGATCGGACAACCGCCCGCCCCCGTGTCGGCGGTGCAGATGATGGAGTTGGATCGGCTGCAGTTCCCCGAGGCCAGTGTGGTCTTCAGCGCCCCCTGGCAGTCCCCGTCGCACGCGTCCCCGAGCGCGTCGTTGTCGGTGTTGGTCTGAGTCAGGTTGGGCACGCGCACGCAGTTGTCGTTCCTGTCCTGGATGCCGTCGCCGTCCCGGTCGCTCGAGGAGTTGCAGGCGTCCCCGCGGGTGGTCGAGCCCTGGCCGGGCACCTGGAACGGGTTGTACACGTCGGGGCAGTTGTCGAGCTGGTTCGCGATACCGTCGAAGTCGACGTCGTCCAGGTCGCAGTCGTCCCCCACGCCGTCGCCGTCGCTGTCGATCTGGGTCGGGTTGGTCGCCGTCGGGCAGTTGTCGCACAGGGTGCCGAAGCCGTCCGCGTCCCCCACGCAGGTGCCGGTGCCGCACACCGTGGAGGACGAGCAGGGCTTGCCGGGGGTCGCGCCGCCGACGCAGGCGCCGTTCTCCTGGCCGGGGTTGTACACCTGAGGGCAGTTGTCGGTGCCGACAGGGGGCGCCGCGATGCCGTCGCCGTCCACGTTTTCGAAGGTCCTCTCCGCCAGCTGGCCGTCGGCGTCGGCGTCGCACAGCGGGTCGCTGTAGTAGACGGTCAGGTTCTGATCCGTGGACGGGGTCAGGAAGATCGTCCCGGGATTGTTGAACTGGGCCGACACGGTGATCGTGCCGCGGAAGAGCCCGGGCGCCACCGCGGGAAGCTGGAAGCTCTTGATCGGCACGCTGACCTTGTCGACCCCCGTCGTGATCTGGGTCGAGTCGCTCTCGGTCGCGGCCTGCACGCTGACGAATTGGTCGAGGGGTCTCTTGGGATCGTTGACCGTCACCTCGATCGCCTCGTCGCACTGGTACAGCACGGTCCGGTCCACGACGATCGTCGCGCACTGCTGGCCGGCCGCCTCGCCAGCCTGTCCGAAGCGCTGGCACGCGGGCGTGTGGGGGGGCGCGAACTGGCTCTCGTCGAGCGGGTGGACCTCGTCCCACTCCAGGACGGGATCGTCGACCGCCAGCCCGTAGTCGGTCGTCCCGGCGTTGCTCTCGATGACGAAGAAGCCGATCTCGAACTGCCAGCGGGTGCCGGCCGGGCCGGGGTTGAAGAAGCCGCCGGCCTCGAACGCTCCGGGGCCGGTCTCCGCGTAGGTCAGGCCCTCCTGGTAATTGATCAGCGACCAGTCGAAGTTGCGCACCGGCCCCGCGGGGCGCCGGTCGGCCGGGCGGTGGTCGGCCTGGTACGACAACGGCAGCGGGTCGATGGCGCGCGGGTAGGGCAGGAAATCGGGCGCCGCGGGGGGCATCGGGGTCGTGCTGTCCGGATTGGTGTTGGCGGTGAACCCGGAGAATCCGGTTTCGTCCCCCGTGATCGTGCGGCTGTTGGCGAGAGAGCTGTCCGGATCCACGAGCGCTCCGAACGTCCGCTGAGGATCGACGTCGTAGTAATACGGATCGATGCCGTAGTTGTAGGTCGCCCAGTGGGCGACGTTGTAATACACCCCCCCGAAACGCTGGTAGAAGACGGTCTGACAGAGGAGGCAGTTCCGGTCGTCGTTCTCCAGGTTGCTGTCGAGGTTGATGAACCCGCCCGCATAGGCATCCGGGGTCTGGATGTTGACGTTCATCGCCAGACGCTGGAACTCCACGGTGTAGGGGAACCCTCGAGCGTCGGGGAGCTGGTGCACCTGGGCGATGATCGGCGACTCCAGGATGTCCAGGATCCTCTCGGCCTGCGGCGGTGTCGCGAGATCGTGCGGCATGGCGTAGTTGTCGCATCCGGTGGCCGTGGCGTCCGGCGTGGTCGGATCGCCGTCCCCGGTGTGCCAGATCCCCGCGCCGAAGTTCTGGAACAGAGGGGCGGGGTTGTTGTCCCCGATCGCCGTCTGGAACCCGCACAGACCGCTCTGCTGGTACTCCCAGATCGACCCGCCCGGAAGGTTGCCGGGAATGCTGACCGGGTGCCGCGTCGTGAAGAAGCCGCCGTCGTTCAGGTCGAGCGCGAAGGGGACCTTGTCGCGCGTGTCCTGGCCGCTCGGCGCGAACAGGATCCCCCTGTCCAGCATGCCGTTCGGGATCACGTCGTTCTCGGTGCTCGGGTCCAGCGTCCCGTTGTTGTTCAGGTCCTCTCCCAGCGTGTTGCGCACCACGCCGCCGTCGCTCGTGAACAGCGAGGAGAAGGTGATGTCCTCGTCCGGCGTCTGGATGCCGGTGAACGGATTGATCGCGTCGGGGAGGTCGATCTGGAGGTTCCGGTTCAGATCGCGCACCTCGCGCCCGGTGCCGAACTGGTTCCCGGCCGGATAATCGGTCGAGTAGTGCAGCACCTCCTTGTCGGAGTTCATGGCGTAGGTGAAGGCGAACGTCTGACGGCCGATGATCTTCGAGCGGTTGCTCGAATCGAGCTGCAGGGTCAGCGTCACCTTGCGGCTGGCCACCGGCAGCGCGTTGAGCACCGCGCCGTCGACCTTCAAGGAGAAACCGATGGCCGTCGTCTGCCCGCCGGGAAGGCGGCCGATTCCCTTGGGGGAGTCGAGGACCTTGATCGCCGCCGCCCCCGTCCCCGAGGGGGTCAGTGTGGCGGTCACCTCCGAGTAGTCGTCCCCGCGGTTCGAGTTCAAAAGGGCGATGGTGTACCCGAGGATCTCGTCCGCGTCCGGGAACTGGTCGTGGTCGCAGCCGCCCGTGATCAGGGCCGGTTGGTCGGTCTGGTCGCGGATCGCGAGCGGACTCAGGAACAGATCGGGATCGCAGCGCACCGTCGCGCGCGCCTGGCCGGCCGGTTGGCCAGGGTCCGCGTAGTCGACGACGATGAACCGGCCGGTGTCGGCCTCCAGGAGACCGTTGTTCGCCACCGCGTTCGGCGACACCAGCCGAACGGGGACCTTCATCGAGCGGAACCCGTGGCTGCCGGTCGGAGTCTCGGTGAACGCGAAGCCGCGCTCGGTATCGAGGATGTTCCCGAGCGTGTCCTGCACCGTCAGGGTCGTGGCCGAGGCGACGCTCGCGGTCGTGCCGTCGGGGTCGAACACCTGGACCTCGACGTCGTCGGCGCAGCCGTAGGTTCCCTTGTCGAGATCGATCTGGCTGGCCAGGAAGGTGTGGGACGTCCCGGCCCAGCTCTGCGTGCCGGTCCCCAGGACCGGACCGGCGATGACCAGCGCGTACGGCTGCCCCCCCGCGTCCAGGAGACCGTCGTGGTCCAGGTCCTCACCGGCGTCCAGCCGGAAGTTGCCGTTCGTGTCCTCATTCGGACCGTTGATCGCGGTGATCTGTCCCGCCGTGGCGCCCCCGGCGCCGTGCTTCACGCGGACGCGCCAGGTCCCGATCGGAATCTGCGACTCGGCCGGCTGTCCCACCGTGTTGACGCGCACGGCGGACAGGTGGATCGCCTCGACCGGATTGCGGATGTCCCCCGGATCGGCATCGAGGGGGGTGCGGCCCAGGGACCACTGACCGACGCGCGGGCCGCCGCCGGTCTGGTAGACGTTGCCGTCGTACAGGACGTTGTCGTTGGCGCTGTTCGCACCGCAGACTGCGCCCCCGGGCGCGATGTCGCCGGCGAACAGGCAGTTGTCACGTCCCGGAGACTCCAGCTCGAGATCGAGATCGTTCACCAGCGTGCCGGCGCCATCCGCCACGTCCGGCGGGTCGGGCCAGGCGAGAGCCACGCGCAGGCTGCCGATCGAAACGGCACGGCCGCCGCCGGGCAGACCGGTCGTGCTCGGCGCGTTGACGGTGAAGAGATGCGTGGCGGTGGTGTTCGTCAAGTTGTTGATCGGGGGCTCACCGGTCCCCATATCGTCGAAGATCAGCACGCCGGAGGCCGGATACTCCGGCGTATTCGGCAGCCCGATCGCCTTCGACGGCGGCCAGTTCGGGATCGGCAGGACGCTCGAGAGCTGGATGCGGCCGTACCCCTGCTCCTGGTTGCCGATGACGCCGACGCCCGACACCGTGAGGTTGACCGCGCGCGACTGGCCGACCAGCTTGTCGTTGGTAGTCGGATAATCGGTGACGCCGATCCCTTCCAGGAAGTTGGCGCTGGCGACCAGGGCAGCCTTCACCAGGGACCCCGAGAGATTCGCCATCCGGTCGCCCGTCTTCCGGCTGCCGGTCGGGTAGAAGCCCTGGGCGAAATAGTCGCGCACGACCGCACCGGCGCCGGTCGCGTAAGCGGAGGCGTACGAGGTCCCCAGGTTGTTCTCGTCGAGCTGCGCCTCGACCGGGTTGATGTTGTCGTTGTCGCGGCTGCGGAACACCGCCACGCCGACCGTCCCGGGGGCGTTGAACAACCCGCTGAAGTCTTCGCCTGCGGCCATCACGATCGGCGCCGTCCGCAGGGACAGCGGCGTCGCCGGCCCGCGCGACGACCAGGCCGATCCCTCCTCCTCGAGGTTGCGCGTGCCCGAGAAGGTCTGCATGTCGTAGCGATGGCTGCCGACTGAGACGATGTTCTTGGCCGTAGCCGGCGGCGAGATCTCGAGACCGACGGGGACGTTCGGATCGTTGTCCGCGTTCGTGCCGTCGAACAGGTCGGGATAGAGGCGGCGGCTGACCTGGGAGGGGGCCGCCCCCTGATTGCCGACCGGCACGAAGACCATGTAATCCCGGTTGTTCACCAGGAAGGTGTCGATCTGGCTCGACTCGGCGGGATAAGTGCCGTTCGAGGGATTGAACAGGATGCTGTCGAAGTTGATGGGAGCCCCGAACGGCATGACGTGCAGGTGGACATTGTTGCCGCCGTCACGCGCCTGCTCGAGGCGGGTCTCCAGATTGCCGGGAGTGACGTTGCCGCCCAGCTCGATGAGCTCGTTGTACAGACAGCGCAACGGACCCGCCGAGTCCTGCATGAGGATGCGCGCGCCGCGGGCGATCCCGTCCATGTTGATGCCGGTGATGATGGGGCGGCCGTTCAGGATCGACTTGTTCGCGAAGGCGCCGACCTCGGAGGGAAAGCCGCCGATGGCGCCCGACACCACGTTCCCGTGCGTGCCGCTCCCGAACAGGACGCCGTCGCAGGTGTCGCCGTTGTCGGCGATGGGCTGAATGGCCTGCACCTTGCGATGCGCCGGGCCGATCGGGTGGGTCAGGTCGGTCACCTGGGTGGCCGTCTGTGAGAACTGCGCCGAGTCGAGGCTCAGCCCGTTGTCGGTGACCGCGACGATTTGCGGCGGAACCGGCGCCGTGCCGTTGTTCAGGCGCTGCAATCGGCAGAGCCCCCCTGCGCTGCAGTTGGCGTCGATGGTGCAGACCAGGGCAGGGTTGTTCGTGCAGAGGAACGCGCCGACCCCGCCGCCGTCCAGCCCGATGTCCGAGTACGGCCTCGCGCCCAGGGTATCTTCCACGCTGCCGGTCATCGTGAGGCTGGGTGCCTCGGAGTTGGCGAGCATCAGCTCGGGGACCTCCTGAATCGTGCCGACGGGGTCGAGGGCGGCGATGGCGGCGATCTTCTGAGCGTCGGCCTCGACGCGCAACACCCTGCCGTCGCCGGAGTAGTCGCTCACGGCCTGCTTGCCCACCAGGCTCTCGACGGCGCGGCGCATCTGCTCGGTCTCGTCGGTCACGGCTCCCGGCCAGGCGCTCACCATCAGCTCGAGCGTCGTGGAGCGCGCCCGGCTCGCCTGGATCATCGGCGTGCGCCCGAGGTTGCGGTCAATCTTGAGGGCGGGATGGTACGGCGCCATCGCCTCGACGAACGGCAGATCCGCCAGGCGATCGAGCGCCGCCGCGTCGCGCGAGCGGACCAGGAACGCGCGCTCGGGCAGCGAGGCGAAGACGCGGCCCGACTCGCCCAGCGCGCGGCCGATCGCATCCACTCCGAGATCCCGCACGGCCTGCTCGGAGACCTGGATGATGTTCGCGCCCGGGGCCAGCCCGCCGCGCCCTGCGCGCCGGTGCGTCGCGGCGCGCTGCAGACCGCGCGGCAGGCTGTCGAAGGACCGCGCGTCCTTGAGATTGAAGAACCCGAGAGGGGTCAGGACGAGGCCGCGCCGATTGCCGGGGACGTCGAGTGTCTTGAACCGGTCGCCCAAGGGGGACAGCCCCGGGACTCTTCCCTGCAGGGTGGGCAGGGTCGTGCGCTGCCAGAAATCGTACGAGCTCGACGGGCTGAACCGTTCCTCGAAGCCGCCGCCTTTCTGCTTCACTCCAGGGGCCCCGACCCCCGGGGCGGAGTTGCGACCGGCGAGGTTCGCTTCGATCCCGAAGATGAAAGCGGCCGCCAGGACGAAGGCGGCATAGGCTGCGAGCAACAGCGACCTCAGGCTAACGAGCCTGCGCATCAGACCCTCCAGATGAAGACACTCCCCCACCCGTCCCGGACCGGGCATGAGAGGCTGCGTTCGGGCGTCATAAGACACTCGTCCAGAATTGCACCTTTTCGCGTTGAGATACGTTCAAGTTGCTGTCCTGTCAACGAGTTTTGAACGGCCGACTCAACGTATCCCGACCCCTTGGCGACCGGCATGCCCCTGCATGCCTGTTGCGGCGAGTCTGCCATTGTCCGCGCTGAATATTGGCCGATTCGGCGTCAATTGCGCCCCGGTGGGCGTTTCCAGTAACATGAGGTCCCTATGTTCAGCACCATCGAGTGGACGGACGACGGCGTCGTCATGCTCGATCAGCGCCGTCTCCCCGAGCAGGAGATCTATCTCACGCTCCGGACCGCCGAAGAGGTGGCCGCGGCCATCCGGGACATGGTGATCCGCGGCGCGCCGGCCATCGGCGTGGCCGCGGCGATGGGGATCGCGCTCGGCATCGGGAGGGCGGGCGACGCGCCCGCGGACGACCGCCGCGCCCGGTTCGAGATCGTCGCGCGGCTCCTGGAATCGACCCGGCCCACGGCGGTGAACCTGTTCTGGGCGGTCGACAGGATGCGGCGCCGTTTCATGGAGCACGTCGCCGATCCTTTCCCGCGCCTCGCCGCCGTCCTGCGGGAGGAAGCGATCGCGATCCGGCGTGAGGACATCGAGGCGAACCGCGCCATGGGCCGGCACGGAGCGACTCTCCTGCCGGATGTGTGCCGCGTTCTGACCCATTGCAACGCCGGCGCTCTGGCGACGGCCGGCTACGGCACGGCGCTTGGAGTCGTCCGGTCGGCCGTCGAGTCCGGCAAGAAGGTGGCGGTCTATGCCGACGAGACGCGGCCGTTCCTGCAGGGCGCGCGCCTCACGGCCTGGGAGCTGCACCGCGACGGCATCCCGGTCACCGTTCTGACCGACGGGATGGCGGGGCACCTGTTCCAGAAGACGGAGATCGATCTCTGCCTGGTCGGCGCCGACCGCATCGCGCGGAACGGCGACACGGCCAACAAGATCGGAACGTACCAGGTGGCGGTTCTGGCCCAGGCGCACGGCGTGCCGTTCTACGTCGCGGCCCCGACCACGACCATCGACGCGGGGGCGGCCACGGGGGCCGATATCCCGATCGAAGAGCGGGCGGCGCACGAGGTCGAGCACATCGCCGGCCGGCGTATTGTCCCGGAAGGGGTGCCGGTGATCCATCCGGCCTTCGACGTCACGCCTCATCGACTGATCGCCGCCATCATCACCGAGCGGGGTGTCGTGCGCCCGCCCTACGAGCCGGGTCTCCTGGCGATCTGCGGGTCCGCCGCGACGTCCGGGGCGCCCTCCCTCCGCCCGGCCGGGCGGTGACGGCCGGCGTGACGTCCGTCGCGAACCCCCTGATCCTCGGAATCGAGACCTCCTGCGACGAGACCGCGGCGGCGGTCCTGCGGGGACGCGTCATCCTGTCGAACGTCATCGCCTCGCAGGCCGACATCCATCGCGAGTACGGAGGCGTCGTCCCGGAGCTGGCCTCGCGCCACCACCTCGAGCGGATCGACGCGGTCATCGACCTTGCGCTCCGGCGCGCGGGGCTCTCCCTGGACGACCTCGACGCCGTGGCGGTCACCCGCGGCCCCGGTCTGGTCGGGTCGCTCCTGGTCGGCCTGCAGGCGGCCAAGGGGATCGCCTACGTGCGTCGCCTTCCGCTGCTGGCGGTCAACCACCTCGAGGGGCACCTGCGCTCGGTCTGGCTGGAGCATCCGGAAGCGCCCTTCCCCGCAATCAGCCTCATCGCCTCGGGAGGACACACGGCGCTGTACCTGTCCGTCGACGAGGAGAGCGTCGTGCGCCTGGCGCGCACCCGCGATGACGCCTCGGGTGAGGCGTTCGACAAGGTCGCCAAGCTCGTCGGTCTCGGCTACCCGGGCGGACCGGTCGTCGATCGCCTGGCCAAAACGGGAGACCGCCTGTCGGTCCCGCTGTCCCCCCCGAAGATGAGCGACGGCAGCCTCGATTTCTCGTTCAGCGGCTTCAAGACCGCGGTGCTGCGCCACGCCCGGGCCCGCGGGCTCGACCGCCCCTTTCCAGCCGGCGAGCCGGACCAGGAGACGCGCGATCTGCTGGCCTCGTTCCAGTCCGCGGTGGTGGAGTTCATGGTGAAGCGCGTGATGACGGTCGCGATCCGCGAGAGGGCGCTTTCGATCGGCCTGTCGGGGGGTGTGGCGTGCAATTCTCTCCTGAGGTCCCGCGTCGCGGAGGAGGCCCGGAAGGCGGGGCTCGAGAGCTACGCCGTCAGCCCGTCGCTCGCCTCCGATAACGCCGCCATGATCGCCGAGGTCGGCAGGCGGCTCCTGCTGCGCGGCGAGATCGCCGACCTCGCGGTCAACGCCGATCCCGGGCTCGAGTTCTAGGAACCTGGCCGAAACGATGGACCCACGGCTCATCCGGAACTTCTGCATCATCGCCCACATCGACCACGGCAAGACCACCCTGTCGGATCGCATTCTCGAGCTGACGGGCGCCTTGACGCAGCGGGAGATGTCGGACCAGGTCCTGGACGGCATGGACCTGGAGCGCGAGCGCGGCATCACCATCAAGGCGCACGCTGTGGCGCTCGAATACCGCGCGGCGGACGGGAACACCTACCGCGTGAACCTCATCGACACTCCGGGGCACGTCGACTTCGCCTACGAGGTGTCGCGCTCCCTGTCGGCCTGCGAGGGGGCCGTGCTGGTGGTGGACGCCTCGCAGGGAGTCGAGGCGCAGACCCTCGCCAACTCGTACATGGCGGTCGATCACCACCTGACGGTCCTGCCGGTGATCAACAAGATCGATCTGCCCTCGGCCGAGCCGGACAAGGTCAAGGACCAGATCGAGAACATCATCGGTCTCTCCGCGCAGCACGCCATTCTCGCTTCCGCCAAGGAGGGGACGGGCGTGCGCGAGATCCTGGAGGCGGTGGTGCGGGAGGTCCCGCCGCCGGCGGGGGATCCGCAGAGGCCGGCGAAGGCGCTGGTGTTCGACTCGTGGTTCGACCCCTACCGCGGTGTCGTCATCCTGGCGCGCGTCATCGACGGGACGCTCAAGCGCAAGATGCGCATCCGGCTGATGGCGACGGGGCGCGACTACGACCTGGAGGAGCTGGGTCTCCTGACACCCAAGATGACGCCGGCCGAATCGCTGTCGGTCGGCGAGGTCGGCGTCCTGATCGCCAACATCCGGAACTCGGCCGAGGTGAAGATCGGCGACACGGTCACCGACGCCCGCCATCCCACCGACGCGGCGTTCCCCGGCTTCCAGGAGATGCGCCCGATGGTGTTCGCCGGTCTGTTCCCGATCGGCGAGTCGAGCTACGAGAATCTCCGCGATACGCTCGACAAGCTGCGGCTCAATGATTCGTCCTTCACGGTGGAGCCGGAGACCAGCGAGGCGCTCGGGTTCGGCTACCGCTGCGGCTTCCTCGGGCTCCTGCACATGGAGATCGTGCAGGCGCGGCTGGAGCGCCACTTCGGGATGGAGCTGATCACGACCGCGCCCTCGGTGCGCTACCGCGTCACCACGACCGACGGCCAGGAGCTGGAGGTGAGCAACCCGGCCAAGCTCCCGCCGCCTCAGAGAATCGAACGCTGGGAGGAGCCGGTGATCACCGCCCTCATCCTGACGCCGCCCGAGCACGTCGGCGGAATCCTGGCGCTGTGCCAGGACAAGAGGGGCGTCCAGAAGGAGCTGAAGTACGTCACCACGAACCGCGTGCTGATCACCTACGACCTGCCGTTCAACGAGGTCGTGCTCGATTTCTACGACCGGCTCAAGACGTTGTCGCGCGGCTACGCCTCGTTGGATTACCACCACACCGGCTGGTGGGAGTCGGACCTCGTGAAGCTCGACATCCTGGTCAACGGAGAGCCGGTGGACGCCCTGTCGCTCATCGTGCACAAGGAGCGCGCCCCCCAGAAAGGGCGCGCCCTGGTCCAGAAGCTGCGGCAGGTGATCCCGCGGCAGCTGTTCGAGGTGGCCATCCAGGCGGCGATCGGCAGCAAGATCGTCGCCCGTGAGAACGTCGCGGCCATGCGCAAGAACGTCCTGGCGAAGTGCTACGGCGGCGACATCACGCGCAAGCGCAAGCTTCTCGAGAAACAGAAGGAAGGGAAGAAGCGGATGAAGAAGGTCGGGCGCGTGGACATCCCCCAGGAGGCCTTCCTGGCCCTGCTCAAGGTCGACTAGAGCGGGCGCCGCACGGCATTTCCACATGGAAACCTGATGCGGATCGCCGCATACTCTGTCCGGGGTCGGATGATGACGATTTCACTGAAGCCCAGACGGTTCTTCTTCGAGTACACGCAGGCGGGGCTCGTCGCCATCATCTTCGCGCTGTTCGTCCGGACCTTCCTCGTCCAGCCGTTCACCATCCCCAGCCCGTCCATGGAGGACACCCTCCTGGTCGGGGACTACATCCTGGTGAACAAGTTCGTCCTCGCCTCCCTGGCCTCCCCGCTCGAGCGCGCCTTCATGCCGCTCGCCGAGGTGCGCCGGGGGGACGTCATCGTGTTCCGCTACCCGCACGACGAGACCCAGGATTACGTCAAGCGCGCCATCGCGCTTCCGGGCGAGACGGTGAAGATCGTCGACCGCGTCGTCTACATCCAGAAGCCGGGCCAGGAAGGCTACGTGCCGATCATCGAGCCGTACAGCAACCACAAGGATCCCGGCTCGGTCCCGCCCGAGCTCGACAACTTCGGCCCGCTCACGATTCCCGAAGGCCAGTATTTCGTCATGGGCGACAACCGCGACAACAGCCTGGACAGCCGTGAGTGGGGTCTCGTCCCGCGCGATCACATCATCGGCCGGGGGCTCCTGATCTACTGGTCCTTCGTGCGCGCCGATCGCGACGGCGTCCGGGCCGCCGGCCGGCACCCCTCCCCGACCAAGGCCTCCCGCCTCCTGACGAGCGCCGGTGCCTTCTTCACCGGGACACGCTGGGACCGCAGCGGCCGTCTGATCCGCTGACAACCCGAAACACCTTCACCCGCCCGCGTTCGATCACAGAACCGTAATCGTGTCCTTGCAAGAGCGCGCGCCGGTTCCTATATTGGCCTGGAGGCAACGCTCGACGCCGCGAAAGGGGGCATCCGCCGTGTTTCTGCGGGATGAACGGGGCGAGGGACGACTCGGGACACTCTTCGGCATCGTGGTCCTGGCGGTCTTCATCTACCTTGGAGTGAAGATCGTGCCGATCCTGATCAACGTCTACGAGTTCCGCGACTCGATCGAAGAGCAGGCCCGCTTCGCGGCGCTCCCGCGCCACGACGACGAGGTGGTCAAGCACGCCATCCTGCTCAAGGCCCGGGAGCTCGAGCTCCCCGTCGGCGCCAAGGACGTCATCGTGAACCGGAGCTCGACGCGGATCGACATCCAGGTCCGCTACACCGTCCCGATCGAGACCCCGGTGTACACCTACAAGTGGAGCCTCGACGAGTCGCTGAGCGCCCCGCTCTTTTAAGCGCTGCGCGGCGCCGTTCGCGACCGAGTCGATCGATTCCAGGAAAAAAAGGGGGCCCCGATCGGGGCCCCCTGTAGTTTCAGTCCCTGTCCCCGGCGGGACAGGAGTTCGTTACCCTACGGACAGACCGGGGCGAGCGGCCTGAGCGTTCCGTCACCCCGCCTCCCGAGAGCCGCCTGGCCGCCCGCGACCACCGGGTTGTGGCCGACGAGGTAGTAGAACACCGTATTCATCTGTGGATCGACGGTCGACGTCGCCGTCACCGTGCTCCCGGGCGCCCCGTTCGCCAGATTGCAGAAGCCCGGCCCCAGGGGTGTCAGGGTCGACAGGTTGTTGTCCGGCAACAACTGCGTCGATGATAAGCCGTCGTCCACCCTGTTGCCGGTGAAGACGTCGAAGCCCGACAGGGACGGTGGCTGCACTCTCGCCGGCCAGCTCAACGTCGTGAGCGGCGGGACGACCGTGCGGTTGTAGGTCACCGACAGAGGGATGTCGGCGCCGTCTCCCGAGAACACCTGGATCGACCGGCTGTTCACCCCTGAGGCCGTGGCGCTCGAGGTGCAGGTCGTGTCGATGCTGCAGCGCACCTGAACGCGGTACGACGCATCGATCGTCGGGTTGTCCGTGAACGTCGGGATCTCCGACCAGTCCTGCACCAGGAGGTTGTTCTTGAAGAAGCGGAACTGCGCGCCGCCGCCGATGCAGCCGCCGGGGTTCGTCGTGTTGGCCGCCGAGACCACAACCTTCTCGCCCAACACTACGATGTTGTCCTCCACCGCCTGGGCCAGGTTCAGGCTGAGGTTGAAGCCGCTGTCCCCCTGCGTCGCGTCGCAGGCCTTGGTCGGGCAGACCCCGTTGGCCGGTGTCTTGACGTCGGCCAGGGGGGGTGCCTGCGCCTGCAGGGCGCCGGTGATGACGATGTCGTCCACGTACCACCCTTCGTCTCCCTGCGTCCCGATCCAGGAGCCGACCTCGTCGTACGACGAGTCGGTGTTATCGAACTCCCAGGACATCGCGATCCAGCGAATTCGCACCCGCTGGCCGAGGAAGCTGGCCAGACTGAACTTCGTCTGCACCCACAGGCTGCCGGAGGAAGGCGCCTGGTTCCCCGGAGTGCCGTTCTGGCACTGGAACGTGGTCGTCTGGTCGCGCGGGTTGCCGCAGCTCGACCAGATGCCGCTCGGGTAGCACATGGTCTCGTGCACGCCGCGCGGAGCCGGCGGCGCCGTGCCGGTATCGGTCGGCGTCAGGTCGCAATAGGACAGCCCCCCTCCGAACTGGGACCAGAGGTAAGGGATGTGGTCGTACACGTTCTGGAACGGCGCGAGCTTGTCCCACGGGCTCCAGTCGTCGATCCCCGGGTTCTGGTTCCTGTCGGTCTGGATCTGCACGTCGCCGTAGTCGTTCGCGTAGCCCGGAGGCAGGTTGTACCAGTTGTTATCCATCATCGCGGCGATATGGTAGAACGACAGCTCGAGATCCGGTGGGATCCGGCCGGGAATCGGCAGCGGCGTCAGGTTGATCGGGTTCGTCATGAACGCCGCCATCTGGCGGAAGCGCGTAGTGTCCAACAGCTTGTTCGCAAGGTCCAGATGGTAGCCCCAGTGCAGCGAGTTGTCCCCGGCGAAGGACTGGGCGTCGTTCACCGGCGTCTGATGCTGCGACAGATTCGGGCAGGCAGCCTGGAAGGGCCCGGGCGGGCAGTGGATGTGCCAGTCCATGTCGTTGTCCGGATCGATTTCGCACGCCGGGTCGTCGGGCGGAACGTTGAATCCGGCGCAGCCGACGGCGGAGAGCACGTTGAGGCCGCCCGGGGCCGTGCCGACCCACACGCCGATCGTGACGTTCTTCACCCCCGTCGAGTTCAGGTTGCAGTACGTCGGACCGGTCGGGTCGGTATCCCCCGCCTGGGTGACGACCTCGCAGCGGCTGTCGATGGTGAACAGGCCGTCGTGGTCGCGATCGAGGTCGAACGTCTCCTTGATGGTCCCGTCATCTGCGTTGCCCGGGATGTTATCCGGTCCGTTCACCCTGGCGGGCAGACCGGCGGTCGGGGCGTCGATATCGAGGAGGATGGAGAAGGTCGACTTCCCTCCGAGGCCCACCGCCTCGTTGCTCGTCAGGGTGACGAAGAAGTCTCCCTTCGCCGGATTGGTCCCGTCCGTCGTGCTGGCCGTCGGAGACACGATGAACTCGAACTCACCGGCTCCCGGCGGGGTGTTGATGCCCGGATCGGTGACGGTGTTCACCTTGCCACCGGCCGGGATGGACGGGATCAGGATCGTCCCCTTGGTGACGCACGAGATGTCGGAGTCGGAGGTGCCGAGGATGAGGGTGACGCCGCTCACGGCAATGGCGCTGTTGTTGGTGACCTCGACGCCCATCCGCACGACTTCGCCGGCGTCCGCGAAGATGTCGTGGTCGCCGTTGAGGTCTCTGGGGGTAAGCGGCAGGACGACCAGCTGAGGCAGAGGCACCCTCCTGCAGGAGACGGTGGTGGTGAAGGAGACCGCGTCGTCCGGGATGCCGTTGTTGTCGTCGTCCAGTGTCTGGGGCGGGTCGCAGATATCGCCGCGGCCGTCCTGATCGGTGTCGAGCTGCCGGAACGTTCCCGGGATGATCGCCGGGTTCGCCCTGTTGGGGCAGTCGTCGACGTTGTCCGGCACTCCGTCGCCGTCGGCGTCGTCCTGCACCGTGCCGCAGGAGCCGTCATTGACCAGTCCCTGCTTCTGGCAGGTCTGCGAAGCGAGACCATCGCAGGTCTGGCTCCCCGTGCACTGCGTGGCGCCGGCCGTGCACAGGATGCTCGTGCTGATGCTGCAGTGGCCGACCTGCGGGCAGCAGGTCTGTCCCACGGGGCACGCGGCGTTGGTGTCGGCCGTGCAGAAGGTCTCGCTGATCAGGTTGCACGAGCCGACCGCCAGGTTCGAGGGGCGGGGGTTCAGGCAGTCGCCGTCGCAGGCGTCGCCGATGGTGTCCAAGTCGTGGTCGACCTGTCCGATGTTCGCCGTTCGCACGCAGTTGTCGAGGCGATCCTGGACGCCGTCGCCGTCGGTGTCGGTGTTGCCGTTGCACGCCGCCCCGCGGGTCGAGGACCCGCCCGCCGGCACCTGCGCCGGGTTGTAGACGTCGGGGCAGTTGTCGATCGAGTTCACGATGCCGTCGAAGTCGATGTCGTCGAAATCGCAGGCGTCGCCGACTCCGTCCGCGTCCGAATCCTTCTGCGTGGGATTGGACACTCCCGGACAGTTGTCGCACAGCGTGCCGATGTTGTCTCCGTCGATCATGCAGGTCCCCGCGCCGCACACCGCGGACGTCGAGCAGGGCAACCCGGGCGTGGGGCCGCCGGAGCAGATGCCGTCCTCCTGGCCGGGGTTGTATTCGAACGGGCAGTTGTCGGACGAGGGGACGATATGGTCGTTGTCGAGGTCGCCGAAGGAGTCCTCCCCCGCGGTGCCGTCGCCGTCGCCGTCGCACTCGGGGTCCAGGTAGTAGAACGTCATGTTCGAGTCGCTGAAGCCGGTGAACAGCAGGTTGGAGTTGTCGAACAGGGCGCCGAGCGTGACGTTGCCTCTGAACAGGCCCGGGCTCCCCGGCACGGCCGGAAGACTGAACGACTTGCGCGGGTGCTTCGCCGCGACCACTCCGGTCTGCACTTCGATGTTGTCGGAGTCGGTCACGCCGAACACCGGCACGCTCGTCAGGCCGGAGCGGCGCGGGTCGTCCACCGTCACCTCCACGGTGTCGTTGCACTCGTAAAGGTTCAGCCGGTCGACCACCAGCGTGGCGCACTGCTGGCCCGCCGGGTTCCCGGGCGTGCCGAAGCGGTTGCAGGCGGGGGTGTGGGCCGGCACGAAGGCCCCCTCGTCGACGGGGTGCACCTCGTCCCACTCCAGGACCAGGTCGTCGAAACCGATCCCATAGTCGGCGAAGCCGCCGGCGTTCTCCTGGACGATGAACCCCATGCCGATCTGCCAGCGGTTCTTGGCCGGGCCGGGCGAGAAGGAACCGGTGGGCTCGAACTGTCCCTTGCCGAGGCTCATCTGAATGACGCCGTCCTCGTACTCGAGCAGGCTCATGTCGAAGCTGCGGGCGGGGCCGGCATCCGTGTTCTTCTGGCAGCACGCCTGGTTGGGGTCGATGTTGCAGGTGCAGCCCGGCGCCCCGATCGCCGGCGCTAACGGACGCGGGAACGGGGTGAAGTCGGCTCCGCCGAGAGGGATCGGGCTCGTGCTGTCCGGGTTGGTGTTCTGCGTGAACCCGGTGAAGCCGGTCTCGTCTCCGGTGATCGTCTTGTTCTGGGCGAACGATCCGTCCGGATCGGTCAGCGGCCCGAAGGTCCTCGGATTTCCAAAGAGCGGATCGATGGGGTTCTGGTACTGATTGAATTGCGCCAGCTCGTAGATGTCCTCGAACCGGACAGATCCGTAGAAATACGAGCAGATGAGACAGTTCCGCTGGTCGCTGTCGATGTCGTTGTCCAGATCGACGCCACCACCGGCGTAGTAATACGTCTGGATATTCAGGTTGAATCCGAGGCGCTGGAACTCCACGGTATAGGGGAAGCCGCGTGCGTCGTTGACCTGGTTCACCTTCGCGACGATCGGCGACTCCAGGAGGTCGAAGATGATTTCCTCGAAATTGGGCGTCGATAGATCGGTCGGAATCGTGTAGTTGTCGCACGTGTTCGTGTTGGACAGCGGAGTCGTCAGGTCGCCGTCGCCCGTGTGCCAGATGCCGGCGCCGCCGTTCTGGAACCAGGGGACGCCGGTCTGGCCCGTGTCGAAGCGGGCCGTCTGGAAGCCGCAGACGCCGGTGTGGAAGTTACAGGTCCCGCCCGGGCAGTCGGCGACCGCGAAACACTGCTTGCCGGGCGTCGTGCTGAGGCTGCTGCACACTCCGCCTCCCTTATATTCCCACAGCGGATTCGGGCTGGCGTTGCCCCGCTTGCTGAAGCTGGAGCGGAACGGGACCCAGCCGCCGTCGTTGTAATCGAAGTCCCACGGCACCTTGTCCACATGGAGGGTCGGACCGGTCGCCGATGCCAGGATGCCGCGGTCCAGCCGCCCGTTCGGGATGGTGTCCTCTCCCGCGTCGAGAACGTTGTTGTCGTTCAGGTCTTCACCGAGCGTGTTGCTCACCTTGCCGCTCGCGGTCCCGACCACGAACATGCTCGAGAAGGTGATGTCCTCGTCGGGGAAGAACAGCCCCTTGAAGGGATCGATCTTGTCGGCCGCATCGATCTGGAGATTGCGGTTGAAGTCGCGCACCTCGCGGCCGCCGCCCGGGAAGTCGGTTGAATAGTGCAGCGTCTCGCTGTCGGCGTTGATGACGTTGTTGAACGTGTAGGTCGTGCGCGAGATCCGCACGCCGCGGGCGTTTCCGTCGAGCGAAAGGACCAGGTCGACCTTGCGGTTCGCCACCGAGAGTGCGTTGGCCGCCGTCGGGTCGACGAACAGGGAGAACGTGATCCCCGTCCTCTGGCCCCCGGGGATCCGCCCGATGCCCTTCGGCGAGTCCAGGACCCGGATGGCACCCGCCCCGGGGCCGGATGGCGTCAGGGTGGCCACGACGTCGTTCAGGTCGTCGGCCCGCTCGAAGTTCTGGATGGCGATCGAGTAGGTCACCCGCTCGTTCGCGTCCAGGTACTGGTCGCCGTCGCAGCCGCCGCCGATGAACGACGGCTGGTTGGTACGCCCGTTGATGTCGATCGCTCCCTGGATGATGTTCGGGGTGCACTGGAAGCGGGCGCTCGCTTCGGCGTTGCGCGGCGAGGTGGTGTACCGGATGAACACGGATTGCCCGTTGTCCCCCTCGATCACCCCGTTGTACTTCACCGCAGGCGACCCCAGCCTCGTCGGCAGCGGCGCCGAGCGGAAGTCGTGGCTGGTGCTGTAGGTTTCCGTGAAGGCGATCCCTTTCTCCTCGTCCAGCACGGTGCCGGCCGCGTTCACCACCTGGAAGACGACATTGCCGCTCACCGACGCGGCGAGGGGATCCAGGATCGTGGCCGTCAGGCTGTCGGAGCAGGAGTACTGGTACTTGTCGAGGCGCACGGTGCTCCCCGGCAGGGAGTGCGACGAGCCGTTCCAATTCTGCGTCTGGCCGGCCGTCCCGAGCACCGGACCTGCGATCACCAGCGCGAACGGCTGTCCGCCAGCGTCCAGGAGGCCGTCGCCGTCCGTGTCCTCTCCCGTATCCAGCCGGCCGTTGCCGTTGGTGTCTTCATTGTGGCCATCCGGGGTGCCGTTGATCGCCGTGATCTGCCCGGCAATGAACCCGCCCGCGCCCCGCTTCACGCGGACTTTCCAGGTCCCGGTCGGGATCTGGTTGCCGGAGTTCGGCAGGAACCGGTTCTGCAGGGTGGCCAGGTGCACCGCCTCGATGGTGTTGTATTTGTCGTGCACAGACGCCTGCGACACAGGGTGTCCTTTCGACCACTGACCGAAGAGAATCGGCTGGCCCTGGACATAGACGTTGCCGTCGTAGACGATGTTGTCGCCAGTGGTCGCGATGTTGTTGTCCGGACCGGGAGACTCGACCTCGAGGTCGAGGTCGTTGACCAGGGCGCCGCTGCCGAGGTTGGCCGTCGTCCCCAGGACCGTGCTCGGCGGGTCGGGCCAGGAGAGGGCGATACGCAGCTGTCCGTTCTCGATGAAGCGCGTTCCGCCCAGGACGACCGTGTTGACGCCGTCCACGACGAACGATTTCTCGGTCAGGATATTCGTCGAGTTGTTGATCGGCGCCTCGCCCGTCCCCAGCATGTCGTAGACGAGGAGACCGGCCGCCGGATACTCGATGGTGTCAGGCGAGCCGATGCCGCGCGTCGAAGGGTAGTTCGTGATCGGCAGGACCTGGTCCAGGACCGGCCGCCCGTACCCCTGTGTGTTGTTGCCCATGACGCCGACCGGAACGCCTGACACGCTGCCGAGGTCGGCCCCTCGGCTGTTGGCGATCAGCTTGTCGGTGGCCGTGGCCTGCTGGCTGTTCGAAATGGACTCCTGGTCGAGGCTGTTGGCGCTCGCCACCAGGGCGGCGCGCACCAGGCTGCCGGACACCCTGGGCATGCGGTCGCCCGCCTGCCGCGTCGCCGTCGGGTAGAAGCCCTGCGCGAAGTAGTCGCGGACCACGGCACCGGCCGCCGTCGCGAATCCCGCCGAGAACGAGGTCCCCCAGTTCCCGTCGTCGATCTCGTTCTCCACCGGGGCCACGTTGTCGTTGTCATGGCTGCGGTTGGTCGCCGCCGCCTGGAACAGCGGGTAGGCGAACACGCCCGTGCCGTCGATACCCACCGTCATCAGAAGGGGTGCCGTGCGCAGCGACGCAGCGGTGGCCGGGCCGTGCGAGGTGATGTTGTAGTCGTTCTCCTCCTGGTTGAGGGTGCCGTTCACCGTCCAGATGTCGGAGAAGGTGGCGCCGACCGTGACGCTGTTCTTGGCGGTCGCCGGCGGCGGGATCTGCATGTCCCGTGGCTTGTTGGGATCGTCGTCGAGGGCCGTGCCGTCGAACATGTCGGGCCAGATGAGGTTGGTGTTCGGATCACCCGGGTCGGTGCCCTGGCTTCCAACCGGGCTGAACACCATGTAGTCCCGGTTGTTCACCAGGAAGGTGTCGATCTGCTGCGCCTCCAGGCTGTACATCCCGTTCTCGGTGTTGTTCAGGGCGTTGTCCCAGTTCGGCACGCCGAACGGCAGGACCTGCAGGTGGACCTCCTCGCCGCCGCCCGTCACTCCGGCGCACGCTCCGGTGCCGCCGCTCTTCGGGCAGATCGCCGCGTTCAGGCGGTCCAGCAGATTGCCGGGGTTCACGTTGCCGCCGACCTCGGTCAGCTCGGTCGCGATGCAGCGGCTGGGGAGCGCCGCGTCCTGCATGATGATGCGCGCGCCCCGCGCCAGGGCGTCCAGGCTGATGTTCTGCAGCGGCACACCGTCCGCCGGGTCCACCGCCTTGGAGTAGCTCAGTCCGAAGTCGCCCGGCGCGCCTGCGATGATGCCGGCCACGACGTTGCCGTGTGTGTTGGCCCCCGAGAGCAGGGAGTCGCAGGACGTCCCGTTGTCCTCGACGTTCTGGATCGCGTGCACCTTGCGATGGGCCGGACCGATCCCGTGCGTCAGGTCGCTGACCTGCGTCAGCGTCTGCGAAAAGTGCACGGCATCGGTCGAGATACCGTTGTCGGTCACCGCCACGATCTGCGGGGGAACCGCGGCGGTATCGTTGTTGTATTTCTGCAGCGTGCACACGCCCCCCGGCCCCGGGCCGGTGCAGGTGCCGGCGCCTGCCCCCGTGCAGCAGGCCGTCGGGTTGCCGGCCGCAACGCACTGGGTGTTGTTGGTGCAGTCGTTGTTCGTGGCGCAGGTCCTGGCCGGGGCCTGCGTGCACAGCAGCGCGCCGCTGCCGCCGCCGTCGATCCCGATATCCTGGAACGGCCGCGAGATGTTGTAGCTCTCCTCCGTGTTGCCGATCATGATGATCGTCGGCACCTCGGAGTTGGTCAGGATGTACTCCGGCACCTCGGTGAGGAATTCGACGGCGTCGTCGCCCGCCAGTTTCGCAAGGTCGGCCCGGGACGCCTTCACGCGCAGCAGGTGCCCGTCCATGCTGTAGTCGCTGACGTTCGCATCACCCACCAGATGCGCCAGGCGACCCTTGGCCTCCTGGGCGTCCTCTCCGTTCCACAGCTTCACCTGCAGGTCCAGGACGGTGCTCTTGGCACGGCTCGCCTGGATCAGGGGCATCTGCCCGATCGCGGGATCGAGCTTGAACGCCGCGCGATACGCCGCCGTCCCCTCGACGAACGACTGCGCGGCGAGGCGCGCCAGCTGCCCGGCCGTTCCCTTCACCAGAATGCCGCGGTCCGGGACCTGTCCCAGGATGCGGCCGTAGCGGCCCACCTCGGAGGCGATCTGGCCGTAGCCCTGGCTCTTCACGGACGCCTCGTCGATCTGGATGATGTTCACGCCGTCCTGCAGGCTGCCCTTGGGGTGGTTCCGGAATCCCGGTCCCGCGCCCTTGAATTCGGCCGGCAGCCGGTCGAGCACCGCGGACGGGTTCTTCAGATCGAGATAGCCGACGGTCGTAGCGACGAGACCGCGCGCGTTGCCTCGCGGGTCCGCCTTGAAATCGCGACCGAACGGCGTCAAGCCGCCCGGACGGGGTTGGGCCGTCATGCGGGGATGCATGCGGAACCATCTCTGGGTCGCCGCGGCATCCGCCTGTGATGCGGCACTTTGCGACTGCACCTGGTGCCCGTCGCGGCCCGCCCAGTTGATGGCGGCCGGGACGATAAGCAGCAGCGAAAGGCACACGCCCGCGACGACGACGCCACGGATCCCGTTACGGAACGTACTGCAGTTCATCGAAAACCTCCCGAAATGGGAAGAGGCGCCCGGCAGGTCACGGTGGCGCCTGTTCAACGAAGACAGCTTTGAATCATCATCTGATAGCAGAAAGACTTGCCCCTCGAGCCTTCTTCTGTCCGCCGTTCCCGGGCGACGGCTGCCTCTGCCGGAACCGGCAATAATCCAGAGTTGGCCTATCTGATACGGTGCGAGGGTGGGGTTGTCAACTTGATTCTTGTGCGATGAGAAACGGTTTTACGATGAGAAATGCGCTTACAGCAATCGGACAACTCCCTGAGCAGTCAGTCCTTTCTCTCGAATGACTATGGGGCATTGTCATAACGCCAATGCGCCAGGAGGGGAGGACAGGACCGTGCGGCGGACGGTGACTCAGCGACCGTTGCTGCGGACGTAGGCCGCCGTCAGGGCCGCCTCGCGGAGTCTCTCGGATTCGACCTCGAGACGCCGCACCCGCTCGCGCAGCTGCCCGGCGCGGGCCCCGTCCACGACGCCCTTGAGGTTGACGCGGATCGTGAGAATGCCGCCGCGCAGGCCGGCGTAGGCCAGAAGAGCCGCCGTGCCTACGTCGCTGACGACGTTGACGTTCCCCTTGCTCGCCAGCTCGGCGGCCATCTCCAGGAGCGCGGCGCAGGCGTCGGCGGTGGCGAGCGGGGTCTCGATGGCGAACAGGTTCGCCCGCGCGAGCGCCTCGGAACGGGCCCGCTTCTCGGCGTCGGTAGTCTTCGGCAGGCGCAGGGCGCGCACCACCTCGTCGTACGCCTGGGCGTCCCGGTCGACCAGAGCCAGGAGATCCCGGCGCAGCCCCTCGGACCGCGCGCGGATCTCCCGCACGGCCTCGTCGTGCGCCCGGTAAGCCTCCCGCCCGATCGTCAGATCGCACGTCATCTGGACGAGGGCGGCCGCCATCGCTCCCGCCTGGGCCGAGGCGCTGCCGCCACCCGGCGTCGGCGTCGCGGCGGCGAGCGCCTCCGTGAACTGCTCCAGCGTCATTCTGGACAACATCGCTCCGTCTCCTCGCAACCGATGCACCAGACGCGCGAGCCATCTGGCCAGTGCCCGACCCGCCGTCGGCATGGAAATTTACGGTCCTGTCCCCGGGCTGTCAAGGTCGGAATCCGCCGGAAGTCTTGTCCATCGCGGCGTTCCCGGCAGGGGTGCCCGTCGCTCCGCCCGCGATCGCGCCGTCCTCGACCACCACCCGCCCGTTCTTCACGACGGTGCGGCAGTGGTTCACCCCGAAATGGTAGACCAGATGGAGGTGGTTCGGGACATCCAGAACCTGCGCGTCGGCCGTCTTCCCGACCTCCAGGCTCCCGGCTGTCTGCGCCAATCCAAGAGCGTAGGCCGCGTTCAGCGTCGCCGCCACGATCGCCTCGGCCGCCGACAGACCGAAGTTCAGACAGGCGAGCGGCAGGATCGCCGGCATCGCTTCCGTCGGGCAGGTCCCCGGGTTGAAATCGGTCGCCACCGCCACCGGCACCTGGGCATCCACCAGCCTGCGGCCGAGACCCGAGCCGGGCACGCGCAGGAAGAAGGCGGCGCCGGGGAGGAGGACGGCCGCGGTGGACGAGCCCGCGAGGGCGCGGATCCCCGCCTCGCCCGCGTGCTCGAGGTGGTCGGCGGAGGCGGCCCGAAGACGCGCCGCCAGGTGGGCCCCGCCCGAATCGGACAGCTGGTCGGCATGCACCCGCAGACCGAGCCCGCACTTCGCCGCAGCCGTGAGGATCGCCTCCGCTTCCCCGGAGGTGAAGGCGATCTCCTCGACGAAGACGTCGCAGAAGCGGGCGAGGCTCTGACGCGCCACCTCCGGGATCATCCGATCGATGATCTCGCGCACGTAGGCGTCGCGGTCGCTCCTGTACTCCTTCGGCACCGCGTGGGCCCCCAGGAACGTCGGCACGATATCGACCGGGTGGATGCCGTCGAGCGCCTTCAGCACCCGCAGCTGCTTGAGCTCGTCGTCCAGCGTCAGGCCGTAGCCGCTCTTGGCTTCGACCGTGGTCGTGCCGTGCAGGAGCATGCGGTTCAGGCGTGTCTTTCCGAGATCGACGAGAGCGTCGTACGAAGTCCGCCGCGTGGCCTCGACGGTGGACAGGATTCCGCCCCCCTGCGCCGCGATCGCCTCGTAGCGCGCGCCCTGCAGACGCAGCGAGAACTCGCGCTCGCGGCTGCCGGCGAACGGCAGGTGGGTATGCGGATCGACGAAGCCCGGCAGGACGGTGCGGCCGGTTGCGTCGATCTCGACGCCGCTCCTCTCGAGCCGGACCTGGCGCCGGTAATCGCGCTCATCCCCCACGAACACGACGACTCCGTCGCGGGACGCGACGCAGCCGTGCTCGACGATTCCGAGGTCCCCCTGGGCGGCGCCCCGCCTTGGGGCGCCCCCGCCCACGGTCACGAGCTCGTTGGCGTCGACGATGGCCAGATCGGCTTCGATCAGCGGGCTTCTCCGGCGGGCGGCTTCTTCATGAACCGCAGTCGATCCTCGACCTCCTCTTCCTTCTTGTGCATGTCGAGGAGTCGCAGATGCTGCTCGACGGCGGAGCGGACGCGCTGCTCGAAGGCGTCGCGCTCGACGCGCAGATTCTGGATCATCCCTTCGATCTGGCCCGCCTTGCGCGCCGCCTGGTCGAGGAGCTGCCCGCCCCTGATCTCGGCTTCCTTGATGATGAGCTGCGCCTCCTTGCGGGCCTCCTCCTTCATGTCCTCGGCCAGCTTCTGGGCGGTCACGAGCGTGTCCTTCAGGATCCGCTCGCGCTCCTTGTAGTCGGCGATGCCGGCCTTGATCTGGGACAGGTCCTCTTTCAGGGCATTGTTCTCGATCACGAGCTTCTCGAACTCGCCCGACACGAGGTTGAGGAAGGACCTCACCTCCTCCGGGTCGAAGCCCCGCATCCTCTTCGCGAAGCGGTGGCTGTTGATGTCGATCGGAGTGATCTTCATGCCTCTCTCCTTTCTCCGAACAGGGCGCGTCCGACACGCACCATCGTCGCCCCTTCCTCGATGGCCACCTCGAAATCCTCCGTCATCCCCATCGACAGGTGCCGCAGGGAAAGCCCCGGGTGCCGCCCCTGCGTCTCGTGGAGGAGCTCGCGCAGTCTCCGGAAGAAGGGCCGGCTCCTGCCCGGATCCGGATCGTAGGGCGGCAGGATCATCAGCCCGGTGAGCGCTACACTCCTCAGGCCGGCCGCCGTCTCGAGGATCCGATCCAGGTCCTCGGTCCGCGCCCCGGACTTGGTCGCCTCACCGGCCAGATTGACCTGCGCCATCGCCGTCATCCGCCGGCCCTCCCGCTCCGCGGCGCGCTCAAGCCGCTCGAGGGTCTCGACCGAATCGATCGAGTGCACGACCTGGAACAGCCGGGCGGCGTGATTCGCCTTGTTCGCCTGCAGGTGCCCGACCAGGTGCCAGCGGACCGTTCCCGGAAGGAGGGGCGCCTTGTCGCGCGCCTCCTGCACCCGGTTCTCGCCGAGATCCGCCAGACCGGCCTGGACGGCTTCCAGGATTCGATCCGGCGGGACGGTCTTGCCCACGCCCACGAGCGTGACCGATTCCGGATCGCGCCCGGCGCGGCCCGCCGCGGCCGCGATCCGCTCGCGGATCCCCTGCAATCGATCCGCTATCGCGCCCGGCGCCATAGACAACAAATATAGCGGCCCCCGGCCGCCTGTCAATCCGCCGGCGCTTCCGGGCGTCGATCAGGCGAGGCGAGGCTGGAACGGAAGGGGCGGCAGATCCCGCAGCGCCTCTGGAAGCGGACCCGAGCTGTCGCGCAGGTCCATGGCGCGGTTCGCCAGCGCATCGGCCTCGACGTTCCGCTCGCGCGGGACGTGCTCGAGAACGACGGAGGGGACGGACGTCATCAGCCGGCAGGCGGCGGCGTGCAGCACTTGAAGCCCGGGATGCTTGACGCGGTACTCGCCCCGCATCTGCCTGACGAGGAGCTCCGAGTCCGACAGGACCCGCAGCGCCGCGGCTTCGTGGGCCCGGGCGTACTCCAGAAGAGCCAGCAGGGCCGCATACTCCGCCGTGTTGTTGGTCGCGGTTCCGAGGTAACCGTACAGCTGCGCCACCACCCGCCCCTGCTCGTCCTCGACGTGGACCCCGTACCCCGCCGGGCCGGGGTTGCCGCGTGCTCCGCCGTCGATGTGGGCGACGAGGCCGCCGCCGGACGTCCGGGCGGTCGCGCGCTTGCGGGTGGCGGCGGGCCGTCGACGGCGAGTCACTGGGCGGGGGACTCGGCGGCCGCGACGGTCGCCCGCAGCGGATCGTCGGGAACGTAAAGGAAGCGCTTGCAGGAGTCGCAGGCGATCAGACCGGTCGCCCGGCGGACCTGCTGGATGAGCTTCGGCATGACGCGCACGTGGCACCCGCCGCAGCGCTCGTCGCGGACCGCCACGAGGGCCAGGCCCTTGCGCTGGGCCGCCACCTTGAGAAACGGCTTCAGGTAGTCGGCGGAGATGCCGGTCTCGAGCGCCCGCCGCTCCTCGTCCAGGGACGCGGCCCGCGCCTTCAGCTCCTGAGCCTCGGCGTCGAGCCGCGCCTTTCCCTGCGAGGTCTCGCGGCGCCGCCGCTCGAGCGTTTCCTCCAGGGAGCGCACGGCGACGTTGCGCGTCTCGCTCTCCTCCATCTCCAGGAGGATCCTTTCATCGAGGGCGGCGCGCTCCTTCCTGCACCCCTCGATCTCGTGCAGCATCGCCTGGTACTCCTTGTTTGTCTTCACGTCGAGGAGCTGAGCCTGATACTTGGTGATCTTCGTCTCGATCCCCATCAGCTCCATCTCCAAGCGTCTGCGGTCCTTGCCGAGCTCCTGGACGCGCCCCCGTTCGATCTCGATGTCTTTCTGCGCGGCGAGCAGCTCCTTCTCGAGCCGGGCCACCTCGACGGGGATGGCGCCGACCTTCTCCTGCACCGCCTCGATTTCCGAGATGATGTCCTGCACGCGCACCAGGCGCTTCATGTCGTCGTTCATGATCTCGATCCACCGGGCACAAAAAAAGGGGTGCCTCCCGAAGGAAGCACCCCGGGGGCGGTCCGCCCGCGGGACAGACCGCGGGGGCGGCCGGGCCAGGCCGACCTCGCGATCGACAGGGTCACTGGCGGACTCTTCATCACGGGACGCCCCTGGGAGAATCGCTTCGCCGAAGAAGCGGGATTATACCACGCGCGTGTTACCATCCCGCGCCCGTCGCAGCGCGCGCTCCTGGCCCGTCCGGGGAACCGCCGCCCATGAAAAAAGACGACAACGAAACCCGCGCTCCTTCCGGCACGCCCCGGCCGGCGCGCCGCGCCTTTCCCCTGCACACCCAGATCCTGATCGGGATGGTGGCGGGCGGGACTCTCGGGCTCATCGCGCATCATGCCTTCGAAGGACGCGCCGGGCTGCAGTGGTCCATCGACAACATCAGCTACCCCCTCGGCCAGATCTTCCTCCGACTGATCTTCATGGTCGTCATCCCGCTGATCCTCTCGGCGATCATCCTCGGTGTGGCCGAGCTGGGGGACGTGCGCAGGCTGGGGCGCATCGGGCTCAAGACCCTCCTATTCACCCTCGCCCTGAGCAGCGTGTCGGTGCTCATCGGCGTCGGGCTGGCGAACATCATCCGCCCAGGGGTGGGGCTTTCGGAGCCGGCGCACAGAGCGCTCGAGGCGATCGGTCGATCGGCCGGCCCGGTCAGGGAGCCTCCCCAGCCGAAGACGGGCCTGCAGATCGCTCTCGATCTCATTCCCGAAAACCCCGTCGAAGCGATGGTCAACGCCTTTCGCGGCGACATGATCGCGGTCATGGTGTTCGCCCTGGTGATCGGCGTCGCGGTGACCCTCATCGACCGCACCGCCGTCGAACCGCTTCTGGCCTGGCTGCGGGCCGTCTACGAGGTGGTCCTGAAGGTCATCGGACTGGCCATGCGTCTGGCGCCGCTCGGCGTGGCGGCGCTCCTGTTCACCATCACGGCGCGCCTCGGCCCCAAATCAGTGACCCTCCTCGGTCTGTACGTCGTCACCGTCCTCCTCGGTCTTGCGCTGCACCAGGCGGTGACCTACTCCCTCCTGATCCGGTTCGTGGCCCGCCTCTCACCATGGCGGTTCTTCAGGCGGATCGAGGACGTCGTGCTCACCGCCTTCTCCACGTCCTCCAGCAACGCGACGCTCCCCGTGACTCTGCGCGTGGCCGAAGAGGAGCTGGGGATCCCCCGATCGATCGGCGGTTTCGTTCTGACCCTGGGGTCGACCCTCAACCAGAACGGCACCGCGCTCTACGAGGGCGTCACCGTCCTGTTCCTGGCGCAGTTCTACGGCATCCACCTGTCGGTCGGCGCGCAGGTCACCGTGGTCCTGCTGTCGATCCTCTCCGGCATCGGCACGGCCGGCGTGCCCGGCGGATCGCTTCCCCTCGTCATGGCGCTGCTGGTGACCATCGGAATCCCGGCGCACGCGATCGGCATCATCCTCGGTGTCGATCGAATCCTCGACATGTGCCGCACGGTCCTGAATGTGACGGGAGACGTGACCGTCGCCGCCTGCGTGGCCCGGTCCGAGGGCCACATCCTGAAACCCTGATTGACATAGCAAAACGCATGGTATCCTCTCCGAATCCCACGGAGCGGACGGCATGGCGCGCACGGCGGACGTGGTCATCATCGGCGGCGGGATCCAGGGGGCGTCCATCGCCTATCACCTGACCCGAAGCGCCGGAACGGACGTCGTGGTCCTCGAGAAGGACACCCTGGCGTCCGGCTGCAGCGGTCGCACCGGCGGGATGATCCGGCAGCACTACTCGACCGATCTCGTCACCGAGATCGCCCGGCAGGGGCGCGACTTCTTCGCGACGTTCGACGCCGTCGTGGGCGGACACTCCGGCTGGGTGCAGTGCGGTCTCGTCTACATGGTCACGGACAAGGACGTGGAGGCGCTCGAGCACAATATCGCCCTCGGGCGGAGGCACGGCGTGCCCACGCGCCTGATCGACGAGACCGAGGCGCGGGAGCGCGTGCCGGGCTTGAACACCGAGGGCGCCGTCAGGTTCGGGTTCGAGGAGAACGCCGGATACGGCGACGGTTACGGCTCGACCGTCGCCTTCGCCGGCCGCGCGAAGGAGAGGGGCGCGACGATACTCCAGAACACGCCGGCGACCGGTCTCGTCCTGGACAACGGCCGGATCGCGGGCGTCGTCACGCCTCACGAGACCATCGCGACCCGCACGGTCGTCAACGCGGCCGGACCCTGGGCCGACCGGGTCGGACGGTGGGTCGGCCTCGAGCTTCCCCTCAGGCTCGAGCTGATCGAGGAGGCGGTCATCCGTGTGCAGGCGCCCGACACGTATCCTATCGACACGCCGAGCGTCTACGATTTCGTCAACGGCCTGTCCTTCCGGCCCGAGGGGACCGGCCACACGGTCGTCGCCGAAGGCAGCTCCTACTTCAAGGGCAGCCTCGACCCCGACGCCTATCCCACGCAACCCTCCGATCGCTACATCGAGGATGTCTCGGTCCGGCTGGCCCGCGCCATGCCGCGCCTGGCGAGCGGCACGCCGAGGGGCGGGTGGGCGGGACTTCTCGAGGGGACACCCGACTTCCACCCGGTGATGGGAACCGCGCCCGGGGTCGAGGGGCTGATCCTCTGCTACGGCTTCTCGGGGCACGGTTTCAAGGAGGCCCCGGTGACCGGCCGCCTCATCGCGGAGCTGATCCTGAGCGGGACGCCGAGCCTGGACATCACACCCCTGTCCTTCGAGCGCTTCGCCAGAGGACAGCTCCTCCGATCGATGTACAAAGACGACCCGATCATGGCCTGAGAATGACGGGCACGGGCACCCCCCACGCGTTCGACGTCGTCGTCATCGGCGGCGGACACAACGGTCTGGTGACCGCGGGGTTCCTCGCCCGCGCCGGCCTCCAGGTCTGCGTCCTGGAGCGCCGCGGCCTGGTCGGCGGCGCCTGCGTCACCGAGGAGATCGCCCCCGGATTCCGCGCCTCGACCGCCGCCTACATCGCCAGCATGATGCGTCCGGAGGTCATCCGCGAGCTGGGCCTTTCGAAGTACGGCCTGAGGATGACGCCGTGCGACCCGCTCCTGTTCGTTCCCAGCCGCAGCGGCCGGCCGCTGTTCATGTACCAGGACGCCCGCAGGACCGCGGCCGGGATCGAAGCGATCTCGGCGCGCGACGCCCGCGCCTATCTCGAGTTCGACGCCGAGATCAAGAGGCTGGCGGCGTATCTGGAGGTGTTCTTCCTGGAGCCGCCCCCGGCGCTCGACCACGGACTGGCGTCGCTCAAGGACCTGGCCCGTCTCGGCCTGCGCATGCGCAGGCTGACCGAGGAGGACGCGGGGCGTCTGATGCAGTTCCTGACCGCCAGCGTCGTGGACCTCGTGGACGCGCGCTTCGAGACCGACGAGGTGAAGAACCTGATCGGCTGCTCCAACGTCCTCGGGGCGCACAACGGACCGATGACCCCCTGCTCCGCCTCCGGCCTGATGTTCCACAGCATGTCGGGAGGGGACGAGGTGTCCCAGGGTTACATGGGGCACGTGCACGGCGGGATGGGGACGATCAGCGAGGCGCTCGCGAAGGCCGCCCGCTCGTTCGGGGCCGTCATACGGACCGGCGCCGAAGTGGCGCGGATCACGGTGGCCAACGGCCGGGCCACGGGTGTCGTACTGGCGTCAGGGGAGGAGATCCGCGCCCGGGCCGTAGCCAGCAACGCCGATCCCAAGCGCACCTTCCTGAAGCTCCTGGAGGAGCGCCAGGTCGAGGGGCGCTTCCTCGAGGACGTCCGGCGGATCAAGATGGCGGGCCCGTGCGCCAAGATCAACTTCGCCTTGTCCACGGCACCCGTCCTGACCCAATGGCCGAAGGGAATCCTGTCGCCCGCCGAGAAGTCCGACTTCACGGTGTGCCACGGCGTCGATTACCACGAGCGGGCCTGGGACGAGTGCAAGCACGGCATGTCCTCGAGCGAGCCGTACGTCGATTGCGTGGTGCCGACCCACATCGACCCGACCCTGGCCCCAGAGGGCCGGGCCGTCCTGACCGCCTTCGTGCAGTACGCCCCCTATCATCTTAATAACGGCGACTGGGCGACCGAGCGCGACCGGCTCGCCGACCGGGTGACCGACACCATCGACGAGGTCGCGCCCGGCTTCAAGCGGTCGATTCTGGAGCGCGATATCCTGTCGCCGGTCGACCTCGAGAGCCGCTTCGGGTTGACGGAGGGGAATATCTTCCACGGCGACCTGAACCTGGGCCAGCTCTTCCTCGGTCGCCCCGTGCCAGGCTGGGCCCGCTACCGCACCCCCGTGCGCGGTCTCTACCTGTGCGGCGCCGGGGTCCATCCCGGAGGGGGCGTCACCGGGGCGCCGGGCTACAACGCCTCGCGGCAGATCCTCAAGGACTGGAAGACGAAGCAGCTGCGCTGAGGCGCGCGGCGCTCTCTCTCACTCTCTCACGAGGGGCCGCGTCAGGCAGGTCGGCCCCCCCGATCCCTTCAGGGAGATCTCCCTCCCCTCGTACACGGTGACCTCGCACCCGGCTGTCTCGAGCAGGCGCCTGGTCCGGGGGTTTCCCTGCAGCATGATGCACCGGCCGGGTGCCGTGGCCAGGACGTTGCAGCCCATCGAGGCGAACTCCTCGTCGGGGACTTCGAGAATCTCGGTGCCGCGGGTCAGCAGCCACTGCCGGAACGGAGCCGGCAGGAGCCGGGAGTACGCGAGGACGAGATCGATGTCGATCGGGCTCAGCAGCGACATGAGATGGAGTACGTCGTCCGGACCGCTCCAGTGCGGCAGGGGCACCGGGATCAGATCGTCCACCCCGCCCCCCAGGATCTCCCGGAGCTGGCGGATCCCCTCTCCATTCGTCCGGTATCCCTGACCGACCGCCACCGTCCTCGCGTCGAGGAAGACCACATCTCCCCCTTCCAGCCTGCCTTCATCCTCGATGCGACCCGCGATCGGGATTCCCGCCGCTTCGAAATAGCGGGCGGCGGCCCTGGGCTCGTGGCGGCGTTGCGCCTTCCCCATGTTGCACAGGATCGCGCCCCGCTCCGACACGACGACGGCGTCGCGGACGTAGATCGAATCCAGGCCGGTCTCGTCGTCGCGCGGCAGAAACAGGATCTCGGCCCCGGACCCGCAGAGGAGCTCGGCGAAACGCTCGTGCTCCGCGGCCGCCTTGCGGAGATCGGGGCGGGCGGTGAAGCGGAGGTCCCGCCACTGCGCCTCGATCCGGCGCTCGTCCACGAAGGCGTCCTGCGGACGCTTGAGGATGAGGCGGCGGATTGACGCGACCTCGGAGAGACCGCCTGTCCTGCTCATGCCCTCCCCCGCCATGACGAGAGTCCTGCACCCGCAGGGGTTCTGAGGTGGGCCCACCTGGATTCGAACCAGGGACCAACTGATTATGAGTCAGCTGCTCTTACCAGACTGAGCTATGGGCCCGGCTGACGAGACGACGACATTATAGCGAAGCCGCCACGACCGCCGCCTGCGCGGTCTCTCTCGCGATGGGGTCTTGTGCTCCTTGTTCCCGGGAGGCCGCCTGTGCAAGGATACGCCCCGCGCCGGAACTTCGGAGGGCGGAGGCACGCGATGGACAATTCCCGCAGGGGCGGAGGCGAGGATCTCAATCTCTGGAACATCGTGTCGCGGCAGTTCGACAAAGCCGCCGCGACCCTGGACGTCCCGAAAGGGCTGCTCGACCAGATCAAGGCCTGCAACGCGGTCTACTACATGCAGTTCCCGGTGCGCATCGGGGACCGCTACGAGCTCTTCCAGGGCTGGCGCGCCGAACATTCGCAGCACCGCAAGCCGACCAAGGGCGGCATCCGCTACAGCGAGATGGTGACGCAGGAGGAGGTCATGGCGCTCGCGGCGCTCATGACCTACAAGTGCGCCATCGTCGACGTGCCGTTCGGAGGATCCAAGGGGGGCATCTGCTTCAGCCCCAAGAAATACACCCGCGAGCAGGTGGAGCACATCACACGCCGCTACACGGCCGAGCTCGTGCGCAAGAACTTCATCGGCCCCGGAATCAACGTGCCGGCGCCGGACCTGGGGACCGGCGAGCAGGAGATGGCCTGGATCGCCGACACCTACGAGGCGTTGACGTCGGGGCAGGTCGACTCGCTCGCCTGCGTGACCGGCAAGCCGGTGACGCAGGGGGGCATCCGCGGACGCAAGGAAGCCACCGGTCGCGGCGTGCAGTACGGCATCCGCGAGGCGTTCAAGATCAAGGCCGACATGAAGAAGCACGGTCTGACCGGGGGCCTCGAAGGGAAGCGCGTGGCGATCCAGGGGTTCGGGAACGTCGGGTACCACGTCGCGAAGTTCCTGTCCGAGGAGGACGGCTGCCGCATCATCGCGATCGGCGACGTGGCCGGCGGTGTCTTCAGCGCCGACGGACTGAACATCGCGAACCTGTCGGAATACCGCGACAAGACCGGCGGCCTGAAGGGGTTCCCTGGCGTCCGGGATTTGGGAGGGCCGCGCGACGTCCTGGAGATCGAGTGCGACCTCCTGGTCCCCGCCGCCCTGGAGAATCAGATAGCGCTCGACAACGTCGACCGGATCAAGACGAAGATGATCGCCGAGGCGGCCAACGGCCCCACGACGGTCGGGGCCGACGAGAAGCTGATCAAGCGCGGTGTCCTGATCGTCCCCGACATCTACCTGAACGCCGGTGGCGTCACCGTCTCCTACTTCGAGTGGACGAAGAACCTGTCCCACATCCGTTACGGGCGCATGGAAAAGCGTCTGGACGAGATCTACCGGGACAAGCTCGTCTCCACCATCGAGCAGGTCACGGGGAAGCCGGTGCCGGACAAGCAGAGGCGCGACCTGCTGAGGGGGGCCGACGAGGTGGACCTGGTCAACTCCGGCCTGGAGGGGACGATGCAGAACGCCTACCGGGAAATCCGCGAGGCCCTCGACAAGGACCCGCGCGTCGAGGACCTGCGCACGGCCGCCTTCGCCGTGGCCATCGGCAAGGTGGCGCGCAGCTACATGGAGCTGGGTGTCTTCCCCTGAACCCCGCCCGCGGCCGACTCAGTTGACCGGCCCCGTGCCGGCGTCCTCTTCCACGACACCCGACTGCTGCTCCAGCGACTGCTGGATGAACAGCGCCTGCTGCAGCTCGCGCTGCGCCTTGTCGAGCTCTCCCAATTTCGAGTAGGCGCGATACAGATTCAGGTAGGGAAAGTGACGCGGCTCGTAGCGCGGCGCCTTCTTGGCCAGCTCCAGCCACGGGATCGCCTGATCGACCTGCCCCATGTGGATCAGGTAGGAGCCGATGTCGTTGTAAGGGTTGCCGAATCCGGGATCGAGCGTGATGGCGATCTTGCACTGCTCGATCGCGTCCTCGTAGCGCCCCTTCTGGCTGTAGGTCCAGCCCAGAAACGTGTGGGCCTCGGCGGTCGGGCACTCGGCGATCGAGGCCTGGTACAGGCGGACCGCCTCGTCGAGCCGTCCCGCCATCTGCCGCTCGTACGCCTCCCGCAGGATGCGAACGGCGTGGCCGAGCCTCTTCTCGTCACTCAAGGTGTTCCCCCTCCACGGGCCGGCTCCATCCTAGCGGCGCTCGTCGCCTTCGTCAACGCGCCTGGCGCTCTGTCTTCACGTCCTCGAGTGGCGGGGCGGGCCGCCGCCCCGCCGGCCCCGAACACGAGGGCATTTCCGGATGCTAAGATACGCGATTCGAACGGAGGCTTCCGATGACGATCGCATGCAGTGTCTTCGGCTCCAGGAACCCCGGCGCGTGGCGCCCGCACCGCCTCGTGGTGCTCGCCGTCCTGACCCTTGTCGCGACGGCTTGCGCGCAGCGGCCTGTGCCGGGCACGCGCGGCGGGAACGGGGCGACGGCGGCCTCCTTCGCCGAATTCGCCTCGCGGTTCACGGGCGACTCGCTCGCCCTGTCCCCTCCGTCCGCCACCCTCGCCGGCCTCCACCGGCACCGCGACCCGGAGACGGGCCGGGAGATCGATCTCGACCGTGAGCTGGACGACGTCTCGGCGGAGGGCACGGCCGGGAAAGTGCGGTACTACCGGGGCACGCTCGAGGCGCTCGACCGCGAGTTTCCGGCGGAGTCCCTGCCGGAGCAGGAGCGCATCGACCGCGGCATCATCGCGGCGCAGTGCCGCCTGGCCCTCCTCGATCTCGAGCGGGTGCGGTCGATGGAGACGAACCCCACCACCGCGGTCGAGTCGATCGGCACGGCGCTGTTCTTCCCGGTCGTGTTCGAGTACGCCCCGGCGGCGGACCGGGGGGCCGACATCCTGGCCCGCCTCGAGAAGCTGCCCGCCTTCGTCGACGGGGCGATCGCGGCTCTCAAGAGCAGCGCCCCGATCTACACGGAGGTCGCGATCGAGGAGAACGACGGCAACCGGGACGTGATCCAGAACGCCCTGCCGGCCCTGTTCGAGAAGGGCTCTCCCCTCCGGGCGCAGTTCGAGACGAAGAGCGCGGAAGCGCTGCGGGCGGTCGACCGCCTGGGGCGATTCCTGTCGGATGATCTCAAGAAGCGATCGACCGGAGACTGGCGGCTCGGCGGAGCGCTCTACCGCGAGAAGTTTGCCGCCTACTTCCAGGAGGACCTCGACCCCGGAGCGGTCCTGAAGGAGGCGGAGGACGGCGTGCGGCGCGTCCGTTCCGAGATGCTGGCGCTCGCGGCGCCGCTGCATGACCAGTGGTATGCCGGACACGACGGTCACAAGACCCTGAAGGATCAGGAGGCGCGCGCGAACACCATCGTGCGCGAGACCCTCGATCGCATCGGGCGCGAGCACCCGGCGCGCGACCAGCTCTCCCAGGCGATCGGCCGTGACGTCCAGGAGATCGCCGGATTCCTGGAATCGCACGCGATCCTGACGATGACCCGGCATGACAATTTGTCGATTATCGAGACCCCGCCGTTCCTGCGGGGCATCTACAGCGTCGCCGGGCTGAACGCCGCCCCGCCCCTCGAGCCGGCCTTGAAGTCGCTCTACTACGTCACGCCGATCCCGGGCGCGTGGCCCGCCGAGAAGGCCGAGGCGAAGCTGCGCGAGTACAACCGCTACAAGCTCCTGCTCCTGTCGCTGCACGAGGCGCTGCCGGGACACTACACGCAGCTCGAGTACGCCAACCGCGTGCAGCCGGAGTGGCGCAGGCTCCTGCGCAGCGTTTACGGGAACAACGCCTACATCGAAGGCTGGGCCCAGTATGCCGAGGAGACCATGCTGGAGCAGGGCTTCCACGACGGCGGCGACCCGCGCATGGCGCTGACGTTCCGGAAGGAGGAGCTGCGGGTCCTGGCGAACGCCATCCTGGACGTGAAGCTGCATACGCTCGGGATGACCGATCAGGAGGCTCTCGATCTGATGATCAAGGACACCTTCCAGGAGAAACCGGAGGCCGAGGGGAAGCTGCGGCGGGCCAAGCTGTCCTCGACCCAGCTCCCGACGTACTTCGTCGGCTGGCAGGCCTGGCGCCGGCTGCGCCGGGACGCGCAGGCGGAGCGCGGCGCGGCCTTCGACCTGCGCGCTTACCACGACGCGGTGCTTTCGTACGGGGCGATCCCGATGGGCGCCCTGCGCCGTCTGGTCATCAAGGGGACTGTCGCCTCGCGGGCTGCCGCGCCCGGCGACGGGGGGTGACCGCGCCGCGCCTCCTCCTCGTCCGGTACCAGTCGGCCCTCTTCCTTCTCCTCGCCGCCTGTGGCGCACCGTCCAGCGCACCCGGCCTGGACGCTCGCGTCCTTCTGGTTTCGGACCGGGGCGGCTCGTACCGTATCTACGAGGAGATCGACCGGGGGAACGCGCGGCCCGTCGCGATCGCCGAGTCGGCGAGCCCGCACGCCGACACGATGCCGGCCCGCCTTCCCGACGGCGGCGTCGTCTTCGTCTCCGACCGGGACGGCACCCCGGCGATCTATCTGGCTCCACCTCGAGGCGGGGTCCGGCGCCTGACATCCGACTCGGGTCCCTCCGAGGTCTCGGCGCCCGCTCCCCTGGGTCGGAACCGTATCGTATTCGCAGGCATCGACGCCGGCGCGCCGAAAGACTCCCGGCGCGATCTCTACACGATACGTCTCGATGGCGGCGACCTGCGCCGGCTGACGCGCCACGCCGCGGACGACGCGGAGCCTTGGGGCACCGCGGACGGCCGCACCGTCGTCTTCGTCTCGGACCGCACGGGTGCGCCGCGGGTGTGGCTGATTCCCGACGTGGAGGCCCCGGATCCCGATTCGGGCGCCGTCTGTCTCACCGAGACCCGGCCGCACGTCCCGCCGGATTCGGGCGGGACCGGAGACTTCGCGGACCACGGACCGGTGCCTCTCCCGGACGGTTCTTTCGTCTTCGGCCGCGAGCCCGAGGGTCGTGTCTCGCAGATCTTTCAGGTGAGTCGCGAGGGGGCGCGCGCCGGACTGCGGCAGATCACCGACCCGCTCACGCTGCCGTACGGTGCCTCCGAGCCGGTCGTTCTCGATGAGCGGACGATCCTGCTGGTGGCGGGACCGGCGGGGGGCAAGGACAGGCGAAGCGGGGGGGGCCGCTTCGCCGTGTATCGAATCGCGCTGGGAGGCTTCAACCTCGCTCGCGTGACGCGCGACCAGGCGCCTTACAGCGACTTCACACGCCGCCTGGCCGGCCGTTGAGCGGATCGACTCCGCTTCCGCGGATCAGGCGCCCGTGGCGCCGCGCACGTTCGCGGCGCGCAGTCCCTTGGGGCCCTTTTCGACCTCGAAATCGACCATCGTTCCCTGCTCGAGGTCGTCGAAGTTCATCCCGACGAGACCCGAGCGGTGAAAGAACACTTCCTTGCCGTCGTTCCCGCGGATGAAGCCGAAACCGCGATCCCGAACGACCTTCGCAATAGTGCCGCGCGCCATACACACTCCCCTCACAGGTGCTACGACAGGACGGTCTGCTTGCAAACCTGACTTGCAAAAGCGAGGCCCTGACCCATGGGGCCAGCCCTTCCCGGCCACAGACCGCCCGACGCCAATTGAAGGGGACGACTGTGCTGATTGAGAAACTCTAGGGGGGGGATCTCGTCGGTGTCAATCCCCCCGAACGCGATTAGGGTAAAGACCCCAAGCGTCCGGGGGAGATCAGATTTCCAGCTCGGCGGGCGACAGCACCGGCGCGCGACACGTGCCGGCCTCGCACAGGTACGCGGCGGATCGTCCCTCGATGGGAGACTTGCCAGCCAGAACGGGGAGCGCCCGCTCCGCCCCCGCGACCGCGGGATCGGCGAGGGCGAGAACGCTGTTCGGATCGTAGGAGTCACGGAGCGCCTGCAGGAACGCGCGCACGCCGGGATCGTGACGGGGTCCGGCGAGAACGATCGTGCGCGTCCCGGCGAGGTGCTGGTCGGCGGCGCACAGCATCATTCCGAAGGCGGACGGGAAGCGCTCCATCCGGTCGCGGTAAAGGCGGAGCGTCTCGCCGGCTTTCGTCAGGAGCGACGCGTCGCCGGTCAGAGCGCTCAGGCGCTGGAGGGCCAGGGCGGCGACCGAGGCGCCGGCGGGAACGGCGCCGTCGTTGCCTTCACGTGTCCGCGCGATCAGCGTCTCGTGATCGCTCGCCGTGAAATAGAAACCGCCGCCGCGTTCGTCCCAGAACCGATCGACCAGGCGGGAGGCCATGAGGCGCGCCTCGTCGACCCAGGCGGCGTCGAACGTCGTCTCGTAGAGATCGAGGAACGCCGCCAGGAGAAACGCGTGATCGGTCAGGTAGGCGGGATGGCGCGCCTCCCGATCCATGAAGGAATGCAGCAGGCGGCCGTCACGCACCATGCGATCGAGCACCAGTCGGGCGGCCCGTCCCGCCGCGTCGGCCCAGCGTGGTTCGTCCAAAACGCGCGATCCGAACGCCAGCGCCGAGATCATCAGGCCGTTCCAGTCGGCCAGGATCTTCTCGTCGCGCCCCGGACGAACGCGTCCTTCCCGGCTCTTGAGGAGTCTCGCGCGGGCCGACGCCATGCGCAGCCGGAGCTCCCCCTCCTCCATGCGCAGGTCGGAGCCGACCTGCGCCATCGACCGCGCCAGGTGCGGGATGCTCCGGCCCTGCTCGAAGTTCCCTCCCGGGACGATCCCGTAGACGTTGCAGAACAGGGCGGCCTCCTGCTGGCCGAGCACCTGCGCGATCTCCTGCGGTGTCCAGACGTAGTACTTCCCCTCCTCCCCCTCGCTGTCGGCGTCGAGACTCGAGTAGAACCCGCCCTCGGGCGAGGTCATCTCCCGCAGCACCCACTCGAACGTGTCGCGCGCCACCTCCTTGAAGAAGGCCGCGATCGCGGGTCCGCCCGACGGCAGCGCGGCCGAGACCCCCAGGCGTCCCACCGCCTGCGCCGCCTCCAGGTAGACGCGCGACAGGAGCGCGTTGTCATACAGCATCTTTTCGAAATGCGGCACGAGCCACTTCGCGTCCACCGCGTAGCGGTGAAATCCGCCGCCGAGCTGATCGTGAATGCCGCCGCGGGCCATCTTCTCGAGACTGAGGACGGCCATGCGCAGCGCTTCGGGGTTGCCGGCGCGGCGGTGGTAGCGCAACAGGAAGGAGACGTCCATGCTGTGCGGAAATTTCGGCGCCCCGCCGAATCCCCCTTCCTCGTTGTCGAACCGTCCCGCCAGGTCGCCGAACGCCCGGTTGAGGACCGACGGCGTGAGCCGCTGCGCCGAGGGGGTCATCTCGGAGAGGCGCGCGATCTGCGCCGCCACCTCGTCCGCCATGCGCCTCACGTCGTCCTTCTTCGATCGATAGGCGTCGGCGGCGGATCGCAGGACGTCCGCGAAGCCGGGCCGGCCCCAGCGCGAGGCCGGCGGGAAATAAGTGCCGGCAAAGAACGGCTTCAGCTCGGGCGTGAGGAACACGGAGTTCGGCCAGCCCCCCTGTCCGGTGAGCATCTGGGTGGCGGCCATGTAGATCTCGTCGAGATCCGGCCTCTCCTCCCGATCCACCTTGATGTTCACGAACAGCTCGTTCATCAGGAGGGCGACGCTGTCGTCCTCGAACGACTCGCGCTCCATCACGTGGCACCAGTGACACGAGGAGTACCCGATGGACAGGAAGATCGGCCGGTCCTCCTCCCGGGCGCGCCGCAGCGCCTCCTCGCCCCAGGAGTACCAGTCGACCGGATTGTGGGCGTGCTGCCTCAGGTACGGGCTGGTCTCCCGCGCCAGCCGGTTCTCGCGCTTCGCTTCAGCCATGGAGCGCCAAGGCTACAGGAGCGGGGCGGCCTGTGCAAGGGTCCGTATCGCGCAGGAGACCTTCAGCCGGACCGCGTGGCGGGCGCGCAGCGGGGTGTGGCTCATGCTCCCTCGCGCGGGATAAGGGGCTGCCATGTCACACGCATGGCGCGGCTCGAAATCGCCACACCCCGCTGCGCGCCCGCCACGCACGTCCCGAGCGCCCCCACGGTTGCGGACCGATGCGAATGACCACTCCTTCCGAGCTAGCCCGGAAGGGCAGCGATCGTCAGTCGCGAGCAGTGACTTGGCTGCGGATCCCTTTTTGCTTGGAACGACGGGCGGGACCTCCGCGCGGTGGGTCGACCTCGGGCCCGACGAGCCGCGGCGGGCTCGCAGCGCGGTGTGGCGATTTCTCGCCGCGCCATGCGTCCGACCCGAGCGCCCGTTACGCCTCGCGAGCGAGCATGAGCCGCACCGCGCTGCGAGCCCGCCGCGGCTCTCGTGGGCGGGTGTCAGGCGGCCTTCGAGGAGAGGGCCCGCACGACGTCGGCCGTCACGTCCCGGCCGCCACGGCAGTTGGTGATGAGGGTGGAGACGGTCCAGATGGGGCCCCAGGGAATGCCCCACCAGCCGCACAGGAGAGAAATGAGGGAGTAGGCGGCGCCCTTGCGGAACGCGCTCTCGTCCCCCTTGATGAACTGGATGTCGGAGACCCTCTTGAAGGTGAGGACGACGATCGAGATGCAGTACTGGAAGATCACGAACCGGCCGCCTCTCTCGATCTCGTGACGCAGCTGGTCCGGAGACAGGGTCTCGATCCCCTTGATCTTCATTCCGACAACTCCGCCGCGTCGCGGCCGGTTCCGCTCATGCCTCGACCGGGACCGGACCGTCGAACACCGTGAAACGCAGCGTCGTGTTACCGACGCGGATCAGGTCGTTGTGCTGCACGTTGCGGCGCGTCAGACGGACGCCGTTCACGAACGTGCCGTTCCTGCTGGCGAGGTCCTGGACGGCGTACTGCCGCTCGCGGATGATCACGACCGAAGCGTGCTTGCGCGACACCTTGTCGTCGTCCAGGACGATGTCGCATTCCTTGCGCCCGATCGTGTACGTTCCGATGCCGGTGATGTCGAACGACTTCCCCTTCAGATCTCCTTCGATCACCGTGAGGTAGATCGATTTCCCGCCCAGGGCCGACGGCTTGCTCAGGACCCTCTGCGCCGGCGACTCCAGGGCCGTCTCGTCGACGGCGCCCGCGCCGGACACGAGGAGAGCGCGCGCTCCGGCCTCACCCTCCGCCAGGCGCCTGCCGATCTCGCGCGCGGCCACGACGGCCCCCGCGGCGGCGGTGCCACGAGTTCGATCCGTTCCTGGGCAGATCATGCCGCCGCCGGTGGTGCCGCCGGGTGTGTTGATCCCGCCGGGGGAGGGAGGGCGCGCCGGAGGCTTGGGGCGGCCGACCGGCAGCTCCTTGCGAATCAGCCACGCGCCGGTCGAGCGGCGCACCTTTGCGTTCTGGTCCTTGGCGCGATCCATCGGTGTCCTCATCGTCCTCTCCATCAGTGGGAGTCCTGCCAGTCGAGCCTGAGATTGTTCTTCCCGGTTGAGCGCTGCTCGCCCGTGAGCAGCGCGACCTCGTTCTTCGTGACGGTTCCGGTGATCCTGGACTTCACGAGCAACCCGCCCTTGTCCTCGAGGAGCCGGACCTCGACGCCGTGCCTGCCCGCGGGGACGGACAGGACGTGCGTGACGGTCCCCGACTTGCCCTTCTGAGCCTCGAACGGCTTCGACAGGACCGTCTTGCCGTCCACCAGCACGACCAGACGCCCGCCCTTCATCCGGTGCTTCACCTCGAGCCTGATCCTTCCGTTCGGGCGATCCAGCGGGACGAGGCTGGCGTTCTGCGACTTGGCGGCGCGCGCCTGCCGTGCCGCCTGGACGACGCGGCCCATCTCGGACGGCCCCGCGTAGGTCATGGCGCAGATCGCCTTGATCGGCCTGTCGGGCTGGAGCGTCTCCGCCGTCTCAATCTCCTGGCGCGCCGTCTTCAGGTCGTCCCGCGCCGCGCCGATCGCCTGGCGCGGGTTGCCGATCCACCCTCCGGCGCGTTCCGGCGCCACCGGCACCGAGGTCCCCGCGATGCTGACCGAACCCCGCGCCGTCACGGGCGCCTTCTCCGAGACGGAACGCTTCCCGGGGTTTTCGTCGAGCAGGACGCTGTTCCCGAGCGGGCCGTGGAACAGGGTGACGATGCCCCAGTTCACGCCGATCAGGGCGAGCACCAGGAACGCCACCAGCGCCCCCAGGCGCCACTGGCTGGTGAGGGTGAACCAGGGGGACGCCACGAACGGCTGGTCCTGGCCCTCCTCGGCGGTGTTGCTCCCCGTCTCCGCGTCCGGCGCCTCCTGCCGCGCCAGGGGCGCCAGCGCGGCAATCATCTCCTGGCCTGTCTGGTAGCGCTGCGCCGGATCCTTGGCGAGCGCCTTCTCGAGGATCGGATCGAAATCGGGCGACACATCGCTGTTCGACTCGCTGGGCGGCTCGGCCGGCTGCGTGGAGATCCGGTACAGGACCTCGGAGACGCTCTCCCCCTCGAACGGCGCCTTGCCAGTCAGGAGCTGGTGGAGAATGACTCCCAGCGCGAAGAGATCGGAGCGGCCGTCGACCTGCCCTCCCTTGAGCTGCTCGGGCGACATGAACCCGGGCGAGCCGACGAACTGATCGGAGCGCGTCAGATCCGATCCCGCCAGCCGCGCCACACCGAAATCGGTGATCTTCACCCGCCCCTGCTCCGTGATCAGGACGTTGGCGGGCTTGATGTCCCGGTGCACGATGCCGCTCCGGTGGGCGTAATCGAGCGCCGCGGCGATCTGCTGGACGATGGCGACCGCGTCCCCTCCGGTCAGCGGCGCGCGGGACAGGATCACTTTCTTGAGATCCTGGCCCGGGACGTGCTCCATGACGATGTAGGGGCACCGCGTCGCGGGGTCCTGCCCGATGTCGTGCACCGCCACGATGTTCGGGTGGATGAGGGCGCCCGCCGCCTGCGCCTCGCGCAGGAAACGCTCGCGGTACTGCCCGGCCTCTTCGTCGGACAGATCCGGCCTGATGGTGATGACCTTGAGGGCGACGTTCCGGCCGATCACGGGGTCGCGGGCAAGGTAGACCTTGCCCATGCCCCCCTGGCCGAGCGTCGACTCGATGGTGTAACGGCCGATGCGCGAGCCCGGCTCGCCCGTCGGCGGGCCCGAGGGAGCCGCCCCGGCGGCCGATTCCTCTCCGGCCGCGGCGGCATCCTGGCCGTCGACCTGCCCGTCTGCGCGGTCGACCTGCTTCTTCGATTTTCGCTTCTTCTTTTCGAACATGCGAGCCTGCTCCGCGAACCGCTCGGAATATATGGGCCGCATCGTTCGCGGGCAAGGTTCAAGCCCGCGACCGGCAAGGCTTTCCACGAAGGGGACACGCGAGCGTGGCGCGGCCGTCAACCGTCCGTCAGGAAGCGGGGGGAAAGACCTCCCAGTCCCGTCCTGGCACCCGCGGCGTCACCCCGGCTGGCGTTCCACGGTATGAAGATGTAGGATCGGGTCGATCCCGGGTTTCGGAGGTACGAGATGGCTGTGCGGAAATTGCCCGCGGAGCGCCCGCGCCCGAAGACCGCGGCCCCCGGCGTGAACCCCGACCTGTTCCTCAAGCTCTACGAGAAAATGCTCAGGGCCTACTTCGTCGAGGAGCAGTGCCGCATCTTCGTGCGCGCCGGCAAGTGCTCGTTCTACGCATCGGCGCGCGGGCACGAGAAGGTTCAGATCGCGGTCTCCATGCTGTTGCAGCCCGGACGGGACTGGTTCTTCCCCTATTATCGCGAGAAGGCGCTCATGGTCGGGCTGGGGATGCCGCTCGACGAGATCTTCCAGGGGATGCTGTCGCGCGAGGGGGACACCAATTCCCTCGGCCGGAACATGTCGGAGCACTTCTCCTCCCGCGCCCTGCGCGTCGTCTCGCCGACCGCCTGCACCGGCACGCAGTTCCTGATCGCCGTCGGGATGGGAATGGCGGTCAAGGCGGACCAGAAGGACGAGATCGTGTACGTCTCGGGTGGCGAGGGATCGACGTCCGAAGGGGAATTCTTCGAGGCGGTCAACAAGGCGCAGCACGACCGGCTGCCGGTCCTGTTCCTGATCCAGAACAACGGCTACGCCATCAGCGTGCCGCAGGAGCAGCAGACGCACTCGCAGATCTACCAGGTGGCGGCCGGATTCGGCATGAAATCGGTGCGTGTCGACGGCACCCGTTTCACCGAGATGTACAACACTCTGAAGCCGCTCGTGCAGGACCTGCGCGAGGGCCGGGGTCCCCTGTTCGTCGAGGCGATGGTCGTCCGGCTCGACTCCCACTCGTCCTCGGACGACCAGACGAAGTACCGCGACCCGAAGAACATGGAGGAGGCGCGCCGCAAGGACCCGCTGGCCCACAGCGAGCTGCGCGTACGCGAGATGGGGCTCCTGACCGACCGGGAGGTGGAGGAGTGGCGGGCGCGCATCAAGGCCGAAGTGGAGGAGGCGGCGCGGAGGATCGACGCCCTTCCCTACCCGGATGCATCGACCGCGGCGGCCGACATCTACAGCGCGGATCGGGTCATCACGCAGGAGACCGGGCCGGATTTCGTGTCCGAGAAGCCGATCACGATGGTCGAGGCGATCAATCACGGGCTGCGCGAGGAGATGGAGGCCAACCCGAAGATCGTCATGTGGGGCGAGGACATCCAGGATCCCAAGGGGGGCGTGTTCGGCGTGACGCGAGGGCTGACCGAGGCGTTCCCGGGCCGCGTGGTGAACTCCCCCCTCGCCGAGGCGACCATCGTCGGCGCTGCGCAGGGGATGGCGATCGGCGGCTACAAGCCCGTCGTCGAGATCCAGTTCGGCGACTACTCCTACCCCGGCTACATGCAAATGCGCAACGAGATTTCGACGCTCCGCTGGCGCAGCGCCTCGGGCTGGACCTGCCCGATGGTCGTGCGCGTGGCGGTGGGCGGATACATCCGGGGCGGCCCGTTCCACTCGCAGTCGCCCGAGACGCTCTACGCCCACACGCCCGGCTGGTACCTGGCGTACCCCAGCAACGCGGCCGACGCCAAGGGTCTCATCAAGGCCGCCTGCCGGATGGACGACCCGATCCTGTTCTTCGAGCACAAGGGTCTGTACCGCCAGGTGTACACCAAGACGCCGGAGCCGGGGCGCGATTACGTCATTCCCTTCGGCAAGGCGCGGATCATCCGGCCGGGGGACGACCTGACCGTGATCGCCTGGGGACGCGCGGTGCACATGGTGCAGCAGGCGATCAGCCAGGTGGCCGCCGGGGCGGGCGGGGAACCCTCGGTCGAGGTGATCGATCTGAGGACGGTCGCACCGCTGGACACCGAAACGGTGCTGGCCTCGCTGGCCAAAACCGGTCGCGCCCTCGTGGCGCACGAGGCTCCGCTGTTCGCGGGGATGGGTGGCGAGATTGCGGCCGTGCTCGCCGACCGGGGTTTCGAGTATCTCGACGCGCCCGTGCGCAGGGTCGGGGCGAGGGATTCCTTCGTGCCGTTCGCTCCGAACCTCGAGGCCGCGGTTCTTCCGAGCGTCGAGCAGATCGCGCAGGCCATCAAGGACCTGCTGGCGTACTGAGAGCGCGCAGCAAGGAGCGCCGCTGTCGCTCGCGGAGTCGTCATGCCGCGGACCAGGATTCTGAGGGTCCCGTCTCCCTGCCTCGTCGTCATGGTCGGCCCCGCCGGGTCCGGCAAGTCCAGCTTCTGCCGGCGCAGCTTCCGCCCCGCCGAGATCGTCAGCACCGATGCCTGCCGCCTCCTGCTCGCGGGCGACGAGGCCGACCAGGGCGTGAGCCCCGGGGCCTTCCTCCTGGCCCATCGGATGGCGGAACAGCGCCTGCGGCGCGGCCTGTTGACCGTGTTCGATGCCACGAGCGTGGAACCGCGGGCCCGCCGGGCGCTCGTCGCCCTGTCCGCGCGTCGTCACGTGCCGGCCATCGCGATCGTCCTGGACCTGCCGGTCGAGACCTGCGTCGCCAACGACAGGAGGCGCGCGCGCCGCGTCGGCCGCGCCGTGATCGTCGACCAGGCGCGCCGTCTCGCCCGAGGCCTCCCGCGGCTGCGCTCGGAGGGATTCGCGGTAGTGCACGTCGTGCGCGGAGCCGCCGCGGCCCGCCGCACCCAGGTGGCAGTTTCGACCTCCGCACCGTGCAATCGCCGGAAGGAACTGGGGCCGTTCGACGTCATCGGCGACATCCACGGCTGCGCCGACGAGCTCGAGCGGCTTCTCCTCCGGCTCGGCTACCGCCGGTCGGCGCCCGGCGCCCCGTTCCGCCACCCCGGGGGACGGCGGGCCGTGTTCGTCGGCGACCTCGTGGACCGCGGACCTCACGTCGTGCGGGCGGCGCGCATCGTCATGCGCATGACCGCGGCGGGCAGCGCCTTCTGCGTCCCGGGCAATCACGAGATCGCGCTCCTCGGCTGTCTCCACGACGGCACCCGGAGCGTGAGCCCCGGCACGTTCAGGACGATCCGCCAGATCGAGGCCTTGCCCGCGGCCGCGCGTCGGCGATTTCTCGACGAGTTCGAGGAGTTTCTCCTGCGCCTGCCGTCGCACCTGGTCCTGGACCGCGGCCGCCTCGCCGTGGCGCACGCAGGGATCACCGACGAGTATCTCGGACAGACGTCCCCGGAAGCGCGTCATTTCGCCATCCATGGCCAGACAACGGGCGGCCTCGACCGATTCGGGCTTCCGGTCAGGGTGAAGTGGGCCGCCGGCTATACAGGGAAGGCCCTGGTGGTGTACGGGCACACGCCGGTCGTGGAGCCGGAATGGATCGGCAGGACGCTGAACATCGACACCGGCTGCGTGTACGGCGGGAAGCTGACCGCCCTGCGCTACCCGGAGCTGGAGATCACGACCGTGGCGGCGCGGCGCGCCCACTACCGGCCGCGCCGGTCGCTGCCCGGAGGTGTCGGATTGAGAGCCCAGACGCGCGCCTTGCCCTCCGAGGCGGTCGTCACCGGTGATCCGACGCGGCCGGAGGCGGGTCCGCAGCCGTCGGCCGGGTCCGCGGCAACCCCGCGGCGATCGCCCGTCGCACCTCCTCTATGGCGGCCGGGCCCGTCCAGCTCGCCACCCGCTTCCCTTGCCCGTCGTACAGGACCGAATACGGAATAGGGCCGGGAAGATCCAGCCCCTCGATCAACGGGTCCTGATCGCCCCGGTAGATCAGGTTGGGATACCCAACGCCGGACCCGGCCAGGGCCTGCCTGACCTTGTCCTCCGTCTCGGCGCCGTTCCCCGTGATCCAGGCGTCGAGAGAGATGCCGAGAAACCCGGCGCCCGCGACGGCGTCCTCGCGCGCCAGGTCCGCCAGGGCGGGCAGCTCGTCGACGCACGGCACGCACCAGGTCGCCCAGAAGTTGACGAACAGGGGCCGTCCGCGCAGCCCTTGGAGGGTCGCATGGATCTTATCGAGGTCCGCGAACTCGACTCTCGCTTCGACCGCACCGGCCTCACGCGCGGGGGTGGACGCGGGGGCGCGCGAAGGGGCGTCGCACGCCGCGAGGCTCGACCCCAGGATGAGGCCGAACGCGAACGCCGCGGCCCCGCGTCGATCACCGGGAGCCGCTCCTGGGCCCTGACCCATGTCCTTTCCCCGCGCGCGCCGATCCAGAGATCGGCGCCGATTCCGGTCACCGCTCATCTTACCCTGCTGGTAGAATCCGGACGATGATCACCCGTCACCCCTGGGGGGGCCTGGCGCTTCCCGACCTCGAGTACCCGCACGACGTCGTCATCCTGGGGGTGCCGTTCGACGGCGCCGCCTGCTGGCGCGCCGGGGCGGCCGAAGCGCCCCGCCGGCTGCGCGACATCTCCGCCACCTCGCCGGCCATCTCCGAAGAAGGGTATGTGGTCGACCCGGGCCTCCTGCGGGTCCGCGACGCCGGCGACGTCGCGCCCGGCGACGGCCTGCAGGGGGACGGCGCGCGACAGGCGTACTTCTCGCGCGTCGAAGAGGCGGCGGCCCAGATCCTCAAGCTCGGCGCCATGGCCGGACGGGATACCTTCCTCCTGTCGATCGGCGGGGACCATTCGGTCAGCATCCCCCTGGTCCGGGGATTCGGACGCCAGTTTCCGGAGGGGTTCGGGCTGGTCCTGCTCGACGCCCATCCCGATCTGTTCGACACGTACGACGGATCGCCCCTGTCGAGCGCCTGTCCGATGCGGCGCGCGCTCGACGGCAGCCGCCTGAAGCCGGAACACCTCCTGATCCTGGGGACCCGCTCCTACAACCAGGTCGAGCTCGACTTCATGAAGGAGAAGGGGATCCGCTTCGTGCCGGCGCGCGTGATCGAGAGGTCCGGTGTCGACGCCATCGTGGATCTCGCGCACGAGAGACTGGCCGGAGTCGGCAACATCTACCTGAGTCTCGACATCGACGTGGCCGACCCGTCGTGCGCCCCCGGCACCGGGGCGCCGGTCGCGGGGGGACTGTCGAGCCGGCAGCTTCTGGAGCTGACACGCGGTCTGATACGCCACCTGCCGGTGCGCGCCATGGACATCGTGGAGGTCTCCCCTCCCCTCGACCCGTCCGGGGTCACTCTCTTCCTGGCGCTGCAGATCATCTTCGAGTCCCTGGCCGTGCTGGCCGACAGGCGTCAGAAAGGCGGGCGCCCCCAGCCCCCCCTGCGACGCGGATAGCGGAAGAATCCGAAACACGTCCCGCCAGGCCTTCTCACGACGCTGACGGGACGCTGTTTTGTCCATCCTCTGCTCGATTACCTGCTGATCGGCGGCGGCTTGAGCCTGTTCGTCACGGCGATCGTCGTCCTCACCCCGATGCGGTCGGAGCTTCTCGGGACGGGGGCCGCCATGGCGGGGATCGTCCTGTTCAGCAACGGGGCCCACTTCGCGGCGTCCACCGTGCGGCTGTACACGAAGCCGGGCGCCGCCGGGTCCATGCCCTTCCTGTCGAAAGTGGTTCCGCCGATCGTCATCATCCTCATGACGCTCTGCGTCGTCTACGTGGGACGCGTGGGCAGGATTCTGGACACTCTTTATCTGACCTGGTCTCCGTACCACTACGCGGCCCAGGCCTAAGGACTGGCGGTCATGTACAGCTATCGCTCGGGGTGCAACCTCGAGAGCACCGACAAGAAGCTGCTTCGGTGGGTGTGCATGATCCCGTTGTTCTACATGGGCGGCAACCTCCTCGGCTCCCGTCTCCCGGTGCCCATCGGCGAGCTCCTTCCTTCCATCAGCGGACTGCTCCCCTCCCTCAGGACGGCGCTCGTGGCTCTCAGCGTGGTCGCGCCTTTCCTTCTGTTCATCAAAGTGTGGCGGGCCAGAAGCGGGCCGATGCCCCTGATCAGCCTGCTGACCGTGTTCAGCAACGCCATCTGGTTTTTCGTGCTGGACCCCCTGAGCGCCTTCCTCTGGGCGACCATTTTTCACGGGCTCCAGTACCTGGCGATCGTCATCATCTTCGACGTCAAAGATCAGGTGTCGCTTCCCGGAAATACGCATGGCAGGCTGTTCCACACGCTCTGGTTCTACGGGATCAGCCTCGGGCTCGGATGCATCCTGTTCATCCTTCTGCCGAAGACTTACGCCGCGATGGGGTTCGACTATTTCGACGGAAGGCTGGTGTCCGTCGCGGTGATCAACATCCACCACTTCATCGTGGACGCCTATATCTGGCGTCTGGGCAGGGGTGACACCAACCGCAAGATCGTCGAGGGCGTCTACTGAGAGCGCCTCTCGAACAGACGCAGAACCATCGGGCGCAGCGCCAGCGCTACGAAGAACAGAATGACGACGAGCGAGGCGGACCAGCTTCGCGCCGGCATCCTCCGCGAGTCCGAGGTGGCCGCGGGGGCCTCGATCTCCTTTTGATACCGCTGGGAGGCGGCGGCGACCAGGGCGGCGCTCGCATGCAGCATCGCGTGCGAGACGTCGCTTCTCTGCAGCCGGGGAAGGATGTACCGATCGATGATCGTGCGGACGCGAGTGTCCGGAAGGAACTCCTCGACGCCGTGACCGGTCGCGATGATGACCCCATGCTCCTCCATCGCCAGGGCGACGACGATGCCGCGATCCTCGGGCTGCCTTCCGATCCCCCACTCCGGCCCTGCCCGCGCCAGAAGATCCTCCAGCGCCTCCCCCTCCAGGCGGGGGAAGGTGACGACGGCGATCGCGACCCCCGTCTTCTCGAGCAGGTCGCGGTGACTCCGCTCCATGGTCCGCCGGTCTTCCTGAGTGACGACGCCGGCGAGATCGTAGACGGAGCGGTCGTCGTGAGGAGGGAGCTCGACGCGGGCCTCGCCCCGCGCGGTCGTCGCCAGGAGCAGGACCGCCAGCGGAACGGCGAGGGACCCTCGTCTCATGCCTCGCAAAGAGCCCCCTAGATCAATGAGCGGCTCTGCCCGCCGTCCACGTTCAGGCAGGCGCCGATGATCAGCGAAGCGGCCTTCGATGCCAGGAACAGGATGGCGGCCGCCACCTCGTCCGGGTGGCCGAAGCGCCCGAGGGGCAGCTCGCGCGCCACGAACGCCGCGATCCCTTCGGGGTCGGCCTTGCGACGGCGATCCCACGAGCCGCCCGGGAACAGGGTCGAGCCCGGCGCGACGTTGTTGACCCTGATACCGTGGGGGGCCAGCTCCCGGGCGCACGCCTTGCTGTAGGCGATGAGTCCCGCCTTGGCCGCCATGTAGGACGCGGCCCCTCCCCACTCTCTCCCGAAGATCGACGTGACGTGGACGACGGCGCCGCTCCGCCGCTCTTTCATCGAGGGGAGGACCAGCCTCGTCATGGTCACGGCCGCACGCAGGTTGGCGGAGACGACCGCGTCCCAGTCGGCCTCCGGCGCCTCGACCCCCGGGTCGCCGCGCGAGCCGCCGACCAGCGTGACCAGGACATCGACCCGCCCGAAGCGGGCGATCGTCTCGCGCACCGCGCGCGCCGCGTCCTCCTCGCGCGTCGCGTCCGCCGCGACCGCCATCACCTCGGGTGCCGCCGTGGCCGGAGGGGAGCCGGGACGACGGATCTCCCGCACTTCGCGCGCGGCCTCGCGCAGGTTCGCTGCGTCCCGCGCGACCAGCGCTATGCGGCTTCCCTCCAGGGCGAAGGCGCGCGCCGCGGCCAGGCCGATCCCCCGGCTGGCGCCGGTGAGGAGGACCGCCTGGCCTTCGAGTCCGAGGTCCATGGGGGGAGGCCCTCCGGCCGACGGTTCAGCGCGGCTCGAGCTCGAGGATGTAGTCCCGGACCTGCTGGGCGTCCTGCGCGTCCGGCTTCAGCTCCAGGTAGCGGCGGAACGCCGTGAGCGCCTCGTCCTTCTCGCCGGCCTTGTACCGGATGATGCCGATGGCGCGGTAGGGATCGGCATAGCGCGGGTCGAGGCGGCTCGCCTGCTCGTAGGCCTCGAGGGCCTTGTCCAGCTGGCTGTCGGCTGCGGCACGGTCCTGCGCGTCCGCCGCGCGCGTCTCGGCGACCTGTCCCGTCAGATAGTGGGCGACCGGATCGTTCGGGGTCAGGTCGAGGACCCTGCCGATCTCCGCCTCGGCGCTGCCGAGCCGCCCAAGGCGCAGGTTCTCGGCCGCGTCGTCCCGCACCAGGACCCGCATGCGCATCTGGAAATCGTGCGTATCCTTCGTGCGGTCGTCGCCGCCGACGCCGCTGTAGCGCGTCGACAGGATCTCCTTCATGTCGGCGATCCTCTCATCCAGCCGGGGATGGCTTCCGAAGAAGAAGATCTCCATCCTGGAGTCGTCCCCGCGGTCGTCCTTCAGGAGCTCGAAGACGCGCGGCCCCTGGCGCGGGTCGTACCCCGCCGCCACGGTGCGCTCCAGGCCGACCTCATCCGCCTCGCGCTCCAGCTCGCGGCCGAAGCCGTTGACCGCCGCCATGTACGCGAGCTGCAGACCGAGCCCGGCGATGATGTTGCCGACCTGGCTCAGGACGTAGGCGCCGCCCCAGTTCCCCCGCTCGGCCTTCTTCCCCGCCTGCTCGGCGATCACGATGCTGGCGGCGAGCGAAGCGATGGAGAACCCGATCGCCTTGTTGCGCGCGCTGCGCTGGAACTCGAGGGCGTGGCGATGGGTCGCGTGCGTCTCCTCGTGGCCCAGGACCACCGCCAGCTGCGCCTCGTTCTCCAGACGCGCCAGGAGCCCCGTGTGCACGTAGATCGAGCCGGTGGGAAAGGTGAAGGCGTTGAGGGTCGGATCCTTGATCGCGTGGACCCGCAGACGGATCGCCTCCTGCCCCTTCACCTCGGGCGGCGCCAGGCGGCCCGCGACCTGATTCAGGTAGTCCTCCAGGAGCGGGTCCTGATACAGCGTCGCCTTGTCGCGGAGCTTGCGCTCCTCCTCCTTCGCCTGGTCCCACAACCGGCGCTCGTCGTTCGCCGGCTTGAAGGCGGGACCCTCCGCACCGACCGGCGGCACGCTGGTCGTCAGACAGCCCGTCTGCCCGACGAGAAACGAGGCGATGACCAGAAGAGATGCGGCAGGACGGAGGGACGCGGACACCTCTTCATCCTACCACCAGGCCGCTTCAACGAACTACGGCGCCGTGCCCCCCTAGGGGCGCGGCGGACGGTTGAGGTACAGCACCCTCTCCCCGCTCCATGGGAAGGCTCGCTGGTCCGAGGCTGCGGGTGTTTCGCCGTCGTCCGCGGTGATCCGGAGGATGTACGTGCCGGGCCCGGGCAGGGACGTGAGATCGATCGACCGCGGCAGGCGGGAGCGGTCGTACGGCATCGACACGACCGCCGGTCCGACCGGGCCGAGGGCCGCCGAGCCGCTGTCGTAGCTGAAGAGCGTGTACTCGGACAGGTGCCCCGGGTCGGAGACGCGCCTCACGCAGACCTGGAATGGCGCCGTGCGATCGAGGACCGCCTCGGATGAGAAGAGGCCGGATACCAGCGCCTCGGCGCAGGTGCCGATGGCGATCAGGAAGTCGGCCTGGCCGTCCGAGCACCCGACGTTCGAATCGACGTCGGCGAGGAACGGCGGCGCCCCCGGGTTGACGGCGTAGACGATCCCTTCGCCCGCGACTCCGTCAGGCTGGAAGGCCAGGGAGCAGGCCTCCGACAGGCGCGGGATGACGTTCAGGAGACGCGTGGTCGCGAACACCTCGACCGTTCCTCGCAGCGTGTCGCCGTCCGGATCGCCGGCGGCGACCAGGGCGTTCAGGGTTCCGTCACGCATGAGGGTGACGGAGGCGATGCGGACCACGGGCTGGCAGGCGTCTCCCGCGCCGTCTCCATTGGCGTCGGACTGCAGCGGGTTGAAGGCGAGGGGACAGTTGTCGCGGTCGCCGCACACGCCGTCGTGATCGGCATCGTTCGCCGGATCGCGCGGGCAGACGTCGCAGTCGTCCGGGATCCCGTCGCCGTCGCTGTCCGGCCCGCCACCCTGCCCGATCTGGGCCGCAGGCCGGCCGGCGACGTAGGCGGCCGGGCAGGCGTCGCTGCCGTTCGGAACGCCGTCGCCGTCGAGGTCGTCGTCGCAGGCGTCCCCCTGGCCGTCCCGATCGAGATCGCGCTGCGTGGGATTGAACGTGCTGGGACAGTTGTCGCAAGCGTCGCCGCTGCGGTCGCCGTCGAAATCATCCTGGGCGGGGTTCGCCACGAGAGGACAGTTGTCGCTCGCGTCGGCGACACCGTCGCCGTCCGCGTCCCCCCCCTGTCGGAGCGTCCACGAGTCGGCCAGCGCACCGGAGGCGTGCCCTCCGTGGACCAGCAGGACGCCGCGCACGAGGTCCTGCGCCGCCGCGTGTCCGGCGCGCGCCGGCAGCGTGGCCAGAGTGGCGAGGGCGCTCCATGAGACGCCGTCGTACAGACGGGCGGCAGCCGTCTGGATCACCGCCAGTCCCGTGGACAGGCGGGCCGGGTCGCGTGTGACGCCTCCTGAGAGGACCATTCGGCGGCGTGGCGGGTCGAAGGTCAGGACGCCGTTCCAGGTCGGCGGGACGTTGCCGCGCGTGTCGGCAGGCTGCCAGGCAGCGCCGTCGAACTCCCAGGTATCGTTGAGCTGCGGGATCGCGGCCGCGGGATCGATGCCGCCGTTCAGGACCGTGACCTGGCGGAATCCGTCGAAAGCCATCTGAGCCTGGAAGCGCGCTGCCGGCGATTGCGGCGAAGGCAGAAGCCGCCACGCCGAGCCGTCGAACATCCACGTGTCCCCCAGCGCTCCGTGCGCCGAACGGCCCCCGAACATGACCGTGCGGCCCCGGGTCGAATCGAAGGCGAGGCCGAACTCGGCGCGCGGCGAAGGGGCGACCGCGGTCGTCACCAGGCGCCAGGTAGTCCCATCGTAGGTCCAGAGGTCGTTCAGGAGCGTCCCGTCGGACCGACGTTCGCCGCCGAACAGCACGACCCGGCCGCGCGCCGCGTCGAACACCATGCCGTGGCCGCGCCGGGGGGCGGGGGCCGCCGCAGTTGCGACTCGCCTCCACGTCGAGCCGTTGAATTCCCAGGTCGAGGCGTCGGACGATCCGCCGAACAGGACGGCCACGCCGCGCCGCGCGTCGAATGCAGCCGCAGCGCCGTCGCGCGGTCCCGGGCTCGCGGGACCCGCGACCTGCGTCCACCGATCCACGACGGAGCCGGGTGACAGCAGGGCAGGATCGCAGGCGTCCCCAAGGCCGTCGTGGTTGGCGTCGTCCTGCGCCGGATTCGCGACTCCCGGGCAGATGTCGTGCGGGAGAGGCACGCCGTCGCCATCCTGATCGAGAAGGTTGTCGATCCGGAAGATGCGCGCCGCGTCCGCTTCGAACTGTGCGTCCTGCTCCGGGGCGAGCGGCCCGGCGTCGACCGGACCGAGGACCGGGAAGGGCCGCGTCGGATCGCGCGGCAGGATCGACGCGAATCCGCCCGCCCTGCCGTTCCCGGCAGCCGGCATCGTCAGGAGCGATGTCCCGGTCTCCAGGAAGAGGAAGCGCTCCAGAAGGGCGTCCATCGGAGACAGTCGCGTCAACGCCGAGATCGAATAGCGATCGAAGATGTCGCGCGTGCCGCCCAGGTCGTCGGCCAGGTCGGTGCCGCGCACGTCGAACCTCATCCGCCAGGTCGCATCGGATTTCCTGCTGACGCCCGACACCGCGGGGGTCAGACGATCGAGAGACGTCGCATCCAGGAACCGCCCCTGCACGCCAGGCACGATGCGGGTGGGCGTCGTGATGTTCGACAGGTCGTACGCCGTGCCGTCCCATGCGACCGTGACGACGATGATCCCGCCCGGCGCCGGGCTCAGCTCGCCGTACGGGTAGAGCGGCACCGGATCGTCGCTGCGTGGGATGGAGCGGTCATCGAGGGTGAAATTCCCGTTTCTGTCCTCGATGTACGGGTGGATGTTCGGGAAACTGGGATCGAACGTGTCGAGACGGCCGTTTTCGTTCCTGTCCTCACCCGGATCGAGCACGCCGTTGTGGTTGGCGTCCTCGTCGATGTAATCGAGCCGGCCGTCACCATCCCGGTCCTCGCCCGGATCGAGCTGGTGGTTGCCGTTGTCGTCCTCCCAGAACATGTCCGCGTGGCCGTCGCAGTCGACGTCCTCGCGCAGGGCCCCTTCGCACCCGCCCGGCGGAGTCAGGCGGCCGTCCCCGTCCCGATCCTCCCCCGGGTCGAGCACGCCGTTGTGATTGATGTCTTCGAAGATGTCGAACTTGCCGTCACCGTCCCGGTCCTCCCTCTCGTGCGTGATGACGATCACGAGCGGCGGATGCGACGGGTCGAGCGTCGACGGGCAGCCGTTGGTCCGTGGATCGCCCCAGCCACCCGGTCCGTCTCCGGGAGCGTCGATGCGGAAATCGGGGCGGCCGTCTCCGTCGAGGTCGCCCACGTTGTGCAGCCAGGCCGACGCCGGCAATGAGCCGCTGTTGTTGATGTTCCCCGAGCCCAGGAGATAGAAATACGCCCGCGGCGCCGCCCCGAGATTGCCCAGGATGATCGGCGGCCGCAGGTCGCCCCGGCCGCTCGTGATCGGATTCGACTGCCCGGCAGGACAGTCGGCGCGTGCCGCATCTGCCGACAGGAAGCCGAGCGCAACCACACACGAAGTGACGACGGTCAGGCCGATGCCACCCGAAGGACGATTGAGCATGATGGACTCCTTTCCGATCGTGGCGATTAGAGCATCGGGAGCCGTCGGCGAGACGCTCCAGCACCCGGCAGGAAGGTTACGTCGCAGGGTCACATCGCGGGAGCGCATTCGGGCCGCCGACGCGACTCGCGGCCCGCACGTCGCGCGGAGACGTCACAGCGCGTAATCTCGGGTGTTGACCTGACAGGTGAATTACTTCTTCTTGAACAACGCCTCGAACGCGGCGCGCCCCGGGCTGACTCTCTCACCCGCTGGCGCGGCCGGTCCCGGGCTGACGATGCGGCGGCCGGTGGCGTCGAGGACGGTCTCGGGCTTGAAGAACTCGCAGGTGTTGGCGGCGGTCTTGGAGGGAACGCGCTTCGGGATCGGCTGGCGGCACTCGAAGCGCGCGCCCGGATCGAAGTGCACGCAGTTGCGGCAGGAGTGCCGGGCCGCACGGCACTTCGGGCAGAGAGCATCGGTCGGAACGCTGTCGAGAGCCTGCTCCTGATGGCCGCACTGATAGCAGCGCGTGACCAGGCGGGCCTCGCGCGCCATCCCGCGCGGCTCGCGCGGGCCGCGCGGACCCTTGTCATCCTGCTTCCGCTTTTCCCGTTCTTCCTTGTAGTCCTGGTCCCGGTAGCCGGGCTGACGGTACTTCATCGGCGCGCACTCCTCCCTGGGCTATGGCTCTGGATGGAGGGCATTGTACTTTACCGGCGGGCCTTCCGGGAGTAGAATCTTCGCCGATTCCAGGACAACCATAACGTCTATAAGGAGGCGTCATGCAACCCCGCAGCAAACGGCTCATTTCATTCGCCGCCGTCGTGTGCGCCAGCGCGGCCTTCGCGTGCACCGCAGCCACGGGCGATCCCAGCAAGGAGAGCGGCAAGGACGCGAAGAAGACAACCGCGACCGCCGCCTCGCTGAGCCCGACCACGCCCGTGGCGATGATCGGCGACAAGACCATCACGCTGCAGGAGCTCGACGTCCAGGCGGCCAGCGCTCTCACCCGGGTGCGTCAGGAGGAGTACGATGCCCGCCGGCAAGCGCTCGAGGCGATGGTGAACAACGAAGTCCTGATGAAGGAGGCGGCCGCCAAGAAGGTGGGCAAGGACGACCTGCTCAAGACCGATGTCACGGACAAGGTGACCGACCCGCCGCAGGCCGACATCGACAGCTTCTACGAACAGCACAAGCCGCAATTCGGGACCCAGACGAAGGAGCAGCTCGCGCCCCAGATCGCCGCCATGCTCAAGAACCAGAAGCTCGCGGACGCGCAGCGTGACTACATGAAGGGGCTGCGCAAGAAGTACGGGGTCAAGACGCTGCTCGAGCCGCCGCGGATCGAGATCGCCGTGGATAACGATGCCGCGAAGGGCCCCGCCAAGGCCCCCGTCACGATCGTCGAGTTTTCGGATTACCAGTGCCCGTACTGCAGCCGTGCCGAGACGACGGTGGAGGAGGTCCTGAAGAAATACGGGGACAAGGTGCGCCTCGTGTATCGCGACTATCCGCTGCAGTTCCACCCGAACGCCAACATCGCCGCCCAGGCCTCGGAGTGCGCCAAGGACCAGGGCAAGTTCTGGGAGATGCACAACGCGATGTTCGCCAACCAGGCCAAGCTCACGCAGCCGGAGCTGGTCGAGACCGCCGCCGCCATCTCCGGAATCGACAAGGACAAATTCAAGACCTGCCTGGAGAGCGGCAAGTTCAAGGATGAGGTGCAGAAGGACTTCGACGATGGTCAGAAGTACGGCGTGACCGGCACCCCGACCTTCTTCATCAACGGCATCCCGATGGTGGGCGCCCGCGACGTCAACTCCTTCGCCGAGATCATCGACTCGGAGCTGGAGCGCAACCAGTAGGTGGGACGACACCCGGTCCTAATCGACCCCCGGCAGCGGAATCGCGAAGCGACCGGCCAGCCCGGCGACGTCCCATTGCAGAGTGTCGAATTCCGCGATGAGCGTCTCGTCACGCGCCTCCACCGCGTCGTCCCACCCCTTCGAGGCGCGGGCGTGCAGCGCGGCCAGGCGCTCGCCCGCCCGGGCGCGGGCGTCTTCCGTGCGGGGCGGATTTCCGGTCAGCCGGGATTCCTCGGCGTCGAGATCCGACAGGATCTCGTCCTTCAGCCGCTCGAGGCCCGCGACCGGGCCCACCCCTGACGCCTCGAGGCGCTCGCGCCGGGCCAGCCGGCCCTCCGCCTCCTGCCGCAGACGGTCGATCTCGCCGGCCGCCAGTCGGGTCTCCTCTTCATCGTTCACGTCCTTGAGGGCGCGCTCGCTCTCCTCGATCCAGGACGGGATCTCGGCGTAGCGCCCCGAGGCCAGGAGCGCCCAGCCGGCGCGCAGCGGCACCCAGGGATCGCCGGGAGCGGCGCGCGCCGTCTCCCGGAACAGAGCCAGCCCCTCGCCGGTCCGGCCGCGCAGGACCAGGATCTCCGCCCGGCGTTCGTCGCAGGGGACGTGCAGGTCCGGTTCGATCCCTTCCGCCTTGTCCAGCGCCGCGACCGCTTCATCGTAGTCGCCGCGGTCCTTCAGGTGCTCCGACAGGCGCAGAAAGATGTCGGCATAGTTGAGGGCGGGGTGGCGCGCCGTCGAGTCGGCGATTCGTTTCAGGAGTGCGATGGCGTCCTGGTCGCGATCGATCTCCTCGAACGCCTGCGCGGCCGCCCAGAGGATGTAGTCGTCGGCGCGCGACAGGTCGAGCCGTTCCAGCTCCTCCTCCTCGACCTCGTCGAGGAGACGGATGTGGGCGCGGTAGTCCTTCGCGGGCAGCTCGCGCTCCTGGCGTGCGAATCCCCAGACGTATCCCTCCGAGGGGGGCTCGGTGTCCTCGCCGGAATCGTCTTGCGGGTCCTCGTGCATCGCCGACCCCCGGGTCTAGAGATCGTCCTCGTACTCGTGCCACTGCTCCTCGAGCGGGACCAGGTCGGGGCCGAACAGACGGACGAAAGTGTCATAGCCCCCCTTTCCCTGCGCCTCCGCGCGGGCGTAATCCTCGAACGCGGGGCGGTGCGCCCCCTTCGCACCGTGGATCAGGAAGTGGACGAGCGTCCACGAGGCGCCGTAGGCCAGGACCGCCCGGTCCCCGCTCCACAGCGTGTCGCCCGCCTTCGAGGTGAGCAGAGTGCGCAGGGGGACCGGCTCGCCCCCTTCTATCCTCTTTATATACTCCCGCAGGGGGGTGCGCGGATCGAACTGGACCCGCACCGTCCCCGCCTGGATCGTGCCGGACCGGCGGATG
>Ga0137397_10000070_pt1 | contig 62438 bp, 55 predicted proteins | sample czorhiz116metaG_FD_106658 | JGI IMG/M metagenome (GOLD analysis project Ga0137397, IMG submission 106658) | Vadose zone soil microbial communities from Angelo Coast Range Reserve, California, USA - czorhiz1.16 metaG | ecosystem: Environmental > Terrestrial > Soil > Vadose zone | place: USA... | reverse complement strand
GTGACGTGCAATGCATAGAACGACAGCCCGAGCAGGATGACGATCGGCAGGACGAGGCTCCAGGGATGCGGGGCGAGCCACCAGGCGACCCCCGCCATGACGACGGCGCCGGGGGTCACGGCGTTGAGATGGGGCGGCATCGGGACCAGGCGCTCGGCCATGCGGCTGTGGCGATAGCCGTACAGCGCGTAGATCGCCAGGCCGATCGCCAGCCAGCCCGCGAACCGCCACCAGGTGAGGGCCGGCAGACCGGCCATCAGCCAGACGCACGACGCGATGCCGGCGAGCGCGAACTCGGTCTTGACGATCTCGGGGACCTTGCGTCTCGTGATCAAGGCATACAACCCGACGACCGAGAACAGCGTCCCGATCACGGCCAGCAGGAGGACCACGGAGTGCTCGAGGAGCTTGCCCCAGTCGTCGTGCAGCAGCTCCGACGGCAGCGCATAGATGATGACGAGCCAGACCGGGAGGAGCGGGATCCACGGCGTCTTGAAGGGGCGCGGACGGTGCGGGTCGCTGTGCCGCAGGATCATGACGCCGGCGCAGACCAGCACGAAGGCGAACAGCGTCCCGATGTTCGTCAGCTCGACGATCTTGTCGAGCGGCGAGAACAGGGCGAAGAAGGCGACGAAGATCCCCGTCCAGATCGTCGTCACGTGCGGGGTGCGGTACTTCGGGTGGACGCGGGCGAAGATCTTGGGGAGCAGCCCGTCGCGCGACATGGAAAAGAAGATGCGCGGCTGGCCGAGCTGGAACACCAGGAGGACCGCGGTGAACGCCACGACCGCGCCGAACGACACCACGCCCGCCGCACGATCGAGATGGATGTAGGCCAGCGCCTTCGGCAGAGGATCGGCCACCCCGAGCTCGGTCCACGGCATGATGCCGATCAGCACCGCCGCGACTGCCACATAAATAAACGTGCAGATGACGAGCGACCCGATGATGCCGATCGGAATGTCGCGCTTCGGGTTGCGCGTCTCCTCCGCCGCCGTCGAGACGGCATCGAACCCGATGTACGCGAAGAAGATCAGCGCCGCCCCGGCCTGCACGCCCGCCCAGCCGTTCGGAATGAACGGGGTGAAGCCTGCAGGATTGACGTACTTGAACCCGACCCAGACGAACAGGACGAGGATCAGGATCTTGATCCCCACCATGACGTTGTTGAAGACGGCGCTCTCCTTGACACCGACCACCAGCACCCACGTCACGAGGGCCACGATGGCGACCGCGGCCACGTTCATCACGATCGGAAATCCAAACAGGTGCGGCGCCGATTCGAGGACCCCCGGCGTTTTGGCCGCCGACTCGTAGTCCATCACGAGCCAGTCGGGAAGGCGATAGCCGAACGCGTGCTTCAGCACATCGTTGAAGTGCGCCGCCCATGAGATGGCGACCGCGATGTTGCCGACGGCGTACTCGATGATCAGGTCCCAGCCGATGATCCAGGCGATCATCTCGCCGAGCGTGGCGTAGGCGTAGGTGTAGGCACTGCCGGAGATCGGGATCATGGTCGCGAACTCGGCGTAGCACAGGGCCGAGAAGATGCAGGCGACGGCCGTGAGAGCGAACGACAGGATGATCGCCGGTCCGGCGCCGGGCCTGTCGGCGTTCCCGGCGGTCGCGGTCCCGATCGCCGCGAAGATGCCGGTGCCGATGACGGCGCCGATTCCCAGCATCGTCAGGTCGAACGCCGTCAGGGTGCGCTTGAGGGTGTGCTCGCCGACCGTCTCGGATTCACGCGTGATCCGATCGACGCTCTTCGTCCGGAACAAGGCCTGGAGCTTCATTCCCGGCGCACTCCACGCGTCTTTTTTGCTTGGGACTATGGAAGCGGCCGCACTATACGCAACGCCCCGGAGGGTGTCAACCGCTCTGCTGATAGAATGACTGCCTCTGCGCAGGAGGGACCGATGGCGTCGTTCACCCTCACCGTCAACGGCAGGAAGGTCACCGCGGAGGCGGACCCGGCGACGCCTCTCCTCTGGGTCCTGCGGGACACGCTCGGGCTCACCGGCACCAAGTTCGGCTGCGGCGCCTCGCTGTGCGGCGCCTGCACGGTCCACCTGGACGGCCGGGCGATCCGCTCGTGCATGACACCGCTCTCCGAAGCCGCGGACAAGAGCATCACGACGATCGAGGGATTGTCCTCGAACCGCAGTCATCCGCTGCAGAAGGCCTGGATCGCCGAGGACGTGCCGCAGTGCGGCTACTGCCAGTCGGGAATGATCATGACGGCCGCGGCGCTCCTGAAGGAGAAGCCGAAGCCGACCGACCAGGAGATCGACGCGGCGCTGGGCGGGCACATCTGCCGCTGTGGCACCTACCAGCGCATCCGCAATGCGGTCCACCGGGCCGCGAAGGGAGGCGCCCGGTGAGCGCCATCCTGAACGTCAGCCGGCGAGGGTTCCTCCGAATCGTCCCCGCGGCGGGCGCGGGCCTCGTCCTCGGTCTTCGGTGGCTGGACCTGGTCGAAGCGTCCGGACCGCAGAGATCCCGGGGATCGCGGCTCGCTCCGAACGCCTTCCTGCAGATCGACCCGCGGGGCGAGGTGACCATCTGGGCCAGCAAGTCGGAGATGGGCCAGGGGGTGCGCACCTCGCTGGCGATGATCGTCGCGGACGAGCTCGACGCGGACTGGTCGCGCGTGCGCGTCGAGCAGGCCGGGGCCGATCCGAAGTTCGGCGACCAGGACACCGGCGGAAGCTCGAGCGTGCGCACCAAGTACGGGCCGATGCGGCAGGCCGGGGCGGCGGCGCGCGCCATGCTGATCGCCGCGGCGGCCCAGACCTGGAGCGTCGACCGCTCGACCTGCCGGACGCAAAAAGGGGCGGTCCTGCATCCTCCCACCCGCCGGCGCCTCGCCTACGGAGACCTGGTCGATAAGGCGGCGTCCCAGCCGGTGCCGCAGGACGCGCCGCTGAAGGATCCGAAGGACTTCAGCCTCATCGGCAGGAGCCTGCCGCGCACCGACACGCCCCTGAAGGTGGACGGAAGCGCGGTCTACGGCATCGACATCCGGATGACCGGGCTGCTCCACGCCGCGGTCTCGCGCTCCACGGTCTTCGGAGGGAAGGTCGCCCGCTTCGACGCGGGGGCCGCGAAGGGGTCTCCCGGTGTGCGCGCCGTCGTGCCGATCTCGACCGGTGTCGCCGTCGTGGCCGACTCGACCTGGAACGCGCTCAAGGGGCGCGACCTCCTCAAGGTCGAGTGGGACGAAGGACCGGGCGCCGCCGAGAGCTCGGAGACGCTCCGGGCGGAGTGCGACGATCTGTCGCAGAAGCCAGGAAAAACTCTGCGCAACGACGGCGACGCCTCCACAGCACTCGAGAAGGCGGCGAAGAAATTCGAGGCGGTCTACGAGCTGCCGTTCCAGGCGCACGCCACGATGGAGCCGCAGAACGCCACCGCCCACTGGCGGAAGGACCGCGTCGAAGTCTGGGCGCCGGTCCAGACGCCGAGCATGGCTCTGCCCGACATCGCGAAGGCCGCGGGGCTTCCCCAGGAAGCGATCACGCTGCACATCACGTTCCTGGGCGGCGGATTCGGGAGGCGCATCAACGCCGACTACGCCGCCGAGGCGGTCGAGATCTCGAAGGCCGTCTCGGCCCCTGTGAAGACGGTCTGGACGCGCACCGACGACCTGCAGCACGACTTCTACCGGCCCGCCTCGTTCCACAGGCTCAAGGGGGGCCTGGACGAAAAGGGACGCATCGTCGCCTGGCAGCACCGGTACGCATCGACATCCATCCAGGCGTTCTACGATCCCGGCACTCCCCATCCCGAATCGGACGAGATCGGCGGCGCCGCCGACCTGCCGTACGCCATCCCGAACGTGCGCGTCGAGTACTCCCCGGCGAAGTCGGTCGTGCCGCGCGGCTGGTGGCGCTCGGTCGAGAGCTCGTTCAACGCCTTCGTGGTCGAGAGCTTTGTCGACGAGCTGGCGGCCGGTGCGCATCGCGATCCGCTGGCGCTGCGCCGGGATCTCCTGGCCGGCGGCCGCAAGATTCCCTACGAAGGCCAGACGTTCGTGCAGGACACGGCGCGCCTCCTGGGTGTCCTGAACCTGGCGGCGGCCAAGGCGGGCTGGGGCAGGCCGCTCCCGAAGGGGCGTGCCCGAGGCATCGCGGGGCACTTCTCCTTCCTGTCGTACTGCGCCCAGGTCGCCGAGGTCTCGGTCGGCAAGGAGGGGGGCGTGCGCGTCCACCGGGTCGTCTGCGCCATCGATTGCGGGCGCGCCGTCAACCCCGGCATCATCGCGGCGCAGATGGAAAGCGCCGTCGTCTTCGGGCTGACCGCCGCCCTGAAGTCCGGGATCACCATCGAGAAGGGGCGCGTCAAGGAGGCCAACTTCGACGAGTACGAGATGCTGCGCATCGACGAGATGCCGGTCGTCGAAGTGCACGTCGTCCCCAGCACCGAGCCGCCGACCGGCGTGGGCGAGCCCGGCGTCCCGGTCGTCGCGCCGGCCGTCTTCAACGCGATCTTCGCGGCGACCGGCAAGCGCATCCGCCGCCTGCCGCTCCGGCCCCAGGACCTCGCGCAGACCGCCTGAGCCGCGGCCGGTTGCCGGTGGCGGGCCTGCCGCCGCGGCGTGGCGATTTCGAGCCGCGCCATGCGAGTGACCTGGCCTCGCCTTCCCCGCGCGAGCGAGCATGAGCCACGACGCGGCGGCGGCCCGCTGCCCCGATGAGGGCGGTTTCCACCGGTTCTTGACAGTCTGCGAACCGGGTGGCTAGCATGGGTTCTCGCAGCGACGGAGGGAGGACCGGAGTGGCCGCCATCTCGGCGCGTCTCAGAGAGCTGCTGGCGCGCGGGCGGCGCGTCGCGGCGCTGACCGGCGCCGGCATCTCGGCCGAATCGGGGGTGCCGACCTTCCGCAGCCTGGGCGGCTTCTGGGAGAACGAGTCTCTCGAGGACCTGGCGACGCCCCAGGGGTTCGAGCGCGACCCGAGGCGAGTCTGGACCTGGTACGACGCGCGGCGCGTCCAGGTGAGCCGCTGCGCGCCGAACGCGGGGCACCAGGCTCTGGCGCGCTTCGGGCGGGCCCATCCCGACTTCCGGCTGATCACGCAGAACGTGGACGGTCTCCACGCGAAGGCCGGCAGTGACGGCGTCATACTCCTCCACGGCGATCTGTTCCGGGTCCGCTGCACGAAGGAAGGGACCTCCCGGGAAGACCGGCGCATGCCGTTCCCCGAAATCCCGCCGCGCTGCGGCTGCGGGGCTCTGCTGCGTCCGGACGTCGTGTGGTTCGGCGAGGCGCTGCCGGTGGAGTCGATCCAGCAGGCCACCGAGGCCGCGAATGGCGCCGCGGTTTTCCTTTCCATCGGGACCTCGGCCCTGGTGTATCCTGCCGCGGCCCTGCCGGAGATCGCGCGCCGGAACGGCGCATACCTGGTGGAAATCAACGTGGAAGAGACGCCCCTCTCTCCCCTGGCCGATGAAGTGGTGCTGGGGCCGGCGGCCGAGGTGCTGCCGGACCTTCTCGGAGCCTGACGATGCGCGGACTGTACTTCGACTGCTTCTCGGGGATCAGCGGGGACATGGTCCTCGGTGCCCTCGTGGATCTCGGAGTCGAGCCGGCCCACCTCCGCTCCCGGCTCAGAAAGCTGCGGGTCGGCGGGTACACCCTTTCGGCCTCGAGGGTGAACCGCTCCGGCCTCGCCGGGACGAAGGTGAACGTCGCGATCGCCCCGAAGCGCCAGGAGGAAAGACGTCTCAAGGACATCGCCCGGATCGTCGAAAGAAGCGGACTGTCGCGCGAGGTGCGCCGCCGGTCCATGGAGGCGTTCGAGACTCTCGTCGAAGCGGAGGCGCGCGTGCACCGCATCCAGAAAGACAAGGTGCACCTGCACGAGGTCGGGGCGATCGACGCCATCGTGGACGTCGTCGGGACGATGATCGGCATGGAGACGCTCGGCTGGCCGCGCGTGGTCTGCTCGCCGCTGCACGTCGGGCGCGGCATGGTCACGATGGAGCACGGCACCTTCCCTGTCCCGGGTCCCGCGACCGCGGAGATCCTCAAGGGGACGCCCACCTACGCCACCGAGGTCGAGGGGGAGCTGGTCACGCCGACCGGCGCCGCCCTGGCGACGACCCTGGCGGCCGAGTTCCGTCCCCTGCCGCCGATGCGCGTCGCCCGGATCGGTTACGGCGCGGGGACGAAGCAGTTCGACCACCACCCGAACCTGCTGCGCGCCTTCCTCGGCGACTTCCTGGACGAGCCGGTCCTGCGCGAGACGGTGCTCGTGCTCGAGACCACGATCGACGACATGAACCCGCAGCTCTACGGCCACCTGATGGAGCGCCTGTTCGCGGCCGGGGCCCTGGAGGTCTTCTACACGCCGATCCAGATGAAGAAGAGCCGGCCCGGCACGCTCGTGACCATCATCTGTCCCGAGCCGAAGCTCGACGCGGTCACGACGGTCGTCTTCCGCGAGACCACGACCATCGGCTTCCGTTACCTGCCGATGGGGCGGATCGAGCTGGCGCGACGCATCGAGACGGTCAAGACTCAGTTCGGCCCGGTCCGGATGAAGGTCTCCGTCTACAATGGCGAGGTCGTGCAGGCGACGCCGGAGTACGAGGACTGCCGCCAGGCGGCGCTCAAGGCGGGAGTCCCTCTCAAGGACGTGCAGCGGCTCGCCGCGGAGGCCTACCGCCCGCCGCGCGGGACGCCCGGAGCCATCGCGGCCTGGGCGCGTCAGCCGGTCCTGCCCGCGCGGACGCGCAAGGCGAAGCGACGTGGAGGACGAGGGTGATCTACGACAAGGTGAAGACGGGGCGGATGCTCAGGATCGTCCTGGACGTGACGGAGGGGGCGCTGGACATCGCCACGCGGCCCGGGGGGGAGCCCGGCCTTCGAATCCCCGCGATGGAGGCCGAGAAGACGATGCGCGCCCTCGCCGCCAAGGGGGACACCGACGCCATGTACAGCGAGTATGTGCGACTGCTGAATGCGGGACAGACCTTCGGGGCGGCGCTCGAGCGCCACCATCACAAGAGTTTCGAGTCCGAGTTCTACCGTCTGTTCAAGATCTATCTGGAGCCGGGCGACCGCTCCTAGCGCAGGGACGACATGGCACGCAAGTTCTATCTGACCACGCCGATCTACTACGTCAACGACCAGCCGCACATCGGCCATACCTACACGACCGTGGTCGCCGACGTCATCGCGCGCTTCCACCGCATGCTCGGCCAGGACGTCCATTTCCTGACCGGCACCGACGAGCACGGACAGAAGATCGAGCGCGCCGCGCAGGCGAAGGGGCTGCGGCCGATCGAGCTCGCCGACGGAGTCGTCGAGCGCTTCCGGGGGCTGTGGCGCACCCTCGGCATCACCAACGACGTGTTCATCCGCACCACCGAGGAGCGCCACCGGCGCGGCGTCGAGAAGCTGTATCAGAAGATCGCGGCGGCCGGAGACATCTACAAGGACAAGTACGCCGGCTGGTACTGCACGTCGTGCGAGGCGTTCTATCCCGAGAGCCAGGTCGTGGACGGGCGCTGCCCGGACCAGGGGCACAAGGTCGAATGGACCGAGGAGGAGTCGTATTTCTTCCGCCTGTCGAAATACCAGGAGCCGCTCCTGAAGCATTACGCCGAGCACCGCGACTTCGTGTTCCCCGAGTCGAGACGGAACGAGGTCGTGTCGTTCGTCCAGTCGGGGCTCAAGGATCTGTCGATCAGCCGCAGCAGCTTCTCCTGGGGCATACCGCTCCCGGGCGACCCCAAGCACGTCCTCTACGTCTGGTTCGACGCGCTCAGCAACTACATCACGGCGCTCGGCTACGGCTCCGACCGCAAGCTGTACGCGCGCTACTGGCCGGCCGACATGCACCTGGTGGGGAAGGACATCCTGCGCTTCCACGCCGTCTACTGGCCCGCCTACCTGATGTCGGCGGCCGAGCCGCTGCCGCGCCGCGTCGTGGCGCACGGCTGGTGGCTGCGCGACGCCGCCAAGATCTCCAAGTCGAAGGGAGGCGTCGTCGACCCGATCCCCCTGATCGAGGCGTTCGGTGTCGATCCGGTGCGCTACTTCCTGATGCGCGAGATGGTGTTCGGGCAGGACGCGAACTACTCGGACGAGGCGTTCATCGATCGCGTCAACACCGATCTGGCCAACGACCTGGGAAACCTCGTGAGCCGGACGCTGAAGATGATCGAGGACTACTGCGGCGGCAAGACGCCGAAGACCGATCCGCGCTTCCGGGGGGACGAGCCGCTGAAGAAGGCGGCGCAGGACGCCGTCGACGGGTTCATGAAGGACTTCGAGGAGCTCGACTTCTCGTCGGGACTGGCGCGCGTCTGGGGGTTCATCGGACTCCTGAACCGCTTCATCGTACAGAACGAGCCCTGGAAACTGGCGCAGGATCCGGTGCGCCGCTGGGCCCTCGACTCGGTCCTCTACACCGTTGTCGAGGGGCTGCGCATCGTGGCCGTCCTCATAGCACCGGTCATGCCGGAGTCCGCAGCCGGGCTGTGGAAGCGTCTCGGCGTGACAGGCGACGTCACGACCGCGAGTCTCGAGCACATTCACTGGGGAGAGCTGAAGCCGGGGCGGCCGATCGCCCGCGGCGAGCCGCTCTTCCCGCGCATCGACAAGGCCGAATATCTCAAGGACGCACCCATGACCACGCCCCCCGCCCCGCCCGCAGCCGGGCCGGGCGCGCCGCAGGCCCTGCCGGCGACGACCGCCCCCGCCGCGGGCGGCGCCGAGATCGGCATCGATGATTTCGCGCGCGTCGAGCTGCGCACCGCACGGATCGTGGCCGCCGAGCGCGTGCAGGGAGCCGACAAGCTGCTCAAGCTCAGCGTGGACATCGGGTCCGAGACGCGCACCATCGTGGCCGGGATCGCGACGCGGTACGCCCCCGAGGCGCTCGTCGGCAAGACGATCGTGGTGGTCGCCAACCTCAAGCCGGCGAAGCTCCGCGGCGTGGTGTCGCAGGGGATGCTCCTCGCCGCCTCCGACGCCACCGGCCAGCCTTACATCCTGACGACCGAGGAGCCCGTCCCGCCCGGCCTGCGTGTGAAGTAGTGCTCGGCGACAGCCACGCGCACCTGACCCTGGAGCACTTCGACCCGGACCGCGAGGAGGTCATCGCGCGCGCCCGCCAGGCGGGAGTCGCGAGGATCGTGACCGTCTCCTCGTTCATCGGCGACGCCTCCGCCTGCGCGGCGCTCGCGGCCCGGCACGACTTCATCCATTTCACGGCCGGAGTGCACCCGCACGAGGCGAAGAGCTTCACACCCGAGGCAGCCGCGGACATCAGGAGCGCCGCGACGCGCCCCAAGGCGGTGGCGATCGGCGAGATCGGTCTCGACTACCACTACGACCTCTCGCCGCGCGACGCGCAGCGCCGGGTCTTCCGCGAGCAGATCCTCCTGGCGCGGGACCTGAGGCTGCCGATCGTGATCCACACCCGCGAGGCCTGGGACGACACGCTCATGATCCTGCAGGACGAGAACGCCGGCGACGTCGGCGGCGTGTTCCACTGCTTCTCCGGGGGAACGGAGGAGGCGCAGCGCTGCCTCGACCTCGGATTCTTCGTGTCGTTCGCCGGTCCGGTCACGTTCAAGAACGCGAAAGACGTCGCCGAGGCGGCGGCGTACGTGCCGATCGACCGCCTGTTGTGCGAGACCGATTCCCCCTACCTGACGCCGCACCCGTTCCGCGGACAGCGCAACGAGCCGGCGCGCGTCAGGCTCGTGGTCGAGAGGATCGCGGCCCTGAAGGGGCTCACGGCGGAGGCGGTCGGCGAGGCGACGACCCGGAATCTAGAAGCCGTCTTCCGCCTCGCCTGATTGACCGCGACGGGGGCGGGGGGTAGGATGCCGGCATGAGCGAAACGGGTGGAGGTCTCCTGGACGGAGCGCGCCCGGTCGCGATCGAGCCGCTGCCGCAGGAGGCGCACCTCGCCTTCCACCTGCTCGAGAGCGCCGGCATGCATCCCATCCTCGCCTACAAGGACGACAGCGGCGCGCCGCACCCGATCGACCCGGAGGAGCCGTTCACTCTCGGCAGCGGACTGATGCTTCCCGTGACGACGACGTTCGAGGTGTACGTCCCCGAATCGGAGGTCGCGGACGCCCAGCGCGTCCTGCAGGACGCCGGTCGCGCCGTGCCCGAAACGGACGAGCCGCTAGGCGCCGGGGCGGCCCAGGACGACGGTGGCGCACGATCCGCCGGTCCCGAGGGCGTTGACCAGGACTGAGGGCAGCGGTTCCCGCCGGGCATTTCCGACCACGATATTGAGACCGAGCTCCGCGTCGGGCTGGACGAGCCCGGCGACCGGCGGGATGAAACCCTGACGGACGGAACAGGCCGCGACCAGGAGTGCGCAGGACGAGGCGCTCCCCGACTCCCCCGTACCCCCCTTCACCGAAGTCACAGGGATCCGGCGCGCCGCCGGGCCGAGGGCCCGGAGGATCGCGCGCGTCTCGACGGCATCCAGGACCCGCGAGCCGTTGGCCCCCGCGACGACGCAGCCGATCTCCTCCGGCCCCAGCCGCGCCTGGGCCATCGCCGAGCCGATCGCCGCCGCGATCGCGGGTTCGGCGGGCCAGCGGTGGACCGGGCCCGGGGCGTGCGCCATCGACTCGCCGAGGATCTCGGCCCACGCCACGGCGCCGCGCCGTGCGGCCGCTTCGCGCGACTCCAGGACCACGAAGGAGGCTCCTTCTCCCGGGACGAAGCCGCGGCGCCCCCTGCCGAACGGCCCCGGAAAATCATCCGGGTCCCCTCGAAACAGGAGATGCAGCCGGTCCCAGGCCGCCTCGAACTCCGGCACGCGCTCGTCCGCGCCCCCCGCCAGGACGACGTCGCAGACACCGTCACGCACCAGGCCCGCGGCCGTCGCGACAGCCGCCAGGCCCGATGCCTCCATCTGACTGACGGTGAGGCTGGGGCCGCGCAGGCCCAGGAGGAGCGAGCACTGGCTCGCCGGAGCGTTCGGGACGGTGACCGGGAAGAGCAACGGGGAGACGCTTGCCGGCCCTTCCTCGAACAACGTGGTCAGGAACGCGGTCAGCGACGCGACACCGGCGGTCATCGTGCCGGTCACCAGCCCCACCATTCCACCCGCCCCGGCGCGGAGCCCGGCCCGTTCCAGCGCCTCGAGGGCCGCGGTCGCGGCCAGACGCGAGCAGCGATCCAGCCGGCGCCAGACGTTGGGATGGAACGGACCCGATCCCGCCGTCTCCCGCACGCGCGCGGCGCAGATCCGCCCGGACCGCTCGAGCACGGTCCTCCCCGCCACGACCCCCTCGACCAGGGCGTCGACCCCTGAGCCGAGCGGACCGATGGAGCCGCCGCCGGTGATCATCACCCGCCGGTTCATGCCGGACGCTCCTCCTGCAGAAGTCCGTCGATCAGCGCGCTGATCTGCGTCTCCAGCCGATCGCGCACCTGCCGGAACGCCTCGCGCACCGCGTCCGGCCCCCCCTCCGCGAAGGACGGATCGTAGGTCGACCAGTGCTCGTGGTGGCCTTCCAGGAGCGGAACCGGGCATTCCTGCACCGCAGAGTCGCACAGGGTGACCACGCAGTCGAACGCTCCCGGCACGTCGTCGATCCCCTTGGAGTACTGCCGGCTGATGTCGATGCCGTGCTCCTCCATCACCGCGACGGCGTGACCGACGACGAACCCGGCCGGGAAGGTCCCGGCGCTCTTCGCCTCGATGCGCCCCTTCCCGAGGTAATTCGCGAGTCCTTCCGCCATCTGGCTGCGGGCCGCGTTGCCGGTGCACACGAACAGGACGCGGATCGGCTTCGACCTCTTCTTCATGCGTCGTGCCTCTTCAGGACCAGCGTGCCGTTGTTCCCGCCGAAGGCCGTCGAGTTCGACAGGACGACTCTCAACCGCGCCTCGCGGGCACGCGCGGGGACGCAGTCGAGGTCGCAGTCCGGCCCGGTCTCCCTGAGACCGGTGGTCGGCGGGATGAGTCCGTGGAAGAGCGACATCAGGGAGGCGAACGCCTCGATCCCACCCGCGGCGCCCAGGCAATGCCCCACCGCCCCCTTGATCGACACGACCGGAATGCGCAGGGCGCGTTCACCGAACATCGTCTTCAGGGCGCGCGTCTCGGCCGCGTCGTTCTGCTCGGTGCCGGTGCCATGAGCGTTGACGTGATCGACGTCGTCGGCCGTCAGATTGGAGGAGGCGAGAGCCGCCCGCATCGATCGGACGAGGCCCGCTCCATTGGGGTCGGGGGCCGTGGCGTGATGCGCGTCCGACGACATGCCGTACCCCGCGATCTCCCCGTAGATACGCGCCCCGCGCCGGCGTGCCGCCTCGAGAGGCTCGAGGACCAGCAGGACGGCGCACTCCCCCAGGGACATCCCCTGGCGCTCCCGGTCGAACGGACGGCACGGCTCCGGGTCGACCAGCCGGAGTGAGTTGAAGCCGGAATAGGTCGTGCGCGACAGCGTCTCGACGCCCCCCGCCAGCACCATGTCCTGGGCGCCGCGGGCCACGAGCGAGGCCCCCAGCCCGACGGCGATCGTCGAGGAGGAGCAGGCGTTCATGATCGTCTGGACCCGTCCTGCGAGACCGAGCCGCGCCGCGATGAGATCCGCCGTCGTCGTCATGAAGAACCCGAGGGCCGATGACGGCCGCGGGAGGCGCCCCCGGAGCCTGGCCTCGAGATAATTTTCCCCCTGCAGGAGCCCGGTGCCGCCGCCCCCGAGGATCAGGCCGGTCCCGGTCCCCCCGACGCGTGCGGGGTCGAGACCGGCGTCGGCGAGGGCCTGCCGCGCGGCCTCGACGCCGAGCCTGTCGCCGCGGGACAGGCGCGCCCGTTCCTTCCTCGTGAAATCCCCGTTCCAGCCTGTCGGGTTGATCTGCGCCGCGGTGTGCGTGCGGTCCTTCGAAGCGTCGAACAGCGTGAGCGGCCCGATCCCACAGCGCCCGGCGACGAGCCCCCGCCAGGTCTCGGCCGCCGATTCCCCCAGGGCCGAGATGACGCCGGCCCCGGTCACGGCGACCCGGCTCATGCAGGCTTCCCCAGGGCGATCGTGAACTCCCCTTCGGCGACGACCGCCCCGCCCGGGGGGGAGCCGGCGAGCTCGGCGACGCTGCGCACACGGATCATGTTGCCCAGGATCCCGGTGACCGAGGCGGTGATCAGAAGGCGATCGCCGGGCCCCACCCGCCGCAGAAGACGCCCCCCGTCGATCCCGACGATCATCCCCGCGCCGCGCGGTGTCTCGGAGGCGTGCGCATGGTCCTCGCCCTGTGTTTCCGCCAGAGGGATGGCCGCCTGCGCCATCGCCTCCAGCAGAAGAGAGAAGGGGTATCCTCCCCGCGGGTCGTCCCGCACCACCTCGTCCGTGGTGACGGCCTTGATGGCCGTGCTGATCCCGTGTTCCAGCTCCAGGACCACGTCGATCATCCGGAATGGGTGCGAGTGCGGCGGAACGGTCGCGTCGCTCACGTGCGGGTCTCCCGCGGACGGGACAGGCAGTTTAGACGACGGCTCCCGTCGTTGCAAGCGTCGCTCGTCTCTGGTATAAGGACGGCCTCCATGCCCGGCAACAATCATGTGCTCCACAGCGAATTGAAGCGCTTCATCGTGCGCCGGCTCCGCCTGGAGCAGGTCGACCCCGATTCCATCCAGGACGACGCCCTCCTCGTGGGCGGCGGTCTCGACCTCGACTCGATCGATCTTCTGGAGCTGGTGGTCGGGCTCGAGAAGGAGTACGGGCTGAAGATCGCGGACGTGGCGGAGGGCCGGCGCATCCTGACGTCGGTCGACAGCCTCGCCCGATTCGTCGCCGGGCAGCGTGGCGACGCCTGAGGCCGGCGGCCGCGGCGCGGCCGCCTATGTCGGAGTGATCCCGGCTCTGAACGCCTCGTCGACCATCGGACCGGTGGTGGCGGGCACTCTCCGCCACCTGCCGCGCGTCCTGGTGGTGGACGACGGATCGACCGACGACACCTCGGACCGCGCGCGCGCCGCGGGGGCCGAGGTCCTCCGTCACCCCGACAACCTCGGCAAGGGGGCGGCGCTGTGCACGGCGTTCGAGCACGTGCTCGCCGGGCGCCCGGTCGACGCCGTCATCACCCTCGACGCCGACGGCCAGCACGATCCGGAGGATATCCCCCTCTTCCTGGAATTGCACCGGAGCGCGCGTCCCTCCCTGATCGTGGGCTCGCGCGCCCGCGACTTCGCGGCCATGTGGGGACCGCGCCGGGCCATGAACCGGTTCTCGTCGGCCTCGCTGCGCATCTTCTCCGGAGTCGATCTGCCCGACTCGCAGAGCGGCTTCCGGCTGTACGATGCCGCCTTTCTCGGACGGCTTCGCCTCGTCGGGCGCCGCTACGAGGCCGAGATGGAGGCGCTGATGCGCGCCGCGGAGTGGCGGATGAAGGTCACCTCGGTGCCGATCCACCTGCGCGTCGTCGACGGACGGGCCACGAGCCACTACCGGCCGCTGCGCGACACCGTCCGCATCGTCGACACCGTCCTGCGCCAGTGGCTGAGACGCCGCTTCGCGCGCTCCCGCCCGGACGAGCCGTGACCGGGTCGCGCAAGATCCTGCTGATCTCCGCCTCGCACTACGAGCCCCGCGGCGGCGTGGCGCGCGTCGAGCGCTACTGGACCTCCGGGCTCACCCTCGTCCACCTCGAGGCGCTGACGCCGCGCGATTTCGTCTGCGAGCTGGTGGACGACTTCAGGCGCGAGCCGCCCCTGGAGACCGACGCCGAGCTGGTCGGCATCACGGCGATGGGGCTGCAGATCGGCCGGGCGTACGATCTGGCGGACTACTACCGCGCGCGCGGCCTGCCGGTCGTCATGGGGGGGGCGTGGGTCTCGCTCAACCCGGAGCAGGCGCTGGAACATTGCGACGTGGTGTTGAAGGGGGAGGCCGAGTACGCCTGGCCCGAGCTGCTGGCCGATTTCCAGCGCGGCGTATTCCGCCAGCGCGTCTACGAAGGGAGCCGGCAGCACGACCTGCGCGGGCTCCCCGAGGCGGACCTCGACCACCTGCCGCTCTGGCGCCCCGAGCTGATGCGCGAAAAGGTGTACCGCGACTACTACTTCCAGTTCCCTCTGTACGTCACGCGCGGCTGTCCCTTCCGCTGCGAGTACTGCTGCGTCACCCGGTTCCACGAGGCGACGTACCGCAAGCGGCCGATCGGCGAGGTGATGCGCGACGTCGACGCCATCCGCTCCAGAGGATCCCGCAACATCCTGTTCATGGACGACAACCCGGTCGCCGACCGGCGTTACGCGAAGGAGCTGTTCGGCGCTTTGGCCCCGAAAGGGATGCGCTGGTGCAGCCAGTGCACGATCCAGATCGCCGAGGACGAGGAGCTCCTCGATCTCGCCGCCAAGAGCGGCTGTTTTCTTCTCTCGATCGGCTTCGAAACGATCAAGCAGTCGAACCTCGACGGAATCAACAAGCCGTGGGCCCGCGCCCGCGAGTACGCGCGCCTGATCCGCCTGCTACGTCACCGCGGCATCCAGATCGTCGCCCTCATCATGATCGGCCTCGACGACGACGATCCCGCCGATTTCGACCGCACCCTCGAGTTCCTGATCCGCCACAAGGTGCCGCTGGCGAAGTTCCACCTGCCGATCCCGTATCCCGGGACGCCGTTCTACGACCGGATGGAGAAGGAGGGGCGGATCCTGACGAAGGACTGGAGCCGCTACCACTACGGCAGCGCCGTCATCCGGCCGAAGCGGATGACGCCCGAGATGGCGGAGCAGAAGTTCTGGGCGACCTACCACGACTTCTTCAGCATGCGCTCGATCCTGCGCCGCTTCTTCCCGCCCGCGCCGCGCAATCTCAAGATCCAGATGCACTACCTGACGGCGAACCTGATCTTCAGGAAGATGCAGCAGGCCGGGAAGCACCCCTACCTTTACTAGCGCAGGCTCAATCGAGGGCTTCGAGAGGCGCCGGCGCCGTGACGTCGCGCTCCAGGCTGCGGCGCGTCAGGGTAAGGACGGAGCGCTGCTTGATCTCGTTGAGGCAGGCGAGGATGGCGGGAACACCGAGGACGGTCGCGCCCGGCAGGAAAGCGGCGGCCGCGAGGTAGTTGATAGGGCGCATCGAGGCGCGCGTCTCCGGCGCGAGAAGGCCGGCGTAGTAGTGTCCGATTGCCCGGTAGATGTGCGACAGCAGACGCGGGAAGCCGATGGATGACGCGACGTAACGGCACTCTCCGCGACTCACGCTCGCGAGCCACTCGGCCGCCGTCCCGCCCGGCGCCAGCGTGTACGAAGAAGCGACGTGGTCCAGGACGTGCGCGTCGCTCCCGCCGACCGCCGTCTTGCGCAGGCCGAGCGCCAGGGCGAAGCGCAGCATCGCCTCGGCCACCTCGACGTGCCCCGCCGGCATCGTGCTGTTGGCGACTTCGATGTGGTCGAACAGCCCCAGGATCTCCTCCACGTAGGCGCGCGGCCGCTTCTGGAAGCGGTACGACCAGAACGGATGGTTCAGGACGAACAGCAGCCGGCGGCGACGCAGCCAGGCGACCAGGTCGTGGACGTCGCCGCGCAGGCGCTGCACCTCGCGGTGCGCCGTCTCGTTGAGGCCGAAGACGTTGACGTGCAGGCGCTGGCCGGTGTCGGGAAAGCGCGTCTCCACCTCCTCGCCGACGATGATCTCCGCCGCCCGGTCGGGCCGATCCTCCAAAAGGCTGAGGGCTCCTTCGATCGAATCGTGATCGGTGATGGCGACGTAGTCCATGCCCGCCGCCTTGGCTCTGTCGAACACGTCGGCCGGGTGCGAGCAGGAGTCGCGGGCCCGCAGGACGCGCGCGTGGCTCCAGGAGGAGTAACGGGTGTGCAGGTGCAGGTCGCAACGCCTGAGCGTCGGCGCGGGAGGCGTGTCGGAGGAGGCGTCGCTCACGGCCGGATGATACCCTCCCCCGTCGCGGCACGGCAACATCCCGTGCCGGAAAATGCCGCCGTGCCGCTATAATGCGCCGCATGTCCGGCCCCGCGACGAGGGCACTGCACGACAGGCTCCTGGCCAGCCTCGCCTCCTCCCCGAAGAGGGAGGTGGCCCGTTTCCTGCCGGGCGGGCGGTCTCTCGACCTGGACACGTTCGAACGACGCATCCTGGGGGCCGAGCGCAGGCTCGTGCGCGTCGGCACGCCCTCGGGGCGGCCCACGGCGGTCCCCGACATCGGTCAGCTCGTCCTCCTGTCCTCCCGCAACATCGAGCCGTATCTGGTGGCGATCGCCACGCTGTGGAAGCGCGGCTTCGTGCCGATCCTGGCCGACGCCGACCTGGCGCGTGCCGAGATCGCGGACCTCGTGAGGACGTTCCGACCGGCCTTCTGCATTCTCGATCGACGGGTCGACCCGGAGGGAGGGGACACCGAGGACCTGGGGGACTCGCTCACCGGCCTGCACGCCTTCATCCCGGCGCGGCGGGGAGCGACCCGGCCGGTCTCCGGCCTTCTCGCCAACGGGACCGTCCTGCACGGCGACGCTGCGGTCGTCCGTCTGACCTCCGGGAGCACCGGACGGCCGCGCGGGATCCTGGCGACCGCCGGGCAGCTTCTCGCCGACGCGCGCCACATCACCTCGGCCGTCGGGATCAGGCCCGCCGACACGATCGTGTGCGCCATCCCGCTCGGGCATGCGTACGGCTTCGGGCACGTCCTGATGTCTCTCGTGCTTCAGGGTTCGCGTCCGATCCTGCTGGAGCAGCCGCTGCCGGCGCTGCTTCTGGAAGCGCTCTCCGGTCCCGGTCCCCTCGTCCTCACCGGCACGCCGTACCTGTTCAGCCTGCTCCTCCAGGCTGCGGGGAGGAAGAAGCTCAAGGGGCTGCGTCTGTGCCTGTCGGCGGGAGCGCCCCTGCCGGCCGACCTGTCGCGCGCCTGCAAGGACCGCCTCGGCCTGCCGATCAGGACCTTCTACGGCGCCAGCGAGTGCGGCGGCGTCTCGTACGACCGATCGCGCGACGGGATTCTCCCGGACGGCTGCGTCGGCACGCTCCTCCCCGGCGTGAACGTCACCGTGCGCGCCGAGCGCGGCGGGGAGGAAGGGGCCGGACGCCTCTGCGTCGAGAGCGACGTGGTGGCCCTCGGTTACGTTCCGGAAGGAAGTCCCGAGCTTTCGGCGGGGCGCTTCGTCACGGGGGACCTCGGTCGCATCGACGCGGAGGGGCGTCTGCACCTCCTGGGTCGCGCCGACCGGATGATCAACGTGGGGGGCAGGAAGGTGAACCCGGTCGAGATCGAGGCGGTCCTGCGCGAGGTCCCGGGCGTGCGCCAGGTCGTCGTGTTCGGCGCGCCCGACCGTCATCGCGGCCAGATCGTCTGCGCCTGTCTCGTCGCGGCCCGCGGCGTGACGCGCGAGTGCCTCCTCATGGCCTGCGCCCCGCGACTCGCCCAGTTCAAGCTGCCGCGGCGCATCGAGTTCGTGGAGCGGATCCCGGTGAGCCCCCGCGGCAAGACCGACCGGAAGAGTCTCCTCGGCCTGGTGGCCCGTCCGCCGGACGCCCCGGCCCGGCGCCCTCAGTCACCGCGCTTCACCGCCTCCCCCCACACTTCATAGAAGTTGAACCACTGCGTCGGGTAGTCGGTGACGAACCGCTCCACGATGCGCGCGAACGAGTCGACCGCGGCCCGCACCCCCTCCGCCCCCGACCCGACCCGCAGAGGGCCGTCCACGACGATGCGGTAGCGGGAGTGCCCCCGGATCGGCACGCAGACGGCGAGGATCGGCGCCCCGCTCGCCTGCGCCAGCGCGAACGGTCCCGACGGGAGATCGACGTCGGCTCCGAACAGACCGGCGCGCTCGCTGAGCGGCCCGAACGTCCGGTCCCCCTGGATCGCCACGATCTCCCCGCGTCTGAGGGCCAGGAGAAGATCGAGCCCGTTCCAGGCCGACTCCCCCGCGGGCACGACGCGCACGCCGGCGCGCCGCCGCGCCTCCTCCTCGAACGGCGCCCCCCCGGAGTCCTCCGGGCGCAGGACGACGCTGACGGGACGGCCCAGGCTCGCGAGGTGCAGGAGCCCCATCTCCCAGTTTCCCAGGTGCAGCGTCAGCACGATGAGCCCTCTCCCCTCGCGCAGGAGGGCTTCGATCAGCCGTCGTGCCTCGTCCCCTCCCTCGACCCGGCGCCGCAGCGACTCGTCCGGCAGTCGTATCAGGTCGGTGTATCCCACCATGAACTTGCTGAAGTTGTAGAACAGGCCGAAGGCCAGCGCGCGCGACGCGAGCCCCGAGCGGCGAGTGGCCCGCTCCAGGTTGTGCCGGGCGGCGCGCCTCTCGTCCGGCATGGCGAGAAAGCAGATCGCCGTCGTGGCGAGGTGGATCGGCGGCCGCAGGAGGCGCGGCACTTTCGGGACGATGGCGTGGATCAGACGCCAGGAGAGTCTGCGGTTCCACCCGTGCGTGTACCAGCGCGCGGCCTGGCGCGGCCCCGGTCCGGCGCCGGACGGATCGTGACGGGGCATCCGGTTCTCAGGCGGGCGCCAGCGTGATGTCGACGTGCAGCGACTCTTCGATCCCCTGGAGCTTCCGGCGCAGCGCCTCGAGATCGGCCGCGCGCGGCAGGTCGAAGCGCATCTCCATCTCGTAGAGCGGCGTGCCGGTCGAGGCGGCCGGCTTCAGGTGCGACGTCAGCTCGAGGATGTTGCCGCCGGCGTCGGCGATGGCGCGCGCCGTGCGGGCGACGATCCCGGCCTTGTCCTCCCCCATCGTCTTCAGGCGGTACGGCCGCCCGGCGGCGGGGGATGCCGGCCCGGCCCCCTCCTCGATCGGCTTGATGAAGATCGTCATCCCCTGCTCGTACTCCAGGTGCTTGCACGTCATGTGCAGCCGCTGCAGGAGATCGTCCCCCTGGCCGGAGAACAGGATCATGGTGGCGAACTCGCTTCCCAGGTTGATCATGCTGCTGGTCTCGAGGTTGCAGCCGAGATCGAACACCATCTCCGCCAGGTCGGCGACGATCCCGGGGCGATCCTTTCCGATGGCGGTCAGGATGAAGTGGCGTCTCACGGTGGCGTGATTGTAGATCAGGACGGGCCGGCCCCGCATCCCCGAGGTGCGCTAAAGTCCCGGCATGGACCGGAGACTGGTGCGTCTTCTCGAGGACGGGATCGTCCTGTTCGACCGCGGGCAGTTCTTCGAGGCCCACGAAGTCTGGGAGGACGCCTGGCGCCGGGCGCGCGACGAAGACAAGGTCTTTTTGCACGGACTCATCCAGGTGGCCGCGGGGTTTCACAAGCTGCAGTGCGGCCAGCCCTCGGGAACGGTGTCCCTCCTGAGCAAGGGGGTCGCGAAGCTCGCCGCGGTCCCGGCGGACGCATTCTTTCCGGAGCTGCGGTCGTTCCGCGCCTCGGTCGAATCCTGGAAGGGGGCGGCCGCGCGGATGGCCGGAAGCGGTGCTTTCGAGTACGAGGCGTCGGCCCTCCCCAGGATCCTCCCCCTCCGGGGCCATCCATTTCATTCGTACGTCCTCAGCGATATCGGAATCGATGCACCGGCGGAGCGCGTCTGGAGCGTCCTCACCCGCTTCGACACCTACCCCGACTGGAATCCATTCATCCGCTCCGTCCGGGGCGAAGCCCGAGCCGGCGCGCGTCTCGCCGTCGCGATCCGCGCGCCGGGGGGCCGCACGGTGACTCTGCGCACGCGAGTCCTGCGGGCCGAGGCGCGTCGCGAGCTGCGCTGGCGGGGTCGCCTCCTGCTGCCCGGGATCTTCGACGGCGAGCACGTCTTCTCGATAGCCCCCCTCGCCGCCGGCCGGGTGCGGTTCTCGCAGAGAGAGACGTTTCGCGGAGTCCTCGTCCCCGTTCTGGGTCGCGTCGTGCTCGCGGCGACGCGCGCCGGATTCGAGGAGATGAATCGCGCGCTGAAGCGGCGCGCGGAGCAACCCACCGACCCCGCATAGGGGGTTCCACCGAGTCTTATGAGGTGAATACCCGACTCGACAGCAGACGAAATACCGGGTAGATAGGAGCGGTTTTCACCGGCGCGCCGACCACACACAGATCCAGCGTACCGCACGCTTCGTCTCTCGAGAGGAGGGGGCAACGATGTCGACTGGATGGACGCGATCACGGCGAGGCCTTGGGCCAGACACCCGCAGGCGGCGTGGTTCGTTCCGGATCGTCCTGGCGCTGGGCTGTCTCCTGGCGGTCCCGGCGATCCTCGCCTTCGCGGTCGCGCAAGGAGGATCCCCCTCCCTGCCGGCGCGCGCCGGGATCCCGGCGCGGCAGGCGCACGATTCCGGACCGCACAAGCTGCTGATCCGCACCGACGATCGTCAGGCGCTCGAGCGTCTGGCCGCTCTCGGCGTCGTGCAGCGTCGGATCGATTACGGAACGCTCCAGCTCCTGGTGGTGGACGACCGGGCGATGCCGGCGCTCGGGGAGGCGGACCTGTCCGGCGCCGCGCTGCGCGACGATCTCGACCTCGTCGCGGTCAATCGCTGGCTCATCGATACGCGGGTGGGCGAGCCGAAGGACCTGCCGTGGGACCGCGTCGACACGCCGGGACGGTACGATCGTCAGCTCTATCTCGCGCAGCTGGTCGGTCCGGCCAAGGACGAGTGGCTCGCCGATCTCACGGCGCGCGGCGACGCCGCGATCGTGGCCTATCTCCCCAGCAACACCTACGCCCTGTTCGCGGCGCCGGCCGCCTGGCAGCGGTTGTCGCGGGAGGCGGGTCGACCCATGAGTCACGTCCAGTGGGCCGGCGCGTACCATCCCGCCTACCGGATCTCCGCCGACTTGGAGGACGCCATCGCCCGGGACGACAAGGCGGTGGACGTGGTCGTGCAGATCGTCGAGCACGACGGCGCCGAGCGGACCGCCGCCGACCTCAAGGCGCAGGCGGCTCGGGTGCTGATGGACGACGTCAGCCTCGGCGGCATGCGCGACGTGCGCGTGCGGGTCCCCGCCCGGCTGGTCACGCGTCTGGCCGCGCAGCCCGACGTCTTCTGGATCGAGCCGTGCCTTCCGAAGATCAAGATGGACGAGCGCCAGGGGCAGATCATGGCCGGGAACCTCGACGGCACCGGCAGCCAGCCGTCCGCCCCGGGCTATCTGGCCTGGCTCGGAGGCAGAGGGTTCACGTCGAACTTCCCGTTCACCGTCGACGTGGCCGACGACGGCATCGACCGCGGCTCGACCACCGACGTCCACCAGGACTTCAAGGACGCGGGCGGAACGTCGCGGGTCACCTACGTCCTGAACTACTCCGGCGACGCCTCGGGGGAGAGCGGCGCCGGTCACGGGAACATCAATGCCGCGATCGTCGGCGGCTACAACGACACCCAGGGGAACTCCGCCTTCGAGGACACGGCGGGCTATCAGTACGGTCTCGGGCTCGCGCCGTACGCGCGTCTCGGAGCCTCGAAGATCTTCAGCAACGCCGGCGCGTTCACCTCGACCGGCTACGCGACACTGATCGCGAACGCTTACAACAGCGGTGCCCGCATCAGCAGCAATTCCTGGGGTCTCACCGGCACGGGTGCGAACCAGTACACGACCGACTCCCGTTCCTACGACATCCTGGCGCGCGACGCCGTCGCGGGGAGCACCGGCAACCAGGAGATGACGATCGTCTTCGCCGCCGGCAACGCCGGCTCCGGAGCGAACACCGTATCGGCGCCCGGGACCGCGAAGAACGTCCTCACCGCCGGGGCGTCCGAGAACTTCCGGCAGACCGGGACCGACGGCTGCGGCATCGCCAACACCGGGGCCGACAACGCGCGCGACATCATCAGCTTCAGCAGCCGAGGCCCGACCTCGGACGGACGGAAGAAACCCGACCTGATGGCCCCCGGAACGCACATCCAGGGTGCCGCGTCGAGGAGCGCGAACTACGACGGGTCCGGAGTGTGCAACCAGTACTGGCCTGCGGGACAGACGCTCTACGCCTGGTCCTCCGGAACGTCCCATTCGACGCCAGGGATCGCCGGAGCCGCCGCGCTGGCCCGCCAGTGGTTCACCAACCAGGGATGGGGCAGCCCCTCCCCGGCGATGACCAAAGCGTTCCTGATGGCGACCCCGGCCTATATGACCGGTGTCGGGGCGAACGACACGCTCCCCTCGAACAACCAGGGGTACGGCCGGCTCGACCTCGGCCGCGCCTTCGACAACGCATCGAACATCCGGGTCGACGAGTCGCAGGTGTTCGGGTCGGCGGGGCAGACATACAACGTGACCGGCAACATCGCCAGCTCGTCGCTGCCGTTCCGGGTCATGCTGGCGTGGACCGACGCTCCCGGCGCCACCAGCGGCAACGCCTGGGTGAACGACCTCGATCTCGAGGTGACAATCAACGGGACCCTCTACCGGGGGAACGTCTTCTCGGGGTCGGGATCGATCAGCGGCGGGACCGCCGACAACCGCGACAATACCGAAGCGGTGTTCCTCCCCGCCGGCACGACCGGGAGCTTCTCGATCACCGTGCGGGCCATCGGGATCAACGGCGACGGCGTCCCCGGCAACGCCGACACGACCGACCAGGACTTCGCCCTGTTCGTCTACAACGGCACCCAGGCGGCCCCGACTCCCGACTTCACGATCGGGGCGACACCCGCCTCGCAAACCGTCCCCCAGGGCGGCTCCACGAGCTACACCACGACCGTGACCAGCGTCAACGGCTTCAGCGCGGCGACGACGCTTTCCGTGAGCGGTTTTCCCTCCGGTGCGACCGGCTCCTTCTCGCCGAACCCGATCACGCCGCCGGCGAACGGCTCGACGAGCTCGACGCTCAGTGTGACGACGGCGGGGACGACCCCTGCCGGGACCTACACGCTGACCATCACCGGGACGAGCGGGGCGCTGTCCCACTCCACGACCGTCTCCCTGAACGTGCAGGCGGCCGGGGGCGGGAACCAGGTCCTGACCTTCTCCACAACACCGAACCTGCCGATCCCGGACAACAGCGCCACCGGGGTCACCAGCACGATCTCGGTCGCCGGGTCCGAGACGATCACGAGCGTGAGCGTGTACGTGAACGTCACCCACACCTACCAGGGTGATCTCGAAGTGTCGCTCATCGCTCCCGACAACACGACGGTCCTGCTGCACAACCGCACGGGCGGCGGCACCGACAACATCGTGACGACCTACAACATCACCACACGGTCGAACCAATCCCTGACCGCGTTCAACGGGAAGAACACGTCCGGGGCCTGGACGCTGAAAGTGCGGGACCTCGCGGCGATCGATACGGGGACGCTCAACTCGTGGAAACTGGCGTTCAACGGCTACTCGACCGCCTCCCCCGGCCTGGCGATACCCGACAACAACACTACGGGTGTGACCAGCACGATCAACGTGGCGGCGACCGGTACGGTCGCCGACCTGCGCGTCCGGGTCAACATCACCCACACCTACCAGGGGGACCTGGAGGTGTCGCTCATCGGACCGGACAACACCGCAGTCCTGCTGCACAACCGCGCCGGCGGGAGCGCGGACAACATCGTCACGGTCTATCCCGACCTGACGGCCCCGGCGCAGTCGCTCTCCGCCTTCAACGGCAAGGCGATCGCCGGCGCCTGGAAGCTGAAGGTCCGTGACCTGGCGGCGATCGACGTCGGGACGCTCAACTCGTGGGAGATCGACTTCCGGACGCCGTGAGGGAAGGGTAGCTCGCGGCGTGGATCCTCAAAGGCCGGGCCCCGGAGCCGGGGCCCGGCCATCAATGCGGTGCGCGGATCGCCGCCAGCACTCGATCGAGAGCCATCTTCGGCTCCAGCTCGGGCTTGTCGTAGATGTTCCAGCCGTTGAAGACCGCCACCAGGTCGTGCTCGGGGACCACGAACAGGAACTGTCCGCCGTACCCCCAGCAGGTGGCGGCGCGCGCCCCCGCGCTTCCGTATGGCATCAGCCACCACTGGTAGCCGTAACGCACGCCGGACGCTTCCATATCCCCCGGAGTCACCCACGGCTTCAGCGATTCGGCGATCCAGGCCGAGGGGAGGATCCGTCTTCCGTTCCAGACGCCGTCGTGCAGGTACAGGTAGCCGAAGCGCGCCAGGTCCTTCCGGGACAGGTACAGCCCCCCTTCGGTGTCGGGAAGACCGGTCGGCGTGTGCTTCCAGTAATAAGTCTGAATGCCGATCGGATGGAAGATGTGCTCCTCCGTGTACGCGTCCACCTGCCGGCCCGTGGCCTTGAAGAGGATGTGGGACAGGAGCTGGCTCACGCCGCTGCTGTAGAGGAATATCTTCCCCGGCGCCTGGTCCATCGGCTGATCGATGACGTACTTCACCCAGTCGTGGCTCGCCTCCATCGCCGCGCAGGTGTTGCGCGGGTCGGTGTACGGCACCGAGTCCTCGTCCCAGTGGAACCCCGCCGTCATCGTCAGGAGATCGCGCAGCCGGATGCTCCGCTTGCGATCGTCCAGGTTGGCGACGGCGCCGGCATCGAAATACTTCAGGATCGGGACGTCGACACCCGGGATCTCGCCGCGCGCGATGGCCACGCCGATCGCCGCAGAGGTCACGCTCTTCGTGACCGACTGCAGCGTGTGCAGGTCGCTCTTCCTGAACCACGGGTGCCAGTCGGGGTCGTAGTAGTTGTACGCCCCGCGCACCGGGTCCTTCCCCTCGAACAGTTTCACGTAGTCGTTGGTGTACGTGCGGTCGAGGACGATGCGGCCGTGACGGATGACCAGCATCCCGTCGATGTACCCGTGCTGTCCCGACGCAAACTCGGAATCGAGGGAGGCCAGGGCCGCGGAGTCCATCCCCTGCTCCTCCGGCGTCGACAGGGGCCAGGCGTCGCCAGGCCAGTCAGGCTCCGATGGCCACCGGGCGCACGACAGGACGGCGACGGCCGCCAGGACACATACTTGAACGACGCGCGCGGAGGTCACGGCATGAATTGAGCGATGTCGCTGTCCAAGAGGGAGGCCGCGTTCCAGAGCTTTCGCAGCTCCTGGAAGTTTTCCGGATTGAAACGCGAGCGGGAGAGGCGGATCTCCCAGACCGCCTCCACGCGGGCTCCATCCTTGCGGATCCTGGTCTCCGCCGCCCAGCCGTCCCCTTCGGCGGTCGTATCCGCCGAGAGGAGGAGCGGACACGGCATCAGAATGATGGCGAGGGCAAGTTCGACGAGTACGCGACGGGCGCCGAACATGCCCGTCAGCTTACCGAAGTGGGGGCCCCTGTGTCCATTCAGCGATGGAGTCTCCTAATGATGGTGTCCCGAGCTCCGGACAAGCTCCGCTTACCCGATGACGTGTGACGCGTAGCGGTATGCTCAGTTCGAGCCCCACCGATTCAGGTTGCACATTGTCTTCGAATGCTTAGATTTGAGTTCCGAGGAATTCCGTCAGAGAGCGAGTGTGCGGCCGACCATTCCTTCCGTCTGCCTCGAGCCCATGAAATGAGCGCCTCTTCCTTGGACGGCCTCCCATCGTCGATGATTCCCTGGAGCAACCGAATTCGCAGAGCGAGCCGAGTCACGTGCGACTATGCGCTTCAGCATCCTCCAAGCGAAGCAGGTGGAATACCACTCGGCTTCAGCCTCGTGGAACTGCTGGTGGCCATCGCCGTGTTCGCTTTGGCGATCGCCGTGGCTCTCGCCGTATATTCCGGTGCCACACGTTCGTATCGAACCGGAGAGCAGCAGGTGCTTGATCAACAGAATGTACGTCTGGGGTTTGATCGTCTGGTTTCTGAGATTGGGTTGGCGGGGTTCAACTCGAACCCCGATGGAGACCTGACCCGTCCTGACGAACAGATCGAAGGAGCCTGGGACACCGCAATCACATTTCGCGCGGACCTCGACTCCGATCGCTCACCTGAGAACACCGTACCCGAACTCGCCTTGGCGCCGCCGCACTACAGGATTGTGTCAATCGGGAACGACGAGATTGTATCCTATGTGCTGGCAAAGCCGCAGCAACAGCACTCGAACAGTCTCGCTCTTCAGCTCGACGCTGATGAACCGAGATCTAAGATTCCGAGGACCATCATCGTACCGGTCGTTTCTCTAGTTCATGATGAGCCGCCCTACACTTTGTACAGAGTGACTCTCCGGAACACAGGCGGTCTCTTCCCTTCTGCGCCTCAAGCGCCGTCCAATTTTCTATTTGAGTCCATCGCCGACAATATCCGCAGCTTGACACTCCAATACTATGATCATGAAGGACGACTGCTGAGTCCCGGCACACCTCAAGACCCCGTCGACGACATCGGCGGCGGCGATACTGGAATAGTCACCCGGGCCCGGATTCGCAGCATCAAGATTACACTGACGGGGATGCCACCACAGGAATCCTCTGAATCGGGCAAGCACCCCGTAGGAAGGAGAGTCTCAAGAGCCGAAGGATTCTCTCTCTCTTCCATGATCACACCTGGCAACTTGGGCAGAGTCGGGATTGCTGATACCTCCACTCAAGCCCCCGTCGTCCCTAAGGCCGTTCGCGCCGTGGCCGGACACTGTCGGAGCGTATTGGTCACCTGGGAGGCCGATGAGCCCCACGACGACATCCGTGGCTTCGACATAAGATACTGGGAGAAAGGCGTCGCCTCGGAGCCGCGGACGAAAGCATTTTCTTATCCATCCGTTCAGGCTTCGGGCATTGATCACCACCTTCACGGCTATCTCACCAGCCTCACCGAGAAAGCCACCTATTGTTTTCAGGTCAGAACTCGGTTCATACCCGGGGGGCCCAGCAATTGGTCCTCGGCCTCCGCCGCTCCTTGCGTCCAAGTCACGGATGCGACGACGCCTCGTGCCCCGGTTGACCTGGTCGCAACGGGCGGGGCACCACACACTGCTTTGGCCAACCATATCGAACTCCAATGGTCACCAGTCGTGAGTAACACCATGCTGATCCCTGATGACCTAGACGTTGTCGATCATACGACCGTAATACGGGACCTCAACGGCTACAAGCTATACCGCGCCTCTACGCCTGGTTTCATTCCAAGCGATAGCGGCAACCTCATCGCAACCATAGGCGCCGGAACCAGCCGTTATGTTGACCATGATGTGGCAAATTGTTTGACCTATTACTATAGGCTTATCGCCGTCGACAATTGCGCCGTGACGAGCGTCGCCTCTCTCGTCGCTGAAGGACGAGCGGAGACAAGCGTTTCTCCATCAGCCCCGGTCGCTCTGACTGTCTTTCGACTCTCGGAGGACCAGACTGCCCTCTCCTGGAAACCCGTCCGTTCTGACCTTAACGGGGGACCGGTGTTTATCGATCAATACAGGATCTACCTGTATAGGAGCATTTCTGATCTTTCAACATCCAACCTGAATCTCAAGACATTCTCGTTGCGAGCTGCGGTCGACAGTGCATCGCCTTCTTATAACGATGTCTTGGACGTGTCTGAACAGAGCGACATAATCCGTAGGTGGCAATTCTATTATGCAGTCACTGCTGCAGATCGCTGTGGAAATGAAAGTGGGAGATCAGATCCAGGCGGTCTTTCTTGCAAAGTTGAGGCGGTCCTGGATCTTACCCCGAGGGATGGGGACTCGGGCTCCGGGATTATTCCTATGATCCTTCGTCCAGATACCCGGAGGGGATATCCGAGGGCGAGGGTTCGGGTGGTTCGCAAGGATGACCTCGACTCTGTCGTCTACGATCATCAGAGTGCAGGTGTCCCCTTTTTGTTCCCGACTTGGGATACAAGGGTCTCGGGTGCCGGAGATTACCGAATATATTGGGGACTGACGACCGCCGAGGGGTGCAACACCTTCAGGACCACCGACTTTTTCGTCAAGTCCAGGCCGGAGGGAGGGTTGAGCACGACGACGCCGCTGGTCATCACGACAGAGGAGAACAGGAAGCTCTCCTGGGACCTCGTCAATACTTCAGGGACCGATCTTCAGATCGTTCGGATCGACGTGAACTGGTTTTCTCTACGTCTGCCACCGAGGCTCACGTCGATCGAGTATCCGACCAGGACGACTGTCTCGAGTCTGCCCTCGGGCGGACCCCAGTCGGCTTCCGCGACCTTCGACACTACGCCGCTGCGACTGAGCCGTGAGATAAACGGACTCTGCGAGGATGAGTCCTGCCGGCTCAACATGTCGCTCGTCTGGGACGAGCCTGTCTTCAGTGGACAATCCCTATCGGCTGAACGCGTGACTGTGCACTACCATCTCAGAGACAGCACCGGACGAACCGGCGACGCAGTGCTTGTGATCTGGCCGGACATGACCATCCGAATGGCGTTGCCAATCGGTTTCAATGTCCAGGACTAGCCGTTAAGTTCTTGCCTTCACGATTGACAGCACCAGCCGCCCGAGGTATATAGAGGGCGCTTTCGTTCCTTGACATTTCGCATCGTGGGCGATCGTTCCGGCACCTCGCCGGGATGATTGAAAAGGGAAGGGGGTGTGAAACCCCCGCTGCCCCGCAACTGTGAGCGGTACCGAAAGCCGGAGAATCCCACTGGGAGCCTGAGGCTCCTGGGAAGGGCCGGCGAGTAGAAAGCCGCGAGCCAGGAAACCTGCCCGCGAGGATGCTTCGCCTCGAGGGAGGCTGCCATGGCTCGATCCGCCCGTTTCCCCACCGCCGTCGTGATTCTGCTCGTCGCACTGTCGCGCGCGACGTCTGCACGCGCCCAGGCGACGACCGACTGCTTTCCCGACAAGATCGTTTCGTTCACCGTCGGCACGGTCAGCGCGCCACCGGCGACGAATACGTGGGAGCCGGGGATCGTCCTCGGCCCGCCCGGCGGCTCGACCCCGACGAACGGATCGCTCGCCGTCATGTCTCTGGGGCACGGCGGGCGGATCACGCTGGAGTTCACGAACAACGAGATCGTCGACGGTCCCGGTCCGGACCTCATCCTCTTCGAGAATCCGTTCTTCTGCACGTCGGTGCCGCTGAGCGACGCCGATCCGTACAGCGTGTTCGCCGAGCCGGGAATCGTCGAGGTCAGCGAGGACGGCGTAAATTTCAGGATGTTTCCTTACGACGCCTCGGCGCTGTCGCAGGTGACCTCTTTGTGCACCGACAAGACGCTCCTGCGCCGGCTCATCGGTCTCATGGGGATCACGCCGTCCTTCATCGGCAACTGGACGGTACCGGACGATCCGCTCGTCTTCGATCCGACAGCGCCCGGAGGGGTCTCGGGGCACGGCGGGGATGCATTCGATCTCGCGACCGTCGGGCTCGCCCGGGCCCGTTTCGTGCGCATCACCGATCCGAACCTGCCGATCGGCATTCCCGGCGCCTCGGAGGGGCTCGATCTCGACGCAGTCGCGGCGATCCATTCCCGGGCGATCCTGGACTCTGCGGAGACCGACAGCGACGGGGACGGTCTCTCCGACGAGGCGGAGCGTTACCTCTATCTCACCGACCCGGCGCGGATCGACAGCGACGGCGACGGCGTGACCGACGGAGACGAGGCGGCCTCGTGCCGCAATCCCGCCGGAGCCGCCGCCGATCCGTTCTTCGTGCCGGTCCTCAATCTTGAGGTGGCGGATCCTTCGCCGACGGTGGTGCGCTGGAACTTCCTCGGCACCGGGGTCACCTACGACGTCATCCGCGGCGACGTCGCCGCGCTGCACGCCTCGGGCGGACTCGTCGATCTCGGTGTGGTCACCTGCATCGAGAACGACTCGACCGATCTGACGACGCGCGGCCTGGCCGACGCGGCGGCCCCGTTCACCGGCGCGGCGTTCTTCTATCTGGTGCGCCAGAATCCCGCCGGAAGCGGCCTGGGATACGGCTTCTCGTCCGCGCACGACCGGCGCGTCCCCGCCTCCGGCGGCTGTCCATGAGCGCGCGCACCCGAGGCGGAAGGGCGGGGCCTCACGCCCTCCTCCTGCCGGCCCTGCTCGTCCTGCTCACCGGGGCGGCACGCGCGGACGATGGCGGCGCGGCGCCCAAGGGGCCGGTCGAGACCATCGAAGTCCGCGGCAGCGCCGACGACGCGGCGGTCCTGGACACGACCGCCTTCGCGACCGTGATCCGTGCGGAGGACTTCGCGGATCGGATCACCTCGGTGCCGGAGCTTCTGCGCGATCTGGTCGGCGTGCAGGTACGCGGCCTGGGGGGCGAGTTCGCGACGGTCTCTATCCGCGGCTCCAGCGCCGAGCAGGTGATGGTGTATCTCGACGGCGTCCCCCTGAACCACGCGCTCGGAGGGGGCGTCAACCTCGCCGACCTGCCGCTCGGGCAGGTCGAGTCGATCGAGGTGTACCGCGGATTCACGCCGGCGGGGCTGCCGGCCGCCTCGATCGGCGGGGCGGTCATGATCCACACACGCCGGCCGACAGGCGCGCCGGCCTCGACCGTATCGGTCTCGGCCGGCTCGTTCGGGTCGGGCGAGGCGATCGCCTCGGTCACAGGCGCCCGCGGGAGCGCCGACTACCTGCTCGGATTCGACTCGGCGGTGGGCCGGGGCGATTTTCTCTTCCTCGACAACAACGGCACGCCGCACGATCCCTCCGATGACGTCACCACCCGCCGCGTCAACAACGACTTCCGCCGCGGCCATCTGTCGGGCAGGCTCGCGCTCAAGAGCGGGCCGCGCAGCCGGTTCACGCTCTCCACCGACCTGCTGGCGCGCGGGCAGGGAGTTTCGGGTCTCGACTGCTGCCTGTCGCGGGACGCGCGCTATACGACTTGGCGCGTCCTGGTGCGGCCGGAGCTGGAGGTGCCCGGTCTCTTCGGCGGCCGTCTGCTGGCGCGGGCGGCTGTCGACGTCACGCGCAACCGCGAGGAGTTCGACGACCGGAACGGCCAGGGGGGCCTGTCGGGAGTGCCGGTCGACGCCATCGATCTCACCTCGTCGCTCGGGGGGGAGGCGGGATTCGTTCTGGCCGCCACGCGACGTCAGGCGATCTCCTTTCTCGCGTCGAGATCGAGGGAGACCGCCGACCTGCAGGACCGCGCCATCCAGGGGCCCCAGGACATCGGCCGCGCGGCGCGCAACACCACGGTCGTCACGTTCGAGGACCAGGTCGCGCTCGCGGCCGACGTGCTCGTGATCAACCCGTCGCTGCGCTACGAGACGTACGACAGCGTCTACCGTCCGGGGGACGCCGGGGGGCTCGTGGCGCGGCTGTCGGGCGACGACTCCCTCACCGGGAAGATCGGTTTCCGCCTTCGGGCGGGGGACAGCGTGACTCTGAAGGGGAATTACGGCCGCTTCTTCCGGCTGCCCGATTTCATCGAGCTGTTCGGCGACCGCGGGTCGGTCGTGGGGAACCCGGCCCTCTCCCCCGAGCGTGGCAGGAGCGCCGATCTCGGGATCATCGCCGCGCGCCGGCGCTCCGCGGGCCGCCTGCGCCTGGCTCAGGTGGAGGCGACGCTCTTCGAGACGATCGCCGAAGACCTCATCCAGTTCGTCCCGCAGTCCCAGAGCATCGTGCGCGCCCAGAACATGTCCAAAGCGCGCATCACGGGGCTGGAGTTGACGTTTCTTCTCGGGCTGGGGAGACGCTTCAACGGCAGCCTGAACGTCACGCACCAGGTGCCGAGGGACATCAGCGGTCTGTACACCGACGGAAACATCCTGCCCGGCAGACCGCAGGACGAAGTGAGCGCCGGGGCTCTGCTCGAGGCGGGGCGCGGCCGCGTCTTCTACGACTTCACCTACGTCGGCCGGAATTTCATCGACACGCCGAACACCAAGAGCGAGATGCTGCCGGCGCGCTACCTGCACGACGCCGGCTACCGCCTGCGGGTCCGCCCGGGGCTCACAGCGACGTTCGAGATCAAGAACATCGGCAACGAGAAGACCTTCGACTACGCGCGCTATCCGCTCCCGGGCCGCAGCGTCGACGCGAGGATGTCGTGGGAGTTCTGAGACCGCTCCTGGCGTGCGCCGCGGCCGCCTGGCTCGCCGGCTGCGGCCCGGGAGCGCGGGCGATCGATGTCCTGCCCGGCCCGAAGACGGCTCGTCTCGCGCCGATCTACGACGTCTCCGTGACGTTTCCCAGCACCGAGATCATCGTCTCGGGGCTGACCTACCGCGGCATCGATCTCGATATCGAGTTGACCTTCGACGACGCCTCGTTGCGGGACGACGACCCGGCCTTCGAGGCGAAGGCGCGCATCACGTCGGTCGCCGCAGGGGGCGTGCCGCAGGCGTTCGAGGCGATGCAGCCGATCGCGATCGGGGGGACGTACGGCGACGGTGTCCTGGCGACGAACCTGTTCGGGCCGATCCGCGTCGGCAACGCCGGGCTGCTCGTCGGTCTGACCGGCAGCGCCCAGGACGGAGCGCGGCGGGTGGCGGGCGCGGCCTCTCTGTTCGGTATCCCCGATCCGGGGACATTCGTGGCGGTGAAGCGCCGGCGGTACCTGGTTGCGGGGACCGATCTGCAGGGGCCGATCGGGAAAGTCGCGGTCATCTCGGTCCGCTACGACACACTCGTGACCTCCAACGACGACGTCGAAGTGATCAGCAGCGACCCGGTGGCGCGCGTGGAGGACGGCCGGCCGTTCGTCGTCAACCGCTTCACCTTCGACAACATCCAGGGGCTCGATCCCGAGGGCTCGTTCGCGACTCTGTTCGAGCGCTCAGTCGGGAACCTGGCCAATCCTCACGACCTCGTGGTCCCGCCCCCCGGCGCCGTCGGCGACGCCGGCACGGCGTTCGTGACACGCTACGGCGCCGCGTTCAACGACGTCGCCGTGCTGGATCTCGCGACCGGGGAGATCATCGACCGGATCGATCTCGCCCCCTACGCCAGGAACGCCGACCACCTGGCGCGCCCCGATCAGGCCCTTCTGCACGACGGTCTGATCTACGTGACGATGGAGGACGCCAACGCCTCCTTCAGCGAGTTCATGAACGGGCGGGTCGTGGTCGTCGATCCGGTCCTGCGACAGGTGGTGGACGTCATCGACCTGGTGGGCCAGAACCCCTTCGAGTCGCTGTCGTACGCCCCCTCGACCGGCCTCATCTATGTCGGCCTGGCCGGTCTCTTCCCCGGCCGCGCCGGCCCGCTGCCCGTCCTGAGCGGCGGCATCGAGACGATCGACCCGATCACCCGCAGGGGCGGCGGTCTGCTCGTCGATGACGACGACCTGGGAGGGAACGTCTCCGCCGTCGCCGTCCACTCGGCGACGCGCGGCTACTGTGTCGTCTCCGACGCCTCGTTCCACAACTACGTCAAGATGTTCGATCCGACGACCGGCGAAATTCTGGGGACGATCTTCGACAGCGCCGGCGAGATCGCCTCGATCGAGACCGACGGCGACGGCTTCCTCCTGGTCGCCGACAGCAACTTCTTCACGCCCCGTGTCCTGATCTTCAACGCCGAGACCGGTGGTCTGGTCGCCGCCCTGCCGGCGCGGCTGCCGCCGTTCTCTTTCGCCATTCTCACAAGGAGCCTGCCATGACGCTCGCACGCCGCATCGAGCACCCTGTCCGGAGCACCGCGCTCGGAGTCGTTCTCGTCCTCGTCGCCGCCGCCTCGCTGTCCCCCCTGTCCGCCCAGATGGTGGAGAGGTTCGACGCCGACCCGCTCACGGGACAGAGCAGGAACATCTTCATCGGCGAGGGGGACGTCGCCTCCCGCTTCACCTTCCTCGCGGACGAGCCGTCGCACTTCCCGGGCGACCATGACGGGACGCTGCGGGTCGTCTACGACACGACTCTGCCGACGGCGCGCCTGTCGACCTCGACCGGCCAGGTGTTCTCTCTCGATGCCGACTTCGACTTCGGCGCGATCCTGACGATCCGCTCGCAGGGATACTTCGCCGACCCGAACGGGTTCTCCCAGATCGCCTTCGGCCTCTGGAACGCCGCACGGACCGGGCTGAATCGCACGGCCTTCCCTTCGGACAGCTTCGACCTGGTCGAGTTCGACTACTTCCCGAACGTGACGGCGTTCGGCGGGCCGTTCGTGTCCCCCTCGGTGTTCGGTGGGAACGTCGGGGACAACGCCTTCTTCAACTTCGCGTTCAACTCGGCCGAGACGACGCTTCCGCTCGACGTGCCGCTTCTGGTGCAGTGCCACTACAACGCCGCGCTGCGCCGGCTCAACGTCGGCGTGAGTCGCCATCTCAGGTCGCTGATCTTCGAGCGCATCGGCGCCGCGACCGTGACGGTCGATCTGTCGCGGATCGACCCCACGTTCCTCGTGAACACCGCCGGGATGGCGGCGTACTTCGAGGGGTACCCCTCGATCCACGCCGTCGTCGACTACGATCTGCTGTTCACCGGGCCGCTGCCGTCGCCGTGGGGCATGGCCAGGACCCGTACGACGCCTGCGCGATGACGGACGGTGTCTCCGGGCCGCGCGCGCCTGGAGCGCGGATCTCCTGAATGCGAGGTGCGGCGTGTGGGAACGCGAAGCGCTGCTGCGGATTGACGACGACGCGCGATCGCGCGTGCGCGCCGGCGTGATGCACGCCTCGCCGGTCGCGGTCGGCCCGGCCGGCGAGGCGCTCGTCGCCGAGATGGAGACGACCGCCTCCGCCCTGCTGTCGGCGCACGCCGGTCAGGCGCCCGGCGGGATCCCCGGTCGCGCGGCGGCGCGCGATCTGTACCGCGCCTTCGGGATGGACCCGACGCACACACGCCCCTCGTCGGAGGCGCTCCTGCGCCGCGTCCTGCAGGGGAAGGGGCTGCCGCGCATCCTGAACGCCGTGGATCTCTGCAACCTGTGCGCGCTCCGCTTCCTTCTGCCGATCGGCCTGTACGACGCCGACCGCGTCGATCCGCCTGTGACCCTGAGGCGCGGCCGCCCCGGGGAGACATACGCCGGCATCCGCAAGGACGAGGTCCACCTGGAGGGACGGCCGGTGCTCGTCGACGCACAGGGGCCGTTCGGGAACCCGACCTCCGACTCCCTGCGCACGTCGGTCACGCCGTCGACCCGCGCGCTGGTCATGGTGATCTTCGCGCCGTCCGGCTACGCGGCGGACGCGCTGAAGGAGCACGTCCTCGAAGCGGGGGCAGGCGCGACCCGTCACCTGGGCGACACGGCCGCGGTCGTCACGTCGTGCGACCTGGTCCCGGGCGAATGACCCGGGCGGGCGGTCAGCGCCCTTTCTTGGGAGCGGGGCTCGGCGCCGGCTTGGGCATCTCCTTCGCCGCATCGATGTTGATCGTGATGTCGACGTCGTCCCCCAGGACGGCGCCGCCCCCTTCGACCACGTCGTTCCAGGCCACGCCGAAGTCCTGCCGGTTGATCCGGGTGTGCGCCTCGAAGCCGCCGCGGTATCCGCCGCCGTAGCCGGGGCCGAAGCCGAGGACATCGACGTCGAGCACCACCGGCTTGGTGGTGCCTCGGATGGTCAGGTTGCCGGCGACCTGCAGCTTGTTCGGCGCGACCTGCTTCACCGACACGGACTGGAAGGTGATCTTCGGGTTCTTGGCGACGTCGAAGAAGGCGTCGCTGCGCAGGTGCTTGTCGCGCGCCGGCTCGTTGGTGTCGACGCTGCCGGCATCGATCGCCACCTGCACGGTGCTCTTGGTCCAGTCGTCCCGGTCCATGACGATCTTCCCCTCGAGCTTGGTGAACCGCCCCGGCACCCGGCTGAACAGGTGCCGGATGGAGAAGGTGACGGCGCTGTGGGCCGGATCGATCGCGTACGTCTCGGGGGCGGCGACGGCCGGTGTGACGGCCAGGCCCAGGGCCGAGACGGCGAAGGCACCCAGTGCCAGGTTGCGGACGGCGTTGAATCTGTTCATCGTCGTGCATCCTCCTTGTGGGGGCGGGAATACTACAACAGCCCTGCCCGGTTGAACAGGCGCTCTTCAGACGGTCGCCGCGGCGGCGAGGTTTCGGCTCAATTCAGGTGGCGTCCGCCGTCCACACGGAGACATTCGCCAGTGACGAACCCGGTCTCGACCATAAACAGCACCGCGCGGGCTATCTCCTCCGGGCCGCCCCAGCGTCCGAGCGGGGTCACGCGGCGCACGGCGCGATCGGCCTTGGCGCTGAACCCCGGCGGCTTGAGGATCGGTCCCGGTGCGACGGCGTTCACCAGGATCTCGGGGGCCAGCTCCAGCGCCAGGCTCTCGGTGAGGCCGATCACGGCGGCCTTGGCGACGTAGTACGGCAGGTAGCCGCGGTAGCGCGGCCGGCCGCTGCGCGGCAGCCAGTCGGCGAACAGGACGATCCGCCCCGCTCCCGCCTTCTTCATCAGCGGCGCCGCCTGCCGCGCCAGGTGGAAGGCGCTCGCCAGATCGACGTCCAGGTTGGCGCGGAAGGAGCGCTCGTCGATCTTCGCGAACGGCACGCGGTCGTACACCGACGCCATGCAGACGAGGATGTCGGGGCCGCCGAGCTTCGCCTTCACGGCCCGCACCGCCGCGGCCGCCCCCGACGCCCTCGACAGGTCCGCCTTGACGATCAGGGAGCGCGACCCGAGCGAGCGCACCCGCCCGGCCGCCTCTTCGGCGCTCGCGCGCGACCGGTTGTAGGTGAGGGCGACGTGGCAGCCGCGCCGGGCGAGTGCTGTGGCGACTTCCTGCCCGATGCGGGCGCCTCCGGCGATCAGCGCCACGCGGTCCTTGGGATCCATGCGCAGCCTCAGGAGACGGGGGGTGGCGCGGCCGCGCCCGCCGCCGCCGTCCCGGTGGCGTGCGCCCCCGCGGCGCCGTCGATCGGCGGCCGCTTCAGGTGCCACGAGGTGATCCCCTGGAAGAAGCGGGCGAGGGAGATCCCCTTGTCCTCCTCGAAGGCGGAGGTCATCGCGGTGAGGCTGGCCGGCATTCCGTCGGCGCCGAAGCCGCACGGCACGGCGATCGCCGGCAGGCCGCACAGGTTCCCCGCGCCGCCGACCGGATCGGACCAGGCGATCTCGTTGAAGTCCTTGTCGAGCGGGAAGGCGGTGTATCCCTCCCCCGGATAGAGCAGGACGTCGTAGCGCGCGAAGAGATCGGCCATCGCTTTCTGGCACACCGTGCGGACGCGCTGCGCCTTGACGAAGTCGGGACCGCTCACCGCCCGCGCCACCACGAACGCCAGCGGCGCGTCCGGGCTGACGAGCTTGCGGGCCCCGCCCGACGCATGGAGATCTTCGAAGGCGGTCGCGACCTCGGCCGTGAGGACGATCGAGGCGGCCGCCTCGAACGGGAGGTCCGGGAGCTTCGCCTCCTCGAGACGCGCGCCGGCGCGCCGCAGATCGTCCAGGGCGGCGAGGAACGCCTTCTCCACCGACTTGTCCCCCTGCTTCTGGAAATCGAGGCGCAGCCAGCCGATCTTCATCTTCTTGACTGCGGCCGGGTCCGAGGGCGGGGCCGGCTTCTCGTCGGCGGAGTACGGGTCCTCCGGATCGTGTCCCTGGATCCGCTCGAGGACGATCTCGCAGTCGCGCGCCGAGCGCGCCATCGGCCCGAGCTTGTCGAGCGTCCACGACAGCGCCATCGCCCCCTGTCGCGACACGCGGCCGAAGGTCGGGCGCAGGCCGGACACGCCACAGAACGACGACGGGCAGATGATCGAACCCCAGGTTTCCGACCCGATGGCGAACGGCACGAGGCCGGAGGCGACGGCCGCCCCCGAGCCGGAGGACGAGCCGCAGGTCCAGCGATCGAGTCCCCAGGGATTGTGCGCCGCGCCCTGCAAAGAGGACTCCCCCTTCGAGTAGCCCAGGCCACCGGCCAGCTCGATCATGGCCAGCTTGCCGAGGAGGACCGCGCCCGCGGATTCGAGCCGCCTGACGATCGCCGCGTCACGGTCGAACACCTGGTCTTCGTAAGGCTTCGCCCCCCAGGTCGTCCTGGTCCCTTTGGTCGCGACCAGGTCCTTGACGCCGTACGGGATGCCGTGCAGCGGCCCGCGATCCTTGCCGGCGGCGATTTCGCGCTCGGCCTGCCTGGCCTGCCCGAGGGCGAGGTCGGCCGTGACCGTGGCGAAGGCGGAAAGCTTCGGGTTCAATCTCTCGATGCGCGCGAGATACGCGCGGGTCAGCTCGACCGGAGAGACCTGCCGGGCCCGCACCATCTTCGCCAGGTCGGTGACCGGCTTGTACAGGACCTCGTCACCGAGCATGGGGCCGCCTCGTCCTGAGTGCCGTGAACGTGCCGCTCGGCGGGACGTCGTTGGTCAGCTTGAAGTCGCGGATCTCCTTGAGCGACTGCTCAAGCTGCGCCACCTGCTTCCTGACCTTGCGACGCTCCTCGCCCGTGAGCCCTTCCTCGTCGCGGGCCAGGAACCGCCCGAGGGCCGAGTCCTCGGGCTCGGGCGTCGGCGACGGGGCCGGATCCTGCGCGGCGTGCGCCTCCCTGATCCCGAACAGCGATCCGAGCCGTGCGACCGACGCGGCGAGCGCCAGGACGGGTGCTCCGACGACGGCGCCGGCGACGGCCCTGCGCGACAGCTTCATGTCCCCTCCTATTTTTCCGACACCCGCTTCACGAACTCGCCGGTGGTCGTGTCCACCAGCACCGTCTCCCCCCCCTCGAGGTAGACGGGAACTCTGATCTGCGTGCCGTTCTCGAGGGTCGCCGGCTTCGTCACCTTGCCGCTCGCCATGTCGGAGCGGCCGCCCGGTCCGGTCTCGGTGACCCTGAGCTCCACGAACTGAGGCAGCTCGATGCCGACCACGTTCCCCTGGAACACGATCGAGCGCAGCGTGACCCCTTCCCGCAGCCAGCGCACGGTGTCCTGCATCATGGAGCGGTCGAGATGGAACTGCTCGAACGATTCCTCGTCCATGAAATGGAACGCGTCGCCGTCGGCGTACATGAACGTGATCTTGCGGCGCTCCAGGTCCGGCTCCTCGAACTTCTCGCCCGACTTGAACGTCATGTCGAGCACCTGGCCGGTGATGACGTTCCGCCCCTTGATCCGCACCAGGGTTGCCGAGCCGCGCGCGGACGGAGTCTGCACGCTGTACTCGATGATGATGTAGGGCTGTCCCTCCACCTGGATCGCCAGCCCCCTCTTGAAATCCGAGGTGGTCAGCATCAGGGCGTCTCCGGCCGGAAGATCAGAAAATAGTGGTACGGCAGGAAGGTCTTTTCGTCCGCCAGGCCGAAGCCCGCCTGCTTCATCTCGTCCACCACGAACTCCCTCGGCAGCTTGTGCTCCGGCGGCGGCCCCACCGGCAGCGGCCGCTTGTGGAAATCGATGATCACGATCCTCCCGCCGGGGGCGAGGACCTCCTTCATCCTGTGGAAGTAACGCACCCGGTCGTCGATGTGGTGATAGGTGTCGACGACCAGCACGCAGTCGGCGCGGCCGGGGGGCACGAACGGCTCCTGGGGCAGGGCCAGGACCGGCACGACGTTGGCGGTCCCCTCCTGCAGGGCGCGCTCGCCGAGGTGGCGCACCATCTCAGGCTCCGTGTCGATCGCAAGGACCATCCCGCCGGGAGCCACCGCTTTCGACAGACGCTTCTCGAAGTAACCGGTGCCGGCGCCGAGGTCGGCCACGATCTGCCCCGGCTTGAGGCCGAGGGCCAGCACCACCTCCTGCGGCTTCTGCCACTCGTCCCGCTTCGGGTCGTCGAAGATGCGCGTCCACTTCTCGACCCCCTTGAACGGCTCGTGGGAGGTCGCGTCATGCGGTGACTGCGTCGACTGCGCCGTCGCCGGCGCGTTCCACGCGGCCGCGCCGGCCAGGAGACCGAGGAGCGCCGCCAGCAGCAGCGGGCGCCGCGCTCTCCTGCCCCTCATCCCTGCTTGTCGTTGGCGATCTCGAGCGCCAGGTTGGCGAGGCTGCCCGCGAAGGTCACGAGCTGCTCCACCTCGATCTCCTCGTTCGGCTGGTGGTACGTCGCCTCGTCTCCGGGGGACCAGCCGACCGCGTCGACTCCCATCAGCACCAGGTCCTTGGCGAAGGTGCCGCCGCCGCTGCCGACGACCTTGGCGTCGGGCGCGTGCCTCAGGATCCGCTTCACGATCGGCGCGTCCGGCGACACCTCGCAGGGCTTCGCGTCCTGCAGGATTTCCACGGCGAATTCCGCCGCCGCGACCTCGCCCGGCCCCCAGATCGATTCGCCGGCGATCACCTGGATCTCCTGGCGGATCCCTTCGGCCGTCTGTCCCGGGACGTAGCGGATGTCGAGCGTCGTCTCGCAGTCGGCCGGCACGGCGTTCGGGGCCACCCCGCCCCGCACCAGGCCGACGTTGATCGTCGGCCCGCCCAGGACCGGATGGGCGCGGTAGCGCAGCCTCACGTTCTGCAGGGCGACGAGGAAGCGGGCCATGGCGTTGATCGCGTTCACCCCCTTGGCCGGCTCCATGGCGTGCGCCTGCTTGCCGCGCGTCTTCACCTTCAGGAGAACGCGCCCCTTCTCGGCGACGTTGATCTCCTTCATGTTGCCGGCGATGTCGGGGATGACCGCGTCGGTGCAGTGGATGAGCCCCTGCTCGATGAGGTACGGAAGCCCCACTCCGACGCCGACCTCCTCGTCCCCGACCGCGCCGAAGGTGAACGCTCCCTGGATCCGGTCGGCGTGCGTGTTGAGGATGCGCAGCGCCGCGAAGGCCGCGACGAGCGGCCCCTTGTCGTCCAGGACACCGCGTCCGTACAGCTTGCCGTTCTTCTCGAACGGCTCGAACGGCTTGAACTTCCAGTCCGAGGGGGCGCCGCTCGGCACCGTGTCGGTGTGCAGCAGGACCAGCATGTGCCGGTATCCCGGCAGCCCCTTGCCGACCGTCGCCAGAAGACAGTCGCGGCCCGGGACCTTGGCGTGCGTCGTGTACCGCACGCCCATCTTCTTCAGCTCCTCCGCCAGGACCGCGACGACCTTCCCCTCCTGCCCCGGCGCCGTCATGCCGTCCGGACCGCCGCCGGGGAAGTCCTCCGGGAAGTAGTTCACCGTGCGCTCGCGGCAGACCCGTATCGTGAGGTCGACGATGAAGGAGCGGAGGGTCCGCGCCTCCTCGAGCGACACCCGAGGATCGGGAAGAGAGGTACCGGCTGTCATGGTGGGCGAGAGCCTACCCCAGGATTCCGCCCGGATCAAGGCGCCAGCCCCTGAAACCCTCTATCGTCGCGGGCGGCGTGCGGCCGCAGCGGCGTGGCTCATGCTCGCTCGCGCGGCGTAGTGGGAGCCCTGCCGGCGCGCCTGGCGCGGCTCGAAATCGCCACGCCGCTGCGGCTCGCCCGCCGCCATGACCGAGAGCACCGCCGGGTACTGCCTTTGGATCCGTGAGCCGAATTTCGAGCAGTACGCACACCTTGAAGATCCTTGCAAAGAATTCCGCTCTGGCTCGTGGAGAGAATTCCGGCGGTGCGGGGACGGACACACCGCGGCGTGGCGATTTCGAGCCGCGCCATGCGCGTGAGCCGAGCATCGTCTAACCCGCGCGAGCGAGTATGAGCCACGACGCTGTGTGTCCGGCCCCTCGGGCTCAGGAGGGCCTCCCGGGGATCGTTCGGAAGACGATGTCGACGACATTGCGGACGTACTGCTCGTCGGCGATTCCTTCGGTGGCGTCGGGGGGAAACTCGACAAGGGCGCGGAAATGCGCCGCTATGTCGCGGAACAGATCGACGCGCGCCCGCGGGGCCAGCCGGTCGCGGCGCAGGAGCGCCTGCAGGGCCAGGGCGGCCTCCTCCGGGGTGACGCGGTGGCGCAGGCGCGCCGCGAGGACGGAGTGGCCGCGCAGCGAGTTGTATTTGCCGGCCAGGACCTGATCGAGATCCGGCTCCTGGACCGGCGGGGTCCTGACCACCACGGTGTTGGCGGCGTAGTCGCCGAGGCGCTGGGCGCGGCGTGACACCAGGAGGGCGGCGCCACCGACCATGTAGAAGACCGGCAGGGCGTCCACGAAGCGCAGGAGGTTGCGCACCACGATCTGGCTGAAGGTCAGGCGCAATCCCTGCTCGTCCAGGACGCGCAGCTTCAGGAGGCGTTTCCCGAGGGTCTGCCCGCGCCAGAACCACTCGGTGACGATGCCGTAGCCGATCGAGACGGCGAAGTAGGCGAGGGTCGCGAACGCGGCGGCGATGTCGACGCTGAAGACGCCCATCCACCCGGCCAGGCTCGCCGCCAGGCCGCCGATGGCCGAGATGCAGGCCAGGTCCACGAGCCACGCGAGAAAGCGCGACACCGGCCCCGCCAAAGGCAGGGTGAAGAGGATCCCCTCCGGCGTGCGGATGCGCAGCCGCCCGCTCTTCACGCCGCCGTCCTGCCGGATCGCGCGAGGAACAGCGACAGCAGGGCGGCCTCGAGGATCCCGAACCCGATCTTGAGCGAGTAGGGCAGGACCGGCTCGTGATACTGGGACAGGAACGCCTCGACGAACCCGGCCCAGACGAGGAGCGCCGCCACCCCTCCGACGAGCGCCCCGACGTCCGGCAGGACGCCCCGCAGCCGCGACTTGAGGGGCGTGCGGTCCCCCCAGCCGATCAGCGCCGAGGCCAGGACCAGCCCGGCCTGTCCCGCGATGAGGAAGGCCGGTATCTCCGCCGCGCCGTGCGGCAGGAGCCAGCCGAGGAGGAACTTCGTCTGCCCGTCCCGCACGTAGTCGAGCACGACCGCCCCGAGCGAGACGCCGTTGTAGAAAAGGAGGATCGAGGTTCCCAGACCCCAGGTCATGCCGAGCGCCAGGCAGAAGATCGCCACCTGCGTGTTGTGCGTCATCAGGGCGGCCGAGAACGTCGACTTCGACCCGCGCAACCGATCGCGCAGCGAGCCCTCCTCCCTCCGCACCCGTTCGAGGGGGCTCTCGCGCAGATCGGGGAACGGCATGAGGGCGCTCTTCGCCTCCGCGTCGAGCACGACGGCGGCGCCGCCGAGGATGCCGCCGCCCAGCGTCAGAAGCACCGCGACCGAGAAGGCCCGGGCGTGCGCGCGGAAGGCGCGCGGAAACGTGACGGCGAAGAAGCGCCAGGGGGTGAAGCGGTGCGGGCGCAGGCGTGTCTCGTGGATCTCCCCGTACGCCCGCGACACGAGCGACTCGAGGTAGCGCCTTATCTCCGGCTCGGCGGAGAAGGTCGCCACGCGTGCCAGGTCGGCCGAGGCGCGCTGGTAGAGGAGGTGCAGGCGCAGCAGGCCGTCGAGATCCGAGCGTTTCGCGCTGTCGGATTCCAGGCGCTTGAGGGCCGCCTCGAGCTCGAGCCAGCGGGGTCGCTCGGCCTCGATGAAGCGCTGCAGATCGATGATCACAGGACCTGCCGTCTCTTCACGCCCACATAGCGCGTCACCAGGTCGGCGCTCAGGGTCTCGCGATCCAGGAGCATGAATGTCGCGCCGCACGTCTTGAGGACCTGCGCCAGTTCCTGCAGGTCGTGCCAGATGATGTGCCCGGCCAGGGCGCGGTACAGGTCGTCGGACGACGCGACGGCCGGGTCGGAGAACACAGGGCGTGCCCCCGCGGGTCGCAGCATCCCGACGAGGACGAGGTGGTGCCGGCCCAGGACCTGAAGCCCCTTGATGAAGCTCTCGGCCAGGACCGCGTCCCCGAGGTCGGTCAGGAACAGGAGAAGCGCACGCCGCCGCAGCCGCAGGCGCAGGAACGCGGCGAGATCCTCGAAGTCGGGCGTGACGATCCGCGGCGCGAGCGTGTAGATCGCCTCGCGGCAGGCGTCGTAGTGCGCCTTGCCCCGCCCCGCGCGCAGGAAGGAGAGCACGCGATCGCTGAACGCCACGAGGCCGAACAGATCCCCCTGGCGCTCCGCGGCCAGGGCCAGGACCAGGGCCGAGGTGATGAAGCGCTCGAGCGCCGCGCCGGGCGGCGTCCCCGAGACGCGCGCCGACAGGCGCGATGCATCCAGCACGACGTAGACCTCCTGCGTGCGCTCGATCTGGAACACCTTGGTGACCGGAAGCCCCCGCTTGGCCGTCGCCTTCCAGTGGATGTCGTCGAAGCCGTCTCCCGGGATGTACTCCCGCAGCTTCTCGAAATCGCGCCCCTTGCCGACCTGCCGCTGCGCGTGCACCCCCAGCCCGCCGCGGCGCAGGAACAGGGCGGCGACGTTCCGTCCCTCCGACATGAGATTCGGGTAGACGCGCAGCTCCGAGCGGGACGGGGATCTCCGGCGCACGTCCCAGAACCCCAGGGGGGAGGTGTCCTCCAGATGCCCGCCGCGCAGGACGTGCCTGCCCCGGCGGCGCGGCGTGCAGGACCAGACGAGTCGCGACACGAGCACCCCCTCGGGCAGCTCGGCGAGACGGTCGTCGTCCGGGGTCGTGATGTCGGGCGGGAACTCCAGGCCGATGCGCACCCGTCGTCCGCGGCGGGACTCGTTCCTGACGAGGACCTCCAGGGTCCCCGGGCGATCGACCGTCAGGCGCGCGAGCGCCGGCAGCTCGACGGCGACACCGCGGAGCCGCCCCCGCGAGGCGAGGGCGTCGACGGCCGCCACCAGCACGAACGCCGCGAAGATTCCGAATGCGGCGGTCGAGGCCGGCGGCCCCGCGGCGGCGAACGCCAGCGGCACCGCGAGCGCTGTGGTCCACGCGAACAGTCTCGGACGCGGGACGATCATGGGGCCGCGGTCATCTCGGCACCGCCACGTCCTGCAGGATCCGGCCGATGACCTCCCCCAGCGCGAGCCCCTCGATCTCGAATTCCGGACGCAGGATGATTCGGTGCTCGAGGACAGCGTAGGCCATCGTCCTGATGTCGTCGGGCGTGACGAAATCCCGTCCGTCGAGGGCGGCGTGCGCGCGGCTGGCGAGGAGGAGCGCCTGCGTGGCGCGCGGGCCGGCGCCGACGAGAACCGATTCGTGCTCGCGCGAGCGCCTCACGATGTCCACGACGTAGGCCAGGAGATCCTCGCGCACGGTGAGCGTCTCGAGCGACCTGCGGAGCCCCTCCAGGACCCCGGGGCCGACGACCGCCCGCACCTTGCCGGCCGCGAGCGTCCCCTCGGGCGACTCGTCCGACAGCGTCCGCCGGGCCAGCGCCAGCTCCTCCTCGCGTTCCGGACACCCCATCGTGATCTTCAGCATGAAGCGGTCCTTCTGCGCCTCCGGCAGCGGGTACGTCCCCTCGTACTCGATCGGGTTCTGCGTGGCGAACACGGTGAAGCCGTCAGACAGGCGGTGGGTCTCGCGATCGATCGTGACCGTCCTCTCCTGCATCGCCTGCAGGAGCGCCGATTGAGTCTTGGCCGGCGCGCGGTTGATCTCGTCCGCCAGGAGGAAGGTCGTGAAGATCGGACCCCGGATGAGCGCGAACTCGCCGGTCTTGAGATTGAAGACGTTCGTCCCGGTGATGTCGGCGGGCATCAGGTCGGGAGTGAACTGGATGCGGCCGAACTCGCATCCGAGGACGCGGGCGAGCGTGCGCACCAGGAGCGTCTTGGCGACGCCGGGCACCCCCTCGACGAGGGCGTGGTGCCCCGTGAAGATGGCGATGAGCGCCCGGTCGATCGCCTGGTCCTGCCCGATGATCACCTTCCCCACCTCGCCCCGCGCCTCCTTGAGGACGTCCAGGAGCGTGCCGCCGTCAACGTTCATAGGTGACCTTCATCTCCTGCAGGGTCCGGCTGATGCGCCGGTAGCCTTCGACCGGATCGGCCGCTTCCTCGGTCATCCTCTCCAGGGCCGCGACCAGGTCCGGCCGGCGCCTCTGGAAGGTCCTGTTCCACACCGTCCGGCAGACGCTCATGACGTCGGAGGCCGGGATCCCTCTCCTCAGGATTGTCACGAGCCCCGCCGCGGCGTCGCGACCGGTCACGGCCTCACCGGTCCCAGCGTCCTTCTCCTCGCGCGGCGGGAGGAACGGGACCGAGGCGCGCCACACGAACAGGACGGCGGCGAGCAGGATCGCGGCCACAGAACCGTGCAGCCCGTAGCGGCGCATGAGCGAGGCGACGCCCTGCCGATCGACGACGCCGAGATGCGTCTCGTCGAACACGACGGTGCGGTTCGTTCCGACGAGCCAGGAGACGAGCGGTCCCTTCGGATCCCGGCTCAGCGACTCGTTGCTCAGGACGAACGAGTCGGCCGACAGGACCAGGCTCCCCCTCCCGAGATGTCTCTCGATGAGGACCGGCCGCCCGGCGCGGACATAGATCACCCTCCAGTCCGCCGCCAGATCGGTGAAGCAGAGCGTCGTGTGCCACGGCAGCGTTTCAGGAAGGTCGGGAGCGACGGACGGCCCGGACGCGCGGCGCGCCACGTCGGCCACCGGCTCGTGATCCTCGTCCTCGGGCAGCGGCGCATGCTCCACCTTGAAGCCGAGGATTCTGTTGAACGTCTGACGCCTGGGCTGGTCCAAGACCGGGTCGTCATCCGCCGGAGGCTCGAGGCGCGTCTTGTCCGTCTCGTCCTCCTTCGCCGACTTCGCGTCGCCGACCGGCGCCACGGCGATCACCGCGCGCGCCCCCTGCCGGACGAGCGCCTCGATCTCCAGGTCGTCGTCGGAGGCGTCGGAGTCGAGATGGAGCGGCGATGCCCCCAGGAGGAAGAGCGTCTCGTCGGGATCCTCCCACAGGTGGCTGAGCGGCGCGGTGTTTCTGCGCACACGCAGCCCGTCGATCTCGCGCAGCCCCTCCATCAGGATGCGGGCGCCGAAGGGATCCGAGCGCAGCGTCGAGTAGCGTGCGTAGACGTCTCCCTGCGCGGCGCGCAGGGCCAGGAGCCGCGCCACGCCGAGGCCGAGGACGCCCAACAGGGCGAGGAGCATCCCCGCCTGCAGCCTACTCCTGAGCATGGGCCTGCATCCTCTGGAGATTGGCGGTGACGATCCGCACGGTCTCGACCGTCGCCTCGTGACGGCCGTACCAGACCCGCTCGAACTGCGTCACGCTGTCCGCGAACGGCGCGCCCAGGTCCGGCCCGCCGCGCCCTCGACGGCGCAGCTCGGCCTGGTAGTCGCGGTTGGACTTGAACCGGGCCAGCGTCAGGAGGCCGCGCGCCGCGAGGAGCGACAGGCAGGCCAGGTACAAGGCCCGCACCGCCGCGCGGAGGTCCCCCTGACGGCTCAGCTCGCGCGCGAGATCGATCCATCTCTCGGCCGGCAGGTCCGCGGCCGAGCCGTCATCGACCGACACGTCGGGGATGGCCGGCACCGCCTCCGCGATCGTGACGTCCGGTGACGCAGCCCTTCTGCGCGATCGCCAGAAGAAGAGGGCGGCGGCGCAGGCCACGGCCGCCAGCAGGATCGCCAGGAGTCCCTGGACCGAAGTCAGCCAGCCCATCCCCTCGCCGGTTCTCCCGTCCGGGCGGGCGCGACGACCCGCGAGCCGCACCAGCCTCTCCATCAGGTCTGCGATCCATCCGAAGAACGACTTGAGCGCGGTCAGGGTCGTGTCGGCGACGTCCTCGAAGAAGCGTGCCAGGATCCCCTTCTTCTCCTCCGGCAGCGGCGCCTCGGGCCTGCGCCAGTCGAACTCGCGTCTCCGGATCACCTGCCGGATCGCGCGATCGATCTCGTCGGCCGGCAGGTTCCGCGAGGGGGCCGCCGGGCCCGTCCCCGCGACGGACCAGCCGGAGGTGAAGCCCCCCGCGTCGAGGGCGAGAAGCAGGAGGATGATGGCGGCCGCGCGCCGCGGCGCCTTCGAGACAGAGCGCAGATCCGACCTGAGATCCTCGCCGGTCGTCAGCGAGTCCCCGTGAAAGCAGCGCACGGCATACGCCGCCTTCGTGACGGGGGCCACCGCCAGATAGGTGAGCCCCCAGGCGATCAGGAAGAACGTCGTGTTGAAGAGGGCCGCGGGGCTGCGGCTGAAGGCGGTCTCGATCCCGAACAGCGTCCTGAGCAGGAAAGGGGTCATGAAGATGGCGGCCGACACGTTGAGGAAGACGAAATATCCCAGCAGGAACAGGATCAGGAGGATCGCGTGGTTCTGCCGCGGCCAGAGCGCCGCGTGCCGCCTGGCCGCCGCGGCGTCGCCGGTGACGGCGAGGCTCTGATAGAAGGCGTAGGCCCAGCCGTACGGCAGCAGGATGAAACCGGCGAACGGCAGGACGAAGAGGGAGGTCGGCTGCAGCGCCGCCTGCGTCAGGAGGTGCCGGGCCCACCCGGAGGGCGGGAGCGGCTCCGGACGTCCGGCCAGCCGTCGCCGCAGCGCGCGCGCGCAGACGGCCTGCCAGGACTTCATCCAGACGTAGAGCACGGCCAGGAGGAGCGCGTCCTCGGCCACGTGGCGGCGCGCCAGGGCGCTCCGTCCCATGTCCATCCAGAAGAACAGGAATCCGAGGACGAACGGCACGCTCCCCACGTAGAACGACAGAAGCACCCCGGCCGGTGCTGTGCGGAGAAGGTGGAACGATTCGTCGAGGACCTCGATCGCCCCCGGGGATGGCACGGCCCCGCCGGACCCGCGTCTCATGGAGGGCCCGGCACGCCCGTACCGCGGGACGTCTCGTGGAAGGCGTCGGGGAGCGACGACAGGAATTCGCCCACCATGTAGAAGAAGAACCACGCGGCGAAGATCCCGACGAGGATCTGGCCCGCGCGCGCGACCGCCTGGAACGACTTCCGCCCGCGCTCCGCCCCGGCCCCGGCCAGGCGCCCGAGGCAGGCGGCGCAGATCGCCCGATCGCCGTGCTCGGTGACGCACTCCCGGCAGAAGAACCGGCGGCACTCGGGGCAGCGCGCCGCCGCCTCCCGCCGCGCGTGCACGACGCAGCGTGCCCGGGTCAGGTCGGGAGCGTCTGCCACGTGTTCCCTCTCGTCGAAGCGAGACGTCTGTGCAGCAGAAGGCCCCAGACACCGAGAGTCAGCCAGCCGAGGCTGCTCAGGAACGCCGACACCTTGTAAAGGGAGTTGCTCCGTACCCGCTCGATGATCGCCAGGGGGGTGAGGGCTCCGGTCTCCAGCATCTTGAACACCATCACAACACCCGTGACGATCCCGAGGGTCATGATCGCCACCTCGAATCCGAACGCGGTCCACGCGAAGGTCTTGATCGACGCCGGCAGATCGCTGTGGTGCTGGCGGGCCAGGGCCGCGACCAGGCAGGCCATGCGGCCGAGAAAGACCACGCTGAGCGCCACGCTCAGCACGACGTGGAAATAGAGAACCGGGACCACACCCGCGACCGCCGAGAACAAAAGAGCGTAAGCCAGCGCTTCGTGCGCCCGCCCCGTGTCGTGCCGCGTCGTGCGCTCCCGGCCGACGATGGGCGGCTGCGCGGCGACGGGCGGTGCCGTCGCGGAGGGCGCGGCCGCGGGCGTGAAGCCCTCCAGATCGGCAGCCTCCCGGGCGCGGGCCAGCCTGTCGTCGGGCGTGAGCGTCCCTTGCTCCAGCTCGATGTGCGTGCGAAGACGTTCGAGCACGCGGCGCGCCCTGCGCAGGCGCCCCAGCGGGCGCAGCCGGACCGTCTGGAGCGCCGTGCGCAGCACGCAGCTGCAGCTCGGTCCCAGCGCCACGTTGACGGCGAGCCCCAGGAACAGGAGACCGGAGACGCCGCCCCAGACGACGTTCCACACGGGGCCTGCATCCGCGGCGAATCCGAGGAAGACCAGTCCCAGGACTCCGAGGAGGACGGCCACCCTGCCGGCGCGATCGGTCCTCCGGAGAATGATCGCCTGCACGTCGCGGAAGTAGAATCGCCGGTAGGTCTCGGTGAATCCGCGCAGCTCGACGAGAAGCAGGTGGTCTTCGCCGATCCAGAGACTGTCGGAGCCGAGAGGCGTCCGCCCCCTGCCGGGGAGACGCCGGTATTCCACGGCGCCGGGCGCCGTCACTTCGCCGTCCGCATCTGCGTGACGATCAGGTTGAAGATGAGCACCCAGACGACGATCTCCGCCGAGGCGATGAGCATCGCCAGGACGCACCGGATCCTGGCTTTGTGCACCAGGCTGCCGGGAGCGCGCAGGGCGCGCGCCGACAGGAACACCGCGACCGGGGCCGTGACCAGCGTCGGATAGAAGAACAGGAGCAGCGGGTAGAGCGCCACGGCCATCGCGATCCGATCGTGACAGGTCCGCTGGTTCTCCAGCCGCGGGAACGCGCCCCGTCCACGCGCGCTCTCCAGGCACGGCGCGCAGTAATGCGTGCCGTTCAGGTCCAGGTCGCACAGCGCGCACAGGAAGCGTCCGCACGACTCGCACGGAACGACGGCGCGCTTCTTCGGATGGTAGAAGCACGCCGATTCCTCGTCCGTGAGCAGCGTCTCGCCGGGGCGGCCCGATTCGAGAGGCCGGTACAGGGCGGGGAACACGCTGATCTCGAGCGTCGCGCCGCACCCCGGGCAGCGCACCGATCCCGGGCCCGCCAGGGCTTCCATCGACAGGGAGGCCCGGCAGGCCGTGCACAGCAGCATTACGACTTCACCACCCGCGTCTCGCAGATGCGGTCGTGCAGGGCGCGTTTCTCGTCGTCGAAGGCGGCCATGACGAACCCGATGCACAGGGTCAGGTAGGAGATGATCTTGGCGAAGAAGCGCGCCAGGGCGCGGGCGTATCCGATCTTGCTCCCGTCCGGCATCACGACCTTGAGGCCGCAGACCATCTTCCCCGGCGTGGCGCCGAACGCGCCCACGAACCAGGTTTCATAACCGAGGGACAGCACGAACTTGATGAGATTCAGGAGCATCTGCAGGCCGAGCCACCTGAACGAACCGGTCTCCTGCGGCGCGGTCATCATCTTGAGGAAGAGAGGGAACTGCAGGATGAATCCGACCACCCCCATGATGATCCCGTCGATGAGCACGGCCGCGAAGCGGAGCCAGAACCCACCGTACCTGAACTGCTCCGGTGCGATCGCTCCCTCCTTGAGGCCCTGCACGAACGCCGGTTTGCACGTCGCGCACACCCACCGGTCGCCGAACCGGATCATCTCCTCCGGCGCGAAGGCGCGGCCGCATTGGGTGCAGGTCGGGCGTGAAGCGGGAGCGCCGGCGTCCGTTCCAGAGGCGACGGAGCCGTACGCCTGCCAGCCGGCCATCCCCTCGTGCCAGACGAGCGTGTCCGCCCGGATCACGCCCGCCGCGACCTGCAGCTTCAAGTCCTGTTCGCTCAAGGGACCGACCTGGCGCCCTTCTCTGGCGTAATACCAGTTCATCGTCGTCCCTCACCGTACGGCGGCCAGCGTAGCCGCAGCGCTTCCGCCCCGTCAAGCAGACTATAATCCGAGCCCGGTGTCCTCGTCCTCGTTCCGGGCCCAGATCCTCTCCATCGCGCGGCAGCGCTGCCCGAAGTGCCACGAGGGGCACCCCTTCCGCTCGCTCCTGACGATGCACCGCGCCTGCCCGGTCTGCGGGCACGTGTTCGAACGCGAGCCCGGTTACTTCGTGGGCGCCATGTACGTGAGCTACGCCCTGGCGATACCGGCCTATCTCGCGGTGTCGGGAATCCTGGGTCTGCTGCTTCCGGGCTGGTCCGATCTGGCGATCCTGGCGGCGGCGCTGCCGCTGTTCGTTCCGCTCGCGCCGATCCTGTTCCGCTACTCGAGGATCATCTGGATGCATCTCGATCTGGCGATCGACCGGACTGGCTGATCGTGATCGAGGTCATCGAGACCGACCCCATCACGATCGCATCGTTGAAGAAGGCGACCTCGTCCCGGTCTTCCTGGAGCGCGAGGACGTAGAGGAGCGGCAGGTAGTGCTCCGGCGTCGGCACGGCCAGGCGCGCGTCGGGCCCGAGATCGTGGTAGGCCACGAGGGGGGCGTGCTCGCGAGCCAGGATCCTCCTTTTGACCTCGTCATTGAAGCGGACCGCCCAGTCGTAGCCGCCCTCGCGCTTCCAGTCGAGCACCCCCAGGTTGTGCACGATGTCGCCGCTGCCGACGATGAGCACCCGTTCGTCGCGCAGGGCCGCGAGCTCCCCCGCCAGCGCGTAGTGGAAGGCCGCCGGACGGGAGGTATCGAGGCTGAGCTGCACGGTCGGCACGTCGGCGCGCGGGTACATGGCCCGCAGGACGCTCCAGCAGCCGTGGTCGAGTCCGCGTTCGTCGTCGAGGCCGACCGCGACGATGCGCGCCAGCCGGGCCAGCCTCCGGGCCAGGGTCGGGTCCCCAGGGGCGGGGTAGCGGACGTCGAAGAGCGCGCGCGGGAAACCGTAGAAGTCGTGGATGGTCTCCGGGCTTCGGGAGGACGTGACGCGCACACCGGCCGTCTCCCAGTGGGCCGAGACGCACAGGACGGCGGCCGGCGCCGGCAGCCGGCGCGCCGCGTCGGCCCAGCCGCGGCTGAACACGTTGTCCTCGATGGCGTTCATCGGAGAGCCGTGCCCGATGAAGAGGGCCGGCATCCGCAGGCCGTGTGTCTCGACCATCGCGGGCGGGAACTATACTACGCGGCCGATTCGATCGCGAGCGACAGCGCCGCGCCCAGGTCGGAGGCCTTCTGGAACCGCCTCTCGCGGTCGGGGGTCAGGGCGCGCATGATGGCGTCGGAGAGAGGACGCGGCAGTGTGGGATCGATCGTCTGGGGGGCGCGCGGGGGGGCGCCCAGATGCTTCATCAGGATCTCCTGGATATCCTTCCCCTTGAACGGCTCGACGCCGGTGAACAGGTAATAGAGCACCGCTCCGAGCGAATAGATGTCGGTGCGCCGGTCCACCCCCATGGCCTGGATCTGCTCCGGAGACATGTACATGGGCGAACCCACCACGGCGCCGGTCGCGGTCAGCGTATGCCCCGGATTCTCGGGACGGGCGATGCCGAAATCGAGGATCTTGCCGTCGCCGGAGCCGGTCACCAGGATGTTCTCGGGCTTGATGTCGCGGTGCACGATGCCGATCGCGTGCGCCGCGTCGAGGGCGGAGGCGAGCTGCAGGGCGAGGCGCACCCGGTCGGCGCGCACCGGCAGAGGCGTGCGGGCCATCCAGCGCGGCAGGGCCATGCCGTCGATGTATTCCATCACGATGAAGCGGTGGTCCTGCCACTTCTCCAGCGTGAAGACGCGCACCACATTCGGGTGGTTGACCTTGCGCGCCGTCTTGATCTCCTGCACGAAGCGGGAGGCGAGATCCGCGCCGATCTCGCCGGCGAGGAACTTGAGGGCGACCGTCTCGTCGAGCTCGGTGTCGCGCGCGCGGAAGATCGTCCCCATTCCGCCCCGTCCGATTTCCGCCAGGACCTCGTAGCGCCCGCCCACGGTGATCCCGGGCACGACCTCCTTGAGCTGCAGCTCGCGCAGGACCGCGGCGGCATCCGGATACCGCTTCCCCTTGTCCTTCTCGAGCAGCCGCAGAATGACCGCCTTGAGGAATTCGGGCAGCGCCCGCTCGCCCGGGCCGGGAAGGGGCACGGGCCCGTGCGCCTGCTGGTGGCCGACGTCGTTCCCCTCGAACGGGGGATGGCCGACGGCCATCTCGTAGAGGATGATGCCGAACGAATAGAGGTCGGACCGCGCGTCCACGCGGTCCTTCAGCAGCATCTCGGGCGGCGTGTACTGGATCAGGCGGCCGGTCGAGAGCTCCTGCGTCGACAGGTCCGTCAGGCGGACCCCCAGTCCGAAGTCGGCGATGCTGACCTTGTCGTCGGCGGTCACGAAGATGTTCTCGGGGCGCAGATTCCTGTGCAGGACGCCGCGGCCGTGCGCGTGTTCGAGGGCCTGCAGGATCTGCCGCCCCATCTCGACCACACGGTTCGCCTCGAAGCGGACCTTCTCGTTGAGGAGCGCCCGCAGCGTCTTCCCCTCGGCCAGCGCGGAGACGATGAACCGGCCGCTCTCGTCCGCCCCGGTGTCGTAGATCGACACGATGTTCGGGTGGCTGAGCTGCGCGGCCTGCGCCGCCTCCTTCAGGAAGCGGTCGGCCTTGCCCGCTTCGTTCGGTCCTTCGTTGATGCGGCGGACGGCGACCCTGCGCCCCAGCGCCGTGTCGACGCCCCTGAACACCTCGCCCAGCTTGCCGGATCCGAGCGACTGCTCGACGCGGTAGCGGTTCGGCTCGGCCCAGCCGCTCTCGGTCTCGGTTTTGCGGGGAGCGCCGCGGGCGCTCAGACGGACGAGCGGCGTCTCCTCCAGGGCCTTCATCCGCTGCAGGGCGTCCTTGTAGGAGTAATCGTACGAGAGGATCTTCTGGTAGACCCCCAGCGCCTCGCGTGGCCTCAGATTCGATTCGTGCGCCAGGGCGAGGGAATAATAGATGATGACGGTGTCGTCGTTGACGTCCTCCTCGCCGATGGCGGCGGCGAACTTGTCCGCCGCCAGCGTGTGCAGCCCCTGCTCGGCGAAGATGCGCCCCAGGAGGAACGACGCCTTGCGGAAATCGCGATCGTCCTGCGAGACCTTCTGCAGGGCCTTGATGCAGGCGTCGTAGTTCTTCTTGTCGTAGTACAGGCGGGCCGCGGCGACCGGGTCCCCGGCCTTCATGTAGACGCGCGCCGCCTCCTCCGTCAGGCCGGCCTTGCGGTACAGCTCGGCGGCGTTCTTGAAGTCGCGGCCCGACTCGTAGATGCGCGCCGCCTCGTCGTGCTTGCCCGCGCGCACGTAGAGGTCGGCCGCCTGGTCGGACTCCCCTTCCTTTTCATACAGGACCGCGGCGCGCAGCGGCTCGCCCGCTTCCTTCCACATCTCGGCCGCCTTGAAGAGGCTGCCCGCCTTCTCGAGAATCTCCGCGGCTTCGCGGTGCTTCCCCTGGCGCGCGAGGATCCCCGCCTGCACCACCGGCCCCAGCGTCGAGATGTCCCGGCCCGACTCCTGCAGGATCTTGAAGGCGTCCTCGGGCCGCTGCAGGCGCAGCAGGATGTCGGCCGCCTTCTCGGCGTGCCCGGCCCGCCGCCACGCTTCGGCCGCCTGGTCGTACATGAGGGCCAGCTCGAAATGAGACGCCGCCTTGTCCGGTCTCTCCAGCTTCGAGTGCAGCTCGCCGCAGTAGCGGTGGTATTTCAGGAGCATCGACCGCTCCGCCTCGGAGCGGAACCCGCCCGGTTCCTGCCGGCTCAACTCCTCGATCAGCTCCTCGAAGATCGATGCGGCCAGCGCCTCCTTGCCGGCCTTCACGTAGAGAATGGCCGCCTTGTCGCGGAACCCCCCCTTGCGATAGTTGTCGGCGGCCGCGGCGAACTGGTCGAGGCCTTCCAGCAGCTCGGCCGCGCGCGCGTACTGGCCGGCCTTGTTGAACAACCAGGCCGCCTTCTCGCGGTTGTCCTGCTTCAGCTCGACCTCGCCCGAGGCGGCCAGGTCGCCGGATTTCAGGTAGTAGAGCGCCGCGTTCGGAAGGTCCCCCATCTCCTCGGCGAGCCGGGCCGCCAGGTCGTAGTGCCCGCCCTCGAGGTACATGTCGTTGGCGCGCTTCCAGTCCCCCGCCAGACGGTAGAAGTCCCCCGCCTGGTCGTAGTTCTCGGCCCGCGCAGCCTGCTTGGCCCGTTTGGAGTATTCAGCGGGTGTCGAAATCGGCGACTCCCCCGTTCGCTGGCCCGCCCGCCCCGGAGACGACACACCTCCTCGTGGCGGACTGCCTCGACGGGTGAATCTAGGGCGCGGAGGGACGGAGCGCCACCCTCCACCGGGCCCCTGCGAGCACGCCCGGGCGGAGCCTTGACAACACTTCCTCCGACCGGATATAGGAGAGCGCAATCGGGGAGATTTCCCGGCAACAAGGAGGGGACTGCCATGTCCCATCTACGTCCCGCGATTCTTGCGATCCTGCTGGCGGTGTTCTTCGGTGTTTGTCTGGCCACGAGCCCGGTATCGGCCGGGGACGAGGGTCAGAAGCGTCTGGATGATGGTCTCCTCGATCCCTCCTGGTTCGGCCCGGGCATCGTGTTCCGGCAGGCCGAGGATATCGATTTCCTCTGGGTGAAGCCGGGATTCAGCATCAAGGGAAGGAAGATCCGCATCGACAAGTGGGCCGACCCCGTGTTTCTTGGCAAGGAGCGCCGGCCCAAGGACTCGGCCAAGGCCGCCGAGCTCACGGAACTCATGCCGACACGGATGCGGGGAGCGCTGGGCGCCGCGCTGGCCGGTTATGCGGAGGTCTCCCGGGATGACGGAGACATCGTGATGACCGGCCGGTTCGTGGACTGCAATACGGGAAGCAAGGCCAAGAAGTTCCTGATCGGAATGGGCGCCGGCCACGCCGACGCGACATGGGACATCAAGATCGTGGACAAGACGAGCGGCGAGGTCCTGGTCGCCATCCATCATCGCTGCGTCAGCGGCACGACGATGTCGGAAATCGACGACAAGATCGCCAAGTGGCTGGAGAAGTTCGGCAAGGCGCTGCACGACGATCTCGCGGCGTCGAACGCGCCCGCAAATTCCTAGTGCCCATCAAGATTCACGCCTGCGCGGCCGTCCTGGCGCTGGCCCTCGCGGCGTCCGCGGTGGCGGCCGTCGAGCCGCAGCGCCTGGACGACGGACGGCTCGATCCCGCCTGGTTCGGCTCCGGGGTGGAGTTCAGGACCACCTCCGTGATCGACTACGTGTGGGTCAAGCCGGGGTTCAGCCTCAAGGGGAAAAAGCTGCGCGTCGAGGAGTGGCCCGAGCCCGTCTTCGTGGCCAAGGAGCGCAGGGCACGCGACGCCGCGAGAGCCTACGAGCTGGCCGAGCAGATGCCGCTGCGGCTCCGCACCGTGCTGCGTCGCAGCCTCCAAGGGTTCGCGGAAGTGACGACGGAAGGAGGGGACCTGGTCCTGAGCGGCCGGCTCGTGGACTATGTCGCCAAGGGGACGATGGGGAAATCGTCTCCGCAGGCCACCTGGGACATCAAGATCACCGACGCGGCCAGCGGCGAGCTCCTCGCCGCGGTTCACCAACGGAAGTTCATTTCGTTCTCGACCGTCGAGGAGCGAATCGACATGTGGCTGGGGAAGTTCGGAGAGGCCCTGCGCGACGACCTGGCGATCGCGGCCTCCGGCGAGCCGGCCTCCTTCTGAGGCACTCCCCCGCGGCCAGGGCGTCCCTGGCGCGAGGATGAGTCAGCGGGCCGGGGCCGCCTGCTTCGCCTTGAAGGCCTCTTCGACCAGCGGCTTGAGCTCCCCCTTCTGGTGCATCTCGAGGACGATGTCGCTGCCGCCGATGAACTTGCCGCCGACGAACACCTGCGGGACGGTCGGCCAGTGGCTGACGCTGCTCAGGATCTGACGGATGCGGGGGTCGGGGAGGATGTCGACGGTCTTGAACGGCCGGCCGAGCTCCTTGAAGACGGCGATCGCCCGCGCCGAGAAGCCGCACATCGGCATGTCGGCCGTCCCCTTGGTGAACAGGCAGATGGTGTTGGAGTCGATTTCCTTCTGGATCATGTCGAGGATTTCCTGGGACATTGCGATTCTCCTGGTATCAGACGTGTGAAACCGGCAGCGGCCCGCTGGCCTTCTCGCGCTCCCACTCGGCCGGCGTGCAGGTCTTGAGCGACAAGGCGTGAATGGCCTGGCTCGCCATCTCGTCGCGGAACAGGGCGTAGATCATCTGATGCTGCTCGATCCGGCTCTTCCCCTCGAAGGCCTGCGCCACCACCAGCGCGCCGAAGTGGGCGTCTGCCCCCTCGACGCGCGCGGATGCTCCCGGAATCTCCTGCTCGATGCGCTTCTTCAGATCGTCCGGGCCCACCCGGCGCCTCCTCTCACTGGATTGCCGCGGCGAAGGTCACGTCCGAGCTGAGGCTACAGGAGGTGTCGAGCTCGCCGTCGACGTTGAAGTCGATCTCCGCCGAGTCGCAGGTCCCCGAGAGCGTGAGATTGTTGCGATTGAAGGTGCCGATGCACTGGAAGAATAGTGCGTCGGTCCGGTCCCAGACACGCACCATGGCGAGACACGAGTCGGCCTGCACGCTGCCAGTCAACTCCACGGCTCTGGTGTCGTTGTTGCTATCGCTCCGGTCGGCCTGGAGCCCGAAACTCGTGCTGCCTTGGCTGCCGAAGACGTCCATGCGGGAATAAGTGGCCGGGAAGTCAGTCGTGGCGACTGTGGCTCCGTTCACTCCTGCAGGCAGCGGTGAGATTACACTCGTGCAGTTCTGCAGCGTCCGGGCGCCGGCCCCCAGATTGACGACCCAGGAGCCGACGAGGTCGTCGCGCACGAGATTGCAGTCGAGTCCGTTGATGATCGTGGTGCCGTTGTCGTTGCACGAAATAGCCAGGGTCGCGAGCACGAGCAGGACCGCGTAGACCATGGGTTTCGTCAACACGCCTCGGGCCCTCCGGAAACCAGCCGGATTCTATCCCCGATCGGCCATCCCCTCCAAGCCCTCTGATCTAGGGACAGGCGAGCGCGTCGATCGCCTGAGGGACCGAGCCGAACGGACCGGCGGCGCAGGAGTTCCGTCCGCGGGTCAGATAGAAGTAGCCGTCGCCGGCCGTCGGGTTGTCGCGCGTGTCGTCGTAGGACGGGGAGGGGAGATCGGACGACAGACACGAGGTGGAAGGGCCCGGGCCCGAGACATGGAGCGCCGCGAGACCTCCCCCTGCGAGCTCATACACGAGACCGGGGCCGGTACCCGGAGGCTCGTCGCTCCAGGCCAGGTGCGTCGGCCTCGCGCCGGTCACCGTCAACCCGTCCACCTCGACAGGCGCCAGGTACGGGGCCGCCGCATCCCCCGGAGAGCAATCCTCGCCGTTCAGATGGCCGTCGAGGTCGCGGTCGGCGCCCAGACGAACCCCGGACCCGATCGTGCCGCACAGGAAGGTGACCGGGCCCGTCGCGTTCTGCCGAAGCGCCACGGTCGTGACCTGCGCCTCGCTGGCGACGTCGGTCGTCCACAACCCGCCGCTGCCGATGCCGCCGTTCAAGTAGTAGCTCCGCGGCCGCCCCTGTGCTGTCGCGTAAGCCACCAGGTCGCAGTGCCGGCCAGGATCGGCCAGGTTTCCGAGACCGACGAGGGCCGAGACGAGCTGCTCCTGCTGCGGCGTGCCGGTCGGTGGAAGACCGGCGGGGACGGTGAGATTCTTCCCGACCGAAGGCTTGATGCCGGTCGGGAAGTGCATCAGGAACAGGGTGAGGTCGCGCACCTGCGGCGCCGTCAGCGTGAAAACCTGGGCCGACAGGAACGTCCCCAGATCGGGGATCGAGCCGTCGTGGATGAAGCCGAAGCCGGTCTTCGAGTCCGGCGGAGTGGAGGTCCCGGGCGGGCCGAAACGCGGCCCGAACTTCTCGTAGAGGTTGCGGGTGTGGGGCACCTTCAGGTCGCTGTGCGGAACGCCGTCGGCGTTGCCGTTGAACAGCCCCGCAAACATCGTCACCGGGTCGCCGGGGTCGATCCCGCCGAGCTTGCCGCCCGCCGCGCCGAACGGCAGGGCGTGGCAGGACGAGCACGACTGCCCGGCATCGGTGCTCCCCGTCAGGAACAGCGCCTGTCCGGCGGTCGGGTTTCCCGTGAAGGGGTTTCCCGGGATGGTCACGGGTGCGTTCGGGATGGTGTCGTCGACGCTGCGATAGGGGTTCGGCGGGAGGGTGATCCCGAGCGCGAACTGCCGGAACAGCTCCATCTGGGCCGCCGTGAGACCGGCCGGCTCGCCGTTGATCGGACCGATGTCGTGCGCGCCCAGCAGCCCGACGAACGCCTTGTTGAAGACGTCGAGCGTCGCGCGGTCGCCTCGCCAGTGCAGGGGCTCCAGCATGCCGCGCAGCGTCTGCGTCGTCATCGGTCCCTTCTGCGGATCGAAGCCTTTGTGCGCCGAGAACGGCGGCTGCGCCGGGACGGTCACCGGCTGGTTGTTCTGCGGCACGATGAACCGGACGTTGTCCCCGGGCGTTCCGTACGGCACGAAGCCCCCGGGCGGGTTTCCGAGGTCCCATCCCAGCTCGTCCATGTTCCCCGAGATGTGGCAGGAGGCGCAGGAGTTGTCGCCGTGCCCCGACGTGTCGATGCCGTCGTACAGGAGGCGGCGCCCGTTCTTGATCGTGTCGGACGACGGATCGTGCAGACCGATCTCGCCGACCTTGGCAAGGGACGCGGTGTCCACGAGAGCGACCGAGTTGCTGAAGCGGTTCAGGACGTAGGCGCGACCCAGGTCCTCGCGCAGCGCGACGCCGGTCGGGCCCTCGCCGACCTCGACCACGTCGGGCACCGAGCGCGCGGCACCGAAGATGCACGCGCCGGAGGCGCAGCCGCCGTTCACCCGGAACAGCTTACGCGAACCGATCGCGGTGAGATAGCCGATCGTCCCGGCGCGGTTCCACACGAGCATGCCGGGCTGCGAGAGGCTCGCCCGGCGCTCCGGCAGGTTGGTCGCAGGATCGCTGCCGCGGTCGATGTGGGTGTTGAGGTCCACCACGGTGACGGCATTGCCGGCGGCCGGGTCGACGATCGTCAGGCGATCGTCCACCACGTGCCCGCCCACGCCGAGGGGGTGCTCGAAGCGGACGTTGTTCCTCGCCTCGGTGTTGGGGATGTAGATCTTTCCGTTGCCGGGGTTGACCGACACTTCGAACAGGGTCGTGCCCAGGTGATCGACGGTCGAGACGTTCAGGGAGGCGGTGTCGATGATGAACAGGTCATGGTCCGGGAGCCGGTACGGCAGGCACATGCTCCAGTCCTGGGAGGCGTCGTCGCGCCACGCCTGCGTGGCCGGGTCCCATTTGACGATGAGGCCGACGGACGGCACGCCGCCGGGCGGGTCGATCAGCGCCGGATTGCGCACGATGCCGGCCGGCAGCGGCGGGTAGGGCGGATGGGCGCTGCTGCAGTTGATCGGGTTCAGCCCGAGCTGCGTCAGCCGGTTCACGTCGAGCCCCGCCCCGCCGTTGAAGATGACGTTGGCGTTGATCACAGTCGTCTGGTTCCCCGAGTTCAGGACGACCGCGTAGACCCTGGTGCCGTCCTTCGAGGCCGCCAGGGCGCGTGTGTCGCTTCCGAACAGTGGAAGGGCGATCGGCGGACCGGCCAGATCCCCCAGGTCGAACACCTTGACGGCGTCCTCCTGCGACACGGCGACGAACGCCCGGCCGTTGGCGAAGACGACATCGGTCGGCTCGTCCCCCACCGTCAGCGTCCTGACCGTCGTGCCCAGAGAGAGGTCCACGATGCTGACCGTGTCCGACAGATGGTTGACCACCCAGGCCTCGGAGTCGCTCCTGGGCACCACGCTGACCGGCTCGAGACCGACCGGGATCGAGGCGCCGGGCAGGAGCCCCCCGTCCGGCGTCACGGTGAACACCTCCAGCAGAGCGTCCGGGGTGTTCACGACCAGGAGGCTTTTTCCCGAAGGGGTCAGGGCGATCGGATGGACCTGGGAGGACTCGAAGTTCACGTACTGGGCCTGCGCCGGTCCCAGGAGCCCCCCGGCCAAAAGACACGTACCGACGACGAACCGAGCTCGGTGCATGGCATCAGTCTCCGTGTATTACCATGAGCCGTCGAAATGTACGACGATTCCGTCTCTCCGGCAATCAACAGTCCGCGGGATGCCTGCATGAGCGAGGCCCCCCCGTCGGTCGAATGAGGTCGAGCCAGCGGGTCGGTCCGCCGCCCCTCCCGCCGATCCTCGTGACCCTCCTCCTGACTTTCGTGATCTCCTGCCCGCCGGCGCGCGGCCAGTCCTATCCCACCATCGCCACGATTCGCATCGACCGGGAGGACGTCTTCGACCTGGACAATCCGGACGAGCGCCACCTCCCATTCATCTGGGCCGACCGGCTGCACGTGGAGACGCGGGAGTATGTCATCAGGCGCGAGCTCCTGTTCCAGGAGGGGGACCCCGCCGATCCGGACGTCCTGTACGAGTCGGAACGCAACCTCAGACGTCTCGTCTTCCTGCACGACAACACGCGCATCGAGACGGTGGCGCGGGACGACGGGCGCGTGGACGTGATCGTGCACACGCGCGACATCTGGACCACGCGGCCGAACGTCTCCATCAGCCGCCAGGGG
>Ga0137397_10000067_pt1 | contig 62683 bp, 59 predicted proteins | sample czorhiz116metaG_FD_106658 | JGI IMG/M metagenome (GOLD analysis project Ga0137397, IMG submission 106658) | Vadose zone soil microbial communities from Angelo Coast Range Reserve, California, USA - czorhiz1.16 metaG | ecosystem: Environmental > Terrestrial > Soil > Vadose zone | place: USA... | reverse complement strand
GGGCGGCCTGGCTGCCGCAGCCGCTCGTGCAGGTGCTGTTGTCGTCCACGTACAGCGTGATCGCCCCGGCCGCCATCACCAGCCGCGCCACCACCCCCAGCGCGCACACCGCCAGCCCGCAGGCGACGAGCCTGACGGTGCGGGATCGGGTGTCAGTCCGCATGCGTGACGTTGCCTCTCCCACCCGTTCCCCGTGCGCGGCAGGGTGAGGACGTCACTGCGCGTTCGGTCGGGCGACCGAAACGCCTCCCTCCAGGCGTCCTGGCCACGGTCCCTCCGAAGATGAAGAGTCGGCTATCTGTGCGTAGAAGTTCTCGCCTTAAATACCGCCAAGTGACAGCTTGTCAAGCGATTTCGGTGCGACACTGGTAAGACGTGATTGTCCGCGTGCCCCGCGCAAAACGGGCATGATCGGCTCGCCATGTTCGCTCGCACGCGAAATGCATTGACAATCCTGACGGATCGCCGTAAATGATCTGTGGCCGCACAGGGTGTCCTGGGTTCCTTCCAGCGTAGAGACGGAGACGACGATGAAGAAAGTGCAGATTTCCATTTTCATGGCCGTGATTGCCTGGGCGGCGATGGCGCCGACACTTGCGGCGACTGCCAGGCCCGGTCCGGGTGTCACCGCGAGCGAACTCTCCCGCGATCTCTCGAGCGTTGCTCGGATGGCGGGAGCAAGCGAGGTTTCGAGGCGGCTCATCACCACGGATCTCGGAATGGGGGGGAATGCGCCTCTCACGGAGGGGCGCGCTGTCGCCATTCTCCAGATCGCCGGCTTCGCGGCGACGACATCCAGCCCCGATCGTCTCCTGACCCGCGATCAGGCCGATCTCCTGGTGCTGCAATTCCGTTCTGCTCTCGCTAGACCCGCGAGCAGGACAGGGTCGACCACAGAGAAGTCCGACCCGACTGACACTGTGGACTCATGCTTCGATCAGAAGACTCACGGTCTGTGCATGGACTGCTGCAAGGCTCTCGGTGGGGAGGCGAGTAGTTGCGCCAAGGCCTGCATGGTGATCAACAAGCCGAGCGCAAGCGAGCCGCTCCCCTGAAACGCCACCGGCGGCGCGCATTCACAGACCGCTTTCTCCGTGTCGGGGAAAATAACCCTGCTGCATAAAGTCACGGGACTCCCGCACACCGCGCTGTTGGCGAAATGGGCAACCCGAAAAACCTGCTTGACGTCAGAATTGTTTAGCCGTAGATTTCGGGGCGCTTTTGGCGAATTCTGCATTCATGGACGGTTAGGCGTGCCTGGAGTGATGCATAAGTATTGACATCGACTCAGTATCCATCTGAGGGGGGAGCCCACATGATGATGAGGAAGTCCTTGCTGGTCCTCACGGTCAGTGCCGTTGTGACCGTGGCCGCGTTCGCGGCGGCGAGCAGCGCCCAAAAATCCACCGTCACGGTGGGTGATTTTGCCGTGAAGGTGACAAAGGCGATCGGCCAGCCGGTGAGCACGCCGACCGCCGCCGTCGATTCCCTCAAGTCGCTCGGGGTGAAGATCGACGACGCGAACGCGAGATTGACTGAAGGGACGGCCGCCCGAATCCTCGCGGATCTGGGCCTGCGGGTCTCGACCGCGAACCCCGACAGTGCCGTCAGCTCGGGGAAGGCGGACCAGCTCGCGGCAGTTGTCGGTCTCGCCAGCAGCGCTTCCAGCATCAGTCCGGACACTGATTTCCCGACGCAGTGCCTGGACAACAAGAACCGCGGCAATTGCCAGGATTGCTGCAAGGCGGCTTTCGGCTGTGCCCCGAGTCCGGCCCTGTGTGATTTTGCTTCCGGCTGCGCCAAGTTCTGCAAACAGGTCATACCTCCGGGGCAGCAGAGTCCATCGGATCCTCAGCCCTAGTTCAGGCGTCATCGAACGAGACCGCGAGCGCCCCTCCCGGAGACGGGACGGGGCGCTCGACTTTTTTGGGCGGCGTCTGCATCGCCCCGTGCGAGAATATGGTTCCCATGATGCGCATCGGTCATGTCGTTCTCGACGAGCCCACCATCCTGGCCCCCATGGCCGGGATCACCGACCAGTATTTCCGCCTCATCCTGAAGCGGATCGGCGGAGTCGGCCTGGTGACCATGGAGTTCATCTCCTCGGAGGCGCTGACCCGGGGGAACGAGAAGACGCGCCACATGATGGAGTTTTCCGAGGAGGAGCGCCCTCTGGCCATTCAGATTTACGGCAGCGATCCCCAGCGTATGGCCGATGCCGCGGAATTCGTTCAGGCGCTCGGCGCGGACATCGTCGACATCAACATGGGCTGTCCCGCCAACAAGGTCCTCAAGGGGTGCGCCGGCGCTGCTCTGATGGGCGACCTCGGACTGGCACGGGACATCATCCGGACGGTGCGGCGACGCGTCACTCTACCGCTCACCGTCAAGTTCCGCGCGGGACTCGACGACGCCCGATCCAACTATCTCGAGCTCGGCCGGATTTGCGAATCGGAGGGTGTGGATGCCGTGGCCCTGCACGCGCGCACGGCGCGCCAGATGTTCAGCGGCAAGGCCGACTGGGGGCGTATCCGCAGGCTCAAGGAGGCGGTCCGGATCCCCGTGAGCGGCAACGGAGACGTGGAGGAGCCCGCCGACGCTCTCGCTCTTTGGGCAGCGACCGGCTGCGACGGCGTTATGATCGGTCGGGCGGCGATCAAAAATCCTTGGATCTTCCGACAAATCGCCGCGGCGCGGGCGGGAACCCTGCCCCGGCAGCCTTCGATCGAAGAGCGGCGCGAACTCATCCTGTACCACTTCTCGCTTCTGCGCGAGCGCGAAGAGGAGCGCTTCGCCCTGCACAAGATCCGCACCTTCACCGGCTGGTATACGCACGGCCTGCCCAACGGCCGGGTCCTGCGCCAGCGGATCAACAGCCTGGTCTCGGTCTCGGAGTTCATGGATGCGATCGAGGAGTTCTTCCAGGTCCTCGTCGCCGCCTGATCGCTACAGACTCTCCATCCTGCCGTACCACAATTTCAGGTGTGGAAACCCGGAGGAGATTTCGCTCCGGCCGGATCGGACCAGGCTGACGAGGAAGGCATACAGGGAGATGTCGGCCAGCCCGGGTCTGTTTCCGAACACGTGGGCGCGTTGCGAGAAAAGCTGCTCGAGATTCCGAAACTGCGTTTCGAGGTGCCGCTCGAGCTCGCGGCGCTCGGCGCCCTGCAGCGGGGCGCCCGAATCGGTCCGGTCCTCCAGGATCGAACGCAACAGGGGACCAAGGACCTCGTCGGCGTAGTCCTCGACGATCCAGGCAAGCGCCTGCTCGGCCGGATCGCCCGGAAGAATGGCCGTGTCGCCGTAGCGCGCTATGAGGTAGCGGAGGATGCGGGTGGAATCGGGGATGACGCGCTCTCCGTCGCACAGCACCGGAACGAGTCTCTGCCCGGAGACCTCTTCGACCCGGCTGCGATCACCGGGTTCGATGACCTCCGCTTCGTAGGGCAGCTTCATATGCCTGAGGGACAGCCTGACTTTCTCACAGAAGGGGCAGGCCTCGAAGTGGAGGAGCTTCAGCGACATGAGCCGTACCGGTCAGCCTCTGCTGAACGAGCGTCGCCACCAGCGCCGCTTTGGCTTCGCCTCGGCCTGTGCGTCCGCTGCGGCGCCGTCCGCCCCGACACGCGCGGCCGGGGGCGGCCCCGGGTCGATGTCCTGGGACGGTCGTGGGGAGTGGGGCGGCAATGCGGGCTCGGACCTCGGAGGTGCCGCTTCTTCCCGCCGGGACGAATCGGCGGAGCCGTTGCCACCCGGCGTCACGCCTCTCCGCTGTGTCCCGAATGCCGATCGGGCATCCCCCTGCGGTGATCCGGCCGGGCGCGTACCCGGGCCACCGCGTCCGCGATGTCGTCGGCGTCGGCGCCGTCTGTGATGCGGAGCGCCCTGGAGAGCGTCCGTCACAGGGAGCTCGGCCAAACGCGGCATCACCGGGCCGGCCGCGACTTCCGCGCGTGGCGGGGTCGGGAGGCTCCCCTCGTCATCGGGTCCCTCGGAATAGGCGGGAGCTTCGTCCTGCTCTCCGGAGCGCGCGTCGGATGCCCCGGGCGGGAGCGGCGCGCCGCCGCGCGCGGGCGGGGCCGTCATCATGGCTCCCTCGGGCCGCTGCGCCGCGTCCTGGGGAGGAGCGCTCATGGCGCCCGGCGTCTGGCGATGACGGCGACGCCGCCTGCGCCTTGACGGGCCCTCGGCCGCTTCGCGCGGAGGCTGGGGAGGGGCCGCGCTCTCCTGCGTCTCCGGGGGGCGCGGCAGGGGTTGCAGCGTGCCCGATACCAGCGCCTTGTCCACCGTGTCGGCGGTGACCATCGGCTGGACCTCCGGCTCCTCGCGGCGGACCTCCTCGATCTCGAACTGGCTGGCCTTCATGCGCGCTTCCGGCGCCACCTCGATCGACACCCTGTAGCGTCCCTCGAGTCGCGCGAGATCGTCCCGCTTCTGGTTGAGAAGGTGGAGGGCGACCTCCGGCGGCAGGAAGACCTTCACGCCCGAGATGTCACCCTTCACGACGCGCGCCTGAATCTTGCGGAAGGCGGCGCGCGCCGCGGCCTCGGGAGTTCGTACGGTGCCGTCCCCCTGGCAGGTCGGGCACTCCATGAACGATGAAGAGGCCTTGGTGGAACGGATGCGCTGGCGCGACACCTCCATCAGGCCGAGCTTGCTGATGCGCGTGACGTCGTAGCGCGCCTTGTCGCGCGACATGGCATCGGCGAACGCGCGCTCCGTCTGCCGGATGTGCTTGCTCGACTCCATGTCGATGAAATCGATGACGATGAGGCCGCCGATGTCGCGCAGGCGCAGCTGCCGGGCGATTTCTTCCGCCGCCTCCAGGTTGGTGCGCGTCGCGGTGTCCTCGCTGCTGGCCGACCGGATCGAGCGGGCGGAGTTCACGTCGATCGCGGTCAGCGCCTCGGTTTGATCGATGGAGATCGAGCCGCCCGACTTGAGCTGGACCGTGCGCTTGTAGATGCGCTCGATCTGGTCTTCGACGTTGTGCTTCGTGAAGATCGGCTTGTCGCCGGTATAGAGCTTCACCACGTCCGCCTTGTCGGGCATGTGGGCCTCGAAGAACTTCCGGGCGCGCACGTAGGCGGGTTCGTCGTCGATCAGGACCTCCTCGATGTCGGAGGTGAAGTAGTCCCGGATGGTGCGGATCACGAGATCGCGCTCCTGGAAGATCAGCGCGGGAGGCTTCACCTGCTCGGCGGCGGTCTCGATGGTCCTCCAGAGCTCCAGAAGCGATTCGAGGTCTGCCTGGAGCTCACGGGGGCTCGTCTCCATGCCCGCAGTGCGCACGATCACGCCAAATCCGGAGGGCACCGTCAGCTCATCGAGAATTTTCCGCAGCCGCTCGCGCTGCTCGGCGCTCTCGATCTTCCGGGAGATGCCGGCGGCGTCGGCCCCCGGCATCAGGACGAGATACCGTCCCGGCAGGGAATAGTAGGTGCTCATGGTCGGGGGCTTGTTGCCGAAGGCGTCGCGGATGACCTGGACCAGGACCTCCATCCCCTTGTCGAGATGGCGGCTGATCCTCGCTCCCCGGCCCTTACCGGCCGCCTGGCCGCCGTTGCGGCTCGGATAGAGCTTGAAGTTGACCTCGTCGAGCGGCAGGAACCCGGCGCGCTCTCCTCCGTAGTTGACGAAGGCGGCCTCCAGGGCGGGGTTGATCCCTTCCACGACGACCTTGAAAATGTTCCCTTTGAGATGTTCTTTGCTGAGGGTCTCGATCTCGAAGACGTCGAGGACGCCGTTCTCGACGATCGCGACGCGGTTTTCCTCTTCCGCGGTCACGTTGACGAACATCGATTTTGGCATTGAATCTCCTCGCGCTCCCGTCCCCGGGGCCAGCCTCCTTGGCCGGTCATGTCCCGCGGTCAGCGCCTCGCGGCGGGCTCGACCGTGCCTGCCATGGGGCCGGCCTGGGAGCTCCACCACGAGGAGGGCAGTATAGCACCCTGCCCCGCATGCAAAGAAGATGGGGCCTCCGATTTCCCGGCGCAAGCCCGGGGCGGCCTCGGCCTCCCGGGGGGGCTCGGGTCCTGTGCTAGACTCGCGCGCATGCCGCGGGGCATGCGACTGGTCATCGTCGGGGCGGGGCCGATCGGGCTTGAAACGGCCCTCCTCGGGGCGCACCTGGGATACGAAGTCGCTGTTCTGGAGGTGGGACGGGTCGGGGAGAATCTCCGATCCTGGGGTCACGTTCGAATGTTCTCCCCGTGGGAGATGAACTGCTCCTCCCTGGGGCTGCGGGTCTTGAGGGGCGAAGGGGTGCGGCCATGCCGGGACGCCGGGACCGCCCCGACCGGGCGCCAATACCTGGCGGACTATCTCCTTCCTCTGGCGAAGAGCCGCCCCCTGCGCGGCGCCGTGCGGGAGCGCACCCGGGTTCTGGCCATCAGCCGCGACGCGACTCTCAAAGAGGACCTGCCCGGCAACGACGCGCGCGCCGTCCGGCCGTTCCGCATTCTCGCCGAGCGAGGAGGACGACAGGAGGTCCACGCGGCGGACGTCGTGATCGATGCCTCCGGCACGTGGGGGCAGATGAGACCGCTGGGCGACGGCGGCATTCCCGTCCCGGGAGAGAGCCAGGCGGCGTCGTTCATCGATCGCGGAATCCCGAACTTAGCGAGCCCCCGGGTCGCCGCCCTTTTCGCCGGCCGGACGACTCTCCTTGTGGGAGCCGGTCACTCGGCGGCCACATCCGCGGTCGCCCTGTCGGCGCTCGCCGCGCGGCATCCGCGCACCCGGGTCATCTGGGTCTTCAGGAGCACGCGGCGTCCGCTGTATGCGGGTGTTCCCGGCGAGCTCCTGCCCGCGCGCGGAGCCCTTTGCGCCGAGGCAAGCCGGCTGGCCGCGGGGCGCAACCCGCGATTCGAGGCGTGCCCGGGAAGCGTGGTCGAATCGATCCTCGTGAAGGGCGGGCGGGACCGGGGGCGCCTCGAGGTGTCTCTGCGGGGAGGAGGACGTCGGCGGCGGAAGATCGTCGATCGGATCATCGCCAACGTCGGGTCTACACCGGACTCGTCGATCCACTCCGAGCTCCAGGTCCACCTGTGCTACGCCACCTGCGGGCCAATCAAGCTCGCGGCCGTACTTCTGGGGAAGGGGGACGACTGCCTGGCGCAGCCCGCGCCTTCCGCCGACCTGCTCTCCCATCCCGAGCCGGATTTCTACATCATCGGCAGCAAGAGCTACGGTCGGAATGCGACCTTCCTGCTGCGCGCCGGCCTGGAGCAGGTCGACGCCGTGTTCGCGGGCCTTGCCCGTGGAGCGCGCCCCCTGCAGGACGCCGTCCCGTCGCCCGGGAGGCGTCGGACGGGCAGCTCCGGCGTTTCGGCGACCGGGCCGCGGAATTCGGGCCACCTCCCGGAGACGCGAGCGTGAACGGGGCGCCCGTCCCGGACGGGGGCGTTCCCTCCCACCCGCACGCCCCGATGCTCGCCCTGGACACGCTCTGGCTCTATGTGGCCGGCACGATCTGCAACCTGCGCTGCACGCATTGCTTCATCTCCTGCGCCCCCGACAATCACAGCCACGGCATGATGACGGTCGAGGAGACTCGCCGGCACCTGGACGATGCCAGAGCGCTCGGCGTCCGCGAGTACTACCTCACGGGAGGGGAGCCGTTCATGAATCGCGAGCTCCTGCCCATCCTCGAGGCGACGCTGCGCCAGGGGCCGGCGAACGTGCTGACCAACGGGCTGTTTCTCGATGCGAGCACCTGCCGGGCTCTGCGAGCGATCGCCGACGCTTCGGAATACTCGCTCGACGTCAGGGTGAGCCTGGACGGGTGGGGCCCCGAGGATCACGACCGGATCCGCGGCTCCGGGACGTTCAGGAGGGCCGTCCAGGGGATCCAGACTCTGGCCGCGCACCGTTTCCTTCCGGTCGTGACGGTCACCGAGGCGGCCGTCGGCGTCGGAGGGGGTGAGGGCCGGGCGCGGATGCTGGAGCTGTTGCGTTCTCTGGGTCTGGCGCGGCCCCGTGTCAAGGTGCTGCCGCTCTGGCGGATCGGCGCCGAGGCCGCGAGAGCGCGAGGCTACGAGATGTGGGAGCGTCTGTCGCCGGACACTGTGACACGCGAGGGTCTGGAGGCCCTGCAATGCAGCACGGGGAGGGCGGTGACGACGCGTGGAGTCTACGTCTGCCCGATCCTGGTCGAGGAACCCGGCGCCCGCCTCGGTGCCGGCTTGCGCGAAGCGATCCGGCCCTTCCCGCTCACGCACGGCGCCTGCCACACCTGCTACCTCACGGGCGTCACCTGTCGCACATGACTCAGTCCGGCCTGACCTCGTTCCCGGACAGGGCGGCCTTTTTCGGGGGCGTCTACAACAACTCCCCGGCGCTCGAGGCGGCGATACAGGACGCGCGTCACCGCGGTGCCGAGGTCCTCTTCTGTCTCGGCGATCTGGGAGGATTCGGTCCGCATCCGGAGAGGGTCCCGGCCCTTCTCCGGGAGCACGGCGTGACGGTGATCCAGGGAAATTACGAGGAGTCCGTCGGCCATGACAGAGACGATTGTCAGTGCGGGTACACGGACCCGCGCGACAACCGGTTCGCCCAGATCGCCTACGACTATACCCGGGCGAACACGCCGCGCGCGTTCAAGGAATGGTACCGGGAGCTCCCGCCCACCCACCGGATCGAGATGGGCGGTCGCAGAGTGCTGCTGTGCCACGGGTCGCCCCGCCGCCAGAACGAATTTCTGTGGCAGTCGACGTCCCCCGTGCCGTTTCTCGAGAAGCTGCTTCGCGATCACGGGGCGGACGTCATTCTGTGCACGCACACCGGGCTGCATTGGAGCCGGACCCTGCCCGGGGGTGGGCAGGTGATCAACGTCGGCGCTCTGGGACGGCCGGCCAACGACGGGGCGACGCACGTCTGGTACACCCTCCTGACGGCGGCCCGCACCGGAGCGACCGGCCGGTCGGGTCCCCTGGGCGTCGAGTTCGTCCCGGTCGTGTACGACCACGAACGACTGGCGCGCGACATGCGTGGGGAAGGACTCCCCGAGGAATTCGTGGAGACAATCCTCACGGGGTGGTGGACCACCTGCCTGGAGGTCCTGCCCGCCCGCGAGCGCGAATCCGGGCGCTTCTAATATAGAATCCGCCCCGCCGAACATCAGGGCACCTGAACGGAGGAGATGGATGGCAGAGGCAGCGCGCGCCGGCGGTCACCTCGTCGGATTCGCGCAGACGGCGCGCACGGATCGCTTCTGGGTCGGACCGCTCCTGACGATCCTCGGCCTGGGCGGCTTCGCGGTGTATGCGACGTGGGCCGCGTTCCAGGGGTCGTATTACTCGTACGCTTCGTATATCTCGCCGTTCTATTCACCCCCGCTGTTCATCGATCCGGCCGCCCCCGGCTCCGCCCCTCTCATGCATGCCTGGTTCGGCGCGTGGCCGGGGTGGTGGCCGTCGTTCCTTCCCGCCTCCCCCGCCTTCCTGATCCTCATCTTCCCGGGGGCGTTCCGGGCCACCTGCTACTATTATCGCAAGGCGTACTACCGCTCGTTCTTCGGAACGCCCCCGGGCTGCGCCGTCGGTCCGGTCCGGCGTGGTCGCTACCGGGGGGAGACCGGGCTCCTGGTGGTCCAGAACCTGCACCGCTACGCGCTTTATTTCGCCATCGCGTTCATCTTCATCCTGTACGTCGACGCCTACCAGGCCTTCTTCCGCGACGGGCGGATCGGAGTCGGGGTGGGAAGCGTGGTCCTGCTCGTGAACCCGACGCTCCTGGCGGCCTATACGTTTGGATGCCATTCCTGGCGCCACCTCGTGGGGGGGAGGCTCGACTGCTTCTCCTGCGAACGCGGCGGCCCCGTGCGCCACGGGATCTGGCGGGGCGCGTCGGCGCTCAACGCCCATCACATGCAGTGGGCATGGGTGAGTCTCTTCTGGGTCGCGTTCTCCGACCTGTACGTCCGCCTGCTCTCGATGGGCCTCATTCACGACATCAGCACCTGGGGCTAGCCGATGCTCGACGTGGCCGAGATACAGACCTTCGAGCACGACGTTCTGGTCATCGGCGCCGGCGGGGCGGGTCTGCGCGCCGCGATCGAATGCTCCGCGCGCGGCCTCAGCACCGGCCTGATGTGCAAGTCGCTCCTGGGCAAGGCCCACACCGTCATGGCCGAGGGGGGCGTGGCGGCGGCCCTCGGCAACGTCGACGGACGCGACAACTGGAAGGTGCACTTCCGAGACACCATGCGGGGCGGCAAGTTCCTCAACCAATGGCGCATGGCGGAGCTGCACGCCCGGGAAGCTCCCGACCGGGTGCGCGAGCTGGAGGAATGGGGAGCCGTGTTCGATCGCACCCGGGACGGCCTGATCAGCCAGCGGAATTTCGGCGGGCACCGCTATCCGCGCCTGGCGCACGTCGGTGACCGGACCGGCCTCGAAATCATCCGCACGCTCCAGGACCACGCGGTCCACAAGGGGTTCGGCGTCTACATGGAGTGCGCGGCCCTGCGGCTCCTGCTGGACGGAGGGCGTATCGCCGGTGTCCTGGGCTACTGGCGCGAATCCGGACGCTTCGTCCTGTTCAGGACCCGGGCGATCGTCCTGGCGACCGGCGGGGGAGGGCGGGCCTGGCGGATCACGTCCAACTCCTGGGAGTACTCCGGTGACGGCTATGCCATGGCCTACGAGGCGGGCGCCGATTTGATGGACATGGAGTTCACGCAGTTCCATCCCACCGGCATGGTGTGGCCGCCCTCGGTGCGCGGCATTCTCGTGACCGAGGGCGTGCGCGGGGACGGCGGCGTCCTTCTGAACAGCGCCAGGAAGCGCTTCATGTTCGATTACATCCCGGAGAAATTCGCCTCCGAGACCGCCGCCAGCGAAGAGGAGGCGAACCGCTGGCTCAAGGGAGACAAGACCGCGCGCCGGCCGCCCGAGCTCCTGACGCGCGACGTCGTGGCGCGTGCCATCACGAGGGAGGTCAATGAAGGCCGCGGCTCGCCGCACGGTGGTGTGTTCCTGGACATCGCCTCGCGCGTGCGGGGGGAGACGATCAAGAAGAAGCTCCCCTCCATGTACCATCAGTTCAAGGAGCTCGCCGAGGTGGACATCACGCGCGAGCCGATGGAAGTCGGGCCGACGCTGCACTACTTCATGGGGGGCATCCGTGTCGATTCCGACACCCAGATGTCCACCGTGCCGGGTCTGTTCGCCGCCGGAGAGGCCGCGGCGGGGATGCACGGCGCCAACCGGCTGGGGGGCAACTCGCTCTCCGACCTCCTCGTGTTCGGAAGGCTGTCGGGCATCGGCGCGGCGCAGTATGTCAAGGGTCTCGGGGCCGTGCCGCGGGTCCACGAAGACGAGGTGCGGGCAGCGGTGCGCGGGGCCACGGACATTCTGAATCGCGAGAGCGGCACGAATCCGTACGTCGTGCACGAGCAACTCCAGGAGATCATGGGTCGATACGTCGGGATCGTCCGCGCGGAAAGCGAGCTCCGGACCGCGCTCGAGGAGCTCGAAAAGCTGAAGGCCGAGGCCGCGAAAGTGAAGGCTGCCGGCGCGGCCCAGTACAACGCCGGATGGCACGAGGCGCTCGACCTGAAGTCGCTCCTGATCACCGCGGAGGCGGTCACTCGCGCCGCGCTCGTGAGGCAGGAGAGCAGGGGGGCGCATACCCGCGTCGATTATCCCGGCGAGCGCGACGAGTGGCAGAAGGCGAATGTCGTCGTGCTGAGGGGCGGCGACGGACGCATGGAGACGCGGGTCGTGGACCGGCAGGAGCCGCCGAAGGAGCTGGCCGCGATCGCCTTCGCCAAGATCGAGGACCTGGAGGCCGGACGTGCCTGAGCGCACCTTTCGAGTCTGGCGCGGCACGGCGGCGGGCGGTGCGTTCGTCGAGTATGGCGTGGACGTCGATCCCGGCATGGTCGTCCTGGACGTCCTGCACCGGATCCAGGCGAGACTCGCCAACGACCTGGCAGTGCGGTGGAACTGCAAGGCGGGGAAGTGCGGGTCCTGCAGCATGGAGATCAACGGGAAGCCGAAGCTCGCCTGCATGACGCGCATGAACCAGTACTCCGCCACCGAGATCATCACCGTGCAGCCGATGAAGACCTTCCCGGTCGTCAAGGATCTGGTGACGGACGTCTCCTGGAATTACGAGCAGAACAAGCGGATCCCGCCGTTCCGGCCGCGGCCGGGAGCCACCTCGGGGCCGTACCGCATGATGCAGGAGGACGTGGACCGGGTGCAGGAGTTCCGCAAGTGCATCGAGTGCTACCTGTGCCAGGACGTCTGCCATGTCCTGCGCGACCAGTCGTGCAAGGACGCCTTCGTCGGGCCGCGCTTCATGATTCGACTGGCGTCTCTCGAGATGCACCCGCTCGACACGGACGACAGGATCCCCGCGATCCGACGGGAGTTCGGGTCGGGCCTCTGCAACATCACGCGCTGCTGCACCGAGGTCTGCCCCGAGCACATCCAGATCACCGACAATGGCATCATCCCGCTCAAGGAACGGGTGGCGGACCGCTATTTCGATCCGCTCCTTGGGCTGGTCCGAAAGCTCCTCAGGAGGTAGAGACATGCCGCGAGCCAAGCAGTTGACCGTCCAACTCGCCAACAAGCCCGGGACCCTCTCCCAGGTCGCCCAGTCCCTCGGCAAGGCCCGGGTGAACATGCGCGCCCTGGCGGTTTTCGAGGGACGCGCCAAGATCATCGCCGACGATCCGGCGAAGGGCAGGGAGGCGCTGCAGAAAGAGGGGTTGTACGCTTCGATCGAAGACTGCCTGACCGTGGACATGGCGGACCAGCCCGGCTCGCTCGGAGACATCTGCTCCCGCCTCTCGGGAGCCGGAATCAACATCGACTACGCCTACACCGGCATCACCCAGACGCCCGGCAAGGCGATCGTCGTCATGGTCGTGAGCGATCTGGACAAGGCGGCGAAGATCGTCGGCTGACGGGAAGCCGTCGCGACCCTGCGGCCCTTCGCGGTGAGGCGCCGCCGGATGGTCGCTCAGTCTTCCTGGTATCTCTGCTTCAGCGCCTGGATGACGGCGGGATCGGCGAGGGTCGTCGTGTCGCCGAGGGCGCGGCCCTCGGCGATGTCCTTGAGAAGCCGGCGCATGATCTTCCCCGAACGTGTCTTGGGAAGCTCGGCGGCAAACACGATGTCGTCGGGGCGCGCCAGGGCGCCGATCTTGTGCACGACGTGGGCCTTCAGCTCGGCCACCAGACCGGCCTCGGCGGCGATTCCTTCCTTCAGAGTGACGAACGCGGCCAGCGCCTGGCCCTTGAGGTCGTGGGTCTTGCCCACGACGGCCGCCTCCGCCACCGCGGGATGGTCGACCAGGGCGCTCTCCACCTCCATGGTGCCGATGCGATGACCCGCGACGTTCAGGACATCATCCACGCGTCCGAGGAGCCAGAAGTAGCCCTGACGGTCCCGCTTCGCGCCGTCTCCCGGGAAGTAGGTCTTCGTATTCCACTTGGACCAGTATTGACTCACATAGCGGTCCGGATCCCCGAAAATCGTCTGCAGCATCGCCGGCCAGGGGCGGGTGATCGCCAGATAACCCCCTCCATTCCTCACGACCCGGCCGCGATCATCCAGGACCTCGGCCGAGACGCCGGGGAAGGGGTGGGTCGCGGAGCCGGGCTTGGTCACGGTGATCCCGGGAAGCGGCGTGATCATGATCATGCCGGTCTCCGTCTGCCACCAGGTGTCGACGATCGGGCAGCGCCCGCCGCCGATGGATCTGTGGTACCAGATCCAGGCCTCCGGGTTGATCGGCTCGCCCACGGTGCCGAGAAGCCGCAGCGAGGCAAGATTGAACTTCTCCGGCCACTCGACGCCCCAGCGCATGAAGGCGCGGATCGCCGTCGGCGCCGTGTAGAGGATGGTGACGCCGTATTTCTCGCAGATTTGCCAGAACCGTCCGCGATCAGGCCAGTCCGGGGCGCCCTCGTACATCAGGACCGTCGCGCCGTTGGACAGAGGGCCGTAGACCACGTAAGAGTGCCCGGTGACCCAGCCGATATCCGCCGTGCACCAGTAGACGTCCTCCGGCTTCAGGTCGAAGACCATGCGCGTCGTGGTGTGCACGCCGACCATGTATCCGCCGGTGGCGTGCACGATCCCCTTCGGCTTGCCTGTGGTCCCCGAGGTATAGAGAATGTACAGCATGTCCTCGGAGTCCATCGGCTCCGGAGGACAGACGGCGGAGCGACCGCGCATCAGGTCGTGCCACCACTGATCCCGCCCCTCCTTCATCAGCACCGGGAAGCCGCCGCGTCGTACGACCACCACGTGTCGGATGCTGGGCGTGCCGAGGAGCGCCTGATCCGCGAATGTCTTGAGCGGTACCTCGGTGCCGCGGCGGAAGCCGCCGTCGGCCGTCACCAGGACCGTGGCCTTCGCGTCGTTGATGCGTTCCTTGAGGGACTCGGCCGAGAATCCGCCGAACACGACGCTGTGAACCGCTCCGATCCGCGCGCAGGCCAGCATCGCGATCGCCAGCTCCGGCACGAGCGGCATGTAGAGCGTGACCCTGTCCCCCTTCTTCACGCCGAGGTCCTTGAGGACGTTCGCGAAACGGCAGGTCTCGCGGAAGAGTTGCGCATACGTCAGGGTGCGCTCCTCGCCCGGCTCGCCTTCCCAGAGGATCGCGGCCTTGTTCCCTACAGCCGTGCCGATGTGGCGATCGAGGCAATTGACGCTGGCGTTCAGCTTCCCCCCGACGAACCAGCGGGCGCGCGGGGGATTCCAGGCCAGGACCTTCTTCCAGGGTTTGAGCCAGACGATGTCCCTGGCGCAGGCGGCCCAGAATGCCTCGGGATCGCGGTCCGCCTTGCTGTAGAGGGACTTGTCCCGGACGACAGCACTCCGCCTGAATGCGGCGGCGGGACGGAACACCCTCTCCTCGCGGAGCAGGACGTCGATGCTGGACTCGGCCCTGGAATCCGGGGTCTTGCGCGGCACCGTGCACCTCGCCGTGGGAGTGTCGAAGCAGGGGCGAGACTATAGCCAATGCGGATCCGGAGTGTCAAACCCGCGCGGCGCTCGCCGAAGCCGGGTCGCCGCGCATTTGGTAGGATCACGCGCCGGAAGAGGACGATCATTCCGTCGCGGGAGGTCACGTGACCGTGCTGAACTACCTGATCTCGCGGGCGCTGCCGTTCGTGCCGCGCCCCGTCGTGAGGACCTTCTCCCTGCGCTACATCGCCGGCGATTCCCTCGAGGAGGCGGTGCGCGTGCTGCGCGTGCTGAACGGCGCGGGCTGCATGGCGACGCTGGACGTCCTCGGCGAGGAGGTGGACCGGCGCGATCTCGCGGATGCGGCGGTGAGAGAGTACCAGCGCGCCCTGAGCGTCATCCATCATGAAAGGCTCGACTCGAACGTCTCGATCAAGCTGACCCAGCTGGGCCTCAAGATTGATTTCGAGTTCTGCCTCGCGAATGTCCGTGCGCTCGTCCGGGCGGCAAGCGATCAGGGGAACTTCGTGCGGATCGACATGGAGGACTCGAGCTGCACGACACCGACGCTCGATCTGTATCGGAGGTTGAGGGGGGAGGGGCTCGACAACGTGGGGGTGGTCCTGCAGGCGTGCCTGCGACGAACTCTCGAGGACGCCCGGAGTCTGCCGGGGGGCTCCAATGTCCGGCTCTGCAAGGGGATCTACGTCGAGCCCAGGACGATCGCCTATCGAAACCGGGGGGTCGTCAACAAGAATTACGCGCGCGTTCTCGAGGACATGATCGAGCGCGGGCATTATGTGGGAATCGCCACGCATGACGAGGATCTGGTCTGGGAGGCCATCCGTCTCATCGACGAGAAGCGTCTGGCGCGCGACCGCTACGAATTCCAGATGCTCCTGGGGGTGGACGAAGAGCTGCGCGGTCTCATCCGAAAAGCCGGCCACCGCATGCGCGTGTACGTTCCCTACGGTCCGCACTGGTATGCCTACTCGGTGCGGCGCCTGAAGGAGAACCCGAGCATCGCGGGTTACGTCGTCGCCAACCTGCTCGGACGGCGCGCCGGGGCCCCCTGAGACCCCGGGTGCCGCCACGCGGGACGCGGGCGACCCCGATCCCGCCCGGACCTCACGCGATCCGGCGATCGCGGTCGTCGGTGGTGTTCTTCCCGAGCTCGGGTGGGTGGGTGGTCCCTTCGCGTCCCGGACGCAGCGGGGCCGCCTGCGCGAAGGTGATGGTGACTTCGGTCCCCTGGTGCGGCGCGCTCTTGATCGTGATGTCGGCCCCGATGATGTCGAGCATCTGCCGGGCGGCCCAGAGTCCGAGCCCCACGCCCTTCTTCTCCGGCTTGGTCGTGAAGAACGGCTCGAACACCTGCTTCATGTGCTCCGGGCGTATGCCGATCCCCGAATCCCGCACACGCGCGATCACACGCTCCCCCTGGTGCGCCGTCTCGACGACGATCGTGCCCCCCCCGAAGGGCATCGCCTCCACCGCGTTGACGATGATGTTGAACAGAGCCTGGTGCACGCGCATCGCCGACCCCATCACCGGCGGCACCACGGCATAGCGTTCCTCGAAGACGATCTTCTTCTCGGAGGCGCGTCGCCGGCAGAGCAGGATCGATTCATGCAGCAGGATATTGGCGCTGAACGGGGCCCGCCCCGGCTTGGTGAGAGCATAACCGGCCAGGTGGCGCAGGGTTTCGTGGAGGGTCTCGCCCCTGCTCCCGAGCCCCGCCACCCGCTCCCGCAGCGCGTCCGGGAGACCGCTGTCGACGGCGAGCGTCTTGAGTCCGTCCAGGAGACCCTGGAGCGGCTCCCTCATCTGGTGCGCGACGATCTCGAGGTAGGCGCTCAGGGATCGGTAGGTTTCGTTCGCCATGATATGGTCCTGGCTGAACCGGAGCTCCTCCTGCACATCCAGGAGGAGCCGAACATGCTCTTTGTCGCGGCGGCGATAGGCGACGAGGACGCCGAGCGCGTAGGCGGCGATCAGCACGGTGGCGCAGGCCAGCTGTTTCAGCGCCGGCGATTCGGACGAGGGGAGGATCCGGACGGCCAGGGCCAGGACTGCGCCGGCCAAAGCACCGCCGAGCGCCGCGCCGGAGATCCAGGGGGACCGGTTTCTGGGCATGCTCGGTTCAGTCCGTGCCCGACCCGGTCGGCTTGAGCGCCGCCCTGGCGGCGTTGATGGCGGCCATGCGCGCGCCGTTCTTGTTGGGTCCGGGGAGCGCCTCGTACTTCAGATCGACCACCGGCCGGCCGCCCGCGATGTGCTCCTCGAGGATGCGCAGCGCCTTGTCCGGCGTCACGCCGCCGTACCAGACATTCTCGGGGTACACGACGACCATCGGGCCGTTGCCGCACTGGTTGAAGCAGCCCGCCTTGTTGACTCTGATCTTCCCCTTCAGGCCGCGCGCGGCGACCCCCTCCTTGAGCAGGCGGTGCACCTCCGCGGATCCATCGAACGGACAATACTCCCCGTGGGTGCAGACAAACACGTGACACTCGTATGGAGGCATGCGCGCTTTCTCCCGCCAGGCCGCAAAGTACCACATCGGGCGCGGGGGAAACAATCCGCCCGGCCCGCAGGGTAAGGCGGTAAACTGCGCCGGGACGGAGAGCGGGCCCTCCGCTGCACGTCCGGGAGGTGGACGGTGGACGTGCGGACGCGGGCGCTCGAGACCCTGAGGACGCGGGGGACAGTCCCCGTCTTCCCTCTGCCGGATCTCGTCTTCTTCCCGCACGCCTCCCTGCCGCTGCACATCTTCGAGCCGCGCTACAGGCAGATGACCGAGGACGCCCTCGGGGGGGACCGGCTGATCGCCATGGCGCTCCTGAAGCCGGGCTGGGAGCGGGGATTTGACGGAAGCCCCGAAATCTTCCCGATGGCGTGCGCGGGTATCATCGAGGAGGAGGCGCGACTGCCGGACGGAAGGTTCAACATCCGCCTGCGCGGAGTGGCTCGGGTCGAGGTCCTGTCCTTCGAGAGGGACAGCCCCTACCGCGTCGCGCGAGTGCGTGTCCTCGACGACCGGAACGAGGTGGACGGTCCCGGTGTCGTGGAAGACAAGAAACGTCTGTTCGCCTCGTGCGCCGGACTCCTCCAGGAGATCTCCGGGCGCGTTTCCCAGCCCCTGGCCTTCGACAGCGATATCCCCTTCGCGGCGGTGGTCAACACGCTCTGCCAGAGTCTGGCCATGGAACTGCCGCTCAAGATGGCGCTGCTCGGCCTCGACGATGTGCGGGAGCGCTGCCGGCTGCTGATCCGGGTGCTGGAGGAGCGCTGGCGCGATATCGCGCTGAGTCAGGCCGCCCGCCGGGATCCGGACGGCGAAGACGTTCACTGACGGCATGCGTCCGGGCGGCAGTCGCCCGGTCGTCGCCTGCGTCCGTCTGGGGAGACTCAGATCTCCGTCACGCCCCGAAGGGCGGCGATGGTCAAGACGACCTCTCCGATCTTGTTGTTCGGCGTGGAGGCGCCCGCGGTGAGACCGAGCACGACCGGCCCGTTCGGGAGCCAGTCGCGGGTGGTGACCTCGGACGGGCTGCCGAAGGGCTTGTGACGGATCATCCCGGTCCCGAGGATGCAGGACGCGTCCTGGATGTGGTAGGTCGGGACGGTCCTGGACGCGAGAGCGGCGAGGTGGGTGGTATTGCTGCTGTTGTACCCGCCGATCACCACCATGAGGTCGGGGTTTCCGGCGATCAGCTCGAGGACGGAATCCTGGCGGTCCTGCGTGGCGCTGCAGATCGTGTCGAAGGCGCGGAAGCGCTCCGGAATCTCCCCCGCGCCGTGGCGGTCCGCGAGCGCCGCCCGGATCATCTCCTGGATTTCGAGGGATTCCGAGGAGAGCATGGTCGTCTGGTTCGCGAGGCCGATGCGACCCAGATGAACGTCGGGGTCGAACCCGGGGGAACAGGCGGCGGAGAAACGGGCGAGAAACGCGGATCGATCCCCCCCGTTCCGGATGTAGTCGCAGACGAGCGACGCCTCGGCGCGGTCGCGGACCACCAGGTGACGCCCCCCCGGGTACTGGGTCGTGCGGGAGGCTGTGGCCCGGGTCTCCTCGTGCGCGTACTTGCCGTGGATCACGGCCGTGAATCCCGTGGCCGAAAAGCGGTCGACGTTCTTCCAGACGTTCAGCACCGATCCGCAGGTCGTGTCGACCAGGACACAGCCGGTCGCCTTGAGACGGGCCATCTCCTCGACGGTCACGCCGAACGCGGGCAGGATGACGACGTCCTCGGAACGGACGGCTTCGAACCCGGGGCCGCCCCCTTCCGGGTCCCGCAGGAACCGGATCCCCATCTCCTTCAGGCGGGCGTTGACGTGCGGGTTGTGGATGATCTCTCCGACCAGGTAGATTGCTCGATCGGGAAACCGCCTGCGGGTCTCGTAGGCGTATTCGACGGCGCGATCGACCCCGTAACAGAAGCCGAACTCGCGGGCCAGGAGGAAGGTCACGGCGCCGGTCTGCAGGCGGTAACCCGAGGCCTTGAGCTTCTCCACGATGCCGCTGTGGTAGTCGGCCCGCAACTCGGGGCGAATCGCCTCCTTGAGGCCGAATCCACGCTGGTAATATTCCATCTCGTCCATCCGTCGCATCCTCGATTCTACACGATACACGGGTCCGTCAATTTTCGGCGATTCTCTCCGGGCAGGAGGCGACGTTCATATCGCTGCCGCGCAGGAAATTCACCAGGGTGATATGGAAGGCGCGCGCCGTTTCGATGGCCAGCGTGGTCGGCCCGGAAATGGCGCAGACGATCGGAATGCCCGCGACCGCCGCCTTCTGGAGGATCTCGAAGGACGTCCGTCCCGAGACCATGAGGATGGCGTCGTCCGCGCGCGATCCGTCGAGCGCGGTGCGCCCGACAACCTTGTCCACCGCGTTGTGCCGCCCGACGTCCTCGCGGCACACCCGCAGTCGGCCGTCCGGGGCGAACAGACCCGACGCGTGCAAGGCGCCGGTGCGCCCGAAGCTCTCCTGGGCGGCGAGAAGGCGATCCGGGAGCGATTCCAGGACCTCGCGCCGCACACGCAGATCGGTGGCCAGGGGCGTGGCCCGGGTGGCCAGCGCTTCGATGGACGCCTTGCCGCACAGGCCGCAGGCGGCGCTCGCCACGAGATTGCGCCGGAGCCTATGGGCGTCGAAGACGACCCCCGGGGCCAGGGAGATCTCGACGATGTTCAGCTCCATGTCCCCCTCGGCGCGGCACTGCCGCATCGTCCCGATGGCGTCGATCGAACGCACCACCCCTTCCGTCAGGCAGAAGCCGGCCGCCAGCTCCAGGTCGTGACCGGGGGTCCGCATGATCACAGCCAGGCTCTCGCCGTCGATGCGGATCTCCAGGGGCTCCTCGACCACGACCCAGTCGGAGGCTTCGCGTGTTAGTCCCCCCCGGATCTTCCAGAGCGTGCTGCGTTCGACCGCGCCGCGTGACATGCCCACATTCTAGGTGCCGGGCGGGGGATTGGGAAGGGCGGGCCCCGCAGGGCATGCCGGTCCGGGGCGGCGCTGCGGCCGCGCCGCGCCCCCTCGCGCAGGCCGCACTTTGATCTTGACAGGGACAAGGGCTTCTGCAAAGGTATGCCGTCTTTTCCAAGTCTCTCAGTTCCGGAGGGCGGCACGGCGTAGGCGGCGCGGGCCGCGCTGTGCGTGGGGGGAGCGATGCGAAGTCCGTTCATGTGGAGAGGGGGGCTCGTCGCGTGCGCGGCGGCCGCGATCCTGGCGGCACCTGCCTGGGCGCAGAATCGCGAGAAGTCCTGGGAGGTGACCCCCGAGCTGGGATGGATCTTCTATGGGAACCCGCATCTGGGCGATGGCACGACGGACCAGACCCTCACCTCGGGGGCGACCATCACGAGGACAGTGGACGTCGTGACCTCGGACATCCAGGACAGCCTCTCCTACGGGTTTCGCTTCGGCTACAACTGGACCAAGAAGCAGATGGTCGAGTTCGGCTTCGGCGGAACCGCGACCACCGGAACGTTCTTCGTGCACAAGAGGGTCTACGACGTCACCGCCGGACCGCCCGGCACACTGACGACCGATCAGCGCAAGCAGGAGGACGTCAGCATCGATCTCATCGTCGCTCACGTCAACTACGTCCACAACTTCTTCCTGCAGCACCGCGGCAAGGTCGTGGCCTTCGCCACCGGCGGCGTCGGTCTGATCAACTCGAGCATCTTCGGCCAGACGGCCGATCCCGATCTCCAGCAGCCGCTCGATCAGCTGGTCGGGGACGAAAACACCTTCATGTACAACTACGGCGGCGGCATGCGTTTCTTCGGGGGTGAGAAGGCGGCATTCCGCATCGACGCGCGCCAGGTGCGCTACAGCTCGGGTTCCCGCGGCAACCAGGACCACATCGAGATCGGCCTCGCGCTGACGATCATCCTCGGCGGAGCCTAGACCCGCGCCTCAGTCCGCCGCCGTCTCAGGCAGGGCGGCGTCGATCTCCTCGATCAGCACGATGTTGTCCGAGATACAGACGACGGCCACGACCGCCGTGATCAGGTTCATCGCCAGGGCGATCAGGGCCAGGAGGGCGTGCATCCAGCGCGGGAGGGCGTGTGTGTGGGCGCCCCCCCCCACGATGAAGGCGGCCATGGTGACCAGGGGCGTGAACGTCAGCCAGGGAAACAGGCGCGCCTTCAAGCGCCGGGTGCGCTCCACCAGCGACGCGGCGAGCCCGTAGCGCTGCACGACCTTCTTGATGCGGCTGCCGGTCCCGACGAAGTAGAAGAGGGTCATGGTCTGGGTGAACAGGACGACGACGATTCCGAACAGCGCGAAGCGGATGTGAGCGGAGGCCGCCAGGCGCCCCATGGAGGTGCGGTATCCCTCGTACGTCACGAATCCGATCAGAATCACGCTCCCCAGGAACAGGAATCCGAGGATGCGCGCGATCGGCACGTTGTGCAGCATGGATCACGCCACCCAGCGCGGCAGCCGGTGCTTCAGCAGCGCATCGATCCCGAGGGCGCGCCCCGCGGCGGTCGCGTAGATCGTGACGAGCAGCAGGGTGAACACCGCCGGCTGCTCGGTGCTCAGGATCGGCGCGCCGCTCGCGAACAGAAAATTGAGGCACAGAAAGAGGCCGCCCAGGGCCGCCAGCCGGCAGGCGCAGCCGAGCAGGAGCAGGCTCCCGACGACGATCTCCCCCAGCGTGACGAAGTGCGCGAACAGGGAGGCGTGGGGGATCGCCACCTTCTGCAGAAAGGGGACGTAGAAGTGGTAGGCAGGCCCCTCGGCCCACTTGCTCAGGGTTTCGTGAAGGCCCGCTCCGCCGAACCCGCCCGTGAACTTCGCCAGGCCGTACTTCAGGAAGAAGTACCCTGTGTACAGCCTGACAGGGAGAGCGGCCAGGGGCGAGCTGTAGTCCTCGATCCGTCCCTTCAGGAATCCCATCGTCCTCCCTCAGGCCGTCGCGGCCGCCGTAAGAGACAGCCATCCTACAATGAAGCCTGCTGCATGGATGCACCGGAGGTTGCAGGGAGAAGTGGACCGCCCGGAGGGGGCGTGGGACAATTCAACTATTGGAGACGGGCAGACGGGTGCCCGCCTCCGATTCCCCCGCCGTGCGGGCCGAAGGCTCGCACGGCTTCCTTGTTCATGGAGACACGCGCCTCCCTTCCCGGCGGGGGGCGGGAGAAGCGGCCGCGCCCGGGGCCGCGAAGACCCGCGGATGGAGCCGCCGGGCGACCTCTTCGATGCCGGACACGACCTCGGGACCCGGCTGCTCGATCGACTCACTCACCACGAACAACCTTCCGGATCTCACCGCCGGCACCCTTGACCAGGCCGGCTCCGCGCGCAGTCGATCGAGGACGGCCCGATTCTGCTGCGTGGTCAGGATGGCTTCGGGGGCGCGCATGATCGCCGATTCGACGTCGAACGTGGGGTAGGCAGCCGCGGCGTCGGACGTGATCGACGTACCGCCGGCGCGCGCCAGCGCGTCGGTCAGGAAGGACGAACGCCCGGGGACGACCAGCGGATCGCCCCAGACCACGAACAGCACCCTGACGGGCCGGTCCAAGGCGATGCCGGACGCGACGGTCGAAAGCCGCGACCTGAGATCGGCTACGAGGACCCGTCCACGCTCCGGTTCATCGATGAGGCGCCCGAGATCGAGGAGGGAGCGGAGCACGCTCTCGACATCGGGTGTGTGAATCGTGTAGAGCGGCAGGCCTATCGAGGCCGCCTCCCGGGCCAAGGAGGGGTCGTTCCCGCTCGTGGTGGCGACCAGGACATCGGGACCGAGACCGCGGATCGTCTCGAGGCTTGGATTCAGCATGCCTCCGATGCGAGCGACCGGCGCGTCACCGGCCGGCAGGACGCAAAAGTCGGTCACGCCCACGAGACGATCCCGCGCGCCCAGCGCCAGTAGCGAGCTGGTCACGCTCGGCGCCAGAGACACGATGCGCCGTGGGCGCGGGGGCAGCCGGACCGTGCGCCCCAGCCCGTCCGTGAGGATGCGTGTCTCCGCCCCGGGCTGCCTTCGATCGCACCCGGGAAGAAGTCCGCCGGCGAGCACGGCGCACAGGAGGACAACAGGCGGAACGTGCCGGTGCGGGCAGTCGGATCGACGCTCGAGCATGTCAGGACGTTCTCCGCGGGGCCTCCCGCCGCCCTCCGAAACGCAAGGCCGGCCACTCTAGAGCGCCGACCGGCGGCTGTCAAGAAACCTCCTCGCCGGTCCAGATGAAAATGCGCTCGGCCTGCCACGGCGCGGCCGCCCGTCGGAAAATTGACACCTTCGTCCGAGACGACCGATCGACAGGCCTCCCCCGTGTCGCGGCGACCGTCCGGCGGCGGCCGGCGCCTTGAATTGCCCATCTCAGGACCTTAAGTTTGCGCGGGTGAACGCAGGTCATGCCTCCTTCCAGGAGGTCCGACGGGGAGTCGGAACCAGATGGATTCCGTCAGCGCGGCTTTGGCGACCCTCCGCGGGGTGCCGCCATGGGGATGGGGCTGCGGCATCCTGGGGGCCATCTTCCTCGGCTGGCTCCTGGGACGGATGGGCGGGGGATCGCGATCCGTGCGCCGCCCCGTCCGTTCCGATGGAGACGTCTCGGCGCTGCGCGACTTGAAATCCACCGCGGCCCGCCTGGAGGCCGAGAACACCGCGCTGTCGAACTTCTTCCTCCTGCTCCCCGACTTCACCAAGGAGATCAATTCGCACATGGAGCGGCGCGCGATCGCCCCGCTGCTCACCAAGATCTCCGAGCGCCTGTTCGCCCCAGGTCAGGTCCTGCTCTTCCTCTTGGACGAGCGCGTCGATACGCTGATCCTGCACCAGCAGCGGGGTCTGGCGGAGGACGTCAAGCTCGGTTTCCAGGTGAAGTTGGGCGAGGGTCGCATCGGATGGGTGGCGCAGCACAAGGTCCCCATGGACACCAACGATTTCATCAGGGAGATGCGCCAGTCGGGGGCGAGCCTCGATGTCCCGGCCCACTTCCGTTTCAAGACCGAGCTGTGCGCGCCGATGGTGCACGAAGGACGCGTGTCCGGCGTCATCAGTGTCGGCGGGATCACGAAGCACTACAAGTACGAGAAGACCCTGCTGAACCTCATCGCCGACCTGGGCAGCATCGCGCTGCACAACAACGCGCTGTTCTCGCAGGTCCAGGAGATGGCGAACTCGGACGGTCTGACCAAGCTCTTCAACAAGCGTTTCTTCATGAGCCGCCTGTCGGACGAAATTCTCAAGGCGGAGAAGGGGCACTATCCGTTTTCGCTGTTCATCTTCGACCTGGATCACTTCAAGCATTACAACGACACGCAGGGGCACCAGGCGGGGGACGAGGTCCTCAAGTTCACGGGGCAGATCCTGCGCGACATGGTTCGGCCGGACGATACGCCGGCGCGCTACGGCGGCGAGGAGTTCATCGTCATCCTGCCGCAGACGCCCAAGGACGGGGCTATGGTCGCGGCGGAACGGATCCGCGCCAGGGTCGCCGAACACCCGTACGCCAACCGGGAGAGCCAGCCGCTCAAGATCGTGTCCCTGAGCGGCGGGGTCGCCACGTTCCCCGACGACGGTCGCAACGGCCCGGACCTCATCGCGGCCGCCGACGCAGCGCTGTACCGCGCCAAGCAGGCGGGACGGAACCGGGTCCTCCGCGCGGAGACGAAATACTTCTCCGACGGTTCCGAAGACGCGTACTACAACGTGAACAACGGCTGAGACCGCCCCCCCCATGCAGAGTCGCCGCAGGAAACTGGTGAAGGACCTCAAGCAGAGAGGGGAGCTCGCGGGCAGGAGCACCGCCGGGGCCCTCACGGACCTGCTGTACGACGAGCTGACCGATCTGCCGACGGTCCCGCTCCTCCTCGGTCGCATCCGCCGTCTGCTGAAGGAGTCGCACCATCTCGGCCTGCTCTCCATCAGCGTGCTCCAGAACGAGCGCGGAGAGCAGACGCTGGGCTGGCAGGGATACGAATCGCTGGTACGCAGCGTCGCGGCCTTCCTGCTCGAGATCAAGAAGGTTGCGCTCCGGCGGGACGACTACGTGTCCGAGGTGATGATCAGCGGCAACGCGTTCGTGATTCTCCTGTCGCCGCCGCGCGGCAGGCAGGGAGTCGCGTACCCGGACATCGACAAGGTGCGCCGCCGCGTCGCGGCCAGGCTGGAGCGCTTCGTGCGGGATGGCCTTCCGGCCGACGTGCAGGAAACGTTTGGACTCTACGTCGGCTGCACCGTCCTGGTGCAGAACGCCACGGTGCGCTTCGAGCGCCTGGTGTACTCGGCCCTGGAGCAGGCGTTCACCGATTCGCTCCAGCAGCGCAAGAAGGAGCAGCACGACGCCTCCCTGAAGCTGAAGATGATTCTGAAGACGGAGGCGATCCACCCGGTGTACCAGCCGGTCGTCGACCTGCTGGAGAAGCGAATCGTCGGGTTCGAGGCGCTGACCCGTGTCTCGCCTGAGGCCTTCGCCGGGCCGGACCAGCTGTTCAAGGCGGCCTATGACAACGACTCGGTGTGGAAGCTCGAGCGGCTCTGCCGTGAGCGGGCTATCCGCTCGGCGCGCGGCCTCGACGACGAGCAGCTCCTGTTCCTGAACATGGAGCCCGACTCGATTCACGATCCCGCGCTGCGCTCGGAAGCCACCTTCGCGCTCCTGCGCGACTCGAATCTCAAGCCGTCGCAGGTCGTGCTGGAGATGACCGAGCATTCCGCCGTCCGCGATTTCACCTCACTGCGCCAGCTCCTGAGCTATCTCCAGTTCCACGGATTCCGGCTGGCCGTGGACGACGTGGGCTCGGGATACTCGGGGCTGAAATCGATCGCCGAGATCAAACCAGACTTCATCAAGATCGACATGGCGCTGATCCGCGACATCCACCTGCACCCGATCAAGCAGGACCTCACCGGGACGATCGCCCGATTCTCGACCAGCTCCGGGATCACGTTGATCGCCGAGGGCGTCGAGACGGTCGAGGAGCTGCGCTGTCTCCAATCGATCGGGGTGCGCTACGCGCAGGGGTACCTGTTCGCACGGCCGGGCGCGCCCTTCCCGAAGGCCGACCTCAGCGCCCTCGAGGATTAGGACCCCGAAAGAAGGAGAGCCGCTTCATGATTACCGAAGCGGCTCTGTTCAGGTGTGAGTTGTGTGGTTCCGGTGACGTACCTCAGCCCTCGCGGGCTGGTTAGAGAAAGGCAACGAGCACTAGACCGCCCGCTTCTCCTGCACCCGCGTCTGGGACCAGGCCCCCATGATCAGGCACGTCTTGGCGGTCTCGACCTCGATCCACTGGTGATAGACCTTTCTGCGGGTCGGGTCGATCTGGTATGAAACGTTCGCGTAGCTGAAGTCGACCATTCCGTTCGAAATCCTGGTGGACTGCTTCTTGCCGAGTGCGGCTTTCTTCTTCCTCATCCCGGGCGTCCTCCCGAAGGTTGTTTATCCAGAGAAGCAATAATCCTGCCAGGTTTTTGCAATCCGGTCCGACGTATCATGATGTATAACATCACCGTAACCTCATGTAAAACAGTCTGTTGCAGGCTGCGATTGGGAGGGAGTCACCCTCCGTGGCGCTCCGCCCGGGCCGAAAATTTCCCTACTCGGCCACTCTGACGCATTTGTTTGTTGACAGAAATGCGCCAAAGTGACAGACTTCGACGTCGCTCGAGGTTCCCTGTGCTCGTCCACGGCAAGCAGATCCTGCTGATCGATCCGGCCCAGCGCTTCGAAGTGGAGCTCATGCTCCGGGGGCTGGGGATGGACGTGCGCTCGGTCGCGACACCCGCCGCAGCGCTCGATCTTGCGGCACGGGAGGATTTCGACATGGCGCTCCTGGATTCGTCGCTGGTCGGGGACGGAGACGAGGACGTCGTGGCCCGGCTCCGCGCCCACACGTCCATCCCGTCGATCCTGGTGCTCACGACCGAAGACGCCGTGCGACGCGCCATCCACGCCCTCGAGCACGGCGCCGACGACTACCTGGTGCGTCCCCTGGAGAAGGCCGAGGTCCGTTCCCGGCTGGAGCGCATCTTGGAGTGGCGGCACGCGGGCGACCGCGCCATTCATTTTCAGAACGAGCTGAGCCGCAAGTATCTCGTCGGTAATCTGGTGAGCCGGTCGGCGGGGATGCGCCGGGTGCGGGACCAGATCCTTCAGGTGGCCGTGGCACGCAGCACGGTCCTCATTCTCGGCGAAAGCGGCGTGGGGAAGGAGCTCGTGGCCAAGGCCATCCATTTCAACTCGCCCCGGCGGGAGGCCCCCTTCATCGCGATCAACTGCTCGGCCATCCCCGTCAATCTCATCGAGAGCGAGCTGTTCGGGCACGAGCGGGGCGCGTTCACGGGGGCGGTCGGGCGGCAGAAGGGAAAGTTCGAACTCGCCGACGGCGGAACCATCTTCCTCGACGAGGTCGGCGACATGGATCTGCTCACGCAGGCCAAGCTCCTGCGCGTTCTGGAGGAGAGAGAGTTCATGCGCGTGGGCGGCAGCCGTGAGCTGCGCGTCGACGTGCGCGTGCTGGCCGCGACCAACACCGACCTGGAGGACCTGATCCGTCGCGGCCGGTTCCGCGACGATCTCTACTTCCGGCTCAAGGTCATCACCATCCGCGTGCCGCCCCTGCGCGAGCGTCAGGAGGACATCCCCGAGCTGGCGCGGGTGCTGCTGGAGCAGGTCCGGCGCGACAACGGACTGCGCGCGCGGCGCCTCACCGCGAAGGCGGTGCGCCGCCTGCAGCGCCATCCCTGGCCCGGCAACGTGCGGGAGCTGAAGAATGTGCTGGAGAGCACGGCCATCACGCACCCCGGGGACGCCATCCGCGAGAGCGACCTGCCGGCCGGCGTGCGCGGCGACACGAGTTCCGAGACCGTGCGTGCCCGCCCGCGGGTCGGAACCACCCTGCGTGAGATGGAGCGCGAGCACATCCGCCGGACGCTGCATCATCATGACGGCAACCGCACGCACGCGGCCCGCAGCCTGCACATAGGCCTGCGGACGCTGCAGCGCAAGATCCGGACCTACGGTCTCCGCGTTCCCGGTCGTCGCGGGCGGAAACCGGGCCCGGCAGCGGCCGCAGTCAGAGCCTGACCGAAACCCCCAGCCCGTCCCGGTCGAGAAGAGGCAGGATCTCGCCGTTCGCGATCTGCAGGCCTCCCTCGGCGACGTCGTCGGCGATGTCCAGATGCCCATCGAGATCGGCGCGCTCGACGTTGGAGGCGGCCAGGGCGAAATGCAGGGCGGCCGCGATGCCGATGCGGGACTCATCCATGCATCCGATCATGCCTCCGATCCCGGCGGCCCGCGTGACGCGCGCGATGTCGAGCGCTTCGCAGAGGCCGCCGGATTTCATCAGTTTGATGTTCACCAGATCGGCGGCGCGCGCCTCCGCCAGGCGGCGCGCGTCGGCCGCGCCGAGGACCGACTCGTCCGCCATGATCGGCAATTCGAACTCGTCGGTGAGGCGGCGCAGGAGGGAGAGGTCGGCGGCGGCCGTCGGCTGTTCGATGAGCTCGAGCGACCCGGGGGGAAGCCCCGCAAGGAAATGGCGGGCCGCATCCTCGGAGTATCCCTGGTTGGCGTCCGCGCGCAGAAGGATCCCCGGACCCAGCGCTTCGCGCAGCAGGCGCACGGTTCCGAGGTCGTCCTTCCAGTCCTCGCCGATCTTCAGCTTGAGGATTCGGAATCCCGCGGCCACGTGCCGCCTGGCGCGTTCGAGCGTCGGCCGCGGCTCGTCGATCCCGAGGGTGATGCTGGTCGGAAGGCGATCCCGCTTCATCCCGAGGACGCGCGCCAGCGGGACGCGCGCGCGGAGCCCGGCGAGATCGAAGAGCGCCATCTCGCAGGCTGCGCGGGCGGCCGGCGACGAGGGGGCCGCCTCGAGAGCGCGGCGCGCGAAGTCGGAGGGATCGGCGGCGTCGGACATGCGGAGGAGCGGGACGAGGCGGTCGTCCAGAGCGTGCCGTGCGGCGGCGGGTGTCTCGCGTGTGACCTCCTCCGCCGGTGCGGCGCAGCCGAACCCGGTGCGCCCGTCGGACGTGTCGACCTTGACGATGATGTTCTCGGCGATCGAGTAGGAATGGCCGGCGATGCGGTAACCCTCGACCAGCCGGAAGGGAATCGGGATCACCTCGACGCGGGCGACGCGGATCATCCCGGCAGGCGCGGGAACCGGCGATGGAGCTCCTCAATGATCGGCTCCACCCCGTCACGGAGCGCGTCGCAGCACGGAATTCCGTACCGCGCGCGGCAGGCCGCCGCCTGCGTCCGCACCTCCTCGGGCGCCAGGCCCTCGTGGTTCAGAGCGATCGCCACGACCGGCTTGCCGCTGAGCAGTTGGATGACCGTCATCTCCTTCTCGACACCCGCCAGCGGGAACTCGGGAAAGCCGTCGTAGTGCACGCGCGCCGGGGCATGCTGCAGCACGATACCGTCGGGCCGGGCCCCCGCCAGGATCTCGAAGCCGCCGGGGTAGGCCGGGTGGGTCAGGCATCCCTGGCCCTCGATGACGATGACATCGGGCTTCTCCTCGCGAAACGCGCGCAGCACCTGGTGCTCGATCTCGCCGCTGACGAAGTCGTTCACCAGGCTGTCCAGGATCAGACCGTAGCGCACGCCTTGCATCCAGGAGGTCTGGCCGGTCCCGACCAGGACGGCTCTCATCCCCCGTGAACGGAGACCCTGAACCAGTCGGACGGAGGTCGTCCGCTTGCCGACACCGGAATCGGTTCCGAGCACGGCGACGCGGATCGAGGCGACGTCCAGGATCCGCCCGGTGAAGGCGTGCATGTCCCCGCTCGGGGGAGTGCGCCGGACGTCGCGGATCCGGGCGCCGCTCGTCCGGGCCAGGGAGGAGAATTCCGGATCATCGCCGAGGAGTTCGTGCAGGCCGGAGTCGACGTTGATGCCGCGTGTCAGCGCCCTGGCGATCGTCGGGCGAAGCCTGTCCGGCAGGACCCCGCCGTGGGTGGCGACGCCCACGACCAGATAATCGGGCCGGCGACCCGCCGCACGGATCGCCTCCTCGAGGTCCAGGACGATCGGGATCCCGGCAGGCGTGCCGTCGAGGACATCGCCCGCGTCCCGGCCCGCCAGGCTTCCGTCGATGACGGCCAGGACCCGGTAACGCTCCGTGTGGCGCACCAATCCGTGCGCAGTTTTCCCCTCGGTCGTCCCGAAACCGCCGTCGCAGAGAACCACCGCAGTGCCGTCGCCGATCGTGTCCGTCATGATCGCCGGGACTGTAGCACAGGTGGATCGCACGCGCGGCCGCGTCCTTGACGCCCTTTCGAGGCTTGCCCTAAGATGGCCGCATGGTCACGGGTTTCAACACGGACGTCCAGCACCAGGGCAAGACCTTCCACGTCCAGACCGAAGACAAGGGCCAGCAGAATCCGATCATCGAGACCTTGATCTATGTGGGGGGAGAGATCCTGGCGGCGCGCCGCACATCGTATGCCGATCTTCTCGTCAAGGGCATCGACGAAAAGGAGATCGCCGAGCGGATCGAGACGCAGCACAACCGCATGATTCTCGACATCCGCGAAGGCAAGTACGACAGCAAGCAGATCCGCCCCTTCGGCGAGGGGATCATCTCCCACAAGAGCTTCGATGAGGTCGTCATGGACTGGCTCCTGTCGCAGGCGGCCACGGAGCGGATTGCCCTGAGGATGACGGGATCGGACGGATTCGTCGAGGGCGAGACGGCCCGTCTGGCCCTTTTCGTGGGTCGTTCCTCGACCGGTCAGGGCGTCGGCGGGGCGAAGGTGAGGGTGAAGCTGATCAGCACAGTCGACAAGCCGAAGACGCTCGTGGAGGGCGCAACCGATGACGCGGGGCAGGTGTCGCTCTCCTGTCCGCTGCCCCTGCTCGAGGAGGGGACCGCGGCGCTGATCATCCAGGCCTCCTCCGGAAAGGAGAGCGCGGAGATCAAGCAGGTGATCAAGAAGCCGGCACGCAAGGCCGCGGGGTGAGCGGGGCGCGTGACCATCATTCTCAACGGGGAGGATCGCGAGGCGGCGCCGGACATCACGGTCCTGGCTCTCCTGGAATCACTGGGCGTGGCACCGGGGAGGGTGGCGGTGGAATTGAACGGTGACGTCCTGCGGCGCGCGGACTTCGTCCGCAGCACCCTGCGAGACGGGGATCGGGTGGAGTTCGTGCAGTTCGTCGGGGGCGGATAACGACCGTGCAGACCGGGACCCTCACCATCGCGGGGCGAAGCTATCCGTCGCGTCTGATCGTAGGCACGGGGAAGTACCCGGACTTCGATGTCATGCGGCGCGCGATCGAGGCGTCCGGCGCCTCGATGGTCACGGTCGCCGTGAGGCGCGTGGATCTGTCGCGGAGAGGCGGAGAGTCGCTGCTCGACTACATCGACTCCGCCCGCATCACCCTCCTGCCCAACACGGCGGGGTGTTTCACCGCGGAGGAGGCCGTGCGCACCGCGCGTCTCGGGCGTGAGGCCGGTCTTTCGGACTTGGTGAAACTCGAGGTCATCGGCGACGAGAGGACCCTGTTCCCCGACAACGAGGGTCTGCTCCTGGCCACCCGGATTCTCGTCAAGGAAGGGTTTGCGGTCCTGCCGTACACGAACGACGACCTGGTGGTTGCGAAGCGTCTGCGCGACGCGGGCGCGGCGGCGGTGATGCCGCTGGCGGCGCCGATAGGCTCGGGTCTCGGGATCCAGAACCCCGCAAATCTCAGGATCCTCCTCGAGGAGATCAGGGACGTGCCGGTGATCGTGGACGCCGGGGTAGGAACGGCCTCGGACGCCGCCATCGTGATGGAGACCGGCGCCGACGGGGTCCTGATGAACACCGGGATCGCCGGCGCGGACGATCCTGTGAAAATGGCCCGCGCCATGCGGCTGGCGGTCGAGGCCGGCCGGCTCGCCTTCGAGGCCGGCCGGATCCCGAAGAAACTCCACGCCCGGGCGAGCAGCCCGCTCCAGGGGATCGTTCGCTGACCGCAGGAACCGCCTCTCAGGAACGGCGTCTCTCACGCACCGCGGCCCGCGCCTCTTTCTCCTGGTCCCTCTCCTTGATCGCCTGGCGCTTGTCCCAGAGCTTCTTCCCCCTGGCCAGCGCGATCTCGACCTTCACCCGGCCCTTCGACAGGTAGAGGCGCAACGGGACCAGCGTCTGGCCGCCGGAGCGCGTCTCCTGCGCCAGCCTGAGGATTTCGCGGCGATGCAGGAGGAGCTTGCGCGGGCGCAGCGGATCGTGATTGGCGTACCCGCCGTGCGAATAGGGGGAGATGTGACAGTTGTGCAGGTAGACCTCGCGTCCGTCGACCCGCGCGAAGGCGTCCTTGAGGTTCGCCTTCCCCTCGCGCAGCGCCTTCACCTCCGTCCCGAGCAGCGCCAGGCCGGCCTCATGGCGCTCCCCGATGAAATAGGCGTGGAACGCATGGCGGTTCGACGCCAGCACGCGACCGGCCGGATCCTTGTCCTTCCCGCGGCTCACTCCTCCTCCCGATCGCGCAGGATCATGCGATAGAGGTCGCGACGCGAGAGACCCGTCTCCCGCGCCACGCGCCGCATCGCCTCCTTGCGATCCACGCCGGACTCGATCAGGAGGCGCACCCGGCGGCCGGGCCCCTCGCGGGGTCGGGCTTCCGGCCCGACCGGGGCCGCGGCGGCGGAGGGGGATGGGCCCGCCCCGGCCAGCAGGAACGCTATCTCTCCCCGGGCCTCGCGTCCCTCGAACGCCGCGATCAGCGTACGGACCGTGCCGGCGACGAACTCCTCGTGCACCTTGGTCATCTCTCTCCCCAGGAGCGCGCCGCGATCACCCAGGATCTCGAGAGCGTCCGTGAGCGTCGCGACGACGCGTCGGGGCGACTCGAAGAACAGCAGGGGACGCGGCTCGGCGCGCAAGGACTCGAGGGCTCTCCGCCGTTCACCCTTGCGGTGGGGCAGGAAGCCGATGAACGTGAAGGGGCCCGGGTCGAGGCCGCTGACCGAGAGGAGGGCCGTGATCGCCGAGGCGCCCGGGATCGGAACGAGGACGTGGCCCGCGCTCCGGGCGGCGTTCACGAGGCGCGCTCCTGGATCGGAAATTCCCGGAGTCCCGCCATCGCTCACCAGGGACACCCGACCACCACGACCGAGCGTCTCGAGAAGGTCCGGAAGGCGGCGCATCTCGTTGAACTTGTGATAACTCACGAGCCGTGTCGTGAGTCCGTGCCTCGACAACAGGGTCCTGGAGCGGCGCGTGTCCTCGCACGCGATGAGATCGCTCGCGGCGAAGGCCTCGACGGCCCGTGGAGACAGATCGTCCAGATTGCCGATCGGGGTGCCGACGACATAGAGCGTCCCCCGCGCCCCTCGCTCGGAGCCCATCAACCTATCTTCCCCAGTCGCGTGGATACAGGAAGTCGATCCCGACGGTGCGCGGCGAGACCTTCGCGATGAGCGGCGTCCGCCGCTTGAACTGCGTCGCGCTGATGCGCCTGGTGATGCGCCGGACCATCGGACGCGCGAACCCGAGAGCCATGGCCTCCTGAGGCGACGCGCGCCGGTCGACCAGGAGATGAAGGAGCCGGTCGACCTCCACGTAGGGGGCCCCGATATCCTGCTCGTCCGATTGGCCGGGCCACAGGTCGGCGGTCGCGGTCTTGAGGACGATGTGGCCGGGCACGCCGAGGTGCAGCGCCAGCCCCCGGACCTGGGTCTTGTACAGGTCCCCGAGCGGATTGATCCCGCAGGCCAGGTCACCGAAGATCGTTCCGTACCCCAGGAGCAGCTCGGTCTTGTTGCTCGTGCCCACGACCAGCGCCCGCTCGCGGGCCGAAAGATCGTAGAGCACCGCCATCCGCTCGCGCGCCATCTTGTTGCCGCGCCGGAGCGCCGACGCCCGTCTCTGTCGCTCGAAGTAGGCGTCGATCATCGGCGTGATCGCAAGCCGCACGCTCCTCGTCCCGAGGAGGCGGACCATGAGGCGGGCGTCGCTCAGGCTGTCCGGACTCGACGTGCGGTAGGGGAGGAGGGCGCAGACGACGTTCCCGGCCCCCAGCGCCCGCACGGCCAGAGCCGCCGTGGCGGCGGAGTCGACACCGCCCGAAAGCCCCAGGACGGCGCGCGAGAATCCCGCCTTGCGGGTCTCCCGCCGGATGAAATCGGCCAGCAGCGCGGCGGCGGTCGAAGCCTCGAAGTCGAGGTCGGCCGGGATATCGAACGTCCGTTGCTCGTTTCGCGCCCTCATTGCGAGAGCCTAAGTCCGCGACGGGAGACCTGTCAACGACGCCCGCCCGCCTTTGCGTAGGGCGCGCCGGATGCGGCTTGCAGGCCCGCTGTGCGGCCGGTATAATCCGCGGGTCGGAACGATGGACGGGCGCAGCACCGGCATCCAAGGCGAAGGACCGAGCGATGATCCAGGCGACACAATTGCGTTCCGGCATGGCGATCCTCCACGAAGGAAACCTGTGCCGCATCCTGAGCGTCCAGCACATCACACCCGGAAACTGGCGCGGCATGGTGCAGGCCAAGCTCCGCAACTTGAAGTCCGGAAACAGCTTCGAGTACCGCTTTCGTTCGGAGGATCGCGTCGAGAAGGCGGACCTGGAGGAGCACGAGATGGAGTTCCTGTACGCCTCCGGGGACGACTTCCATTTCATGAACACCGACACCTACGACCAGGTCGCCATCACCCGGCAGGATCTCGGGCAGGTGGTCGACTACCTGGTTCCAAACACCAAGGTCCTGGTGGAGTTCTACGAGCACCGGCCCGTCGGGGTCGAACTTCCGATCACCGTCGACCTGAAGGTGGTCGAGACCCAGCCGGGGATGAAGGGGGCGACGGCCTCCAACAGCGGCAAGCCGGCCGTTCTCGAGACCGGGCTCCAGGTCAGCGTGCCGCAGTTCATCGACGTGGGTGACGTCGTGCGCATCGATACGGCCGAAGGGAAGTATCTCGAGCGGGCGAAGTGATCCGTGGGGGCCGTTCTCCGGCTGGCCCGTTTCCGCGACGGCCGCCTGACCTTCTTCGCTCTCCTCGACGACGACGGGCGGGCGCGCCCGATCCAGGGGGATCCGTTCGCAGACGATCCGTTCCTTCTTCCGGAACGCGCCGCGCGGGAGAGCGTGCCGGTCGCCGGGTGGGAGCCCCTGCCGCCGTGCGCGCCGTCGAAGATCGTCGGGGTCGGGCGCAATTACCGGGATCACATCGCCGAGCTCGGCCACGACGCACCCGAAAAGCCGCTGCTCTTCCTGAAACCGCCGTCGTCCATCCTGCCGACGGGCGGAACCATTCTCCTGCCCGCGGCCGGCGGACGCGTCGATTTCGAAGGTGAGCTGGGCGTCGTCATCGGTCGCAGGGCACGGCACGTTCCGGCATCGCGCGCGCTCGACTACGTGCTCGGATACACGTGCGTCAACGACGTCACCGCCCGGGATCTCCAGAAGTCGGATGTCCAGTTCACAAGGGCCAAGGGGTTCGACACGTTCTGCCCCTGCGGGCCGGTCATCGCCATCGGCCTGCGCCCGGACGATCTGGCCGTGGAGACGTTCGTCAACGGCCGGCGGCGCCAGTCGTCCCCGGTATCCCGCATGATCTTCGGCGTCGCCGAGCTCGTTTGCTTCGTGTCCGGAGTCATGACTCTCCTGCCCGGAGATCTCCTCGCCACCGGGACCCCCGAAGGCGTGGGGCCCCTCCACCCGGATGATGAAGTGACCGTATCCATCGATCGGATCGGACGTCTCACCAACAGGGTGGAGGCGGATCGGTCGGCCCCATGAGCCACGGCGCGGGGACCGCGGACGCGTCCCCCGGCCAGGAGAAGAACACGGTGGCGTCCTTGGGCACCGACGCTCCCGTCGGGGCGCGCCCCTGGGTCCGGGAAGCGAGGGCGTGAGGCGCGCCGCCGCGATCGCCGCCGCGATCCTGCTCATCGGCGCGCTGTATCTCCTGGCGGGCAGGCGCGCCGCGGGCGAAGCCGGCCTGCCCCTCGACGATGCCTGGATACACGCCCGCCTCGCCCGGAGCCTGGCCCAGGGCCGGGGGTTCGGTTTCAATCCAGGAGAGCATTCGGCTGCGTCCAGCGCTCCCCTCTGGACCCTGCTCCTCGCCGTGCCGGCCGCAGCCGGCCTGCCGTTTCCGTGGGCGGCCTACCTGGTCGGCATCGGGACGACGGCGGCCCTGGCGGCGGTCGCTTATCGACTTGCCGCGAGGGTCACGAGTGACCGCGAGGCGGGGCTCCTGTGCGGCCTCCTGATTGTGGGGACCCATCCCTTCCCCTGGGCGGGCCTGTCCGGGATGGAAACGAATCTCGCCGCCACCCTCGTCCTGGGAACCATCCTCGCGGCGTTCGACGGTCGGACCCGCGCATCTCTTGGGTTCGCGGCCGCCGCCGGGATGGTACGGCCCGAGCTCGCGGCGCTGCCGACGTTCGTTCTGGTGGACTCGCTGCTCCGGATGCGTCCGTTCTCGAAGGCCGCGGCGCTTGGGTCGACGCTGGGTTGCGCGGGGGCGTCGTTCGCCCCGTTCCTGCTCGATCGGATGCTCACCGGGCTGTGGCTTCCCGGCTCGTTCCAGGCGAAGGTCGGCCGCCATGGCGTCCTGTCGGCGGTGCTCGAGGGGCGGACGGACCTGGTGCCGGGTATCGTGGTTTCGAATCCCTCTCTTTATCTCGTCCCGCTCCTCGCGGCGCTGCTGCGTGACAATGGGGCGCTCCTCCTTCTCGCGCCGATCGGGTTCCGGCGCTTCCTGGAGCGGCGGCCCGGCACGCACCTGCCCTGGATGATCGGGCTTCTGCTGCCCTCCGTGATGGCGATCGCGGCCCCCTTTGGGGGGCCCCTGTTCCACGAGCAGCGTTACATCGCTCCGATCGTCGCCACGATGGTCGTCTCGGGCGGCATCGGTCTGTTCGCCCTCCCGGGACGCCTGTCGGGGCGGGGCATCAGGCGCGCGACCATCGGGGTCATCGTGGCGCTCTCCGCCTGGGGGACCTGGACCGGAATGGACCGCTACGCGAGGGAAGTGAAGAATATCACCGACATGCAGATGCACATCGGGCGCTGGCTCAGGGAGAGGCCCGGAGGACCGGGCACGATCGCCACCAACGACATCGGCGCCATCGGCTACGCCACGGAGGCGCCGATCCTCGACCTGACCGGTCTCGCTTCGCCGGAGATCATTCCCTATCTGCGGCCGGCGATCCCCGCCGCGGCGGGCCGCGGCTGGAACGGGGCCAGCGAGGCCGGTCTTCTCGAGTTCCTGCGGGCGCGCAAACCCGATTACGTCGTCCTCTTCCCGTCCTGGTATCCCAGCCGCTTCTTCCAGGACGCCCTCGGCGAGGCGATCCTTCGTGTGGACCTCGAAGACAACCTGATCTGCGGAGACCGGACGATGATCGTGTACTGTCCCGGCTGGGGAGCGGGGGTGCCCTGGAAGGACGCGACTTCAGGAGACTGACGCGGCCGCCCGCTCCCGGTCGATCGACAGGAAGCCCGGGGCCAGGCGGCGCACCCGGGACCGGGTCTGAGGATCGCCGGGGTCGAGCAGGTGGGCGCGGACGAAGGACGCGGCGGCCTCATCACGACGCCTCATCCTGAGCAGGGCGCCGCCGAGGAGGCTGTGCGCCAGGTGGAAGGCCGGCGCGATCTCGGCGGCCGCCCGGAAGTGCCCGGAGGCCTCCGCCAGTTTCCTCCGGCGCAGAGACAGGGTTCCGAGGCGCATGCGTGCCCACAGGGAGCGCGGGTTGTCGCGCAGGATCGCCAGGTACTCCGCTCCCGCCCGGCCCCAGGCGCCGCGGCGCTGCCAGTATTCCCCGGCCGAAAGACGCAGGGCGTAGCAGTCGCCCACGACGGCGCGCTGTCGATCGAAATCGTCCGGGCCGTAGGCCGCCTGGCGCCCCGTCCGCCGCAGCGCGGCCGCCAGCGTTCGCACCGAGCGACGGGTCCAGGGGTCCTCGCGGACGTAGTACGCCTCGCCCCGCTCCCGCGCCCAGTAGTCGTCCCCCAGTCCGAAGCGGGTCTTCGCCTCCTCGTACAGCGCCGTGCCCGGGTAGACGGTCATGGGTGAGACCAGGCCGTCGTGCGGGCGGATCTCCTCGATGAGCCGGAGTGTGGCGGCGAGATCGTCGTCGGTCTCCGAGTCGATCCCGGTGATCAGGTAGATCGACAGACCGAGCCCGACGCGGCGCGTCGCCCGGGCCGCGGCCCGCACCTGCTCGAGGGTGATCCCCTTGTTGAGCCTCTCGAGCATCCGCGGCGAACCCGATTCCACGCCGTACTGGATGTGCGTGCACCCCGCGCGCCGCATCCAGACCAGGCGCTCCTCGTCCACGGCGTTCACCCGCGACTGGCAGTCCCACAGCAGATCGATCTTCTGCTCGATGAGCATCCTGCAGAAGTCGACGACGCGCTTCTTGTGGACCGTGAACGTGTCGTCACGCACGGAGACGTACACGACACCGTGCCGCTCGCGCAGCAGGCGCACCTCCTCGACCATGCTCGCGGCCGATCGGAATCGCAGGCCGCGGCCCCAGAAATCGGGGGAGGAGCAGAAGGTGCAGGCCGCCGGGCAGCCGCGCGACGTGATGATGAACTCGAACTGAGTCACCGGATCCACGCCGATCGTGGCCGGATCTACGGCGGGATGCGGCAGCCGATCGAGGTCGGCGATGACCGGCCTGTCGGGTGTGTCGAGGCATTCCTTCCCCGGGGTTGCGGTCGGCAGGGCGCACGTGGGGACATCCGGCTTCCCGTCTGCTTTGTCCGGAGATCGGAAGGTGATGCCGGGTATCCCGGTCAGGCGAGGGTTCGGGTCCCCGCGCTCGCGCGCCCGCACCAGGTCGAGCATCGTCTCCTCCCCTTCGCCGCGCACCACCACGTCGATCTGCGGATAGCCCAGGAGGAGATGATGCGGCAGGTGGGTGGCGTGCGGCCCGCCCGCCACGATGAAGCATGAGGGAACGGCCTTGCGCGCCAGCGCGGCCAGCCGCATCGCCTCGTGGCGGTTGAAGGTGAACACCGAGACTCCGAGGACATCCGGACGCTCCTCCTTCAGGAAGCGCTCGGTCCTCTTCCAGGACCAGGCGCTGCAGTTGAGGATCCGGGAGTCGTAGCCGCGGGAGCGCAGGAGGGCGTTGATGTATCCCAGGCCCAGGGGAGTGAAGCGCGAATAGAACTCCATTCTCCCGAGATCGTGACACCGGTAGGCGAGGACGATCTTCACGCGGTCCTCCGCGGCCGGCCCGGCGCCGGAAGCGTCAGCAGCCTCTCGATCTCGCGAGCCAGGACCGGCAGGCGCTCGTCGCGCAGCAGGGGATAGAACGTGCGCGCCCGGCGCAGGGTGGAGCGCTCGAGGTCGCAGACCACCAGCCCGTCCTCGAGACTCGGTCCCTCGGCGAGACACTCGCCGAGCGGATCGATGACGCACGAGCCACCCGCGAAGTTCACCCCGTCCTCGAAACCCACGCGGTTGACGTACGCGACGAACAGGGTCTGCATCTGAGCCGTCACCCTCGCCAGGTTCCTCCAGGTCGCCTGACCGATCGAGCCACCCTGCCTCCCGATCGCCTCGGTGGGTCCGGCCGACAGCACCAGCAGGCAATCCGCGCCGTCCTGCGCGAGGACCAGCGCGGAGGAGGGGTGCCAGAAGTCTTCGCAGATGAGCATTCCCATCCGGCCGAACGGCGTGGGAAACGCCTCGATGCGGTCGCCGGCGGCGAAGAATCGTCCCTCGTCGAACATGCCGTAGGTCGGCAAGTAGACTTTGCGATGGACGTGGCGCACCCGCCCGCCGGCGAGGAACAGGGCGCTGTTGTGAAAGCGATGACCCGTGGATTCCTCGACCAGTCCGACGACCATCGCGATCCGCCGGCTCGTCTCGAGCAGCGGCCGGATGGGCTCCGGTCGATCGAGGGACACCGCCACGTCGGCCACCAGGTCCTGGAGCAGATATCCCGTCAGGCTGAGCTCTGGAAAGACGAGCAGATCGGCCCCCCTGGAAATCGCCTGCCTTGCCCACGCGACGTGCCGCGACATGTTCGCTTCGACGTCACCGAGGATCGGCTCCATCTGCGCCAGGGCGATGCGCGCCCGTGCGCTCGAACCGCGTCGTGCGCTTCGCCGCGCCATGCCATTTCCTCCGCCTCGAGCTTAGCGTGAAGGTGCGGATCGTAGCACAGGGGGGTCCGGGAAACAATGCAAGTGTCCCATTTTCTTTACTTTGGCCACGCCATCTGTTAGGATGACTGGGCTTTTTGCATCTCGTTCGATGGGCCGGGAGCGCGATGATCCGCAGACCCGCCGTGGCCGGGCAGTTCTATCCGGCCGACCCGCAGAGTCTCAAAAACGAACTGGTCACCCTGACGCAGGGCAAGTTTCCTCCCGCGGAGCCGCGCGGTGTGGCTTTGATGGTCCCGCACGCCGGATACATGTACTCGGGCCGCGTGGCGGGGGAGACATACACGGCCGCGCGGCTGGCCCGACGGGTCCTCATCCTCTGCCCGAATCACACGGGAGAGGGCGAGGCGCTGGCGATCAACGACGAGGGGGAATGGGACACTCCGCTCGGACCCGTGCCCGTCGATTCATCCCTGGCGCGGGGTGTTCTCGAGGGCTGCCGTGAGGTGCGTGTCGACTCGGCGGCGCATCGACGCGAGCACTCTCTCGAAGTCCATCTGCCATTCCTGCAGTACCTGGTGGGGAACGTCACGTTCGTGCCGGTGTGCGTCGGGACCCACCATCTCGAAACCCTCCTCGACCTCGGGAGGGGGCTTGCGTCCGCGATCGAGGGGGCGGGCGGGGACGTCCTGCTGATCGTCAGCAGCGACATGTCCCACTATGTGCCGGCGACCGTGGCTGCGCGGCAGGATCATAAGGCGATCGAGCGTGTCCTGGCCCTCGATCCCGAGGGACTGCACCGCGTCGTCCTGGAGGAGGACATCAGCATGTGCGGGGTCGCCCCCGCGGTCGCGGGGCTGGAAGCGGCGCGCCGCATCGGAGCCCGGGAGGCGCGTCTCGTCGCCTATTCCCATTCGGGAGAGACGACCGGGGATCACCGCTCGGTCGTCGGCTACGCCGGCGTCGCCGTCACCTGATCGCATGCCCGCCCCCCCCAAGATCGCCATCGGGCTCCTTCTCGCGGCTACCCTCTGCGGGGCCGCCGTCGCGCGGCAGGAACCCTCCGCCACCCCCACCCCGGCGCCACCCGAGCGGCAGCGGAAGTTCGTGGGGGAGGGACCGGGCGGCAAGGCCCTCGAGATCGCCGCCGGCCCGGGCTCGATCATCGGGAAGGACGAGCTCATCCTCAAGGAATACGTCGACATCAAGTACGGTGATACCCGGCTGCAGGCGGACTACGTCCGCTATCTGCCGTCCACCAAGGATGTGACGGCTCTGGGCAACGTCATCCTCGACCAGGGGACGTCGCGGCTGACCGCCGAACGACTCACGTACAACCTGGACACTGAAACGGGAGTCTTCTACACGGCCCGGGGGTACGCGGAGCCGTCGTACTACTTCGAGGCCGACCGGGTCGAGAAGAGCTCCAAGGACGAGATGGTCCTGTACGACGCGACCTTCACGGCCTGCACCCAGCCGGTGCCTTACTGGAGCTTCAAGATCGAACGGGCGCTGATCCGGCAGGACAATTACGCCTACCTGCACAATCCGAGGTTCAAGATAGGGCACGTCATCGTGTTCTACTCGCCGTACCTCGTCTGGCCGGTGAAATCGGACCGCGCCTCCGGTCTGCTGTTCCCCGAGTTCGGGTTTTCGCGTCGCTCGGGCACCATCCTCAGCAACGCCCTCTACTGGGCCATCCGCCGCAACATGGACGCGACCCTCTATCTCGATTACATGTCGCTGGCGGGGCTCGGCACGGGACTGGAATACCGCTACATGCCGAGCGAGAACGGCCGCGGCTACTTCACCGGTTACTTCATCCGCGACCAGATCGCCAAAGAGGAGGACATCCAGGGGATTCCCACCAATCGCTGGGTGATCAATTACGGTCACAACCAGGTCTTCGGCCAGGGCTGGAAGCTGGTCGCGACCGCCAACTTCATCAGCGATTTCGACTACTATCGGGATTTCGAGCGGGACCTGCGCCTCTCCACCAACCCCCAGGCGGTGAGCAACCTCTTCATGACCCGGACCTGGGGGTTCTATTCACTCAACCTCCGGAGCGAGCGCCGGGAACAGCTGGTCAACGTGGCGGTCGACCCCGCGTTCGACGGACCGTTCTCCCAGACGCAGGAGGAGACGATCACGCGCTGGATCCAGCCGGGGATCGAGCTCCGCGGTCGCCGGCAGCGGCTCGGCACCCTGCCCTTCTTCCTCACTCTCGAGTCGTCGGCGGATCTCTTCGACAAAGGGACCCCGGGCACGGGCTATGGTCGGTTCGATGTATTCCCGGTGCTGTCGTCGCAGCTTTCGCCAGTGCCCTGGCTCGACGTGAACGCGAGCTTCGGCGTCCGCGATACTTATTACACCAAGAGCCAGCGCGGCGACCTCGGCTGCGACAACATCCCGAACACGGGGGACTTCGGCGAGGGGAACGGGATCGTCGACTCGGAGCGCGACCAGAACCTGAACGGCGTGTTCGACGCCGCGGATGATCTCGGTTGCGACAATCTTCCCGGGACTCTCGACTTCGGCGAAGGAAACAACGTCTTCGATCACGAGAACACGATCATCAGCGATCAGCCGTTCGACCGGCGCATCTACCAGGGGGGGCTGACGCTGATCGGGCCGAAGCTCAGCCGCGTCTTCGACCGTCCGAACTCGAAATTCTCGCCGCAGTACAAGAACACCATCGAGCCGCAGATCACCTACACCTACCTGTCGAGGGTCGCCGATCCGGATCGGGTGATCCCGTTCGACCAGATCGACGCCATCGGGGGCAACGCCAATCTGGCGACGTACGCGGTCGTGAGCAGGCTGTTCGCCAAGCGTCCGATCAGCGGGACGGAGCAGATGAGCGCCCTGTACGGTCCCGCGAATTCGACCTTCGTCGGGGGCGGCCGCATCGATCCGTACGCCAAGACCCGGGAGCTCCTGCAGCGCAAGCAGCAGGAGCAGCAGCAGGCGGGCGGCGGGAGCCAGGCGTCGAAGGAGGAAGACGAAGAGAAGAAACGCCTGAGCACCGTCGAGATCGCATCGCTCGAGATCAGCCAGGACTATTCTTTCCTCGGGCCTCTCAGCGTGTCGTCGGCGCTGGGGTCGGCGTTCACGCCGCTGCAGAGCAACTTCGGGCCGGTGCAGGCCACGCTGCGCGTCAACCCGTCCCTGCACACGAGCGTCGACATGCGCAGCTCGTATGATATTCTCTTCCGCCAGATCCGCGAGGCGAGCCTCAGCGCCAACCTGCGCAGCCTCAAGCGCGGGTTCCTCGATGTGACCTGGTCCAGCATCCGGGACCTCGAATCGCGCGCCCTGTTCGAGCAGGGGCAGGGTTTCGCGCAGCCGTTCAACCGCAGCCAGATCGGTGTGCAGGGAGAAACGAGCTTCTGGGGCCGCAAGCTTCTCCTCGGCGTGCAGACGAACTATGAACTGGGAGACATTCAGGCGGGCGAGCCTCGCCTGCGCGACCAGCGCTACCGGTTCGGCTACAACACGCAGTGCTGCGGGTTCCAGCTCGAGGTCCTCAACCGCAATTTCGTCGGCTCCAGCCAGCGTGAGTTCCGCTTCCTGATCAATCTCAAGGGTGTGGGGAACGTGATCGATTTCCAGTCGGGTTCGGCGGGCGCGCTGCCGGGGACGTTCCCGGGGATCGCGCCGTGAGCGCCGACCGTGCGCTCGTGCGCCTGGTCCTCGGCGCGGGCGGGATGCTGGGGAGAGCCGTCACCGAAGCGCTGGAGGAGGCGTATCCCGGCACGATCGCCGCGACCCGTGCCGAGGCCGATGTGACGGACGGCTTCCGGCTGGAAGCCGAAGTCGAGAGACTTCGGCCGGACGTGGTCATCAACTGCGCGGCGTACACCGACGTCGACGGCTGCGAGATCGACCGGGACCGCGCGCGGCGTGTGAACGCGGAGGGGGCCGGGAACGTCGCGATGGCGGCCGCCGCGACCGGCTCCCGGGTCGTCCAGGTGAGCACCGACTTCGTATTCGACGGCCGCCGCGGCGTTCCCTACACCGAAGACGATCCACCGGCTCCCCTGTCGGAGTATGGCCGCAGCAAGCTGGACGGGGAGCGGCGTGTCGCGGCGGCGACATCCGAGCACCTGATCGTGCGGACGTCCTGGCTGTATGGCCTCGGGCGTAGCAACTTCGTGGACTCCATCCGGACGCGCGCCGCGAACGGCGGCACGCTCCGTGTCGTGAACGACCAGTTCGGCTCGCCGACGTACGCGGTGGACCTCGCGCGCGCTCTCCTCCTCCTGATCGACCGCAACGCCAGGGGCCTGGTTCATTTCGCCAACGCGGGCGTCTGCTCGCGATACGATCTGGCGCGGGAGATCCTCGCCGCCGGCGGGTCCGGTACCGGCGAGCTCAAGGCGATCACGACCGGGGAGGCCGGGCGGATCGCCGTCCGGCCGGCCTATTCCGCGCTCGACACCTCGCTCTACAGCCGCCTGACGGGGCAAAGCCCGCGCGCCTGGCAGGAGGCGCTCCGCGACTACCTGGCCGCGGAACCGCGGCGCTCGGGGGGTCCATGAGGGTCCTGATCACCGGTGCGACCGGTTATCTCGGTGCCCACGTCGCCGCGCGTCTCGTATCGGCGGGTCATGCCGTCAGGGCGCTCGTGCGACCGGGCCGCGGGGCGAGCGTGCCGGCCGGCTGCGTTCCGGTCGAAGGCGACATCCTGGAGCCCGCATCCCTCGACCGGGCGCTCGACGGGTGCGACGCGCTCGTGCACATGGCCGCGCTCGTCAAGATGTGGGTGCGGGATCGGCGCGAGTTCGACCGCGTGAACGTGGAGGGGGTCGCGGCGGTCCTGCGCGCCGCGGAACAACGGCACGTGCGGCGCATGCTCTACACTTCGACGATTGGGGCGCTTGGACCGACCGGCCCGGATCCCCGCGACGAGTCCTTCGAGCGCGACGAGTTCCGCTTCCGCACGGAGTACGAGCGCACCAAGTGGGTCGCCGATCGCCTGGTGCGCGATCGGGTGCGGGAGGGGCTCCCGGTGACGACGGTCTATCCCGGGGTGGTCTATGGCCCAGGGGCCATGACGCAGGGGAACCTGCTCGGCCGGGTGTTCATGGATTACCTCGGCGGTCGGCTGAAGGCCCGCCTCGGAGGCGCCCCGGCCCGCATCTGTTACGCCTATGCCGACGACGTCGCCGAGGGTCACAGGCTCGCGCTGGAAAAGGGAGCACCCGGGAGAGGCTACATCCTGGGAGGGGAGAACGTCAGCCAGGACGAGCTGTTCGCCCTGCTGCACGCGCTGACCGGACGGCGCCCTCCGCGCCTCGCGATCCCCTTCTGGGCGGCCGAGACCGCCGGCCGCCTGCTGCGGGCCTGGGCACGTCTGACGGACCGGCCGCCGGACATCACGGACGGGGCCATCGCGACCTTTCGTCACTCCTGGGTCTACTCGAGCGAGCGCGCGGTCCGCGAGCTGGGCTACCAGATCACGCCGCTGCGCGAGGGTCTCCGGAGCACGATCGAAGCGCTGCGTTCCGGTTCGGTCTCCCCGGAAGCGTCGGCGCGGCAGGGGCGATGACGGCACAGGGTGAGACGGCGCGCAGGGTCGTGCATTTCGCCATGGGGGGGCTGGCCTTCCTGCTTCCCTATCTCACTCCCATGCAGGCCGCCTGCGCCGCCGGAGCGGCGGTCCTCTTCAACCTGTTCCTCCTGCCGCATGTCGGTCCCTCGCTGTTCAGGCGCGGCGAGCGCGAGTCTCCCTGGCGTTCCGGTGTCGTCATCTATCCGGCGACGGTCCTCCTGCTCGTGCTTCTCTTCCACCGCCACATGGAGATTGCGGGCGCGGCGTGGGCGATCCTGGCGGCGGGGGACAGCGCCGCGGGCTGGATCGGCCGCCGCTTCGGCCGCACGCCGATCCCCTGGAATCGATCCAAGACGATGGAGGGGTCGTGCGCGTTCGCCGTCGCGGCCTTCGCCTTCTCCTGGGCGGTCCTCGTCTGGATGGGGCGGAGACCGCTGGAGGCGGCTCTCCTCGCGGCGACGGCGTCGGTGTTCGCCGCCTTCATGGAGTCGCTCCCGTGGCGTCTGGACGACAATCTCACGGTGCCGATCCTGTCGGCCGTTTTCCTGGCCGGCCTGGAGCGGGTCGAGCTCGAGCGTCTGGTCCAGGCGGCCCCCGCGTTGTGGCGGTCGCTTCTCCTGGGTGTCGTGTGCAACCTCATCCTGGCCCTCGTGTTCCGTGGAAGCGGCGCGGTCGACCGATCGGGGATGATCGCCGGCTTCCTGGTCGGCGTTCTGACGTTCACGTTCGCCTCCTGGAGAGGATTTCTGGTCCTGATCGCCTTCTTCGTCCTCGGCAGCGCCTCGACGCGCCTCGGGCTGCGCCGCAAGCAGCGGCTCGGAATCGCGCAGGAGAAGAAGGGGGCGCGATCCGCGCGGCACGCCCTTGCGAACTGCGGCGTCGCCGTCTATCTGGCGTTCCTGATCGCGGCCGCCGCGTCGCCGGACGTCTTCCGTCTGGCCTTCGTCTGCGCCTACGCGACGGCCGCGTTCGACACCGTGAGCAGCGAGATCGGCCGGGCCTACGGCGGCCGCCCGGTCCTGATCACCACGCTACGGAGAGTCCCCGCCGGAACCAACGGCGGGGTGTCCTGGCTCGGCACGTGGACCGGCCTCGCCGCGTCCGCCGTCGTGTGCGGAGTCGCGGTCGCGGCGGGTTTCCTGGAGGGACGCTTCAGTGGTGTCGTGCTGGCCGCGGCGTTCATCGGATCGACGGCCGACTCGGTCCTGGGAGCCACGCTCGAGAGCCGCGGGCTCATGGACAACGAGGCGGTGAATTTCTCCAACACCCTGGTCGGCTCGCTGAGCGGGATCGGTCTCCTGGCGCTGCTCTGAACCAGGCCGCCGGGTGCCCCGCTCCCGGACGGCATCGCACGATCATGCGGGTCCCCGGGGAACTTCCGGGCGGGCCGGGCTGTCTCAGGTCGGGGGCGGTCTTCCTAATGAGCACGATGGCGCGAGCGCGTGGCAGGCTGTGGCGGATGGGCCGGGGCTCGAAGGTCGACCCGGGTGATGGGCCGGGCGCCGCGACCCCCGGGTCCGCCCCGGAGACCGGCGATGGCCGTCTGATCTCGAAGGCGACGGGAGGGGATCGCGAGGCCTTCGACCTTCTCGTCGAGCGTCACCTGCCCCGCGTCTGGGCCGTGGTCTGGCGGATCCTGCGCCACAACGAGGACACCGAGGACGTCGTGCAGGAAGTCTTCCTCGCGGCGTACCAGGGACTGGAGGGCTACCGGGGCGAGGCGAAGTTCTCGACCTGGCTGCACCGGATCGCGGTGACGCGCGCCCTGAATCACCTCGACCGCAAGGAGGAGAAGATGCGGCGCGCCTTCCGAAACCTGGAGGACGACAGCCACCTGCTCGAGGCGGCCCCCGAGGCCGCGGGCTCATGGATCATGCGGGGATCTCCGTCGCCTCTCCAGGCCCTGGAGGCCGACGATCTCATGCGACGTCTCGCGGCCTGCCTGTCGCGGCTGCCGGCGGCGTGGCGCGCGGTCCTGACGCTGCGGGACGTGGACGCCCGTTCCTATGAAGAGATCGCGGCGCTCGCCGGTCTGGCGCTCGGGACGGTCCGCTCGCGCCTGGCGCGGGCCCGCGTGGCGCTCCGACAGTGTGTCGCGGGGGAGGGTCCGTGAGCGATCGGAGGAATGTCCATCCGCGCGAGCTGCTGTCCGCCTACCTGGACGGCGAGCTCCCGCAGACCGAACGTGCCGAGGTCGAGGCGCATGTCGCCGGCTGCTCGTCCTGCGAGGCCCTCCTGGACGACTTCCGGGCGATGGCGGCGATAGCGACACGGGAGGAGCCGCCTCCGGTCCCGACCGATTTGCGGTCGCGCATCCGCCTCAAGGTCGGACTCGCGGGAGCCGGCAGGACACGGCAACGCCGGTTCCGCCTCGAGTACTCCCGCATGGGGATCGCCGCCGCCGCCGTCATCGTCCTGGCGATCGGTCTGTGGGCGACGAGATGGGACACTGCGCCCCCGCAGACACCGCTCATCGATCGACCGACGGCCCCGGATACCCTCGGCGGAAGCGAGCGCGCCGGGGTCGGGAAGGAGCCGCGGGACGAGCTGGACGAATCGTTGAAGGCGCTCGGCTATGTCGGGAATGGATCGCGGCAGAGGGACGATTCGGCTCCTTCCGCCACGGGTCGGAACAGCAGGATGCAGGAGACGGCGGCTCCGTCCGGAGCACCGGCGCCCGTGATCGCCGGGGGCGTCCGAGAAAGGGAGCCGATCGAGCGGCGACAGGCGAAGCCTGAGCGCGAGCCTGCCGCGCCTGCGGCGGGATTCGCCCCCGCCGCGGCCGGCGTCGCGGAGGGGCGTGGGGCACGCCAGGACGTGCTTGAGGATCACAAGGTGGTCGCAAGGACACAGGCGGAGGCTCCCCTGGCCTCCCCGCGGTCCGAGGCAACATCACGTGGGCAGGTCCTGCTGCTGGAGTCCACCGGGTACCGGGTGTCCGCACATCAGGACGGCACGGTGGTCCTGTCGGCCGTAGGGTACACCTGCGCGGTGCGGCAGGACGCACCATCCGTCGATCCCGATATCGCTGCGCTCTTCGCGCTGGCTTCAACCGCCGGAGAGACGGCGGGCTCCCCGTCCACGGCGCGCCGGGGCACGACTGTCGTCCGGCTGCTGAAGCCGCGAAACGCGGAGGAAGAATCTGCCGGCGAGGCCCCCGGGGTCGACCTGCCCGGCGCGCAGGGAGTCGCGATCGAGACAGGACTCCGCACACTGCTGCGGGACAAGTATCTGCCGCTCATGGAACGCCGGTGCGGGACGGTGCCGCGGATCGTCCGCTCCCCCTGAGTGCCCCCGGCCCGTCGGGCCCGCGATTTGTGCGGCGTCGGGGCGGCGAGTATCCTACGCGCGGCGCATGTGCGGGATAGCAGTGACCAGGGTCAGGAGCTTCGCCTCGCGGGCGCGGCTCTACTTCGCATTGACCCGGCCTTTCACCCTGCTTCCTCCGACCTTTGGCGTCGTGTCGGGCGCCCTGACCGCGTTCGGCTCCGCGCACAATCCCGATCCTGAACGACACTTCACGACGTCGGTCCTGGCGATGATCCTCCTCGGTTCGGTCACCGCCGCATTCCTGAATGCCGCGAGCAACGTCATCAATCAGTACCACGACCTGGAGATCGACCGTCGCAACAAGCCGCAGAGGCCGCTGCCCTCGGGGAGGATCTCGACCGGGGCCGGTCTGCGCTTCGCGTTCCTCCTGTACATCGTGGCTCTCCTGCCCACCTGGCTCATCGTCGACTACCCGCGCGCCACCTTCTGGGAGAAGGCCGGAGCGCCCCTTGCGGAGCACCAGTGCTTCTTCATCTACCTCGCGGGTCTCGTGCTCACTCTGATGTACTCCGACCCGGTCTGGGGGCGGACGAAGCGGTTCGGCATCTGGGCCAATCTCACCATCGCCGTGCCGCGCGGTTGTCTCCTCAAGGTGGCGGGCTGGTCCATGGTCGCGAGCGTGATTCACGTGGAGCCCTGGTACATCGGATCGGTCTTCCTGCTGTTCCTGCTGGGGGCCACCTCGAGCAAGGACTTCTCCGACATGGAGGGAGACGCCGCCCACGGTTGCCTCACGCTGCCGATCCGGCTGGGGGTGGAGAAGGCCGCGCGCTTCGTCGCACCGTTCTTCTGCCTGCCGTGGCTCCTGATCCCGATCGGCGTGTGGCTCCCCGATCCGTTCGGTTCGGGCCCGGTTCTGACAGGGGACCGCACCCTGCTGACCCTCCTGGGACTGGCGCTCGCGGGCTGGGGGGCCTGGACGGCCCGGCTCATCCTGCGCGACCCGGCGGCTCTGGCGAGATCGGAGAACCATCCGTCCTGGACGCACATGTATCTCATGATGATGTTCGCCCAGGTCGGGTTCGCCATCGCCTACCTTGCTTGACCCCCGTGGTTCCGCGGCCCGTTCCGGCAGGGGGCTGCTCCTGGTGCTCCTGGCGGGCGCCGCCTGGACCTGCGCCGAAGCGGTCACGACGGCCGGGCCCGCCGACACCGTCGTCGTCCTGTCCATCGACGGCATGCGCTGGGACTACCCCGCCCGGGCCGGGGCGCCGACCCTCGCGCGCCTGGCCAGGGAGGGAGCGTCCTGCGGGGCGCTGCTGCCGCCGTTCCCCTCCTCGACTTTTCCGGCCCACGCCAGCCTCGCGACCGGGGTCTTCCCCGACAGGCACGGTATCGTCAACAACGAATTCATCGACCGCAGGCGCGGGCTCTATCGCCGGGATGACGATGCCACGTGGCTCCTGGCCGAGCCGATCTGGGTGACCGCGGAGCGCCAGGGGGTGCGCACCGCCGTGTTCCATTGGGTTTTCTCCTACACGCCGTGGCGGGGTATCGCCGCGACACGCCGCATTCCGTATTCCGCGGAGACGACCGACCGGGACAAGATCGAGCGGATCACTCGATGGCTGTCGCTGCGCGGGGAGGACCGGCCTCGGCTGATCCTGTCCTACCTGCACGGACCGGACGCAGCGGGTCACGCCGATGGTCCCGAGTCGGGCGCCGTGCTCGAGAGCGTGCGTCGGACCGACGGTCTGGTGGCGCGTCTGTTGCGGGCCCTCGAGCGAGCGCCGAAATCGGCGCTGATCGTCGTCTCGGATCACGGCATGGCGGGCGTCTCGCGCGTATTGAGAACTCGGGACCTGCTCGGGCGGGGTGAGTCGCGCCCCGTCCGCGCCGTTTCCACGGGGGCCGTCTGCAACGTCTACTGCCCGGACCTCCGTTCCTGCGGCGCCGCCGAGTCCGCGCTGACGGAAGTTCCCGGAATGACCGTCTACAGGAAGGGATCGCTGCCCGGAGGGTTACGCTACCGGCAGCCCGAGCGCACAGGCGATCTCGTGGCCATCGCCCCGCCCGGGACGTACTTCGCGGACGGTCGCGGAGACGAGAAGCCGGTGCGGGGCATGCATGGGTATCCTCCCGAGCAGAGCGAGATGCAGGGGATCTTCTACGCCTGGGGAGCGGGGGTGAGGCGTGGCGCCCGGTGCGATCGTCTTCGAGCCGTGGACGTGGCCCCGCTCGTCTGCAGACTTCTCGGCATCAGGTGTCCCGAGGAGATCGACGGCAGGGTGCCGGAGGATCTGCTCGAACCATGGAGCGACATCACTCCGGTCGGCTGCGGGGCCCGGGCGGAGCCGCATCGCGCGAATCCCCCCCGGCCGGGGCCGCGTCGTCCGGATGCTGGTCCGGACACGCCGCCCCGGAGTACCGCGCCACCCTGACGCGCGCCGGGCGCAGGAGCGTGGCGCCGAGCATGTATCCTCGGCCGCTTTCCTCGAGGATCAGAGTGTCGCGCGCGGGATCGTCCGTCTCCTGCACCGAGACCGCTTCGGCCACGGCGGGGTCGAAGCGCTGTCCCACCAGGTCGAGCCCCTGAACTCCCTCGGACGCGAGGGTCTGGAGGAGATGATCACGGATGAGCGTGACGCCGGACAAGAGGCCGCCGGCACCCGGGGATCCGGCGCCGACCGCGATCGCCCGGTCGAGGTCATCGAGGACCCCGAGCACCTTGCGCATCATCTCGACGCGCGCGATCTCGACCCGGCGCTCCAGATCGCGCGCCAGGCGCACCCGGAAGGCCTCGCGCTCCTCCTCGATCCGGCGGTAGGCCGCGCTGATCTCCCGCGCCCGGCGCTCCGCCTCCTCGGTGCGGACCTTCAGCTCCTCGACGACCGAGGGGTAGCGAGGCTCCAAGGCCGCCGAGGTCTCGTCCTGGAAGACCGGACGTCGATCGATGACCGAGAATGCCTTATCCTGGCTGTCGTCCCGCGTGTCTCCTGATCTGCCGTGTTCTTTCATGATCGATTCCAATGGGCGAACCCGGCGGCGTCCGGCCGGCCGTCAGTGCCCCGTAAGACGTCGGATGCGCTCGCGGATCGGCGGATGCGTGCTGAAGAGGTTCGCCAGCGCCTCGCCCGTGAACGGCTTGACGATGAACAGGTGACTGGAGGCCGGCGCCGCGGTCAGCATCGGGATCCGTCGGCTGGCGTCCTCGAGCTTCTGCAGCGCATGGGCGAGCCCGTACGGGTTGTGCGTGAGCTCCGCCCCGCTCGCGTCGGCCTGGTACTCGCGGGCGCGCGACACGGCGAGCTGGATGAGGGTCGCCGCGATCGGAGCCAGGATGATCCCGGCGAGCAGGGCAATCGGGTTGGAGCCCTGGCGGTCGTCGCGCTGACCGCCTCCGAATATCGCCGCCCAGCGGGCCATGTTGGCGATCACCATGATCGTCGCCGCGAGGGTCGCCGCGATCGAGCCGATCAGGATGTCGCGATTCTTGACGTGCGACAGCTCGTGCGCCAGGACCCCCTCGAGCTCCTCGGCGTTCAGGATGCGCAGGATTCCATGCGTCACGGCGACGGCCGCGTGGTTCGGGTCGCGTCCCGTGGCGAACGCGTTCGGGGCCTCCTCGGGAAGGACGTAGACGCGCGGCATGGGTATCCCGGCGCGCGCGGTGAGACGCTCCAGGATCTCGTACAGCTCGGGCGCCTGCTCCCGGCCGACCGGTTGGGCGCGGTGCAGCGCCAGGACGATGCGGTCGGAGAACCAGTAGGAAAAGAAGTTCATGAGGGCCGCCACTCCCAGGGCGATGTACATCCCGTTCGCTCCGCCGAACAGGCCGCCCATGGCCACGATCAGAGCGGACAGCAGCCCCAGGAGGAATGCCGTCTTCAAGGCGTTCATCGGATGTATCGTCTCCTCGTCGCGCGCCACCGGTGCGTCCGGTGCCGGCGTCGCATTGTAACCCGCCCGGCGGCGGGGGCCCATCCCACCGGCGTCACTTCACCTCGATGCGGATGGCCTTGGCCTTCGACTCCTGCCTCTTCGGCAGGATGACTTCCAGGACGCCGTTCTTCTGCGTGGCCCGGATCCCGGCCTGGTCGACGTTCGTCGGCAGGCCGAAGGAGCGGACGAAGGTGCCGTGGGGACGTTCCGCCCGGTGCATGTCCTCGGGGCGGAGGTCCCCTGAAAGCCTTCTCCGCCCCCGGATCACGAGTGTTCCGCCCTCCACTCTCATCTCGATGTCGTCCTGATCCACACCCGGGAGATCGGCGCGGAGCACGATCGTCTCCGCGTTCTCGAAGATATCCACCGGCGGAGTCCACTGACCCGCCTGCAGATCCTCCTGTCCCTGTGGCGCGGACATCCCTTCCTGAAACAGACGGTTGACGCGGTCCTGGAGGGTCCACACATCACGATAGGGGTCCCACTTGACGACGGTCATGCTCTCCTCCTCGCGATTTCAGGATTCGTCCGGTCCGATCGGGAGCGCCGTCAGCGGGCGCGTCTCCCGGTCGTGGCGACCGGCTCCTGCTTTCTGATTTTTTCGAACACCACCTCGTTCACTGGGCCTCCTGCAGCGCCTCCTGGGAACGGACAGTCAACTTGTCGAGGTTCATGCTCTGCTGCAATCTCCTTCAGTCATGATTAATGGGATGCTCAGTATAAACATTGAGTGTATCATTGTCAAATAATTTGATATACAATATCTATTTTATTATCAATAACTTAGAAAGTATTCATGCAGGCGCACGCCCATCCTCTTCCAGGAACTCCCGGAACATGTCCAGGCAGAGGCGTGTGTGGGTGAGGAACAGATGGTGTCCTGTCCCGCGCACCGTGCGCAGGCGCATGTGGGGGTAGAGAGCCGGTAGGGGACGCACATGGTCGAGCGGTGCGACGGAGTCCTGCTCGCCATGGATCAGGAGCGTGGGCAGGGGAGCGACCTCGGGCAGGATCCGATCGACCTGGTAGCTCAAGAGACAATGTTCCAGAGTCGAGGTGAGCGACTTGAAGGTGAACTTGTGGCTGTCGATGACCACCGACCAGGGAAATCGCAGCATATACCTCAGCGTGAGCTCCAGGCCGGTGCGTTTCATCTGGGCAATCGTTTCCCCCAGAGAGTGTTCGTTGAGAAGGCGCCGGTAATGGGGGGAGCCGCGCCAGAAGAGGGCGTGCGCCGTCGCAGGCTCGCTGAAGCGTGGAAGGCTCAGCAGGATCATGCGCTTCACGTGCGACCCGTGGAGCGCGGCGTACTCCAGGGCGATCAGGCCGCCGAGAGAGTGACCGACGATGGTCAGCGGGTGTCCGGCGAGATCGATCTCCTCCACAAGACTGCGCACGCTGTCGCGGAACACGGGCAGGGTGTACTCGAGGTAGGGCTTGGGAGACAAGCCGAACCCGAGGAGATCGGGGAGCACCAGCCTGTAATCCTGCTCGAGCGGCCGCACCTTCTTCTGCCAGTACCGCCTGGAGCCCGTGATGCCGTGCAGGAACAGCAGGACGGGCCCGCGGGGATTGCCGGTCGAGACGTAGTGGAGGGCGTTCGGCGGTCTCATGTCACGCAGCACGGGTCGGCACGTTCGACCGCGCGGGCGCGCGATCATATCATGTCGAAGCGACCGCGCTCCGCCTTGATCTCCTCGGGGGCCGTGGCCTATCATCAGCCCCTCTGACGAGCGAACCGTTCCGCGCAGGACCTCCCCCTCATAGCCCCGGCGACGGCGGTCCGACGCTCCCGGATCTTCTTCCTCCGCCGCCGGAGGACGTGACAGGAAGGAGGACGTCATGCTGGAGTCCCTGCAGAAGACCGATCCCGAAGTGGCCGTGGCTCTCGCCGCCGAGGTCGCCCGGCAGGACGAAACCCTGGTCCTGATCGCCTCCGAAAACTTCGCCTCGCGCGCCGTGCTGGAAGCGATGGGATCCGTGTTCACGAACAAGTATGCGGAGGGGTATCCCGGACGCCGCTACTACGGTGGATGCGAGCACTCCGACACGGTCGAGCGGCTGGCCATCGACAGGGCCAGGGCGATTTTCGGCGCGGAGCACGCCAACGTCCAGCCGCATTCGGGTTCGCAGGCGAACATGGCGGTGTACCTCGCCATGCTCAAACCGGGCGACGTCATCCTGGGGATGGATCTCTCGCACGGCGGACATCTGACTCACGGCCATCCCCTGAATTTCTCCGGGCGATACTTCAAGATCATCCCCTACGGTGTCAGCCGTGAGACGGAGCTACTGGACTACGACCAGATGGAGCGTCTGGCCCGGGAACACCGGCCCCGCCTGATCGTCGCGGGGGCGAGCGCCTACGCGCGGATCATCGACTACCCCCGCATCCGCCGCATTGCAGACGACACCGGAGCCCTTCTGATGGCCGACATCGCCCACGTGGCGGGTCTGGTCGCGGCGGGGGTGCATCCGAATCCGGTGCCCTACGCCGATTTCGTGACCACCACCACGCACAAGACCCTGCGCGGTCCGCGCGGGGCGGTCATCCTCTGCCGCGAGCGCTTCGCGAAAGAGATCGACAGCGCCGTGTTCCCGGGGACACAGGGTGGGCCCCTCGTGCACATGATCGCGGCCAAGGCGGTGGCGTTCAAGGAGGCGATGTCCGAGGAGTTCAAGCGTGATCAGAAGCGGACCGTGGAGAACGCCGTGAGACTGGCGGCGCTTCTCGCGGCCGGCGGTCTTCGAGTCGTCTCGGGCGGCACGGACACCCACCTCTTCCTCCTGGATCTGCGGACGAGGAAACTGACGGGACGCGCGGTCGAGCAGAGACTGGACAGGGTGGGCATCGCCCTCAACAAGAACACCATTCCGTTCGATCCGGAGAAGCCGCTGATCGGCAGCGGTGTGCGGATCGGCACGCCCGCCGTGACCACGCGGGGGATGGGGCCCTCCCAGATGGACGAGATCGCCCGGCTGATCCTCGATGCGCTCGAACGGGAACCGGACGCGCGCGACATCGAGTCCCTGCGGGGCCGCGTCGCGGGGCTCTGCCGATCCTTCCCCATCTATGGCTGGCTGCCGCGCCCGGCGGCCGAGCGCGGCGCCGGTCGGGAGCGCCCGTCCTGACGTCCCGCCGCGCGATCCGGCCGCTCCCGATCCTCCTCGATCGGACCGGCGTCCCGCGGAGAGTCGTGGGCGGGGGGCGCGTGGCGGAGAGGACGCCGAGGATTCCTCCCGAGGCGGAGGAGGCCGAGGCATGACGGATCGTCCCGATCCCGGGCGCGCCCTCTATCTCGTCGACGGAAGCAACAACCTGTACCGGGCGTTCTACGCCATACGAGGTCTGAGCACCAGCAAGGGTCTCCCGACCAACGCCATCTTCGGCTTCACGTCGATGCTGCGCAAACTCCTGCGCGAGCACGCGCCGCGACGCCTCGGGGTGGCCTTCGACCTTGCGGAGCCGACGTTCCGGCACAAGGCGTTCGCCGACTACAAGGCGAACCGCCCCGAGACACCCGCCGATCTCGTCGTGCAGATCCCGTACGTGAAGAAGGTGTGCGAGGTTCTGGGGGTCCCCGTGCTCGAGCTCTCCGGGTTCGAAGCGGACGACCTCATCGCGACGCTCGCCGATCGCGGCCGCAAGGCCGGCCTCGAGGTCGTCATCGTGGCCACCGACAAGGACCTTCTGCAGCTCGTGGGAGACGGCGTCAGGGTCTTCAATCCCGTGAGCGAACAGTTTCTCGACAGCGGGGGTGTCGAGCGCGTGTTCGGGGTTCGACCCGATCAGGTGCGGGACGTGCTGGCGCTCTGCGGCGATTCATCCGACAACATCCCGGGCGTTCCCGGAATCGGGGAGAAGGGGGCCAGGGATCTGATCCGCCAGTACGGCGATCTCGAATCCGTCCTGCTCGCGGCCCCGGCCATCTCCCGGAAGACTTATCGGGAAGGCCTGCTGGCGAACGCCGACGTCGCCCGCCTGAGCCGCGACCTGGCCACTCTGCGTTACGACGCCCCGCTGTCGTTCGATCCCGATCGATTGAGAGTCGGCGCGCCCGACCAGGAGGCGGCGCGACAGCTCTTCCAGGACCTCGAGTTTGGAGCGCTCGCGCGGGAGTTTGCGGCTCCCGTGGTGACCCCGGAGGCGCGTCACACGGTCGTCCGGGATACCCCGGACCTGGAGCGGGCGGTGGAGCGATTGCGGGCGTCGGGGCGGTTCGCCTTCAATGTGGAGAGGGACCACGCCGAGCCGATGCGGGCCGGAATCGTGGGAATCGCCCTGGCCGGCGTCGGCGGTGAGAGCTTCTACGTTCCGGTGGCGCAACGCCACCTCGGCGATCCCCCCCCGCTCGACCAGGCGACCGTCCTGAACCGCCTGCGTCCCCTGTTCGAGAGGCGGGGTCCGCGGCGCGAGGCCCACAACGTCAAGAGCGATCTGATCCTGCTCCGGCGTTTGGGCTGGGATCCGCCGACCGTCGAGTTCGACACCATGCTGGCCAGCTACCTCCTCGACGCCTCGCGGCGCAGCCATGACCTCGAGGCGGTCGCCCGGGACGTCGCCGGGTTCGAGGTCCCCTCCTACGAAGCGGTGCTCGGCTCGGGCGCCAGGAGCGTCCCGCTCGCCGATATCGGCGTGGAGCGGGCCGCGGCCCTGGTCTGCGGGCGCGTCGCCGCCGTGCTGGCCGTCCGCGACCGTCTGGAGACGGGCATGAGGGAGGAGGGGCTGCTGGCGCTGTTCAACGACCTGGAGCTTCCCCTGGCGTACGTCCTGGCGGAGATGGAGGTCGCCGGCGTGCGCGTCGACACCGGCTTCCTCGCTTCGCTGTCGCGCGAGTGGGAGACTCAGCTGGCCCGCTTGACCTCCGAGATCCACGCTCTCGCGGGGAGGGAGTTCAACATCAACTCGCCCCGCCAGCTGGGGGAGATCCTGTTCGACGGTCTGAAACTGACCCCCGGGCGCAGGACCCAGAGGACGCGGTCGTTCTCCACCGGCGTGGAGGTCCTCGAGGAGCTGGCGGAGGAGCACGAGCTGCCGCGCCGGATCCTGGAATACAGGAGCCTGCAGAAGCTCAAGTCGACCTACGTCGACAGCCTGCCCGGCCTGATCAACGCGGACACGGGCCGCGTCCATACGTCCTTCAACCAGGCGGTCGCCGCCACCGGCCGTCTGAGCAGCAGCGATCCGAATCTTCAGAACATCCCGGTGCGCACGGAGCAGGGGCGGCAGATCCGCAGGGCCTTCGTCACGGATCGCGGTCATGTGCTCCTGTCCGCGGATTACTCGCAGATCGAGCTGCGTGTGCTCGCCCACCTGTGCGGCGATCCGGCCCTGGTGAACGCCTTTCGGACGAACGAGGACATTCACCGCCGCACGGCGGCGGAAGTCTTCGGCGTGATGCCCGATCTGGTGAGCGACGAGATGCGCCGGCGCGCCAAGGTCGTGAACTTCGGAATCATCTACGGCATGGGCGCCCAGCGTCTGGCGCGCGAGCAGGGGATACCGGTCAAGGAGGCGGAGGGCTTCATCGAGGCTTACTTCCAGCGTCTGCCCCGCGTGAAGGAGTACATCGACACCACGATCGCGGCGGTGGAATCGGAGGGGCGCGTCAGGACCCTGCTCGGGCGGGTACGCCACTTCCCGGAGATCAAAGGCACGGATCGGAACGCCCGCCAGCAGGCGCTCCGCGCCGCCGTGAACACGACCATCCAGGGCACGGCGGCGGATCTCATCAAGCTCGCGATGGTGGCGCTGGCCCGGCGTCTCAAGGAGGCGGGGAGCGGCGCGCGCATGACGCTTCAAGTCCATGACGAGCTGGTCCTGGAGGTACCGGAGACGGAGGTTCCCGCCGTGTCCCGCATCGTGCGCGACGTGATGGAGGGCGTCCACGAGCTGCGCGTCCCTCTGGTCGCCGATCTCAAGATTGGGCCGAACTGGCTGGACATGACGAAGGTCGAATCCAAAGATTGAAATCGGCCCGGTGGCGGCGTCGGGCCGCCGCCGCGTCCATTGCGCCTCCCCATTTCGTAACCTACATTGCCGTTGCGGCGGCGACGTGTGGCCGTCGAAATCTCCGGAACGGACACATGCCCGAGGCGACCCACATCCTGATTGTTGATGACGACCGGACGATACGGGACCTGCTGAACGAAGGGCTGTCCGACAGCGGTTACCGCTGCGACACCGCCTGCGACGGACTCGAAGGCCTCAGGAAGGTCCAGACGAACGGATTCGAGCTGGTCGTGAGCGACATCGACATGCCGGAAATGGACGGGGTCCACCTGCTCCAGGAGATCAAGAAGATCCGCCCGGACACCGAGATCATCATGCTGACGGGCATCGTGGACGTCGAGACTGCCATCCAGTCGATGCGCCTGGGGGCCTGCGACTACCTCACCAAGCCCTTCAATCTCGCCGAGGTGCGGATCACGGTGGAGAGGGCCCTGGAGAAGCAGCGCCTGCTGCGGGAGAATCGGGAGTATCAGAGGACGCTCGAAATCAAGGTCGCGGCCCGCACGGCCGAGCTGCTCGGCAAGAAGCGGGAGGTGGAGGATCTCCTGTCGCGTCTGCAGTCCTCCTATCAGACGACCCTCGAGGCCCTGGCGTCGGCGCTCGACACACGCGACACGGAGACGCTGGGCCATTCCCTGCGGGTGGCCTCGTACACGGTGGCCGTGGCGCGCCGGATGGGCGTGGGGGAGCCGGACCTGACGGACATCTACCGCGGCGCGCTGCTGCACGACGTGGGGAAAATCGGCGTCCCGGACGCAATCCTCCGAAAGCCGGGCAAGCTGACCCCGGAGGAATGGGTCGAGATGCGCCGGCATCCGGAGATCGGTCATCGCATCCTGCAGGGGATCAAGTTCCTGGAAGGGGCGCGCGAGATTGTTCTCAGCCATCAGGAAACGTACGACGGGTCGGGCTATCCGCGGGGTCTGAAGGGGAAGGAAATCCCGCTGGGGGCCCGCATCTTCGCCGTGGTCGACACGCTGGACGCCATGACATCGGACCGCCCGTACCGCAAGGCCCTGCCGTACGAGGCGGCGCGCGCCGAGATCCTCAAGTATTCCGGCACGCAATTCGATCCGGACGTCGTGCAGGCCTTCCTGGACATTCGGGACGGGGAGTGGAACGAGATCCAGCGCCGGGTCATGCAGGACATCCTGGTCCGGGGGCAGTCCCGGCTGTAGGCCGGCGGGGGCGCGCCGCCTCCGGTTCTACGGGGGCGACGCCGCGGCCTTCTGGACAAGAAGGGCGAGGTCGTGCTCGAGCGTCGTCTGCGGCGTCTCGACGATGCGACCGACCTCGCGCCCATCGGCGCGCAGGATGAAGGTGGGCACTCGCTCGATGGCGCCCCTCCTGACCAGACGCGCCGGCTCCTTCTTGGTCCGGTCGATGCCGTAGTACCGGACTTTCAGGCGCGCCGGGGAGGCTCGATCGAGAATCCGGAGGAAGCGCGGGACCTCCCGGCGGCTGTCGGAGCACCAGCCTCCGAAATACACGTCAAGCCTGGCCTTGAGCGGTGTCGTGGCGATCACCCGGATGTCCGCCTCGGCCGGTTCGTAGGCCTCGCGGTTCGTCCGCCACTCCGGCGAGATCGACAGGATGGCCTCCGGCCCGACGCGGCCGAGGAGGACCTCCTGCGCCGGCGTCGCGCCGGCCGCGGCCAGCAGGAACACGATCGTCAACACCCGTCGTGCCGTTCTCGACATGCAGGCTCCCGGCGAGCATCATCCGGGGAGTGCCCGGGTTTGTCAACCGTCCTGCTTTGCTTGACGACCCGATCCCCGTCTGTTAAATTGACTTGGTCCTGATCCTCTGGAGGTTCCCGTCCGTGAACAGAAAACGAACCGCCGTCATGGCCGCCGCGCTGGCGGCCACGGTCTCGATAGTTGTCGCGGGGGCACCGTCGAACCAGGTGCCGAAGGACGACACCGCTGCGACGGGGAGGCAGTCCGGCGTCGCGGGGGACCCGATGCTCGCGCGCATCCTGCAGGCTTTCGACAAGGCCCAGCGCGAGACCGGCACCCTCGTGGCCTCGTTCACCGAGAAGAAGGAACTCAAGCTCCTGGCGCGGCCCGTGTTGTCGCGCGGCGAGTTCTATTACAACCGGCCCAACCAGGTCCGCTGGGAGTACCTCGACCCGGACCGCAAGGTGTTCGTGATCACGGAGGACATGTACATCGCCTATTACCCGGCGCTCAAGAGGGCGGAGGAGGTGCCGATCAAGAAATTCGTCGGGAAGCGCCTGTTCCGGTTCCTGGGGGTCGGGCAGTCTATCGACGAGCTGGGGAAGTACTACGAATTCCGGCTGGCTCCGCAAAGCGATCTGAAGGACACGTACCTTCTTGTCCTGGTTCCACGCAAGAAGAAACTGGCCGAGCGTGTGGCCGAGATGAAGATCTGGGTCGACACCACGACCTTCCTGCCGCGCCAGCTGCAGTACGTCGAGTCCGACGGTGACTCGACCCTCCTGGCCTTCCAGGACATCCGCACGAACGTCGAAGTCGCCGCCAGCCGGTTTCACCTCGACCTGCCCAAGGACGTGGTGGTCTCGGAGTCCTTCAACGGCTTCTCGCTCGGCGAGCAGAGCTTCTAGCAAAAAAAGAGCCCCTCGAATTGCGAGGGGCTCGTGTCGTTCAGAGCGATCGCGGTCCGGACAGGCACCGGTCGGACGGCCGCCAGGGGCGGCCGGGGCGATCAGTACATGTCGCCGCCGCCCATGCGCGGACCCGGTGGTGCCGGCTTCTCCTTCTCCGGAACCTCGGAGACGAGCGCCTCGGTGGTCAGCATCAGACCCGCGATGCTGGCCGCGTTCTGCAGGGCCGTGCGGCAGACCTTGGTCGGGTCGATGATCCCCGCCTCGAACATGTCCACCCACTTTCCGGTGTACGCGTCGAAGCCGACCACCGGTTTCTCCTTCTCCTTCGCCTGCTGGACGACGATCGAGCCTTCGTAGCCGGCGTTGATGGCGATCTGCCGGATCGGCTCCTCCAGGGCCCGGCGGACGATGTTGATGCCGGTCTGGACGTCTTCCTGCTTCTCCTTGAGCCTCTCGAGCGCCGGGATGGCGCGCACCAGGGCGATGCCGCCGCCGGGGACGATCCCCTCCTCGACGGCCGCCTTGGTCGCGTGCATGGCATCCTCGACGCGGGACTTCTTCTCCTTCATCTCGGTCTCGGTGGCCGCGCCGACCTTGATGATGGCGACTCCGCCGACCAGCTTCGCGAGCCTCTCCTGCAGCTTCTCGCGATCGTAGTCGGACGTGGTCTCCTCGATCTGGGCTCGAATCTGCTTCACCCGGCCCTCGACGTCGGCGCGCTTCCCCTTGCCCTCGACGACCGTCGTGTTGTCCTTGTCGGCGGTGATCTTCTTGGCCTGGCCGAGGTCCTCGATCTTGACGTTCTCGAGCTTGATGCCGAGGTCCTCGGTGATG
>Ga0137397_10000066_pt1 | contig 62918 bp, 65 predicted proteins | sample czorhiz116metaG_FD_106658 | JGI IMG/M metagenome (GOLD analysis project Ga0137397, IMG submission 106658) | Vadose zone soil microbial communities from Angelo Coast Range Reserve, California, USA - czorhiz1.16 metaG | ecosystem: Environmental > Terrestrial > Soil > Vadose zone | place: USA... | reverse complement strand
CCCAAACGTTCCCCAACCCCAACGTCTGCTACGTTCCCCAATGCTTCTTCCAACGATGGTGCACCTCCCGCATCGCCCTCAGCTTTGGTCCCGGGCATCCAGAAGCCGTTGTACCTGTGCAGCCCATTCGTCGAGGCAGCTCTCGTCAAGGGTAACTTCAAGACGATCGTCATGCTTCCAAAATACGTCGATATCATGGAATGGGTGGCAGTAAACGGTGCGTCTCGTCCTTCACGCATTCACGTCATTCTCGCCATTCGCCTTCGACTACCGCGATTCATATACGTCCAGTCTTCGACTTCTTCCAGAACCTTAATATGTTTTATGGAGTTATATCCGAATGCTGCACACAGCAGTCTTGTCCGACCATGTCTGCCGGTGCCACGTAAGTGATGTCATTACATTCTTCTCCTCGAAAAAGGTGCTTATCTGGCTATCTGTATCTAAGGCTGAACTATACTTGGATAAATCAGGACCGAAAGAGCGTTCAATTGCCTGCCCCAACATACATCGATTATGTTATGACTTGGGTCCAAAACCTTCTTGACGATGAGAACACCTTCCCCACAAAATCAGGTACATCTAATCTGGCTTGTCCTTTCCTGTCGCTGCTCTCTCACGCGAGCGTGTTCTTGCGTCCATTTACCAGGACAAGACTTCCCTGCTTCGTTCCCGTCAACCATCAAGCACGTCTATCGTCAGCTCTTGCGCGTCTTCGCGCATATATACCACGCGCACTACTCCCAAATTCTTCATCTGCGTTCCGAACCGCACTTCAACTCGCTCTTTGCGCACTTCCTTGCGTTTGGTCGTGAGTACGAATTGCTGGACATCAAAGACGTTCGCGGCACATCCAGCGGGCCGGCCGTCGGGGTCGGAGCGCTCTGGGAGCGCTGGAGAGAAATGGGCATTCTTGAATCTTGATGTGAGTCCGGGCCTGTGCCGGAAAACAGAGCCGTAAGGATTGCAGGTCATTTAGCTCACTCGGCCGGTTGGAACGGGACATCAGACCCTGGAGCAAGTTCGTAGCTGTTACCTCATTGACCCCGCTCACGCGTTGCATACCCATACCCATCACCTTCTGTACTACCCGTCGTTTCCCCTACTACCTGCGACATCAGATCATAGCGGTCATTCCTGAGCAGTGGTGGCTGTACTACCTACTCATATGCCCACCGAAGCTTGAATTTCGTTTCGAAGCGGCGCGATGAATGTACTTATAATGCTCTTAAGGACAAAAACAATTGACAGTCTCGACCACTCTTTGGAATTATACGGCTTATCCGCTCCGAGTGGTGATAAAAGGGACGTGGGACGTACGATACAACCATCCCCAAAAGGACCACCGTTTGCGCTTCCCTCACATTACCTATCACTATAGTCCCTCTCATTGGGGTTTTAGTTTCTGCATATGCATGGTATGCGGAAGACCGTTCCGATATGGCGGCAAACGAAGATAATGAAACTTTGGCCCTCTGCGCTCACTCGTGGCCCAGGGCTTAGAGTTCTATTCCGCGTACCTGGAGGCTGTGAGGCCTCGCAAACGTTAATCAGGGACGTAAATCCAGCATCGATACGCATCATGATACCGCAGGAGTGGTGGTTTGGAAATAGCCAAACGGGAGAGAGGACATGCGCAAGGGTATAGTTGTGCGTGCCAGTGTACTGTAACTGATAGTAGTAAGGTTACCCTTTCATAAACGCGCACGTCCGCCGCCCAACACGTTTCGCCATCACAGTTTTGCCGTAGTCGCTGGAGCTTTCGCCTGCCTGGCTCTGATATGCTTCGCTTGGTCGCGAAGGACGCGCCGGAGCAACTTCCCACTGGGGTTCCTGGGAATGGTGCTGATGAATTCGACCCCACCCTGGAGATGCTTATGCTTGGCTTTCTTGTCGGCCACATGCTGTACGGGTGGTTAGAGGTTAGCCTTTTCGTTGCTCTGTGAGATAGCTCCCAACCCGACCCTTACCTTGATGATGCTAGCCTTGATCTTCTCGGTGTCTCCGGAAGCAGCACGCTTCGCAGCGTCGGCGGATGGCGCGACAAAGGCGAATGGAAGCTCCCCACTATACTCATCCGGAACTCCAACCACACAGGCATCAGCAACATCCGGATGCCGCAGCAGATGTCCTTCCAGTTCTGCAGGAGCAACTTGGAACGCCCGGACCTTCAGAATTTCCTGAGAGGACCTGGGTTAGTTGCGGCTAAGGGTGCGGACGCGTTGATCAACCTTGACACGATCAAGCACGAAAAGTTCGTTCTTGTCGTTGAGCATTGCTTCATCGCCAGTACGTACCCATCTATGTCATCGGATTAATTGGTATCGAAAGGGAAAGGGCCAAGTGGCAACAGAAAATGACCCACCCGTCGATGAAAGTCTCATTGGTCCTGTGGACAAGTCGTCACCGTGTGTCCTGCATGGCCAAACTCTAGTACGCACGCCTCTTCGTTCTTGTGATAACCCAGGGCCATGGAGGGTCCAGTGACGTAGAGCTCCCCCTGCTCACCTGGCTTCGCAAGAGTGCCATCGGGCTTCACGATTCGCGCACGGACACCAGGAATGAATACCCCGGCACTTCCGGGGGTGCCAATCCTTTGGGAGAGAGGGAACAAAGAAACGACCGTACAGGTCTCCGTCATACCGTATGCCTGTCCAATCTCGGCCTTAGGAATTATTTTCATCACTTGCTCTTGTAGCTCGGCGGAGACCGGCGCAGCGCCACAAGCCAAGAAGCGGACGTGTGAGATATCGTAATTTGTTGTTGCTGGATGCTTAGCCAGAAGAACTGCCATGGGAGGTACGACCCTGCGATAGGCGTCAATATAATCAGACAATTGAACGATGTCGATCTCGCCCACATAAGATGTGTTACTCTGTGCGAAACGATACTCTTGAGAAATCGGACGAAGTCAAACTTTGGTGCAATGACTACTGTCAACTACAACACGCGATGAGCGCAGTCAGAGAACAGCGATAATCGCGTCATGCATACGCCACAGAACAATTGGAAGTGGAGCTGTTCAAAGTACAAGAAATGAGGTATCGTGTACGACAGAGCAGATGAAACACCTTACGCAGACAACCATGCCGTACACGTCTGTTATCGGCGAATGACAAAATTCGATTCTTTAGCCGTCCAATCACGTCGAGCGACAACGAACATACGGTAAAGTGGGAGGACTGTTCAAACGAGTAGGAAGACTCGCTCAGTCAGTCAGTCTCTTACGCAAGAAAATAAGAAAAAATGACTTGCCGCACAACGCGACATGACCCGGTCTTAACCGCCGTTTCTCCCATGGTACAGACCCATCATTCGTTTTGAGGAATATAGACAGTTGTATAATATTCGCTATTACCGCATAATGGGAAATCTCAACCGCCTAGGGTAAGATTCAGTTGGCTAGCGGACTGCGCATCTCATGACAGCGCATTCAGTACGTACTTTCGGCTTTCCCGTCGTTCCACTAGAGAAAAGCAAAAAAGCGACCCTCGTTTTGGCCCTTCCTGGCTCAAGTCTGCATTCGACGAACTTTGCTTCTTGGCTGAGACCATGCTCGATAAGGCTGTGAAGGTTGAATCCCGAGAAGTTCGGTGTCACTCGTTTGGGCGGACCAAGCAGTACGAGGTGATCAGGCGGTATGCCCGACTGTTCGGCCGCTTTCGTCGCTACATGGAGAACATCTGGATGCGCAACAATACTCATAGCCTCAGAGATGCGAAGATGGTATGCGAGTTCTTCTGCATTTGATCCGGGGTTCACGGTGCTTTCCGCTGCGCCGTCAGGTTGGGATAATTAACGGACAGGTCAGGAACGTACGCCACGATTGCTCCTAAGCGATGAATGGCCCATACGATTATAGGGTAATCTTCACCGTGACACTGTCAGTACTCCGAGTCGTGTGTGGTACGGTCGAATGATGAAACTGACCAACATCATTCTGACTGAAGATACAGACTCGATAAATTCATGAGGACAGCATGAAGAGGATAGTGCATGGTCTGAGCTCACCAACATCATTCTCGCCTGCACAGGGGGGTCATGAGAGGTTGAAGAAATTCGTTGTGAGAACCCACGTACGAATGTTCAGTTTGGTACTCAGTGCATTGGCGAGTCCAAACACGCGGCTCCGGATCTACGCGACGCAATTTTCAACGAAACAACCAAGGCATACAGTACGGACTCGAGGCGACGAGGCCATCGTCAGTCGTTTCTCAGCTCACCTCTTCGAACCCGATTTTTCTGCCCGTCGTGTCATCGATGAGCCAGGGAATTCCTTCCTCTCTGATCGGACGTGTGGGATGAGCCGAGTCAAGAATGAACTGCGACACCGTAAGATCGTTAGGGATGGTGCACAGATTTTCTTCGGCTACGTATTCGCTCATCCTGACTCGACTCGGAGAGGCCAAAAAGCTGATATCAACGCGATACAAGTCCAAGTTGCGGGGACGCCATTCAAATAGTCGGCTCCTGGGCGGCAAATCCCGAAGTATTATTTTTGGCCAGTTGTGAACCGATTTTTATTCTGGGTTTGTTACCTGCGTATAAAATCCTCGGCGGACTTTGTTCCATCGGGGGCGGACGCGCTCGTGCACGGAAATTGCTCGGCCTCATGTGCTTTGATTGCGACTCGTAATATCTGTTTGTCTCATGGTTATGAATTATGAGTTTCGTGTTTACTGCGCGTCCTCGTGCATACTGTACCCAGTTATGCTTGTCCGAAGGACGGGCACTTACTAGTAACTTTCTAACAAGTGCGACATGCCTCGGATGTACTATTATGGCTACATACCTATATTTATTACACATGAAATGAGGAATCAACATTAATCAACGTGTGTGCTTCCTGCTTGCGTGGTCTTTCACCGTTTTGGAATGCAAGAACCCACTGTGCGTGATAAGCAAGGAGGTATAACCCGAGGCCGCCTTAAATCCGCACGATGCAGTAGGTTCGTGGAAAAGAAAAGGCACATAATTTTCCAAAATATCAGTGAGCATGGGCTGTACGCTGTGCCTATCTTTTCTCACTTTGAATACTCCGTGGGCTGGAATTGAAGACAGCTGCGGAATTGCTTGGTCAGCGAGCTGGTTGTGGTTCCCTATTTCCCTATCGTGTCAAGTCAATTACCCACACGCGACGCGTAGTCAAGTTTCATCTGCCCGCAGCTGTAGCCGCGGGGACCGCTCTTGCCTTGCAGTAGTGTTCGCCTATATTTCAAAAGAAGGATCGTCGATCAGGTGGGATCTTAATCATAAGATCTCGGATCTGATGACATGCGAGCCAAGTTCTGCAAAGTAACTGATGTGTGTGCACATGCATCTAGAAAGACAAGCGATGTGTTAGGTAACTGTCCACCCTAGCGTGATCACCGGGTGGTCCCCGTGTTCCAGGCGGCTATTTTTTCTGGGCTTTTGTACCTCGCAAACACGTGGATATGTGCCAAAGCAGGGACCGACTGCAAGCGCTATCTTGTTCTCAGCATGTAACTCGCAACCAATCACGCAAGGTGCTCACAGGAGGATTGACGAACCAAGCCGTCTCCCACTCACGTTCCTTCCAGGTTGTTATGATGAATCTGTGCACCTCTAACCCTGCCTCTCGCACGGCAGCCTCTTCTTCCTCCATCATAGGAGGACTACGTATCAAGGACGCCTCAGTAACGCCCCAATCAGAGAGTGCTGGAAGGCAGGCAGGCAGCAGCGACGGAGACGGTGGGGGTGAATCTATGGTATAGCCTGTGAAACCCCACAAGCCGTCTTGAAGTAAACGCGGCTCGATGATGGAGGGGAGAACGGGTGGGAGAACGGGTAGAACGGTCCATATCAAATGATGTTCGACGGATGGAGGGACTAGAGATGATCGTCAACCGATGCATTACGGACAAAGGCATGAAAGCCTACCCGAGTACGGCCAATCGTTCGTGATTATGCTAACTAGCTGCAAAGGTATGTCTGCCGTGAAATACGGCTTGGTTCCTGGAGGAACTGGAGGCAGATCTGGAGCGACAACGGTTGCCTCTCCAGAGCTAGTGTCACCATTCTCAACAGTAGCTACTGGCGGAGATAGACGAGACGGAAGTTTGGAGAGCGTATCAGCCTTGCCCCACTGAAGTCGGTATGTGCAAAGGTAATTTGCTAAAAGGCATTAGAAACATACTAAGGACGCGAGGAATTGATTACCCATGCTCCCGTACTCCTTTCTGATCCCTTCAGCCCAACGGTCATATCGCTGTTGGAGTTTTTTGTCACGTTTGAGCAACCCGAGATCCCTGGTAACACAATGATGGGAGCCAAAGGATACAGCATATAACACTTACCCAGAGTTTACAAAGGTCTTAAGCTGCTTCCACGTAAATTTTGCTGGATAGTAGGCGAGCAACTCCTCCTTCGTCGGGGTACCCTCACCCAGTGGCACTGTACGCTGTAATGGACCATTGGGTTCAGAGGTGTAACTAGAGGTCATAGGTCGTTGCTGTTGGTTGTTAGGTCGTGGCCGTTTGTTACGTGGTGGGAGCAATGATTGACAAGCTTGTGTTGACGAGATAAACGAAGATAAGACAAGGTAGCGCAAACGAGTATCTTTGCCCTTCAAGGATTTTACGAATGTAGAACCGGCTATCTGACTCAGTGATGTACACAACGATAGTACAACGACACATGCTTGTTGTCTGAAGCGTGAGAATAGTGATAACCAGCGTTAAAAAATAATTTGAAGTGGCAAAATGTGAAATTCTTGTTCAGTCACGATAGTCGGCAACGAGACTCAGGACCATCGTCTTGTCTTGTCGCAGAGGTACTCCTCTACCATGTCGACGAACCCTTCTCGTGGAGGGTCTTCTCGTGGGTCCCGCCCCAATCATGGTAATCAAAGGAGTGCCCCCGGCTTGGTTCATCATGATGCGGCGGGATCTCCAAGCTCCGATCGACGTTCGCGCAGCAAATTTGAACACATTCCTTCGATCAGTCGCAGCAGCGGCATAGAACGTGACGGGGATACGTATGTTCATATCTTCTCGTGTATCTCTAGAGGTTCCTGGGTTTTGAGGTAATGGATACACACAGGCTCAAGGACCACACCGTTCAGGAAGAATACAGAGAGTTCTTGCAACAGAAGGTAATGCTTAGGGATACATGGAAATCATGGGGCTGAGCTCACTGTGTGAATGAGCGAAGCTCGATTCCTACTGGAAGCGATATGACTCGTCATCAAATGTTGAGAGTTTTGATGCTCAGAAATCCGAGGTGGAGAGCAATGTTCTTATCCAATTTCGTTCGTCGGCTTCCTCGTGTGTTGGCTACCATATACTTTCCTTGACGGTACTTATCCTACAGGTAAGCTTCGTGAGGGGATTTCGTCTTCTCGGCGTTATGACAAGTTTGCAATTGAAGGTGAGTTGTCTTAAACCCACATTCACTCACGCTTTCACTCAAACCCCCAATCTATGCAGTGTATGAGACTTCCCTCTGGTTGTCTATCATCTTCCGTTCTCATGTCCAGATAACGTCGATTCTCACCGCTCTTCTCCCGGACCTTTATCTTTCCACTAAGCCTTCTCTGAAAGGCGAGGCGTCCTCGTGCCTAACAGTTTTGTTGGCCTCCCTCCACTCTCTTGAGCGTCATTATCCTTCTCAGCGTGCATTTTTCGACTTATCAAAGAGCCTGCCACCAGGATTCGCCCTCAGGGATGACCATCAGGTCTGGCTGCGTGGATTGTCCTGCTCACTTCGGCGAAGCGGATATTCACAATTTCAGCGACTGACCCAAAAGGCGTCGCTTGTGCGTTTGGTCGCGTTAGAAAGGCCCGATCCCACTCCCAAACAACTAGGCCCTGATCTCCATCTTCTTTCTCTTCAAACGCTTGTGGCTAGCCTTCAAGATCACCTCCGCCTCTCCGCGTGGTGCACGATTCGTAGTGCCTATCGCGAGTTCGCGCTCCCTGTATCCAACACAGCGACGTGGCTATCCGAAGTGCTCCTTCTAGAATCCAAAATGGAACAACAAGAGGCGCGTAAAGACAGCGACCTGGTACAGGTCTGGTTTACGTCCAGGGAAGATCTCGGAGAAGTTGTTAGAAAAGACGGCGCTGATGGACGTTGGACCGTGAAGTCCAAGAAGTGATTTCTGTATTTTAGAACACTCTAAGTGCGCTAGCATGTCTGCACTATACCTAGTTAACAATTACGCACTGTAACACCAATCAATCCTTCTTCACACTCAATTGTGATGCTAGCCCAGTGATCCATGATTGTCATCCAAATCCATCCCGAAATGCACATTAGCTCTAAGGTATATCACGATTTAGTCAGAGACACTTTGTCTAACAAGCCGGCAAGATCGTCAGCTTCTTTGTCCGCATCGTCCTTCCCTTCCGAGACATCTACAAATTCCGCGCTTACATCGCCTTCCTCTGCATCTTGTAGTTCATCCTCATCTTCCTCTTCCTCCTCCTCTTCCTCATCGCTGAAAAGAAATTTACCGCCTCTTGAAATAAGGTTATCTCTCAAAGTCTCAATCCCTTCATCGTCCTCCTCTGCATCATTTTCCTGGAATTCGATCCTTGTAACCGCTTTGAGGTGCATTCCAATGGCACACGCAAGTACCGTGACGGTGCCGTTTTCGAGATTGTCGTTCTGCAGTTGCAACGTCCGAAGGAGCGGGTTCGATCCCTTGGCGAGCACCTTGATGACCTGTGGGATTTCGCCCCCCTCGGATAGCACGCAGTCCGAAAAGTTGAGTGTGTGCAGGTTTGGCCACGAAGGCAGCGCGTCAGCGAACGCATGGTCGCCCGGCTGAGATAGCGTGTTGTCCTGCAAGTCGAGCAATTCGAGGGCGGCGTTCTTCGCGAGTCCCTCTGCCAGCGCAACGGAACCAGCCATCCGGATGCCGTTCTGGGGCAAGCGCACTTCGACGAGCGTGCCGTGCGCAGCGAATGCCTCTGCCCACGCCGAGGCGGAACCATCTTCGAGGCGGTTGCGCCCGCAGACGACGGTGCGCAGGCTGCTCCGCTTCTCGGCTGGTATTGCATTGCGCACCGCGGCGTTGTCGCGCAATGCGTTGGCGATCACCGTCCCGCCTTCTGGTCCGAGCCCGTTGTTATTCAGGCGGAAAATTTGGAAGGAGGGATTCTTCGAAAGGAACGGTACGATTGGGTCTACTGACCGGCCGCCGAACGCGTTGTCGGAGAGGTTGACCTCCACGAGGTGTTCTTTGTCGATCAGGGAGTCGCAGATGGCAGAGAGGGCGGTCGGGATCTCCGTGATAAGACGCCCCGTGAAGATGTCGGCAAAATCTGCCACCTGCGGGCGCAGTTTGTAAATTGGCGTACGATCGAATCGAAATAGGACATAGAAGCGGCACGCACTCTTATTTCCGAAGCCTTATGTAGTACTTCTGCCAGAGCCTGGGCCGCACCAACACCAATGGTGTTCCCACACAGGTGGATCTCCTCAAGCTGCGTGATATTTGGCTCAATCTGACTCAGATAGGGCGCGATGTCTTCACGGGTATTGAGCTTAAGGCAAAGACCTTCGATAGAGTAGTTCATTTCGACGAGGGAGTGTGATAGATTGGGAATTGGTTGACCAGTCCCAGGCCACCTGCATTTTAGAAGACGCGTCAAACACGTGATGGTCGCTTTAAATGTGGAAAGTGGACCGCAAATTAATGATGACACATTACACTCACATCCGACTCATTTCGTTGCGCTTTGCTCAACATGCCCGTTACACTGGCAATTGTTGACTAATATGTTTATTGTAACGTTTGAGCAATTATGAGATAAAAAGGTATCGTACATAAACAACTTGCAGAATACTAACTGACATCAAGTCAATTCGAATGGATATGATAGTTTTATGCTCCGAATCTAGGTATGCGGATAGTAGAGGTACCAGTTATGTGGGTAAGTCATTTGTCATTCTAATAGGTGGTGGACGAGGAGCAAAGATGGATTACAAGGGGAATTAATTCTTGAATAGAGGTATAGCTGGGCGGCTCAGAGCCACAGGACTCAGGCAGTACTCCTCGCTCACCGAGTCTGATGCACCTGAGTGATCCCTCAGAGTTCCGGTCGAGTCGACGTCTGCAAACTGGCGGCCCGCGAGAGCCCTATCCCAAACTTCGCGCCAACTTTGCGCGTTTCTGGTGGAAGTGTGCCGATCTGTTGGGCCTGATGGTGCGTAGCCGCGGAAAAGGGGGTGATCTTGCGAGATCGGGGTGGTCTCGGGGATGGTCAACCTCTTCTTTGGCGATTGCGACAGCACGACCGGCGCATCGAGATTAATCATGTATGTGTCAATGAAAGTGTTCGCACCAAGGGTGATTGTGGCGCGTGCGATGGGGTCGTTCAGTTGGGCGCAGAAGCTGGCCCCATGGGACTGGACAGCTTTCTGGTCGAGGTAAATGGACACGTCGAGCTTCGCTCCGGGATGGAAGAAGTACTTGAGGCGATCTGATGTGAACGGTTGCATTAGGTGCTCTGGGATAGTGTCTGCGACGGCGATGAGACCGTCCTTCAGCCCAGAGGCGAAGACAGACATGCTTCCTTCGAGAAGCTCAACGGTCACCTCGCCCGCTGACAGCTGCGCGTTTGGCGCCTGAACGAGCACGTGATCAACGTGAATTTCTTGCCCTGTGCCGTAAAGGTAGAATGGCATCTTCGAAGGGTAGGCGATGTCCAGGTGACGAGAACACAGCGATCGATTCTTGACCACCCTGATGTTCGTGACCTCTGCTTCTACAATAGGGCTTGTGCTAAGAATAGGTGACATCAGCGCCAATCACTGACAAAGTGAGAGAAAGGGGTGGTACCCATTGGATGTCAGCCTTGATATCAAACATTTAAGCGATTTCCGCTGAATGATGGTTGAGAGCTCCTCTTCCTCCAGTGTGCACGCCAAATAGGTAGAAGCAGGATTTGCCCTCTTCGCCTCCAAGTACGCCTTGAGACCAGCATCCGATAATTCGCCGCTCAAAATGCACTGTCGACGCTGACTAGTCGTGCCAAAACAAGGCATGTGAACCAAGTTGACAGGACCATTGCCCTGTATAACAAATGCTCTTAGAGCAGACACGGATTTATTACGCGCCACAGAGACCTATTCGTTCAGTTGAGTCAAACTCTAGCTCGAGGATCACCGTCGCACAGGATGGAATCTTACCTCAACTTCTTCCTCAGCCACCTTGCGGAACTCATCTGCAAGGACTTGATCGAAGTTGGAGGGAGATACGAATGGGGACATGGAGACGTTCACGAGAACATAAAGGTCTTCTTGTCCGCTGAGGCCGAGGCGCTCCTTAAACTTCGTGAGGCACGCTCCGTATTCCTTCTGCGAGAGCATGCTGGACATGATGATGACCTTCGTATTCTCGAGCTTCTCCGTCATACTCTTAAGCGAGAGCCTGTCATATATACGAGCATTCAGATAGTTTGCCTCAGAGACGTCCCGGTTGATAGACCCGTCAACGCGGAAATTGCATGCAAACATATTGACCGCGAGATCGGAACCCATCTGACGCATGAGAGCGCATGCCTTTGGGTCATTCGCAAGCTCTTCTCGCGGGCGCTTCAGGATGTCCCGTATGAAACGACGCTCCTCGTACACCTTTTTTGTAGAGGTGTTTGGGTCCATTTCGCTTGGGAGCGCTCGGAAGGGGACGACGAGGAGGCTGGGGTGATCAAGTGACATCGTTGCCCAATGTCCGTACAACTGACGACAAACCGTTTCTTAAGATCTCGACGATACGAGTAGGGGCACATAACGCACCTTCGTAGATGTTAACACAGACTGTCCCAAGAGGAAACCATAGCCACCCTTGTGCAAGCCAATCACTTCATGACCCAGCCACGCGGCAATGGGTGCAGCGCCTGGCTTGCTAACAAAACTAAGCCCCTGCATCCCGTGCGCAGGATAAACGAAGCCCGTACACACCTTCCTTCGATACCATAGACACCCATTTTCATCGCGCCTTCTTCTACTGAACCGATGACAGGGCTGGTCCAAGTGACCATGGACCGCAAACGACCATCCCTATAGCATAGGGCGCCTGCAGGAAACGGTATATAGCCACTCTTATGTGGGTCGATAGTAATTGAATCGGCGAATCGCAGGTGGCGCAGCTCCTTCTCAGCGTATGGACTTAGGAACAGCGCAGGGTCGTCGAGATGGCTTTCGCGACCAGAGCTGGCGGGATTGGGCACGAGCATTGATGCGAAGTAGCCTCCCCAGGCTGCGTCAGCGTGAATGAGGAACGATAACCCGCGTTTCTGGTACTTGCGGCGGAGTGCAAGGATTTTAGAAAGCGGATCGACGGAACCGTGCTCAGTAGTACCCATTATCGCAACAGCTGCATAGACAGCCTGGCGCCGCGCAACGCACTCTTCAAGGAGCACATCCAGGGCGTGACAATCCATCCACGCTTGATCGTCGACAGGGACACCTATGATATTTCCAGATCCAATGCCGGTGACAGCTTCGAAAGACGGGATTGGTAGCTGTACGCAATGCTTAGATACATGACTCACCGGCGCCCTTCGGCCACGAATAATGCGTTGTTTTTGGGCATAAGTATCGTGGCGGTTGTTGAATCCCGAAGTATCTCTCAAGATCATCTTTACCCGTAGTTTGGATAAGATAATCGTTTAATATAGCCTGTATAGCCGGTGCCGAAAGCCCAAATTTCGCCGAGATACGACTGATGAGAGACACGACTTCGTCGGGGGTCAAGTTGAGAAGATCCCAAGCCTCGCAATCTGCGAGCACTTTCTCCTTGCCAGTGCAAAGCCTGACCTTGAAGTGTGCAGCAACGTGGGCTAGACATGGCTCATTGTCGGCTGCTCTTTTCAAGGCTAGTGGATAAAATTTAAGGTTTCGCGCTGCGCAAGTTAGTCCAGAGTAGTCGGGGACATGACACGATCATACTCACCAACCCTGTTGTCACAGAAAAAATCACCGTCAAAAAAACGCCTCTACGATAAACTCGAGGGGTCTCACCACATCGATTCCATATTTGCGACGGAGCCATCACAGGTGATATGCCCCCACGCTGTCGGACCTTCTCGTGCTGGCTGCGTGCCCAGTTGAGCATTGTATCCGAGCATACTACATAGCTGTTGCCCCACGTCGTATTCAATGATATGAGTGAGAGGGCCAGCCTCTGGCGAGATATTATTAGGATTGTACATAAGTCCCATAAGGTATCCGAGTGTCGCTGGCATGGACACATCATTCACCATGTGGGCCATGTATCGAGGGGAATAGAATGGGACGGAGTGTTGCGGAAGTAACCCGGAAAGGAATGTGACATTAGTTTTGAGTTTAGACATGCTCGTCATGAATGGGGTCGAAGAAGCTATCTTTGCATCGATGAAGTCCTGCATAACAGATCTGATAAGCTTGTCATATGACGGTGACAACAACCAACTAACCTTGTCTTCTGGTGCGAAGTTTCGCCTGCACTGCGTGAAGTCTTCCAGAATTGTCTGCACGAGCATTTGGAAATGCTCGGCATTCTCGGCCTTGGGACCTAAAAACCAGGCGCAGGTAGCATTGTGGGCGTCTCTCAGGGAGCCGGGAACTGCGTGTGCTTCAGCGGTTGCAGGACCCTGCCCGTCATTCGACAGAGAAAACAGGCTGAGGGTAGGAAGCCATGTCAACATCTTGGCTGTTGGACTGGATAATGTAGAGAAATGATGGCGCAATTCCGACTCCATGTAGATGGCTGGTCAGGCGGGCAAAGTGAAGGGTCAAGGTGTCAGCCCTGGTATATTTTATACCTACGCCAATCTTCAGAGTTCCGATGGTCTAGGATGAACACGAAATCGACATGATTACTTCACGTGGTATAGCCTTCGCATATCGTTGTTTTTCTTTCGGTCACCGGCTCATCGTGCCAATGTGCGTTGCCACAGCCTCCGTTTGGTCAAGGCGCAAATCTAAATCAGAATATTCGCTGATCATCTCGTTATGGGGTGAGACATGGCGGTCACCGCAGGGGATAGACACGCCCTAGGTTACCAGATCAATTCCTTTCCTCAACGGTAGGCGGGACCGAGCCCCGCAGTGTTCGAGTTGATAATTGCGAGGGTCACGGCTCCTCGGTGGAATGGAGAGGGTGTGCAGAAATTACGCGAATCAATTGAATTTTGTCTCCACAAGTCCGGCAAGGCTGGAGGTTAGACACAAGAGGAACAATAAACTCTGATTAAAAATAAAATAAAATAAAAAAAGACACGAGAGGAGCTCGAAAAAAAAGGACATGCCAGAGTGACCATAGCAGGCTTCGGGCTACGCTCGATAACGGATGGTTCACTTTGCTGCGGTGTAGGAGGATGGTATCACTCTGTCGTTCTTCACCGCTTTCATTTACTCCTGTACGCACCCGACTATACTTGAGAGGCTGTTGGTCTATAATTGCCGGCTTGCACGGTCGGCTGATTCTGTAAGTACCGATGTCTTGCTGCGTACATGAAAACTGCGGTCAACGGGAAGGTACGCCCGGAGTCATTTATTACGAGAGGCAACCGTGGATCTGACCTTACGATAAATGTACCATGTGCATGGGAATGCGCACGCGGGATAGAAGGCAATCTCGTTATTTTCGCGTGATATGCGATTCTGTTTCATGTCCACTCTATGCCAGGCTCTATGCCAATTCCCCGGCGAAGATATGCGTCAAATAGTGGTCATGGGGGGGCTTTGAGAATCATTCAAACATTCGTTCCGCGGCACGGAGACAAGAAAGGCGCCGGAGACGTAAGAATACCAGAGGACCCGTGGCCGATAAAGATGCCCTGTAGTTCGTAGTCATGTCTCGAGGAAACGAAGTGACAGTATTGATAAGAATAGCAAGAGCTGACTTGTGTTCTTGAGCTTTTGGAACTGATCCTATAGGCCACAGTAGTTTTTGCGTTTGGAAACCAGGAAGACTGACACATGAACTGAATGAACTGGAATGTCATAATTACGGTATTTAGAATGGAAATTTGTTTAAGCCTAGCTGAAATCCGTTCCAAATCCCGATATTCAGAGGTTTTACATGATGGTTTTGCGCCACAAAGCCCGACACCTCCAGGTGGGCTTGTGTTTGTTGGTCACCCAATTTTCACACAATCCCGTGACCGCTTTTGATAATGTCACGACATTTTTGACGCCCACATTTTCTTCGACTTGTCGCGTCGGATCGCGTTTGGAGTCCAAAGCCTGAAGCGTCTCGACTCTCGATATTCCTTTAGTACCATGTGCGTAAAGACTTGGTTGATTCTCTCTGTTACTCAGCGATTATTCTCATCGCAGCTAGCTTGAATCTCGACGATGTCTCTATTCGGCCATCTGCGAGACCCGCTTTCTCTTAACCCCAAGTCGCTTTGGCTCGAATTCACGTCGAATTACCCTGATTGGACTTCTCACTGCCAAGCCAACTTAGCGGATTCATCTCCGGCCGAAGTGTTATCCTTGGCATCAAAATTTCTTTTGCTTCAGTCATGCACGTCTATCATCGCGGACACTTTTCGTCCACTTTTGCTTGATCTATGCGCGCGTTGGCTAGGACATTCAGAGGCATTAGAGGATAAATTATCAGCGTTATGTTTTTTGCTGCAGCCGCACACGGAGATCTTCCCGTATGTTCGCTCCTAAGACCCAGTTATTATGGCATTGACGTCACTCATAGAGTTCTTTCCACCTTCCTCCGAGAATTTGTCCCTAAATTTGGTCCTCTTTCTGCAATCTTTATGTCTGTCCCGCCTGAGACGGCCACCTCATCCCACCTGCATCGCGTACTCCTTGCATACTATCGTATTTTGATGGCCAATCCCGAGCTTCCCAACTGGCTTGATTGGCCCTTGGAGCCCCTCTCTCGACTGATCTGGACACCCCATCCGGATCCTGGAGTCCGCTACCTTGCTATACGTTGTTATGCGATGCAGAGCGGCATGAGCGAAGCCGAGAGGGAGAAGTTAGAGAACACCCTCATTGGGTTAAAGGCTCATATAGAATGCCCGTTGGAGTTCGGGCTGAATCTTCATGGACATGTCAATGTCATCGACGGCTGGCTCCTGCCTGTCATTGAAACCCAAAGAATCCACGATTCACGGAACGCAATTGCCACTGACACACGGAATTTCTTTATGGGCCAGGGAGATATCTCCATAAAGCCATGCGATTTGAGGCACGTTCTATTAAGCGGGGATATCGAAACTTTCTGACATCTTGTCATAGCCCACGGGTCATGAGTGTCCACGGAGTTCTGATGTTTCGCACTCCCACAATTACTACGAGCCCAGCGACCACCTTGGTCCACACGAATACTTCAATCAATGCGTTACGCGCCTTGGCGTTATATGTATCGCTCCGTCTTCCTGTTCTGTTGACATCGACCCCGTCCTCGGGCAAGACACTCTTACTCGCCCACCTTGCATCGACGCTTTATCCTGATGTCAAGAACCAGCTGGTGACAGTCAACCTTGCAGACACATCTCTTGATGGCAGGTCTCTTCTTGGATCGTATGTGCAATCCGCACGATCTCCAGGTACGTTCGAATGGGAGGAAGGCGTTCTCGTGCGAGCGATGAGAACAGGAAGATGGGTCATCTTACAAGATATCGACAAAGGAAGTAATGAAGTCCTTGGGACTTTGAAGCCTCTCGTCGAGTCTTTGGGTATGGGGAAGTGGATCGGCGGACGGGCGAAGTTGACCATTCCAAGCCGTGCAGAGGTAGTTGGATCAGAAAGCTTTGCCATTTTTGCTACACGGTCGATTTCTCTATCCGGTCATGACTCCTTCCCCCCGCCCACGTTCTTTGGGGCGCACAAGTTCCAGGAAGTTAAAATTCCTACCCCTGCACGAGAGGAGCTCCAAACCATCATTGACGCCTCATTCCTGAAACTCTCGGGACCCATTGCGTGGGGCATTGTTACGTTATGGTGTGCCATCAAAGCAGTAGGTTCCACCACGACGGACCGGGAGATAGGCTTGCGCGACCTACGGAAGTACTGCTCGCGCTTGGAAGGCCTTCTCCCGGCTTCGCATCGCCCATCGAGTGACCCATACACACAGGTGGATCATATTGGTGTGCTTGTTTCCGCCTTCCCTAATCCAACTCTGCGCGAAGAGATGTTCTTGCACGCCAGAGATATTTTCTTTGGCGCTGGGTCTTTAACCACTACTTCCCACTCACGCACTGCCGCTATCACCGCCATCGTGGCAGATCACCTTGGTCTCACCCATGAAAAGTGTGATTGGCTCCTTGGTCAACACGTTCCCGAGGTCAACAAAGAAACGGACTCGAATGGTCGCACCACTGGTCTCCGTCTGGGCCGTATTGCGTTGTCAGCGCGGATGACAAAGTCAGATATCACACTTCCACCTACGCGTTCGTTTGTGATCCATCGCCCAGCAGCGAGACTTATGTTGCGCATAGCGACCTGCATTTCTATGGGCGAACCTGTACTCCTTACTGGTGAGACAGGCACCGGGAAGACTAGCGTCATAACTCATCTGGCATCCCTCCTTCATCATCCGCTCATTTCTGTGAATCTCTCACAGCAAACCGAGTCTTCCGATCTACTTGGTTCCTTCAAACCAATCGATGGACGCGTCCCTGTCTCTGAACTGCAACTACAGTTCCTGGACTTGTTTCGTAGCACCTTCAGTCAGAAGAAGAATGCGAAATTTGAAGAATCCACGTGGATTGCGGTGAAAGAAGGAAAGTGGAAGCGAGCGACGAACCTATGGAAGGAAAGTATAAGATTAGCGAAGGATAGAATCCACAGCAAGCTGAGCGACGGTGCTAATAGGTGTGTGCGCTTCAGATCGTTGGGCCAGCGACGACTTAACTGCATTAGGGGTGACGGTCCCGAAGTACTTGAGTTGGGCACTTCCAGAAAACGTCGGAGAACGGAGGAATCACATTTCCACGAGTCCGAGAGGAACTGGTCAGCATTTGAGCGAGAGGTCCTACAGTTCGAGGCCCAATACATCACTAAAAAAGGAAAATTTGCATTTGGTTTTGTGGAAGGACCACTTGTCCGCGCGCTAAGATCTGGAGACTGGTATGTGGCTCACCTGTTCGTGATCTAGGAGAAGCTGACAGTGCGTAGGATCTTGCTTGACGAGATCAATCTTGCGAGTACAGAAACACTTGAAGCTATCTCAACTCTACTTCGTGACCCTGCTTCTTCTATCACTTTGACTGAGCAGGGCTCCATGGAGCCAGTTCCTAGGCATCCCGACTTCCGAATTTTTGCTTGCATGAATCCGGCGACAGATGCTGGGAAGAAAGAACTCCCTCCAAGTGTTAGATCCTACTTCACCGAGATTGAGGTTCCTCCTCCCGACGCAGATCAAGAAACACTCCTATCCATTGTCACTCAATATATTGGACCGTCTGCCGTCAGTGACAAAGCCGCCATCATGGACGTCGCAGAGTTCTACACTGCAGTAAAAGCACTCGCTGCCAACAGACGCATAGCTGACGGGTCTAATCGTCGGCCTCACTTTAGCATGCGGACGTTAGCTAGGGCTTTGACGTTTGCGGCCGAAATTGCCAGTGCATATAGTCTCCGAAGGGCATTGTGGGAAGGATGTCTGATGGCATTCACGATGACCCTGGACGCCCCCAGTGCGGAACTTGTTATTACCTTGGCCCAAAAACATATCTTGAATGGGATTCGTAACATCCGTCTCTTGCTTACAAAGGAACCCACACCGCCCCAAACACACCCTCTAGAAGATTTCGTTAAGTTTGGGCCCTTTTATCTTGAAAAAGGGGACCTGGTTGAGGCTCCAACCGATGACTATATCCTGACACCGTCCGTGGAACGAAAGCTCATCGATCTCGCGCGGATCATTTCCACCAGAATGTTCCCAGTCCTGATTGAAGGCCCTACGTCCAGTGGGAAGACGAGCACAGTCGAGTTTTTGGCGAAGAGGACAGGTCACCATTTCGTCCGGATCAATAACCACGAACACACGGACATCCAAGAGTATTTGGGAACCTATGTTTCTGATTCTGTTTCCGGCAAGCTTGTCTTTAAAGATGGCCTTCTCGTCCAGGCACTGCGTCGTGGACACTGGATTGTACTAGATGAATTAAATCTGGCACCGACAGATGTCCTCGAGGCGTTGAATCGACTGTTGGACGACAACCGCGAACTCTTCATTCCTGAGACGCAAGAAGTTATCAAGCCGCACCCACATTTCATGTTGTTTGCAACTCAGAACCCTCCTGGTCTCTACGCAGGCCGCAAGGTCTTGTCACGCGCCTTTCGAAGTCGCTTTTTGGAGGTCCAATTCGACGACGTCCCGCAAGCGGAGCTCGAGACGATTCTGTGCCAACGTTGTCGCATCGCGCCATCATATGCCCAACGTATCGTCTCCGTATTCCGGGAGTTACAGAAACGACGTCAAACCAGCCGAGTTTTCGAGAGCAAGCAAGGATTCGCCACTCTCCGTGATCTCTTCCGTTGGGCTGGTCGGGACGCAGTTGGATACCAGGAACTGGCCGAGAATGGTTACATGCTTCTTGCAGAGCGTGCCCGCCGGGAAGACGACAAAGCTGTGGTGAAGAGCGTCATCGAATCTATCATGAAAGTCCGCATCGACGAAGCCACGCTTTACAGCTTTGACCGTTTTAGAGGCAACATCAAGGACTTCCTTGGCTTCGATGTTCCTGCGTCGTCTAATATTGTCTGGACCGGGGCCATGCAAAGACTCTTGATTCTCGTCGGCCGTGCCATGCGCTCGAAGGAACCCATCCTACTTGTCGGTGAGACCGGATCTGGAAAAACTTCCGTGTGTCAGGTCTACGCGGATGCAGTTCACAAGCATTTGATTTCCCTCAACTGTCACCAGAACACGGAAACTGCGGACCTCATCGGCGGTCTGAGACCCATCCGCAACAAAGCAGCGGCTGAGTTAGAGACCTTCAGTGAAGTGTCTTCGATACTGTTGCAATGTGGTATTACTGGTATCCCCAATGATGCCAACTCCCTGCTCTGCGCAATTGATCAATTAGAAACCTCTCAACTTATCGAACCAAGCAAAGCGCAGGAGATCAGACACAAACTCCGACGGACCACCGGAATCTTCGAGTGGCACGATGGCCCACTTGTAGAAGCCATGAAGACTGCTGACGTTTTCTTACTTGACGAGATTTCGCTGGCGGATGACTCCGTTCTGGAGAGACTGAATAGCGTTCTAGAGCCGGCGCGCACCATTGTCCTGGCGGAGAAAGGAGGAGACAATGCGGAGGGTTCTCTCATACAGGCCGCGGCTGGTTTTCGCATCCTTGCGACAATGAACCCTGGAGGCGACTATGGAAAGAAGGAGCTGTCGCCAGCGTTACGCAACAGGTTTACAGAGATCTGGGTGCCATCTGTGGATGCAAGAGTAGACTTGGCCCAGATTGTCATGAGTTCATGGCGACACGACAGCCTGAAACCATGCACGCACCCTGTCCTCGATTTCATCGAATGGTTAACCCGCCGCGTATCAGAGCCTTCTTTATTCGGTTTACGCGATATCACAGTCAGTCCTCGCACCACAATATATCTCAATGCCATTGACCTATTCTTTTTCCAAGGCTTGGGTCACCTTCTCGAACTCTGTGTTAGATAACCCTGCAACAAAAGCGATGCCTCTTGGTGAGATATTTGTGAGTTAGTCGCATATATGGATATTCCATGATGTATAATCATCTCCCCTTCGTAGCACCACGCTGCGCATATGGTTTGCTTGGACGGTCTGGGTTCCTTGCCTGCTCTGTCCGGCTATTCGATGGTAGTCCTACGCAAACTCAAAGCAGATGCTCTTCTAAAGCTTCAGGAAATGGTCCCCATGAGTCCGGAAGCATCTTCCTCTCATACACCCAACTACGATACAGACCACTTCGTCCAACTGGGCTCATTTGCCATTCCTAAGGGTCACCGAAAACCTTCCCCTCATATGTATGATATCCAGGCACCTACTACCCGAGATAACGCGATGCGTTTGGTCCGTGCTTCCCAACTTTCAAAACCCATTCTTCTTGAAGGAAGCCCTGGCGTAGGAAAGACTAGTCTCATAACTACCCTGGCTAATATCTGCGGGTATCATCTATGCCGCATCAATCTCTCGGATCAAACCGATCTTGCAGACCTATTTGGTGCTGACCTTCCTGTTGATGGTGGACATCCGGGTGAGTTTGCGTGGAAGGAGGCCGATTTCCTCAAGGCTATGCAAGACGGGCATTGGGTTCTCCTTGACGAGATGAACTTAGCTCCGCAGTCCGTGCTTGAAGGGCTCAATGCAGTATTGGACCACCGAGGAACCGTATACGTGCCAGAGTTGGGGCGGTCCTTCTCACGACATCCATCTTTCCGGATCTTTGCTGCACAAAATCCCATACAGCAAGGTGGTGGCCGTAAAGGACTGCCAAAGTCTTTCGTCAATCGTTTTTCGAAAGTGTTCGTGGATCCATTCACACCAACCGACCTTCTTCAGATCTCAAAGTACATGTTTCCAAATTACCCTGAAGATTGGTCGCAGCGCATGATTCAGTACAATTCGAGATTGGAAGAAGAGACTTCTGTAAAGCATTCCTTTGGGAGAAACGGACTTCCATGGGAGTTTAACTTACGGGATGTCTTCCGTTGGGGTATTTTGTCGCATGGGGCCGATACACTTCATCCCGTGGATCACCTTCGCACAACGTATCTATCCCGATTTCGGACCGTTTCGGACAGGGAGTCAGCTCGCGCATTATTTGATTCAGTATTCAACCTTTCCAGCGACTTCTTATCTAACGCTCCACATCTATCCATCTCCTCGTCGACCACGCGAGTCGGTCACTTCATCGAGAGCAGAAAGCCATCGTTCAAATCCTCCCTTCGCCCCGGTGTCATCCTTCAAGTTCATCTAGCCTGGATCGAAGCGGTGGGAGTTGCGCTTCAGAAAGGCTGGCTCGTTATCATTTCTGGGCCACCTGACTCTGGAAAGACCTCGCTTGTGCGTGTAGTGGCTGAGCTGACAGGAAATATACTACAAGAAATCTCCATTAATCACGCCACAGACACGACAGACATCTTAGGGAGCTACGAGCAAGTTGATAGCAATTTCCGCGCCCTCGCTCTTGTTCGTCGCGCGCTTCTGCTATTGGAGTGTGCTTCGCGTACCTCTGGTGGTTCTAAAGGTCATACTCTACTCAACCTTGGTCTCTTGAGGAGGGCCGTCATCAACCCACCACCTAATGAGTTACTACCTGATCTTCTGGGGACAACACTGAACACTTTGGAGAGCCTAGTCGATCTAAAAGATCACGGGGCCCGCGAAAAGATCGACGTCCAGGAGGCGCTGCGGGCTGAGCTAGCCACCTCCAGAAGGGCTGGACAATTTGAGTGGATTGACGGGCCTTTAATCAGAGCACTGAAGGAGGGACACTGGCTACTACTTGATAATGCTAATCTTTGCAGTCCATCAGTTCTAGATCGACTCAATTCCCTGTGTGAACCGTCCGGTGTCCTCACTCTTAATGAGCGAGGCGTCGTGGATGGAATAACACCGGTTATCGTCCCACACCCGAATTTCCGGCTGATTATGTGCGTCGATCCACAGTTCGGGGAGCTTTCTAGGGCAATGCGCAATCGTGGGATTGAAATCTCGCTGTCTCCCCCTCAAAGCCAGGAGGACATGTCTCGCCTTCAAGATTTCCACTTTTTGCCCTCACCCCGACGCCATTCTGACCCTAGCTATATATCCTCTCTGGAATTCGAGGTGTTGCGTAGATGTCTGCAGAGCGTATCATCCATCACGAAGCCCACCACATGGCCATCTGCAACGGCCATAGTAGGCGATTTGTCAGCCTCTGCTATAATCGACCGTGCTTCCCTGATTCTCCCCCGTGACATCTCTACTCTCCAGCCGCCGCCTCTAGCGATCCTCAATTTTTTTGTTCGCTCGATGATTCCTGCATACGCAGACCACTTTTCCAGATTCATCTCCGGTCATTATTCGTCTGATCGATCTGGGCCCTTGCGAAATTTGCACTTGCTGCTTGACGTGGGTAGCGAGGAATCAATTTGGTCTAAGCTTGAGCAAGCCCGACAGGCCATCTTGCCAACGGGCTCTGCCTTTGGTCCCACCCAGGTAAGGATTAGCGTATGCGATAATTATTGTTGTGTATACTGAATATCAGATACACAGCCGATGGACTTTTTCATGAAGTCTACAACCCCCGTACTCTCATCCGTAGAATCCGATCATCTCGCGGCTCTGGGTTCCATTTTGCGAATATACGAACTATTTGTGAGGACAACATGTGATGATTTCGAGCCGGCTTCTTCACTGCATCACAATGTGCAAGACGACAGTAGAACAGACAGCCCTTCCCGTACAATTTTCACTTGCATTGACGAGTTCACGGAAGCCACGAAGCAACATGGAGCGAACCTACTCCGAGATCCCCCAAAGCATTTCACCCAAGGATTATCTGTGAGTGCGTAGTTTACAAGGAACTCTCAGAAATTTGATAATAGTCACAGGCAGAAATTCAGTTGATTACCAACCTCCTCAAACACGCCGCGTTTCTTCGGCGGCATTGGCAACCTCATACTTCTGTGAACTTTTCTCTTTTGCAAGCTGTGGCGTCATGGATACAAGAAGCTCTTCGATTAGCGCCAGTTCATCTCCCGGACATCAGTCGACCAGCAGAGTTACTTTCCCGTGCAGTGGCATCTACTTCAGGACTGGGATTAAATGATATATGGTCATCCTGGACAAGCTCCATTAGTCCAAATTCTTACATCGTCGAGTTGGAACAGGTGGCTTTGGACGCAGATGACGGTGGAGAGGCATACAGTGAGTGTCCCAGCCCCAAGAGATTTTGCTTGAGTGCTGACCCCTACTACTTAGTACTCCGATCGCAGCTATTCGAGCACATTGCGACGAGATATACTAAGACAAACACTACCTCTCCCACCAACCTCAATCCTGAGTATGACCCTGTTACATCAGACCTGGAGCAGGTAGGCCCACTATGTGATTTGTCACCGCCAGAAGTGAGCGATAACTCCTCCTCAGTGGACCTCCCATAGAACCATGATTTCGAAAATCGAGGTACCAAGGACCAACAAGATATCCGTTATCAGGGAGCTTGGTATCCTAGCACACATGCCTAATGGTTCCTTCCCTGTACGCAGACACCCAGTGCGACTTCTTCAGATGGCCCTGACATGAAACAGATTCTCGACCAAATCATCGATCTCGCATGTTCAGATCATCATATGTCGCTTCAACGATTTGTTCATTATAAGCATGCGATATGGGCTATGCAGACCGGGAAATGTTCGTCTTCTGGTGACTTTCATCGTCCGTTATCATGACCAATTCCTCCACAGCCGACGAAGCTGGTACAACACTGTCTGCTTTCGGATCATGGCTACAAGCTCTATGGGATCATGGTGACCCCTGCGGTCCTTCCATCCTTTTCCAACCAGCAGAGCTTTTGACGACGGTTCAGACTTGGTAAAATGAGCTGCATTCCCATTTGGCTAATGCTAACATGCCGTTAGTGACTTCCACAGCGTCACAGTGCAGTATGTGGATGCCTATCAGAGGGCGCTTGAGCAACACTCACGACTTCTGACCGTCGCCGGAAATTGGAACTCTACACGGATCGAAGATGTTACTACACTCCTTCGTAAAACATTATTACAGGTAGGAAAATTTCCGCATACGATGACATAAGATACGTGACGTTGACGTCATGGAATCAGCTCGCGTTCTGCTTTCATCAATCTTTTGATGAATCTACACTCAAGGATCTGCAAGGAGCCTATCATGGTTCCCATTCGTTCTCTGCGCTCCTACCACTTCTGAAACGCTCGTCATACCCGTGGCTTGCTTTGTCCGTCGATCGTCTCCTCAGCGGAACAATGGCTCAAATAGGCCATAACGACTCTCGCTCTATGACCCTTAGAAACATTGGCATTGGCTGGATCGCTCTTTCCCGCTTCTTCATGGATTTATACGTCCCGAATACTCCATTAGATCCAGCGGCATCACAAAGTTCCAGGTCCGAATTCTGGGGTGCGGAACTGGCGTCACTTTCTCACGAACTGGAGCTTGAAACCAACCTGGAGCGCCGAATTTGTGGAAACATGACGAACGGCACCATCCAATACCTCGACGAGCAGATCCGGCATGCTCGTGAACTCTTACATCACATACCCCGCGTACCTCGGACAGCTAGAAGCGATGTCTTGCGGCTCCGGGAATTCTGGTCCGAGATTTCACAGTTCATGCTCAAGATTGTCCCCGAGTCTCGGTTGAAGAATCTAATTGACGCGTTCCACGGAAACAGCCCAGAAGCCTCGGCACATGAACATGTCATCCAAGAGTCCGTTGCCAGGTTTCATCAACGCTTGGAAAGTGTCTATCCGGAGTTCGACGATATCAGCAGGCCGTTGACCTCCGCCTTACTCTACTTACGTTTTGGCCTTCGCCTCGTAGTCCATGCTTCTGCGTGCGGAGAGGCAGCGGCCATCGAAAAATCGTCCCACGCTCTCGCGGCTTTCCCTTCTGTGCGAGGGGCAACCGCACTGATTGCCGGGGATAGCAGAGGATATTTACGTGCCGTTGAACGGAGCCCCTTCGAGTCGGTATTACTCGTGTTGACGGCAGTTGCCTTCGAGGTAGAACTGGGTGTTGATGTGCAGTCTCGCATCGCTGCCATAGAAAGTGTGTATGAGCGCGCAGCGCGGCTTTGGCTTATCGATCAGAAGAAGCAAGAAGAGGCAGATATTGCTTCACAGTCATTGTATCGCACAAACAAGATTTCGCATGATGCCAGAATCGAGTCGGAGCTAGAGGAAGAGGACTTTTTGGCCTTATTCCCCGACTACGAATCTCTCTTCGACAGAGATCACAGTCAAGAATCTGAGCCTGATCACATGCCCAGACAATCCTTGTCATCCGACGCATCCTTCGCGAGCAATCTCATGCTTCTCCATCTCCGTATCATGTCACCCGGAAGCTATCCATTTGACGCTCAAACACGCCTTTCTGACCTTCGTGCTGCACTTCTGGCCTCCATTTTGGACAAATATCAAAACAACCTTCCAGAAACTTTAGACGACCATTGCTTCCCTCACCAACTCTCCCTCCTTGCAGCTCGCCTGCAGAGCCTTCACCATCATGACAACCTGAAGGCCCCAGGCCCTTATAACTTCTATATCGACTCCCATGTGCCAGAGATACGAAAGGCAGCCGCTCTTGTTGAATCGCTCAAAAACGCGCTTGACGCTCTCATTCAGGAATGGCCAGACCAGATGGTTCTGCAACACTTAAGAGACCGTTGTGCTCAAACTCTCTCCCTCAGTGCTCAGAGCCCTGTAGCCAAGGTCCTTGTTCTATTAGAGCAGTTGCTGCTCCAGACCGACGACTGGGAAATGTATGCAAGTCAAGAAACTACTCTGAAGAGCCATCGGAACGCAATAACAGAGCTGGTCATCTCTTGGCGAAGACTAGAACTGTCATCTTGGCGTGGTCTCCTGCAAACTCAGGCCGTCACCTTTGAAGAAGGGGCGTCGGAATGGTGGTTCCGTCTCTATAACACCGTTGTACGAGGTCTTCTGGATATCGTAGACCGTGATCGTTCGGATAGCCTGGACGATTACCTGGGTCAACTCGTTCCATTACTTGATGATTTCCTCAAGTCGAGTCCTCTTGGACAATTTTCAAGACGTTTAGAACTTCTACGGAGTTTCGAGCCCCTTCTTCAGCACCTCACCGTCATCAAGTCAGAACGCGCAAGAGAGCCACTCAACCGCGTTCAACGCATCGTGCACTCAACTCAGGCTTATTACTCGCAGTTCGTCTCTTCGATTACGTCATGGTTCACAGCGCAAGAAGAGGCGATCTCTGAGGAGATTCAAAGTTTTATCAAAATTGCCAGCTGGAAGGATGTCAATGTCCAAGCTCTCAAGGCTAGCGCCAAAAAGACGCACCATCAACTTCACAAAGTCATCCGCAAATATCGTGAAATCATGCGTCAACCAGTCAATGACTTCCTTCAGCCAGAGCGAATTCCCGACACAGCGTTGTTATCAAATGCTCTTCTTTCCCCGTCTTACATGCGGGCCGAAACGGTCGACAGCAGTAACTTACCCACTCACCTGACAGCAGATGGCCCAGCTTACTTGCGAGATCTAAGCAAGACATACAGGAAATTTGATACGCTCATCACCTCCCGCATTGATTTCTTCATCAGATCGGTGCCATCTCATGGCTTGGATAATTTGACGGAGCAAATGACTTCCACTGCGAAAGAGCTGGCCTCGGTCAGCCTCCCAGTTGGTGCCACGGTCGAGCGTAGGGAGAAGCTTTGGAAGGCTGCTTTGGTACGCAAGCGGAAGGCCTGGAGTGACTTCGCCAAAGAGTTCAAAAGGATCGGCCTTGCGACGAACGTCCAGTCAACTGTGCTACTTCAACTGAAGAATGATCGGTGGCTCAGAGAACAGCCATTCCCGGACATCGGAGTCGATAACTTTGCGGCCGTGCAGCATTCAGAGCAATATTTCGTTCGGTTGCAATGCCTGCTGCCCAGACTGAGAGATACCCTGGTCAACCATCACGGTGATATTTCAGGACAAGAGCTTCAACGTTCCGTCATGCTGCTCGAGTCAGCTTTATCGGTGTCGCTCAACTTTAAATCCAAGTTTGTCCGTTCTCGAATTGATTGTTCTCTTGCTGATAAGGATTTCTACGAAGGTTGACGATCTATCTCAATTCATATGCAAGGTTGAAGGGTATGTCTCAGAGACTAGCCTCGATACATCAATCATCAGGAGTTTTCACATCGAGTCCCACTGTGTCGGACGTTGCCTTCAATACGGAGGAATCAGTGACCAGAATGTATCACGCCATCTCGGAGACAATAGACAAGATCAAAGAATTTGGGGGTCTACCTGGCGCATCACCCGCACCGGATACGTTGCTAGAGGGTGCACAAATGTTGCTCTCATCTACCCAAGAATGTCGGGACGTACTACGGTCAATAGTCAGGAACTTGAAAGAGACGGAGTTACACATTCTCCTGCGAGGTTCGTTTTACTTATTTCAATGCCCACCACGTATTGAGCCGTTTGTGGCAGATGAGCTGGATGCGGTGGCTTTTGCTCAGCAACATATCACCAATGCCCAAAATCTCTTCCTTGGATATGAGCAGAGCTTCCCGCAGTTTAGACTTATCATCTTACCTCTGAGGAACTGGCTGGCGTCACAGATGCTGTGTATTCCCCGCGAGAATCAGCCGTCGAATCAATCTGACCCTGGTTCCGACGAAGTAATCGAGGCTCTCCTCAAGTCCATACAATCTATCCTTACTGCTATACCTGTAGAAGATCAGTCACCAAGTCCAAGTCAAGATAACTACCTCAAAGACACATCATTGACTCTTATCAGAGTCGGCAATCTTCTTCGTGTTGACTCGAAAGTTACACTCCTGAATTCTTGGGTCGAGCGGCTGGTGGGATGTCCACCAGAGGAAATCAAGCAGAATGTCTCACGATTACTCCCCTTCATCCAACGATATACGCTCGTCGTGGAAGACCAACTTGCTTGCATGGCAAGATGGGCGAATAGTCTATTCAAGCTACAATTGGCGGCTTGTTCTGTGATGCTCAACATAGCAACCAACGGTTTCTGCAAGCCACCTGATGGCGAAGAACCGGGAGACGAGAGCCCAGAACACGAAAACAGTGCCGGTGGCGTTGGTTTTGGTGAAGGATCTGGGAACGAGAACGTAAGTAAGGAGGTTGAAGACGAGAGCCAGGTTGAGGGCTTGAAGGACGAAGGTGGCGAGTCGAACAGGAAAAAGGACGAAAGCGGAGAAAACGACGATGATGCCATCGAAATAGGAGACGATTTCCAAGGCGATCTCGAGGACATAGCAGAAAACGGTTCTGAAGATGAGCGACGCACAGAGGAAGACGGGGAAGGTCTGGAGGAAAAAATGGCTAACCTAGACGCAGGAGATCCGGACTCCGTCGACGAGAAGCTCTGGGGAGACGAAGCTGGCCCTCAAGACGAGAACAAAGAGGGCAAGAGGAGCAAGGACCAGTCTGACAAGCCTTCGGACGACTCTGAAGTGGTTGCTAAAGAGAACGAACGTTCAAAGGATAACCAGCTTTCCAAGGAGAAGAAATCCGACGACCGGATTACAGTAGACGAAAGTAGTAATGCCGAAGCAAAAGACGAGGATATGCTTGGGGACGAGGACGACGGGGACAACAGGGAAGATGCAGCGGCCAGTGGAGCGGCGTTGGATGACTTTGTGCAAGATCCAGAAACTCTAGATCTTCCCGATGGTTTCGAAATGGATGAAGATACAGCGCCGCAAGATGTTGACGAGGAAGTGGACGATGATATGCTTGGCGCAGACGGAACGACTGACTCTCTGAGTGGTGATAACGAAATGCAGCTGGAAAATTCCTCAGAGCCTCCCTCTCAACACGACGACGACGTTAACAACGGAGCGACTTCAGATGACCAGCGTCAAGAAGGAGAAGAGACGGACGCTGGGCTAGAGGATTCCTACCCTGAAGGGGATGTCAACTTGCGACCTGACATGCGAACAGGAGACGAAACTACCAACGAACCCGTTCCCGACCACTCTTCAAACGCCAACATGCGCGATAACACTTCGGAGAACCCGTCAGGAGGTAGTCGTGGTGCGATGGCTACCAGTACGAGTGAAGAGGGTAGGGGTGATGACACGTCAGTCCATTCGCTTTATAGTCTTCTGATATGTTGTCTGACTTGTGTATCAGCATCGTTCGTGATGAGAAATTCGAGAGAACAGCTACAGAAAGTGGGGAAGGCAGCACTGCCAACGCCAGTGCCGAGGCTGGCACGACACCGTCCCACGAAAATATCTCTCACAGGGTATCCCATGACCATACACGCAGTCTTGGAGATGTCTTCAAAGAGACTATCATGTGCTCTGAAGGTATTCTTGAGAGCGACCAAGCTCCTGCTGAGCAGGCAATCCCGAATCCCGAAACTTCACACCTTCAGTACCTCCACGAAGATGATGCTGATCATGACATGCAAGCCCTCGGGCCTGCGGGCGTCGAGGAAGTTGCTAAGCTTAGAGACCTCCGCCTCGAAGAGGACGCTCGTGGTTCTGAAGCGGACCAGATGGACGTAGATGACAAAGAATACCCAACTCCCCAGCTTGACTTCATCTCACCAACTTTACCCCCCTTCCCTTCTGATTCTCTAGAACGGGCGCTCCCGAAGGGCACCCCAGGCGCACTGCCACACAATGAGGTACAGTCTCAGCATCTACTGTACGGTGCCGATATGCAAAATGAGAGTCATGCACGAAATGTCGAAGCTGATGACGAAGTGCCGAAGGCCGAGTACGTGGAGCTCACCTTGCGTCAGTGGCAGGCAGACGGCCAACCTTCAGAAGGTGCCCAAACTCTCTGGAGACTGTACGAGTCCTTGACGCAGGATCTCTCGTATGCCCTATGCGAACAGCTACGCCTCATTCTTGAACCTACCTTGGCCACAAGACTCAAGGGGGATTACCGGTCTGGAAAGCGCCTGAACATGAAAAAGATTATCCCCTATATAGCCAGCGAGTACACGAAGGACAAGATCTGGCTCCGTCGTACCCGCCCGAGCCAGAGAGAATATCAAGTTTTCCTTGTCCTGGATGACTCTCGCTCCATGGCCGAATCCCACTCAATTCATCTCGCATATGAGGCGCTCGTACTCGTATCTAAGGCTCTCAGCAGACTTGAGGTTGGAGATATCGGGATTGCGAAGTTTGGGGAGACCGTAGATGTGTTGCACGGGTTCAATCAGGGCCCGCTGACGGACCAAGCGGCGACGCAAGTCATGACCGCGTTTACATTCGCCCAGAAGGCGACGAACGTGCTGGCATTGGTGGAAACGAGCCTCGGACTGCTCGAAGCAGCCAGGGAAAGTCGCTTGACAGGCACTTCGGCCGCTAGGGACCTATGGCAACTCGAAATCATCATCTCTGACGGGCTTTGCCAGGACCACGAGAGTCTTCGCGCTGCGCTTCGCCGCGCACAGGAACAGCGGGTTATGATGGTCTTCATCATAGTTGACTCCTTGCATTCGAATGTGGCTCCGACCGCACGCGGATCGGAAGGCAGCGGGACGGGCCCGTCGCAGACATCGATTCTCTCGATGCAGCAAGCGACGTATAAGAACGTGGACGGCCGCATGGAGTTACAGATGCAACGATATTTGGATACGTTCCCATTCGACTACTACGTGGTATTACGAGACGTGGAGGCTCTTCCGGAGGTGCTTTCTGGGACGATCAGGCAGTTCTTCGAACGGATATCGGATGTGTAAATACAGTTCTAACTTGATGTGTTTGTTTGTTCGATCGCTGTGGTGGTATCAATCACGTGACTCCTACGTTTCCGGTTCACCACCGTAGCGCCATTAATATTGCTGGTGACACGACACCGCTATGATACATCTCCTCGAACTCTCACCATCGTCCCAGGAAGATGTCACTCTTTCCAGTCCATCAGAAGAACGCAAAGGCCTACTATCCGGTGTCGATACCCTGCCAGTTTCCGAAGCGGATGAGCCAAAGCTATCACAGGCATGGTTTAACAGAACCCTGTTGTCATGTGGACCTACGCGGGTAATGGTTGTCATCGGCGCTATTTTCGGTTTAGTTTTCGGTGTGTCCTACTGGCTGTCTGCTCCTCCATGCTCGGTCAAGGCTTTGCACTTCAATGGCGATACCCTCCGTTGTAACGGAACACATGAATTCCAACGCACTGTCCTCCTTGTATCCATTGATGGTTTAAGGGATGCCATCTTTGATATTTACTCTTCACCTCGTCGCTGACACCATGCACAGGGCTGACTATTTAGACAGGGGTTTAACACCCCACTTACTCGACATCAGCAAGCAAGGTTTGAGAGCGAAATTTATGAAGCCAGTATTTCCTGTGAGCCCCTCATCTCGCTTAACAGGCAAATAACTGATCATATCCGACAGACATTAACTTTTCCGTGAGCGATATATGTCTTCTAGAATTTCTTTTTGAGATGTTTAATGCCATGCTACGTAGGAATCACTGGGCCCTTATGTATGTCATATCATACTTTTGCGTTCTGTGCCATCATTGACTCGGACCAACAGGACCGGACTTTACGCCGAGTCTCACGGGATAGTTGCGAATGTCAGTCACAAGTCTGCTGTCCTCAAACTATATTGACCTTGACGCCTTATCTAGAATTTCTGGGACGCCGAGACAAATTCAGAGTTTCATTATAACAACGTCTCGTCTTGCTGGCAATCCCATTGGTGGTATGGAGAACCGGTACGCGAATTACCTGCTCTGTAGTCATTTTCGCAGGTACTCATGCCCATCGTAGATGTGGGAAACGGCTGAAAGGGCAGGGCTTATTACTGCCAACTTGATGTGGTTCGTTCCGCAGCGTTTCTGACTTTGTGATTGTCACGACGACCTCGCTAGGCCGGGCCCTCCTCGAACCCTTTCCGGGGCTTCGTCTACGTATTTCGCCCCTTGGGCGGTATGTACCTTCATTCTCGACTTCTAAATGTTATCAAAGAACTTCTGTAGGATAAAGTTTCGTTGGACGTCAAGCTTGCTCAAATATTGAAATGGATTGATCTCCCGCTAAGTGAACGTCCTCAGCTTATTCTTGGTGCGTGCTTTGAAACTTAGGCAAGTACCTGCCTCTAAGCTAGGTTTTAGCATACGAACCTTCCTTGGATCAGGCGGGACATGCAGCGGGACCTTACTCTCAGAAAGTCAATGTAATTTTGTCTGCACCTTCTCCATCCGTGACTAGCTTATTCTTTCCATAGGATACTCTTAAATACGTTGATGCTTTCGCGAGAGACTTGCACAAATCTCTAGTGGATCGCAATTTAACCGACATCGTGGATGTCGTTTTTGTGAGCGACCACGGCATGACGGATACCAGTCATCCGGAACTCGTGTATATTGATGATATTCTGGGCGAGGATGGTTGGCAGGCTGTCAAACACGAGGATGGTGGGACACATCTCACTCGTGATTTCAATTTTCGAATCTGAAGAGACATTCAGGCTGGCCTTCCATGGGGCTTCACTTCGACCCTTTAGCTGACGCTTCTCATTATCTTGACGTTTTGCTTGCAGCTGCCGCAGACAACAGCGAGAAGTTCAATGTATACACCCCCAAGACAATGCCCGAGAGGTATCACTTCGCGCACAGCCCCCGAGTTGCGCCCATTTATGTCGTTCCGAACATGGGCTATGTGTTGACGACGCGCAAAGAGGGAGATGTGGGGTTATCAAAAGGAGTACGTTGGCCCTCTGTACGTCGATGATCGCCTAACAATTCGCGTGATCTACAGAACCACGGCTACGACAATGATGAACCTGCTATGCATGCCATATTCATTGCACATGGCCCCTTTTCTGCCGTAGCGAAAGCTACTCACCATAGCCGCGGCGTCTCCCTCAGCCCACGTTTGCTCTCGAATCCCAACAACGGCTGGCATTCAACCTCGGACGAAGCTTACGTGATGAATGGTTTCCAAAATGTTGAAATCTACAGTCTTGTCATGGAGTTGTTGGGCATCCAAGAACATGCAGCAAAAACAAACGGAACGACCGGGTTCTGGGATATATACCTCTAGGCGACTACTATACCACCAGCTACGCGCCTGGGCTTGCGACTCCAGGAATGGTTAGTTATCATCCCAGGTTATGACGATGCCTTCCACCCATTCACTTATGCATCGAGCATCATAGATATTTACATGCACTTAGATATCTTAATGTTCAGTTCGATTCAACTAAAAGACGCCCACAGCGCAAAGCGCTGGACTGACGCAGAACTCCGTGTGGCACTTCGTCAGGGGACGTATTACGTCCCACCGCCTCAGGGCTAACATCACACCCTGAAAATACAGTTGAAGAAATCAACACTAGCATAAGAATCAGTACAGTGGTTTCAAAACCTGCTCAGTCTAGTTTGCCTCTGCATCGAAGACAGTCTGATTCCCAGGGTGAACATGGAGATGCTCGCCCGTCATGGATGGGACATATGCCTCGTCTGGTAGCCCGGTCTCATCGAGACCCTCCGCGGCTTCGATAATCTCATACAACTTCGACGCGACCTCAGGCGGTGGGACGCGTCCACCAAGGATGTCACGGGCCGGTATTGCCGAGCCGTAGAAGTCCTTATTTGTATCCTTTCGTTCTATCAAGGCTGTACCTTCGAGCGACAACCCGGCGTACAACCCTATCGACCATGGTCATGCAGTCAAGGGAGGAGGATTGTGACTTTTCAAGGACGCACCCTTAGACTTGGAGTACGAAAACATTGGCGCAGGATGTGCAAGGCTCGCTAGAACGCTCCCTCCAGTGCCAATGGGACCGGCGGCAGCGCTGACGTTGCCTGCAATGGTGACGTTCCCACCGAGAGAAAATGCGCGGACCGCATCTTCGCTGTTGAGGACAACGACAAAATCTGTGATGTCTGCGCCAATCTGCAGACCCCAGCCAACACCACCTGTCGCGATACAGGATGGAGCAGACCATGAGCCATCTGGTAAGCGCGCTATGACGAGGCCAGAGCCTGCTTTCCCGGAGAAAACGAAGCCTGCCTTGAGGACTTGGAAGACGGCGAGGCCTGTGTTCATTAGGAAGAAGGGAGTGCGTCGCGTCAGCCGGAGACGGGGAAGATGTTGGGGGGTGAAAATTTGCACACCTCGTGCACGCTGCAGAACGGCCTTGGGAATCGCGTTTAGGGCAGATTGGGGGTCTCCAGGGTTGGCTTGTGGAAATTAATTCAATTACGACCCCGTGCAAGTTTGAAGGCTGGGAAGACGAACCGAGAAAGGTTGCGAGGATCTTTGCGGCTTTCTCAGCCTCTCCTGGCAAGCTGAAGCCCTGTGCGAACGACTGCGACGACGACTGTACTCGGGTCGAACCTTCCTTGAAAAGCGTCGTAGCCTGGATTCCAGCCTTGACCGCGCCTTTCTTGAATTTGTCGAATACTGACATTGTGAAAACTCCAACGCAACTACGCAACGCGGGTAGGTGAGAGATAGATAATATTACGTCATGTGAGAACTCGTGACGCGTGACATTCTGACCCTGATCCCCGACCATCAGATGGATGAGGAAGCGCGATAAAAACTGCTTCAACTTCTTTCTTTTCTCCACACAAGACAGGAGAAAAGCCCATCTATCACCCATGCGCAGTCTAGAATCATCACCCCACCCACTGGCACCTTCCAAATTCCGGTATTGACGACGTTGTGCTCTGGAGCCGTCTCCCCGAATCGGAGTCCATTTCCGACGATGACTCAGATGCTTGTCCTAGCGCCACTCTCTCAAGTAGTCCTTTGAATTTCGCACCCCAAGAATGATGGCGTGCCGCCATGAATGCTTGGCATCAGATGTCGAACTGTGTACCGCTGGAGCACTAAAGATGGAGGCAATTCTACGCCGCGGTGGTCAGGTGTCTCTGTAGTACAATACCCTCATCATCGCCGGGTATGAAATGGTCCACATTTCCTACAGTAATCTGTTCATCAGCGCCCATTCTCACTGTGCTGTGGCGGCGCCCTGGCACCCCACATACGATCCTGCGTCACCGGCTCAGGCATAACGCCTGATTTTCGTAAACGATCTTGAGCCAATTTTTCACGCATTGAACATCGATTTTGTTGCTCGGATGCGGATTCGTCAAGCTCGACGGGGTATAAGCATACCTTACCTTGAAAAGCCTGGTTCGTGCTAACTTGTAAGTTAGAATAGAGGCAATAACCTCTACTGGAAAAGGGAAACTATCACCAAAGACAGGATCATCAATCTCGCGGCTGGACGCCGTCTTGCGCTCGCGCCCGTGGGTATCGCACTCTTGGCATGTGGCGCAGGCGGCAGGTGAGCGCACCTGAACACGCCAACCCTTACGAAATAGTCGAGAATGGCCCAATTTAGCAAGCGCCCACCCAAATAGAGGGAATAATCCCGCTAATGACGTGGCCCTGGCGGTCGAGTTCACTCATTTTGCATGCACTTTGTATGACTGCGTTGTGCGCGCGCTATTTAAGGTAACCGGTGTTTCGTCTCACCGTGAGCGGGGAAATAGTAATGTGACATTACTGCGGAGAGCTATTCATCCATTTCGATTGTTCGGGTATAAAAGCATGTCAATGTTGACCCAGACTTCTTCATCCCAACTCTCTCCGTCTCCCAGCTCACACCCAGAATGTCTCACGATATCATTAAAGGTGCACAGGGCGGTTCAACCGCAGGTGCTGCCGCCCCAAACCGCCTCGAGATCAACACGTTGATCAAGAACCGGGAGCAGTTCTCCCTATACATCCAAGCTCTGAGTACGCCGCATTTTAAGCAGTATTGATCACCTGCTTATACCATTGGCCTCCGAACAGGAGCCATGTACGCGACACCTCAGAACAAATCACTTTCTCATTTTTCTATCGCCGGAATTCACGGTCTTCCGTACGTGCAGTGGGAGGGTGCTGGTAGTAACCATCAAGTCCAAGGATCCCGATGGGGTGGATATTGCACCCACGGGTCTGTGCTTTTCCCGACTTGGCACAGGCCCTATATGGCCCTCTATGAGGTTGGTGACGTTTTCACGGGGTATTGCGTATTCAGCAATATTGATCAAATTCTACAGCAAGTGTTACAGCAGCATGCTCTTGATATTGCAAAGCAGTACCAACGTGATCGTGATCGCTGGTTGGCCGCCGCCCAGAGTCTCCGGATGCCTTACTGGGACTGGGCTACCAATAGCGTCCCGCCTCGTGAAGTTATCTCATTGAAAAATGTCAATATCATCACGCCTGACGGTAGGACGACTTCTGTTCCGAACCCACTGTACCAGTACACTTTCAATCCTGTCGATCAATCCTTCCCATCTCCTTGGAGGTCTTGGAGGTCGACGATCAGACATCCGGATAATCCAAACAGCCCGAACGCGACCACTGATGCCCAAGAGTTGACACGGTATGACTTAACTTTTCCTGATTCAACCTTCTCTCATTCATTCTCTTTACTACTATCAGTGAACTTCAGTCGATTCAGGATGACATCACCTCCAGTACCTACAACCTACTCACGCGTGTTCGTACTTGGCCTGCGTTCAGCAACCACACCCAAGGTGATGGCGGCAGCTCTAGCAACTCCCTCGAAGCCATACACGACGAGATTCATGGCATCATTGGCGGTCAGATGGGTTCCCCTCAAGTGGCTGGTAACTTGGTTTGCTCTGGCGAGGTTTCGTGCGATAACTTATCTATTTTCCCTTTAGGATTCGATCCTATATTCTTCCTGCATCACTGCAATGTTGATCGCATGCTCTCTCTTTGGTCAGCTGTCAACCCCGGAGTATGGATCACAAAGGGCCCATCCGAAGCCGGGTCCTGGACTATCCCTGGAAATTCCACCATCGATGCCAGTACTTGTATGTTGGGTACCCTCGTATCGCCCACCAGATTACTGACGGACTTTCCAGCTCTCGCGCCTTTCTGGAACTCGCAGACAGGGTACTGGCCTTCTTCTGGGACTTCGGTGACTTCCAATTTGAATTATTCTTACCCCGAATTCAACGGTCTCAACTTGGGAAATCCAAATGCTGTTCGAGTTGCGATCGCGAATTACATCAGGCAGCATTATGGCGGATTCTCGCCTTTCGGGAGCACCGTGCCTGGTGTAAGCCTCCTCGCTCAACCTCCCGCTACAGAGGGTGCCCCGGCACCTGCCGCGCAAGATGTCACGCAGGTCGCCTCAGCGGCCGTAGCTTCCTCTGTCAAGCCTGCTGCCGCAGATACTACCCCTCATGCCCAGAGTCACGGCGGACATGGTCCAGTTGTCATATATGACTGGGCAGCCCGAATCCACGCCAAGAAGTATGAGCTCGGCCACGGCTACGTAGTGCTGATCTTCCTCGGCGAGGTCCCGGACGATCCTTCCCAGTGGCGTACTTGTCACTCATTCATCGGCGCACATTGCGCATTCGTGAACACCGACGCAGAGCAGTGCGCCAATTGTCGCGAACAGGCAGAACTCGTGGCCGAAGGGTTTGTACATCTCAACACGACCATCGCGAAGCGGTCAGGTCTTTCGTCGTACGAGCCCAGCGTTGTCGCCCCGTATCTACGGGACAACTTACACTGGCGCGTCCAGGCGGTACGCTCATTTTTTACCCAGTTCGCTCATTTTGAAAGCGCCTGACAATTCTCCTACTTTCTCAGGTCGATCGAACCGGGGTCGATACAGAGAGACTCGCATCTCTGGAGGTCACCATAGTGTCGAACGCCTTGACTCAGGAACCTGGCGCTCTCTTCCCGACTGCGGGAGACCCGAAGTATCACCACGGCATCACTCATGGCCGCCAGGGGGGTGCACACCACGCACCGGCGTGAAATATTTGGAGTACAATTTAGTCGAAAGGAACAACCAACGTTGGCTATGCTTCGATCTGATAGGATGTAAGATAGGTAGTCGAGAATTCCCAAACAAATTTGCCAGCAGTCCACGCTCGAGTTACCCCCAGGCCGCGACCCCAGTACTGTATGGTGTGGTGCAGTGATGGCGCCCCTGGCCTTCGTGTACCTGTACCTATCCCCGGTATGAAACAACTACGCCCCCATGATCGATGACAGTGCAGCGCCCGATCATCATGTGCCTGTCTAGTTGCTGTCATCTCGAACTGAATGCAGAGTGTACCTCCGGTTTTGAGAGATCTCCTGTCAGTCATCTGTCAGGCAAAGCCTCACATCTGGGTGTTTGACTTAGCGTCCCTGTCGTACAACCATTCCTTGTGTCAGGGTAACACGATTCAAATGCCAGTGTGTGGAACAGACGCACTTCAATTTGAAGTAGCTGATCCGCCTAGATTCCGGACTACTACCTGGGGACTCGGATAACACCCACGCCTACCGAAATCAGTTTTCCTCGGAACTCATGTGGGATTTATGCGGGGCAAAGGGAAGCAGGCGCGGGCACTTTGGGATTCAGACGCGCGAGTGTGCCAGTGTGCAGTTGCATCTTCTACAATTTTCATTCGGAACCTAGCGGCGGCCCTAGCCGAACCTTGATCGGTGACCGGGATCGTGCAGGCAGAATTTCACGTGCGTTTTTCTATTGGTGTCGTGATTGTATGCATGCTGGCACCAACGTCCTTATGGTCTTGAGACTGTAAGGATACTACTACTGTAGTACTGTAGTACTGCGGGGACCAAGCAAAAATAGCCGACGGGGCACGGGCCGTGGCCCCCGCTTCCGGCTTTAGTTCCGCCTCAAGAACCGCCCTATCAGTCAGTCCCATCGCTGCGCTTCCTACAATAGATCATTGATATCGCTTGTTTCTTCAGCCGCATCCTTGAAAAAAATTGGGGCGTGATCTTTCTGTTATTATGACCACTTGCTGTCTAACCGGGTCGGACAGGTGTTGATGTTTCTCATGGCAACCCCAACACTCTTATGATCATTCAAGTTGTCCCATTCTATGCCCATCAACGAGCATACAAAGAGATCCTTCCAATCATACATGTGTTCCCCATAAATTTGTGGGTCTTCGAAATGGCCTATGCCGTGTATGCCGTGTATTCGGTTGGGCGAGTGGAGGGCGCAAAGAACTTAATGGACTGGTTCCAGACCTCATGACATCTTCTCGCACCCCAACGTGATGGGGCACTGGGGCGCATGAATCCTTGCTACCAAGAAAAGGCCGAATGTGGCTAGATGCTATTTCATTCAAGCAAGCGCTGATCTAAGTTGAGGCAATAATTCCACCGACGACATAGTTTGGGTCCGTCTGCGGCGTATCTATTTTTAACGAGGAACTGTTGTGTGCGCCCTTGTAAAGGGATTCGGGTCTCTGGCATCGCCGAAATCCAAGCTGGGGCCATAAAACATCACCGCAGCGAGTGATTCTTCCAGGTATAAAAGCACCTCATTCTTATCCCCCAGAATCTCCATCCCACTCCCCTACAGCCTTCAAGATATACCAAACATGTCTCACGTTATCATCTCTGGTGGAAATACCCCAGGTGGTGGCACCCCAAATCGCCTCGAGATCAACACTCTGATCCAGGACCAGGTTCAGTTCTCCCTATACATACAGGCGCTCAGTAAGCTCCCTTTTTGGACGTATATACTACCCAATCGATTCATTTTGACTGCCGAACAGATGCCATGTTTGTCAGACCTTCCAGTGACCCACTTTCTCATTTTTCTATTGGCGGAATTCACGGTCTCCCCTACGTGCAATGGGAAGGCGCTGGTGGCACCAGTCCTGTCCCAGGAGCCGGGTGGGATGGATACTGCACCCACGGATCTTACCTTTTCCCAACTTGGCACAGGCCCTATGTAGCCCTGTACGAGGTTGGTGGCGTCTAACGAGGTGTCGCGTATACAACAATATTAATCGGATTTTACAGCAAGTGATGCAGCAGCACGCTCTTGAAATTGCCAAAAATTACCAGGATAAACAACGCTGGGTAGCTGCAGCTCAGACCTTGCGAGCACCTTTCTGGGATTGGGCTACCGATTCCGTCCCACCTCCCCAGGTCATTCAACAGGAGACTATTACCATCTTGGCTGCCCCTGGCGGTAGTCCGACCAATGTGACGAACCCTCTGTACCAGTACACTTTCAATCCCAAGGACATCAGGACTTTCCCACAACCTTGGAATTCTTGGCAGACGACGATAAGAAGTCCTGATGACCCAGGCAGCCCGGACGCGACCACTGACGTCCAACTCCTGATATCGTATGACTTTTACTTTACCTGACCTAAGCATCTCTCATTCATTATTTGCATCTAAAGTGATCTTCAGCAGTACCAGGACGACCTCACAACAAAGACTTACAATCTTTTGTCTCGTGTTCATACTTGGCCTGCGTTCAGCAACCACACCCAAGGTGATGGCGGCAGCGCTAGCAACTCTCTGGAAGGCGTACATGACGAAATTCATGGTCTCGTTGGTGGTCAGATGGGCTATCCCCAAGTAGCTGGTAATTTTGTCCTGGCGAGGTTTTAGGTAGTATCTGACAGATTTCCCCTAGGACTCGACCCTATTTTCTTCCTACATCATTGCAATGTTGATCGCCTGCTCTCCCTTTGGTCGGCGATCAACCCCGGAGTATGGGTTAAAAGCGGCCCAGCCGAAGGCGGAACCTGGACCATCCCTGCAAATGCCACCATCGATGCCAATACTCGTATGTTGAATATTCTCGTGCCTCACTCAGGTTACTCACATATTCCAGCCCTCACGCCTTTCTGGAACTCGCAGACAGGGTACTGGGTTTCATCTGGGACTACGAAGACCACTGTCCTGGGTTACACGTACCCTGAATTCAATAACCTTGATCCGGGCAATCCGTCGGCTGTTCGGGCTGCAATCATTCGCTATGTGAACAACCAGTATGGCCCCGGTAGAGGGAATGTCTCATCATCCGGGACTGGCCCTGCGATAAGCTTGTTCGCGCAACCACCCGCTGCAGGTGGTGGGCAGGCACCAACAACCCATGGTACTTCGCCGGCCGACACCGCCGACGCCGCATCTGCGGATAGGTCTGACGCCGGCGGAATCACTCATCCCTTACACAGCCGAGGAGGACCACCACACACAGCCGCGAAGGCGCAACAAGGGGGGGAAGGGGCGACTATCATCCATGACTGGGCTTGCCGCATCCATTGCAAGAAATACGAGCTCGGTGGAAGCTTTTGGGTGCTGATCTTCCTAGGCGAAGTCCCAAACGATCCTTCGCAGTGGCGTTCCAGCCCCTCCCTCGTTGGCGGGCATTACGTGTTTGTGAACAGTTCTGCGGAACAGTGCGCCAACTGCCGTGAACAGGCAGACGTTGTGACCGAAGGTTTCGTTCATCTCAACAAGGCAATTGCTTCGCGATCGAAGCTTCCGTCATTTGAGCCCAGCGTAGTCAGTCCTTATTTGAAAGACAACCTGCACTGGCGCGTACAGGCTGTACGTGTGCTCCGTCTTTGATCTCCGATTTTGCTCATCATGACTCTCCAACTCTTTTTTTTTGCAGGTCAATCGGACCGCGATCGAACTGGGGAGACTCCCCTCGCTGGAGGTTACGGTCTCGTCAACCCTTTTGACGTACCGACCTGGTGGTGGTTTCCCGGAAGCCGGAGAGCCACAATATCATCACCACATCACCCATGGTCGCCCGGGAGGTGCTCACCACGCGCAAGTCTAAAGAATTGGAAGAACGAAACAAGCGGAGAGAATGGATATTGCCACCTGTGTCTGAAGTCTTGTACGATTGTACGATGTAATTGGGGAATTCTGTGCCTCGTAGTTTCTTCCGTCTGATAGTGATTCTCGAAATGCTTTCGAATGATGCGCCAAATTGTTTGACCATAAGCAAGTGACACGTTCAACCTGTCCGCTCCTTGACCGTGACCCCATGATTGCGGCGCGCGAAGTGGAATTATAAGATTATAAGGAGGAGAAACCCCAACAAGGAGGCAAATGATAGTAGTAGCCTGCCAGTGAGGCTGACCCACTGGCTCGGCAGGAGGGAAAGGATCCAAAGCTAAGGGGCCAAGATGGCAACTACGCCGTACGATGCGGTCTGGCTGATTATGTAATCCCATTTATGCCCACATCCACACACATCACTTGGTTCGACAGACGTATCATCCTCACGCTGATCCTTCGTTCCGTCCAAAGCCTTCCCTTGTGGAAGAGGGTTAGAATGCCACACAGCAGTATCCTGGGTGTACCGCACGCATCCATGCGCATTGCCGTCGTTCAGTTCGCACCCCAGGTCCGTTGCGTGCCATGCCGAAACGGTTGATCGTCGTTCAGATTGCGGAAAGATAGGCTGTGTTCAGCAGAATATCGAAAAAGCTAGAGGATTTTGCGAAAGGTACGTGTTTTTGTCCCGTTATCGACTCCTCGTGCGGGCCATATCTCGACCGGGGGGGGAGGGTGCAGCCCGAAAGGCTGATCCTTTGCATCACCAAGCCTAGCACCCGGCTCTGTCGACCTATTATGTCTACCAGAAATGATATTCACAGGTAAAAAAAAAAACAGAATCTAATCCCTCCCCTCCCCTCCCGACTCCATTTTGACGTTTATGGGGACTCCGTAGGCTACGTTTTTGAGAGCGCGTCTGCGATCCTTCCGTTCTTGGAGCACCCACGGACGGGCGTCACGTCCGAGTTCTGCGCGTCCACCGCGCGGAGGTTGCGGTGCTACGTCGCGGCTGGGTACCCCGAACGTCTGGAATCGCACGAAGTCGAAAAACGCACGTTGGAAGATGGCAGCGTCGTGGACGTCGTCGGTGCCAACAGCGCCGTCGTCTACGGGCCTGATGGCACGTGCGTCGGACATGGTCGCAAGTCTCACCTGTTTTACATGGACAAGCCGTGGGCAAAGCCAGGTCCGTTGCTCGCGATTCATTCATCGATCGGGGAGCGCGTCCTGACATCAGAGGACCCCGTTCCCCTAATCCCCCCCAAACCTCCCCGTTCCTCTCAATTCCAGGCCCCGGATTCACAACGTTTCACCTCCCCCCGCCACTGAACACGGTCACTCTCGGCATTTGCATGGATCTCAATCCGCGTTCTCCTTGGACTTTTGATGGAGGCCCATACGAACTCGCCGACCATTGTTTGCAGACCGGAAGCAGCCTGCTCATAATGTTGAATGCCTGGCTCGATTCTGGGAAATTCGAAGACGAGGAAGAGGACATTTCAACGTTGAATTATTGGGCCACCTTCTTGAGGCCGCTTTGGTATCGGATGGGCAAGGGTCCGAATGAAGATGGTTCTGAGCTCCCAGTTCAACCAGGAGACACTGAAACCGTTGTGGTGGTTTGTAATCGCAGTGGGGTTGAAAACGGTGAGCACGCGCGCAAACCAAAAGCGTCCCAAGGACGTGCTGAACATTTATGACTACTTGTAGGATCGATGTTTGCGGGGAGTTCAGCGTTGTTTCATCTTCGGCAGAGCGCCGGGAAACCCGTACTACTGGAGAACATGAGTCGGCGGCAGGAAGGTGTATGTGTATGGACAACTTGAGGCAATGTTGTATGGTCGTTTTTGTGAAATGTAGATCAAATACGAAAGGTCAGTGCTGGCGCGACAAATGATCAAAGAAGGCCTAGTACCGTCCTCAGGGGAGCGCTGTGACCTTACTGGATACTTTGACAGAGGCATGACACTCCATTGACAGCGACATCAGGTGGCGTTTGTTCGTGACCAAGTTTTTTGTTACGCTCTCCAAGGTACAGGCTCAAAATAACAAAATTCAAGGGACCATCGAGGTACATCATTGATAGCATATTGGAATCATGGCTCCACAAACAATACAGAGTATCCCTCCACGTCATCGCCAGGTATCATCGAGGCCAACGTTTCCCCTCGCTGGGGTAGTAAACAAGTTATTTGGATCCGACTCCCACGTTACGTTGTCGTTGAACTTGCGAATATATTTGTATTGGATGTTTGTGTTTGCTGGGAGTTCCACAGTAACTATTCATATGTCAGACCACGAAGGTGCATTTTTATAGATAAGACATACTACTCCAGATAGGATAATTCGCAGAAGACAGGGGTAGTGCGTTGACCGGCGACCAATTTTTGAGGGTGTCAACGGAACCAGTGAGGAATATGTTTTCTGTGTACACCGTCACTTGTCGGTATAAAGCCGGTACAATAGTGTGTGCGTAGGTCAAACGTACCTCCAAGTTGCGTAGTCACGTGCACGTGACAGGTGACGAAAATTTGAGGCCCAAGTTTCGGGACGCACGTTGTAGGCACGATCAGACCTTTTGCGCCCCAACTCGCGAGGATGGTGCCTGCACGCGCTGCCGCAGCCGTCAAGACAGAGGCGTAGCTCCAGGTAAGGTCAGCAGCGCTCGCGGGTAGGCCCGTGCTCTTGTTAAATTGCTCTGCCAGCCCGCCATCGGAAGGTGTATACTTGGCAGCGATCTCGACGAAACCATCCGCGAAAGTTTTGATCGTGCTTGTGAGTTGCGGGAACTCAGAGCTTTTCGAGGGATAGGTGCCAGGGGAAATGCTAGGGGCAAATTGACGGAAAAAGTCAAGCGAGGTGCTGGTCACATCGATTGCGCCAGTAGATTCCCACGTGAGAAGCGCATCGTATAGTTGCTCTGCCACGGCAAAGGTTGACAGGTACCAGGGCTGTACCGCGTCAGCTGACTTATCGTGGAGCTGCTTGTGGGAAGATGCGTACATTTCCATGGAAGTATGTGTCCTCCGGGTAACGTCCGACTGCGACAGCAGACGTAGCGTTGATGCCCGAGTTGATGGGGTAAATAGAGCGGAAGGAGTCAACATAAACCTTGAGATTGGACAATGCCTTGTCCGAGCACGGCTGGAAGGTAGACGCATCGCATGCCGCATTGATGTCCCATGTATGGATCGACGCGAGGATCGTGTTCGAGTCCTTCCCGGACCGACCACCTCCCGTGTTGGCCGTGATGTATCCACCTGTCGGATCCCAATAGGTCTAGGTGTGCAGTGAGACAAAGCCCAAAAAAGCATGGGGGATATCTCGGGTACCTGGAGGAAACACAGGACATTGGCAGCTTGAGCTTGATACGCCTTGAAGTCGATAATCTGGCCCAGTTGCGCTGCTAGCGCCGCACCCTCACGGAGAGCCTTATGCTGTACAGCTGTTGTAAAAAACGAAGATGAATATACTTCCTCCCAGAGATCAAAGCTACGGCATTATGCTGTAAGCACATAAAGAGTGTTATATTTAGGAGTTGTACAGACGTCGATTGGTTCCATCCCGACTGAATATAATCAAGGTCACGTTGAATGACTGGCCACAGAGTTTCCGTGACGAAGGAGCGGTTGCCCTGAGCCAACAACCAGTTTGAGTAAGTGATCAGTGCTGTCGAACGTAGAGCAGGACCATCTAGCAGGAGGCGATACTGAGCCCGAAGTACAGAGTACCTGATCCATGGACAAACCTCGCTGAGGGCGACCCCATGAGCCCGCGAACGCAGTGCCGTCGATGTTGAATTTTGGTTCTCCAAGGCCGCCGGTATTGACAGACCCACTGGGGTTACACACGTATTGAAACGAGGCTTCAGTGTTGACAAAGTTATCAATATGACCGCGTAACGAAGGATCTTGTCCAGAAGTAAATTGATCCGCAATGACCTTGAATACAAGTGACGAGTCGCGGACCCAAGTGTACAAATAGTTCGGATCGACAGTACTGGGACTGGCAATGACGACTCCAGCCTGGAAGAATATAAGTGCACGTGGTATGGTGGGGTTTTACGACATACATTGGCACCTGATGACCTTGCACCATTCGGGCCGATGTTCGCAAGAAGGCCAGCCTTGGCAATGGGTGATTCGGTAGTGAAGTACGAGTCTGCGGTGGGGGCTTGAGAGATCGCGCTGCCCACGAGTCCGAAGAGGCTAGCAAGGCAGAGGATGCGCATCTTGAGGGATGGTTTCAGACGGTTATCAGCGCAATGAGGATATCCATCCAGGGGGAAATCAGATGTCAGCCCTGAGGCATAAGCCAGTATGCGGGGGATTTCCCCAAACTGAGGCGTGACATGATGCGATTCAGGCAGGTCTGCCGAACGAACGAGAGTCCGCATGGCGATTCAGCTTGCTGTAGTACCACCAGTTCGCTAGTCGATGATAAGGGAGGCTTGCGGGGAGTTGGGAGAGACATGCCGTGTTATATGCCACGTCCAAAAGAAGCGGGTGGTGATGTCACTCAATCTGGTTCACGTGAGCGTGAGCAACGGCCCGGCCCGGACCAGCCCTTTTCTGTAAGGGGCGAGCGAGGGACATTGAGGTGTCGCCGTCCATAGCATGGTACTGACTCGTCGTCCTCGTTCCCGCCGATTTCCCTTGGTCCTCTAAATCTACTTCATGTCACATATTCAGATATCCCAATTATTCATCATCGCCCTAGCCTTACAGGCTCGCGCCGATCCCCTTTCCTTTTCATGGGCCCGTAAAGCGACCGCCGCCGTGCAGAGCTTCCAGGATCAATCTTGGCTTTGGGGTTGGGCATGGGGTCCCGATAGCACCGTCTCTATTGTAGATCGCTCCCCGCCAGTGACATTTCCCTCCCGGCCTGCAGGTTTTGGCGCGGAGCTATCCGATCCACTTTTGGGCTATGTCATCCCTCTCAACTCATTCACGGTCCCTTGTTCGAACCAGACGGCCACTCCCCTCATCGACTCGCCTAATCTCGGATGTCCCTCACTATGTAGCATCGATCCAAGCATCCCGGAACGCTTGGAACCTTGGATCGCTCTCGTGCAGCGCGGAGCTTGCCAATTTGTATCCAAGGCAAGAGAGGCGCAGAGATTGGGTGCCAAGGCTGTCGTCGTCGGCGGGGAAGATCCTGACATTTCTGGGAAACTAGATACGCTAGTGAATATGTTCAGCCCAGGTTCGTCCTGTCATCCGTATCGGCATCCGTCCTATCTTGACACGCTTTGAAAAGAGGACGCCTCGGACGTAACCATCGCCGCGACCTACATCAAGTACTCCAGTTATGCGGAACTTTATTCTCTCATTGCAACATCAAACACATCTCAAGCTGGGCTTAAGACCGTCTCTCTGCTCATTAGCTCAGAATTCTCTGCCTGGCAGTGGTACTCGTACGTCATCGGACCTCGTGCCTGCTTCACCGTTTCCTCATGGCAGTCGCGTGTCTTCCCAGGCCCATTCTCACCTTCCTCATGATTCTTTTCATCCCATCATCCCTCACATTCCTAACTCTCGTTATCCATCGCATCAGAGCTGCTCATGCTGCTCAGCGTGAGCGTGCCCCCGAAGACGTAGTCAAGAGCCTGCCATGGCGTGTGTGGACTGGATCCGGTTGGGAGAAACACGAGGGTGTTCCTCCTGATAAACCAGACCAGGAAATTATCCCAGTCGCTCCGGTGGACAACACAGACGTTGAGCTCGGGCAGCCGCTTGCCCCAAACCCCACCACGTCAGCACAAACTAGTGAAGACGAGGAAGACCCGGTTTGGTTTAACACCCAGGTCGAGTGCGCGATTTGTCTGGATGAGTTCGTCAAGGGCGACAGAGTAAGAGTCCTGCCTTGCAAGCACATCTTTCACCTAGACGAGGTAGACGAGTGGTTGATTCAGCTGAAAAAGCTGGTAAGTCAAGTGACTGCTAGTCGAAGCCATTCTTTTGTTTTTGTTTTGTTTTTGTCACTTTCTGACACCGCGCGCATCTAGTGCCCCGTCTGTAAGGCAGACGTAACCTGCCCTCCGCGATTGGCCCATCCTTGTCCTGTCAACCAATCTCCACAACCATTCGGTTCATTCCCGGACTCTTCCCCACAATCACGGCCCTCTAGCCCTTCGGAGCGAACTCCGCTGCTTCAAGCCTCCAACAGACCCCAAATTAATCGCGATTTATGATGTCCGTGTTTCCGAGGTGCTTGTACCGATGGTCTTAGTATACTTATATTCGGATCCTATCTATGTGAATGTGAATCCATCACATTTTGTCTTCCTGATCTAGATCTAATGATCTACATATCTCACCCTCACGGGTGCAACATTCTCCATTGTCTCCTTCATCTATTATGGCGAGACTGGGAGCGATTCAGAGGTTCTACAATACGACCCCTCGCCCGAAAAATACGCACAATTGGCTCCCTCTTTTTTGCATAGATTTAGTGCGCACCTCCATCGTACTAACGGGATGGGACCTGGCGCAAGAATCTCACAGCCAAACTTTTGAGCGTCAATCCCTCTTTTGAGAACTTTAGGGTTCCCGCCTGTTCCCCTTTTCAACCCCACCGCCAGTATTTAGGACGGCATCGCAAAGGCGAAGCGAGATGAAGTGGCGCACCATCTGTCTATTGTTTCGACCGGGACGAGTTTGCCTAAACGGGAAGACGCATGAACGTCTTGTCCTTGTCCCGACTCAGATCTGACGCCCAAAAGTCGACTGACTGGGCTGGGTACCGTCTGTCCCCTAGCTAGTCCCTTTCACCGTGTCACATTACAGCTTTCGATTTCCCCTTTTACTGATTCAGGTCCATCACAGTCTCTTGGACTACGGCATTGGCATCATGCCGTTGTGCGAGAACAATTAACGTGGTCCGGCGCATGCTGAGGTAAACTCTTCTTTCTTATTGTTTTGCGATGCTCAACTTCGGTACCGCCAGATATTTTCCCCCACCCGCACTCACGTTCGATGTGTTTTCTTCTGTGCATCATGCATGAGAAGCTGAACTTTAAGCCACGGTGCATGATGCTTTCCGTAAGCAGTTCTCGCACGCAAGAGCCGGCGTAGATCTATCACGACTTTGTCCAGTCGGGTCCCTCGGGATTTTCAATCATCGTTTTGTCTGACCCGCCAATGATACGGATCGGATGAGACGCCGGTGAGTTTATTTAGTCGCTCGTACAGAGTTGTGGCTGCTAGGCCCCGTCCGAGTCTTGCCCGTGACAGAGCCCCGTCAAGAAAAAAAAGCCTCATTATTATTGTTTTTTTCCCCAAAGCTCTAGCTCTCGCAGCGGCGTCTACTAATCTTGATATCCCTCTTGTCCGGAACGAATGTGATCTGATTTCATTTCACAAGTTTAATTCTTTTCGCAGGAACATATAAACGTACCCCATCCGACTCGTCTCGGGTCCCCAATCTGCTGACATCCTATCACTATGAAGTCGACACAGAAAAGCACGACCTACGAAAAGCGACACAGTAAGTCATCGAAATCTAACGGCGACGCACCATTGCTCAATATACCACACTTCAGCTAAGCCCTGCAGATTCTTTCAGAAGGGAATGTGTCCCCTTTCTGCTGATCGCTGCGATTTTGCGCACGTGAAGATTCAGATACTCCCAGTCAGATACTCACCTGCCCAACCGAAGCATTCCCAGGCAGGACAGTGCGACCAACGCGAGAGCCCCCAGTTGGCTGCACCTATGATGTCCGTTGAGATTGGTAATCAATATCAGGTCTCGGTAAACCCCAGCCGTTCCTAACGCCTATGTGTAGGGAAGCCGATGGTCGCCACCCCTCACACAGTCCCTGGCACTGAATCTCACTCGTCGGAGGACTTGGTTAACGTCGCTCAACGTACACTTGTCTCCTCTCTGGCTCTGCCAAGGTTAACGTATTCTCCAGCTGCCGTGGCTAAGGTGCCTCATGGCCCCAAGCACTACCCTCATGAACAGATCTTGCGCGAACCGGTATCAGGTCCGTCTCCCGTCGCAAACGTAGCTTGCGCCGGATCGGTACCATCGGAGGGCCTTTATCAGCTTATTTTTCGAGGCGGGGACTCCTCACCAACCTCTGACGTACCTAGCCTGTCCGATGGTGATTCTGGACCCCCCTCCGCAGCATGCGAAGCCCCCGAACTTAGGGAGCGCTGGCCCGGCTCACCGTCGATCCCGAGTCCGGTGGTCTACTATAACCCATCGCCTGGCTTGTTTACTCCTGGTGTTCCTTTCGCGCACCCAGCTTACGGGCCGTGGACCTCACCCAAGCAAGTGACTCGCTCAGAGTCGCGAAAGCATGGCATATCGGCGAGAAAGTTGAAAGCAATCAAGAGTAAGATGACCCTGTTGCTGCTTCACGCGGTTATTATGGGCTCACGTCGGCTTATCTATTAGCCAAGCAGTGCAAGTTCTTCAAAAAGGACGGTCGATGTCCCCAGGGTAGCCTTTGTACATTGTAGGACCCCCACCATTTTGTCGTGCTGATGGATCATTGTTGACCTCGCGATTCACAGCATCCACGATCCCGCGGCCGTTCAAGCACCCACAACCGAGGAGGACTCCCCTTCTGATAGCTCGGGTTACACCTCACAAGCGCCCTCTGAACCGTGCTTCCAGGCTGATGAGAGCCGTGAGCAAAATGTCTTCCCTATTACGTGGAGAGTCATTGGGGGTGGTGTCATGATGGGTGGGCAGAGTACGTACACCCCTCGTGAATTACTTATCGGCATGCCGACTACATGGCCCCTCAGGGGAAATTTGTACGCGCTACAAAGACGGTGTTTGTCCAGATGGCGACGACTGTCCCTCTTCTCACCCATGGGAAGGTTCGATAGGTCCCTTTCATGCGCCCTTGCCGTGCTCATTGGTTAATGTGACAGAGGAAATACGAACGCCGATTGAGGCAACTTCTTCTCGTACCTCGACACCACGTGCCTCGTACTTCCCGTCAGCGCAGATGCACGACGCGAGCACTGACCAACCGAGTCCTCCCGTTCCAGAACTTATACCCGACATATACCCGGTAGCCACACGCGGATGTGCACCGCCATCCATTTTGGGTGTTAGAGAAGAACTGCCACCACGACCGTTTTCCACCCCGCCGAGAATAAATAGTCGCGGAGAGGCAGCTACTTTGGTGAAAACGTGTGTTGCATGGTCTTTATTTGGCCAAGTTGTCGCGGTACTCATGCCATGCTCGTCACTATAGGTATCGTCCATAAAAAAAGTGCATTCCGACATCGCTTTAAACCCCGCAACGCTTGGTGATCATCTTCGTTTTTGTTCTTCGTTTTCGTCCGCAGGGATCTTTGGGTTATAACCCACCCAAAGTTTTTGGGACTGTTTTCTTTTTTTCTGGCGCTTTGTATTTTTCCAACGTATGATTATGTGTTCAACCTTTCGGCTCGTCTCGTCCATTCGTGGTTCCTTGGATTTCAACATCGTACGAACAGGGGAAGGAAGGGGGCGCACGATGCCATAGTTACTGTACCTTTGTCGCGTTTACCCCCTTACTACGACCTGTCTGACCCTAATGTGTACTTCATGTGTGTGTCGATAAGAATGTAGCAACAAAGAACGGCGAACTTATGAAGGGAAGCAGGTTCCTACTGTGTGGCAGTCAAGAGATCGCGTGCGGTTTCCGAGCACGGTATCATACTGTTGCTCTTAACTATACAGTAAACTTGAACGTGTTCGCGTCTGAGTCGCGGCCTGCCAGCCGTGCCTTGACTGTAACTGAAGTTGTCAGGCTTAATCAGGTTGTCCATTCATGATTTTGCCAAGACGACGACGGGCTAACTTCGAAGTTACTCGGTGCACGGCTGCTCCTGGACTCAGACCTTCTGACACAATGTCCGTAGGCCATGAGGGAATCATTGACCTGCCTCTTCCCGTTCCGTACCTTATCAGCCAAACTACGAAAATCGGCGAACAGCGAGGGCGCAGTGAGGCTCGTCCATACAAGCTCGCCGTTTCCAGCGTTCGCTTGTCACCATCTTTTCACGAGTCGATTAGCGCTCAAACAGCGCGCTAATTGCGGACTGGCCATTTGATTCCCAAATACAGTAACAGATGCGAGCATTTCTACCTACCGTACTGTAGAACCTTGCACGTCGCAGCCGCGCGCCCCATCCCTGCTCGTAGAGATATCCCGCCTTCCTGATGTGCTCACCGGGCCCCACCCTACCTCGTCTAAACTCGCGCCTCAGTCAGCTATCTGCCGCGCTCTGTGCTGCTCTCTGTCCCAACTTTGGAAGCCCTTGCGACATACCCCACCCGTTTGCCTTCCATTGGCGGCCCATCGAATTCCCTGTCACTACTTTCCAACGCGCACCGGCATGCCCGTTAGATGCGCGATCTTTGCCGTGGACAGACAGCTCGCAGACGCATTATTAACTTGAAAGTCGACAACGACAACGGAGCGGGTGCCTCTTTCCGCCAATTCTTGGCGGTGGGTGGCAGTGCCTGCTGGCGACATACAATGAGTCAAAAAGAATGTACTGTACTGTACTGTAATCACAAATGGGTTAGACGCTGGCATGGTCGATGGCCAAGATCAGAATCGTCGGCGCTTATGATTCATTTGCGATCGTACCCAAGCGAGCTCACAGCGCAGCGCAGAAGTGTTTGCTTCGCGGTTGGGGAGATCGAGTCCCCGCCGAGGGCAAACAGGGTATCCACAGAGGACTTTTGGCTTTTGAAGTTGTTTTCAAGCCCCCAGGAAGCCCAAAATTCACAGGCCTTTCTTCGTCAACCGATTTCCTGTCGATCAAGTCGACCCTGCCACGTCGACCCAGCTTCTCGGAGGATCCACGCGAAGCGCCTGTTGAGATTTTCGCGATGCCCCGGTTCGCGGCGGTCAGATGAGTGGTCCCTTTCCTATCACAGGTTTCACTTCCTTGATGGTAGCGCTCGGTTTGACCCCTTTGGTCCCATTCCTTTACTAGTTTACTAGTATTGGCAAACGTGGCAGGGGCGAAGTCATGGCAATACCACGTGGCAAGATGGACTCGTTTATGAAACTACCCAACTGAGGCATATACAGGTGGGCGGACTCATATGCCGACGCTCGCGAGTGTTTGTTTATCTACCGCCGAGTACCATATGGCTATGCCCGTGTTCTAATCGTGTACTCCTACTTCGAGTGCAGGCTTCGGCTGGTACTCAGCCATTTGGCACATGGCCTGGAGCTGCAGATCGCAGCGCACAAGATCCATCCGAGTTCATGTTTCCATTGTGGTGAGATTTTCGCGCGGCCATTATTTTGGAGCATGAGCACCATCCACGATCATCTTGTGGAGCACCCCTCAGACACCAGTTTCATCACCCTTGGACCCCGAGAACCATTCTCCCCCTAAAGCTGTTTGTCTCGGCGACTAGGTTTCACAGCCATCGTTATTATTTCATACCTGAGCTGAAAGCGTGTCGACTCGGCATTCGGGATATCTTTGTCTGAAACGTCGCCGATTCTGCAAGCCTCCAGTCTTCCAGTTCGCGTGGAAGCTGAGCGCCGTGCCTTCATTTGCTTGTCTCGCTGGTATGCTTCCTCTTCTTTGATTAGGAGCCCTCGCGTATCGTTCTCCTCCGTTTATTGATGGAGGTACGAAGACAACTACCAGCGTGTGCACCCGCTCGAACTGTGCAGTCAATGTACTTCGTCCCATCGTCGTGGTGCCAAACTACAGGCATGTTGTGTTGATTGATTTCGTATCCACGTCAGCCTCATCTCACGCAGCACGCAGGCAGAACATGTAGCATATCTGAGATTGTTTAACAGGGCTACCACAGTACATACAGCCTACGATCATCCACTTTCACTTTCTTACAATGCAATTGGCACGCCCTCCATCAATATTCACCATATTGGTTAACTGCCTGGTCACAGCGGTCCCTGGCTGCACGGCGATGTTAGGGTCATCCGCCTCATCCCAAGGAAGGCGATCAATGCTCACCGTGACTCTTCGCCCTCTCCCTATCTATGAAATTGAGCTATTGATTCAAGCCGTACAATCAGACAGGGTTTATCACGATTTAAAACGACGTACACCCTTGGTCTCGACTTCCCTGTCGATAAATGCACCAGCAAAGCCAGCCCTGTATGAACAGTGAGCACAGATTGTGTGGACGCATGCAGAAATGCAAACATTATCTCCTTAGCCTTGGCATGATTGTCAGGCCGGCCATTCCTTTCTACGTGTTCCTCATATGCCTTGGCAGCCTAGCACAGATGTTATGAACATTGCTGGGAAACTAGGAGTCAATAGGGCGAACCTCGTAGGATGCAGCACCGGCAATGAGCTCGTGACTGAGGTGAGCCTCGTGCTGGGGAGCCTCTTGGTACTAGACATGGTCATGATTAGCGTTGCACTACACTTGTTGCAAGAATGCATATACTTGGTTGTAACACTGAGTATTGTCGTGGCTGTCGTCGAACCAACCCATGATGATGATGATGATGCAAGTATGAAAAGTGTGCGGGGGATAAGTAGCAAGTAGATAGGAAATCGAGTCTAATGACCTTGCCGTGCGATGGGGGGAAATTGCACCTCTTTATATAACATTCAAGACCCCCAGTTCCAGGCTCCGATGGTCATGATAAGCGGATAATCTGAGACATCGCTGTGGCGCACTATACGGGTTGGACCCTGTTCTAGATGCGAAATGCGAACGCAACGCACCCCACCCATCTGCCTTTGACCGACCCATGAAAGGCATTTGATACTTATAAATAGGTCGGCATTTCGGCCTGATGGGTCACATGTTGATCAAGGCAAACCACAGCCACGTTCGTTAATCCTGACATCCTTAGAGACCAACAACGGAGCTATCTACGTTACTATACAGCTTACGAACATTCCCATAACTTACAAGTCACTTTGGTTACATTGCGACTAGCAAACTCTCCTTTAATAACCACCATATCGGTTAACAGCCTGCTCAGTATGCTGCTCGGCTGCACGGCGGCGTTAGGATCATCATCCCCCCCGCTTCAAGAAACGAAGGCTCACCATGACGCTTAGCCTTCTGTTTGTCGATAAAATCGAGCTTTTTGTTTAGGTGGCAACAATCAATGTTTGTTGGATAGAATCTAGGAAATGACCTACACCGCGAGTCTCGACTTCCTTGTCGATGAATGCGCCAGCAAGGCCAGCACTGTATGGACGATGAGCACAGATTGTGTTAACAGTCATACGAAAAATACGAACATGATTTGCTTAGCCTGGGCGTGATCAGCTGGCTTACCATTCTTGGCACAATGATCGTTATATGCCTTGGCAGCCTAGCGCACAGCTTCACTATTACAGGACAAAACTATGGGACAATGGGGACGAACCTCATAGGCCGCGGCACCAGCGATGAGCTCGTGGCTAAGGTGGGCCTCGTGGTTTGGAGCGGCTTGGTACTAAGCCCTGTTATATCAACGTTGTGCAGCACTTGTCACGAGGATGAGCGTACATCGTTGTAAGCCTTGGCATGATCGTGCTTGTCGTCGAACCAACTCATGATGACGATGTATGTAAGTAGGGAGAGTACGAGAGTAAATAGAGAGTAGGTGACCAAGGTCTAAAGGGCAGGAAGGAATAATCTCGCTTTATATAACCTCATGTCCCCCCAGAATTGCTATATCCGCTCGCCATCTTGGCCAATCGCATGAAAATTTAGTGGAGATATACTGCGGAATATATCATATCAAAAGCACCGCTTGATCCCCACCCTGATACTGCCCTGGATACGAACGCAGCCCATCACCATAAATTGAAGAACCTAGCCAATAAAGGTTGGCCACCCGATGATGTACTCCACGCCGTGTCACCCGGCACGTAGAGCGATCACGTACAGATACGGTTGTGGGCGTTCTTCTTTGCCCGCGACTCAAGAATGCTAGGTTCCCGTTCCCAGCAATGTTCCGTTCCCTTGACAAGTAAAAACCAAGCCACAAGCGCAGAATCAGCGGATAGTTGCACGTACAGATAATTGAAATTTTCAGATCAAGTCCTGATCGCGCCATACCCGGGATCAGAGACACCATCGGGGGCGTTATACGCCCGTGAGTCTGGAATTTCTTTTATCGATTTGGGAGGGGCGTAGGTCAAACACCGAGCCATCCGAGCGCTCGATCCGTTTACGGCTACAGTCAAAGAATTACGGCCGGTCCCGTAGCAGTCGAACCCGTGACCGCGAATTCTTTCGAAGAACCCCCGCAATGTCTTGCTTTCAGGGACACTGAAATTGATTGATGGCTGAGCGAAAACAAAGTCCCCCCAGGCGCGGCGCGCTGAGCTAGGCGGTCGGCCAAAATTCTAATTAATCTATTGAATCGGCAAGGAGGCTGTAAGAAGCAGTAGTCAAAAAGATCGCAATCTCGTGGACGCACAAATTCTCGCCAGCGGCTGGCGCAGTAACCCCCATTGAGGCCGCACATGCAGTTCTATGTGCTATGTACATGGCGACAGCAACTTAATCATTGGTTGACCCCATCGGGAAGCTGCAAAGAGCACCCTGCGATGAGTAAGATTGGTTGCGATCAAGGGTGCTTATGACAAGACGCCCTGGCTTGGCTTGAAGCAACTTCCCACAAGCTAACCATTGTTGTTCGAAATTTCCCACTGAATGATTTTGCGAGGTCACGCCTGTCGCCACCCTTCGTGCGGATTTCCACACCGCCACATTGTTCTGTCAAGGTCCATCAAAGATGTTGAATTTATGGATGGTTCACAGAATGATGCTTCGTCTGTATATGTGAGTGTAAGTTGGGCGTAAACCAAGTCAGTATCGGTGCAGTGTCCATGGATATCATGATCGAATATGAGAGAGGTGTATAAGAAAATGCCAATGGAACGTAACGTGTCAGTATCCTGTCCAGAAGTAATGTCTGAAGGGTTCACTATACAAGGTATATATCCCGGCAGCATATGGCCACATTATGTCCCCATCATTCCACATAGTATCGTCAGAGGGATCGTGCGTTGACGTGTGACCTGGTCACGTGTGGTGGCCTTCCGCCGGATACGGTTCGCCTGAGGATGGATCGAAGTGAAGAGGATGATACATTGTGTGGTCATATGAGAGTGTCTTGTCAACCGAGGAGGAAGTGGGGCCTACGGCGAAATGGCGTCCACGCCGGCGCTTCCAAGCGATATATACGATGATGACCACAGACATCAGGAAGACACAGGCACCAATGACACTGCCAATTATGATCGCTCTCGTTTTCCCATGGTCGCGATGAGGTATAACTTCAGGGCTTTCCGACGCGTGCATCCGCATATCAGTCGTGGTCGTGTCTGGCCGAGCATTGACGAAGTCCAGGTGGGCAGCACTGGGGTCCGTGACTGACAACAACTGCACGTAGGGCGGTGCCTTCCCCGTGGCCCTGTCTACAAAATCACCATAATTTACGAGTAAATACGCATTGCGCACTACAATAAGGGCTGGGTAAGACGACGGTGCAGCAGGGTGAACATACGGTATTACTTACAGAACGCCATGCCCAAGATTATGTCATAGGAAGGCGCGGCACCGCTTGTGATAGGCTGGAACTAAAAACCAATAAGGCCATGCACCATGATTGGGGAAAACCTGTGGAAGTTATACGCACCCCACCAACACAGGTCTGATTGCCTGAGGAATCCTTGAGGCTGACGCTCATGTCAAGCGGATGGATTGGAAACGACCTATTGCCGAATAACAAGGTGGTGTTGACCTCGATATTGCACGGTAAGGTCCAGATGGGACCGGTTGAGGTGAGATTTTCGAACTTGGACCCAGGAATCCGCGAATAGATCGCATCGGCGACAGTCCTGAAGCACAATGAGTTAGGGTGATTCAATCCAGGGAGATTAACCGTACTTTGGGACTTGGTTGAAAGAAAAGCCGGTATCAAAAATGACTGTCACTGGCGATGATTTCGTCTCGCCTGAAACTTTAGTGGAGAGTGCTATGGGCTGTCCGTTCGGGCCAATGATACCATTTGGGTCAATGTGGACTTGCCAGTGCTGGTTACCCGATCGGGATGACCGGACGGTCTTGACGGGGAGCTTGGGTTGATCCAAGATACCGTGCCTATCTGGAAGGATGTCGGATACGGTGATTTGGCCAGGGTATTGTTCGTCGGGGTCATCAGAACGTGAGAGAAGGATGGTGAGGATGTTGGGGGTGGATGGGTCTTGAAGGAAGATGCGGTCAAGTACAGTGTCGCCTATAGGTTGACTATGGAGCGCGTCGTGGATGTTCGAACCGATATTCGGACCGAGACCAAGAAGACCCTGACTTTCAGGGTGTGCGGGAGAGGGCTTGACTTGAACTAGAATGCACGTTGACAGAGAGTGGAAGGATAAGAACGAGTCCCAAACCTACTGAAAGCCTGGTCTGGTACGACAAAGTCCAGAAATTTCAATTCTGCGGTCCTTATATTGCCAGAAATGCCACCGATGGCATATTGAACGCTGGAAAAGACACCAGTATCCTTCGAGTTGAGAATGTCATCCGCAACCCACAAGTCGGAACTACAGTCGTGAGAGGTGAGAATTCAAATGTCCGGAAGAGAAAGAGAGGACTACATGCCTCCCGGTATCGATGCTGACAGAAACCTCCTTTTTTCCAAGGGTGATGTTGGTATAATATTGCAAATTATGTGCGTTGTCGAGAGCGGAGGTGTGGTTTCGTTTATGCAGTTGAGGGGAGATGACGTGTCCGCGGAGATGGAACTGAACTGCGGTTACATGGGGACAGAGATGAAGAAGGGCAGCGAGAAGGAAAACGAGTCGGTGACAGTACATGAGGACGGAGGAAGAAAGGGGACTCAAGGGAGTTTGCACGGGGACATCTGCGCTGAACAAGAGTCAGTCCGGCGACGATGCTGGAGGGGCCGATGGCGAAGGCGGTGCAGTGCGGGCGCGATAAATAAACGCTCTCGTTGCCGTGGTTGTTTTGCCCCTTCCAGCTCATCCATGCATCTACTTACCACGTTCTTTTTCTCCGTACATCTCGCCGCTGCCATCATCATCCCTTTCCGTGCTTTTCCGTCGGAAACCGTCCATCTCTCAAAGCGCAGCAATGTCACCGGCGTCCCCCTCCAGAACGGTGGAAACGTCATTTATGGCACAAATATCACTCTCGGCGGTACCAGCTTCAACGTAGTTCTTGACTCTGGCAGGTGCGTCTATTTGTATTCTCTCCCCGTTCGTGTCCCAACTCACATACCCTTAGTTCCGACCTATGGGTTGCGGGCACCGTTCCCAATACTCAAGACACGGGAACGCAGGTCTCAATATCGTACGCTGTCGGTAATGTTCAAGGTACGTATGTCTCTGACTATCCAAGCTGTTTAACCAACTGGGACTATAGGGAAAGTCAACCTTGCCACTTTGACCTTTGATGATTACACGGTGGACAAGCAAGCTTATAGTATTTCTTCCACAGCTGCCCCCTTTCCTGATGCCTAACCACGTCGTGTTATCCAGTTCTTGTCTCGGATACCAGCTCGTTTTCTCCCACCCTCCAGTCAAACGGGTTTCAAGGTCTCATGGGCACCGGTTTCAATTCCGGATCCGTCGTCCGGAGTAAAGTTGGGGAAGGCGCAGGGGACACTTCCCTATCTCGCATTTTTCAACAAAACAAGACCACGCAAAACTTCTTATCATTACAACTCGACCGACGAAATGACCCGACAGACACGATTACTGGCCAAGTAACCATTTCCGAACTCATCTCTGGCTACGAGAGTATCGCGTCACAGCCCAAACTATACCTCAAAGATGCCTTCATGGATGCTTCTAACCAGCATTGGGCCGTCGTTACAGACAGTAACGGTGTCATCGGCCCCGATGGAAATTCCATATCCGTGGATTCAATTGTGCCGCATGTCTCCGGAGGGAAGATGGTGGCCGTCCTGGATTCCGGTTTCACGTACACCCAAGTACCACGTAAGATGTCCGACGCGATTTACGGGCGTGTTCAGGGCGCCAGCTACAGCACGAAAGACAGCGTTTGGTATGTGCCTTGTAACCAGTACCTTAATATGTCGTTCGTTTTCGGGGGTGTCAACCTACCTATACACCCGCTCGACATTGTCAGTGATGACATCTCCTCGACCGACTCGAATGGTCTTTGTCAGGGCCCGGTTAGTGCAGTATGCTTTGCCTGCACCGTTGTCATGTCGCTGATGTGTGCTTACGCTGCAGTTCCAACCCATTTCGAGTGCCTTCAGCATGCTTGGACATTATGACATGATTCTTGGCATGAATGCCCGTAAGCGCCCATCGTCCCCCAGACCGCGCGATAACTGATCCTTTCTTTGTTTCCCGCCTTCGTCGCATAGTGCGCAACTTTTATACCCTCTTTGATTATGGAAATTTTGTCGAGGATACGTCCAATGACCGCGGCGATCCTTACGTCCAGCTACTTTCCGTGACCGACCCGTCTACCGCGAAGTCCGACTTCGTCAAGGCTCGCATGCACGGTGTAGATACGACGGGCTCGGCATCCCAAACGCTCCTCCCGGCCTCGCAGGAGTCACACTCCCCCATTTCGGCCAGCGAGAAGAAACAGCACGTCGAGGGCTTAGTGGCACGCAACTGGCCATACATCCTCGTCGGGTGTCTTGTCTTTGTGCTCGCCGTGACGGGTTGCTGCATCTACGCGTGCTGCTGTCGCAAGCGTCGTAAGAGTGCCGCCACGTTCAGCAAGAACCCCTATCAGGCGATTCACGAGCCGGCACCGCCGCCAATGCACATGCGGCCTATCAATGCTGGAGCTCAGTACCCCGAAACATACCGTCCGCTTCCATAGGAAAGGCAAGATCCTGGGACACTTTGACGTTGTTTTACTTCATTCGTATATAAGCTTTGCTGCCAATAGTTACCCCATGCCCAGCCACACGTAGTGACATCCTTGGAATTTCGTGCATAATTTATGAGCAAAAGCATACTCTTCGCGAGAATCCAATACTTTCCTTTCTCATGAAACCCGCATTTTTAACGCGTAGCGTGTGTATGTATATACAAAGACACGCGCAAGCTGAGGTACGTATCGGTTTTTATTTTTTATTTTTATTTATTTAAAATTTAGTTTATTGCCCCGCGTACGACGTCAAAGGCACCTCTACTACAACCGGATTACTAAGCTACTTCCTCTGGTAACTAAGTGTACGGTAACTTGTAAGGTAGAGGAAATGCGCAATTGCGCTAAGTTATGAAGATAAAAAATTAGGTGAACACGCTTCCACGCACGCAACAGGGGGGGAGGGGGAGGAAAGGGAACAAGTCTGGAGGACCCTGCGACGTATCGTAATGTGGGGCGCTGAGGGGTTAACGTAGAAGGAAGCCCAGCAGCTGGTGGGCGTAACTAACAGCACCGGGGTGTGCAATGGCAAACTGCGTGAAGGGAGACGGCGAGGGGGGCTGATTTCCCACGCGGAGTGCCCGGAGGCGAAGGGCAGGTACGTATCGGTTGGTGAGAGGGGATTTTAGTACTATCGTGAAGCAGCGGAATGATTTTCGGTGGCGAGGCCTCGTGCAGGCTTGCGTTGTAACCAAGAAGGTGTCAAGCGCTTCGCCCATTTCGTGTCAAAGGTGTGAGATAGAAATATGGGTCGTATATCTTGCCGCATTGAGGAGTGGGTACACTGTGATGACGTGGTTCGCAGTGTTATACGGAGAGCTGGTGCGCAAGTAGCAGAGTCTGACGACGCCTGCACTGCGACAGACTCCAGGTATTGTGTCCATGCAATAATTACGACGTCCGAAATCTTGTAATGACCCGTGCAGAATTATCAAGTTCACGGGGATTGTGGGATTGGGGTCGGAAGCAAGTTGCGTATTACCCGAAGGTGAGGTGGTCCGCAGACGGATTCCGATGCTGAATACCAAACATCAGTGTGACGACGCAACCCTTGAATAAGGGGTGGGCGTTTGCGGTCTGAGTGTGATGTGAGATGGTGAGAGTGAGACATGCTGGTTGTTTGGCGGTGGGATTCCCTCCGGCGTGTGTGCCAGAGGTCAAGGGCTTCTGTGTGTAGTTGTGCGGTGGTTGTCGCTAGTGGGTGATCGTGGGGTCCGCGCGATACGTCCCTTGGAAAGAGCTGCGCGAGAACTGCGCGCAAAGAAAGTTTCTGAGTGGGGTTGTCACCGTAATCACGCAGTGGTGACGCCAGGTGAAAAGCGCATCGTAAAATCGTAAAATGACAAGTCACGTAGCGAGATGCTCTGGCTGTCCGACCAGATAAAAGTAAAACGATCAATAATAAGATCGCGAGGGGGGGTTAACTCGCCAGTACTCTGGGAGAAGAAGCTGGATGCTAAGGTAGATGCAACGCCTGTTTCCGCCAAAGCGTACATCCCGGATAGTGCCCAGGCGACGACGGAATTAGGTCGGACGCATATTTTTGTCGAGAAGGTAGACACGGCGGGCTAAATCGACGTCGGGGTGTGGAGGCGAGCACCACGTTCGAGTCCGAAGCACAACTCGCCATCCGGGTTGGCGGTCATGTCTGTGCCGTCAAAGTTCCAGAATGACTGCATGAAAAGTGTCAGAAGAAATGTTTTTTTTAATCCTATGGGAAAAGATTACGAACCTGCATGGACCATAGCATATCGTCGGTTTGGATGCTGGATTCCCGGCTTTTAGCGTGTTGCGGGAGTCT